>Ga0247840_10000063_pt1 | contig 183671 bp, 155 predicted proteins | sample LaCruzMarch2015__FD_192404 | JGI IMG/M metagenome (GOLD analysis project Ga0247840, IMG submission 192404) | Freshwater microbial communities from meromictic Lake La Cruz, Castile-La Mancha, Spain - LaCruzMarch2015_17m | ecosystem: Environmental > Aquatic > Freshwater > Lake | place: Spain... | reverse complement strand
CTGAAATTTGCCTTGAGTTGAGGGGGTCTGTTTTTAAAAGTGCAAAATAAATCAACAATATGCCTGATTTTCTGACAGTTTCAAATCAACAACATGGAAATCAGGTTTTAGTCGGATAATAGTGATTTCAAATATAAATACTGAATACCAAATTATTACAATTAATCTGTGAATTACCTAAAATTCTATGTGAAACCCGGATAACGATATTGAAGAACCTCGCGGTAAGCCGCGAGGTTCTTCAATTACCAAGAGAGAAAAAAGCAAATACCCGATTGATCCCTGCTCAGGATTTCGCGATTACTTTTCCCTTTATCTGCAATATAACCGGCTGTTCACTGGCATTGGTCCGGACAGTGATCGTCTTCGTAAAATTTCCGGGCACTGCTGCGTTATAAGTCACCGAAATGATAATTGATTTACCCGGTAAAATGGGATCTTTTGAATAAGAAAGGTTGGTACATCCACAGGAAGCAACGGCAGAAGATATAATCAGCGGTTCCTTCCCATCGTTTGTCAAAGTAAAAGTGGCGGTACCGGGAGAATGTTGGATAAGGTCTGTGAATTCAAAATTCGTTTTATCGAATTTTGCCACCGGACCGTTTACGTTTGTTTTAATTTCCGTCTTGATATTAGATTCTTTGTTGACATTTTGTGCGCTAAGGTTGGCAAACACAAATAATGAGATGGCAGTGGTCATTAGGATTTTTGTTTTCATAAGAATTGTTTTAAAAGGTTCAGATGCAAATATCTTATAGAATCCGTCAAACTTCTATTAACCGTTTGTAAATCTTTGTTAATGAAGTGTAAAACTTTGTGAAGGTATTGTAAAAACCGGGATCCATGCCTGAAATATCACTAATTTTACCTGTAGGATTAAATCCGGCTATCTGAAAAATATGCGCAGGCAACAGGTTAGGTTTGTAGTATTGCTTGGAGCTATCTCAATCATCGGGATCATTTCCGTCCAGGCCTATTTCCTTTTCAAGGCTTGGAACATCCGGGAAAAACAACTCACGCAAAGTCTTGTTATTGCGCTGAAGACCGTGACCGAAAAAATATGCCGCCTTAACCAAACCGCACTCCCGTATGGGAATCCGGTCAGACAATTAACTTCCAATTATTTTGTGGTGGACGTGAATAGCGTGATCGATGCCAATGTATTGGAATATTATCTGCGAACCGAATTCGAGAAACTCAATATTAAGACCGATTACGAGTATGCCATCTACGACTGCCATACCGACCGGATGGTCTATGGAAATTATATTTCGATGACCGGTACGCGGGAAAAAGCAAAGCTTGGAAACAACCTTCCCAAATATCATGATTATCTCTATTATTTCGGGATCCACTTTCCCTCGCTTCGGAGTACCATTGCTGCAGATATGACGATTCTGTTTTTCTTCACTTTCATTCTCATTCTTTCGGTAATATTTTTTGTTTATGCAATTTTCGTAATTCTACAGCAGAAGCGGCTTTCGGAGTTACAAAAAGATTTTATCAACAACATGACCCACGAGCTCAAGACACCGATATCAACCATTAACATTTCTGCGGATATTCTTACAAATCCCGATATCGTTAAAGATCCGGAGCGTCTGTCAACCTACGGTTGGATCATTAAAAAAGAAAATCAACGGCTTAACCTGCTGGTCGAAAAAGTTCTCCAAATCGCGCGGATTGAAAAAGGAGGCATTCACCTGAAAAAAGAATTGCTTGATCTGAATGCATTGATTCAGACAATTGCCGATAATTTTATTGCCAAACCGAAACAAGATAGTAAATTGGAAATTCATTTAAATCCGGCAATTGGGAAAATAGAAGCCGATGTCCTTCACCTGACTAACATCCTTCATAACCTGATTGATAATGCTTTAAAATATGGAGGGGAAAAACCTTTGATCAGGATTGAGACAATAAAGAACCAGAACCAAGTCGTCATCCTGTTTTCCGATAATGGTCCGGGGATCGAGCCAAAATACCGGAAACGGGTCTTTTATAAATTTTTTCGCGTGCCTTCCGGGAACATCCATGAAGTAAATGGATTCGGGCTTGGTTTGTATTACGTCAAATTAATATGTCACTTGCATCGATGGAACATTCACCTGATCAGCGAACCTGAACAGGGAGCAATATTTAAAATCGAAATCCCAATTTAACTACTTCTTCTGCCATGGAAAAAAAAGCCAGAATATTGTATGTTGAAGATGATCTGTCCCTGTCGTTCGTGACCCGTGACAATCTTGAACTGAAAGGCTATTCCGTTGATTTCTGTGAAGATGGAATGAAAGCTCTCGAAATGATTCATTCTGTTCCTTACAACCTCTGTATTCTGGATGTCATGCTTCCGCGAATGGACGGATTTACCCTGGCAGGTAAGATCCGGGAAAAGGATCCGGAGATCCCCATTCTCTTTCTCACGGCCCGGTCGGCTAAGGAAGATCGGATTCACGGACTTCAGCTTGGTGCTGACGACTACATCACAAAACCCTTTAGCATCGAGGAGCTGGCTCTGAAAATAGAAGTCTTTCTGAAAAGAAGCAAAATTGTCTCCCCAAAAGATAAAAAACCAACCATCTTGAAACTGGGCCACTTTACCTTCGATATGGCCAATCAACAACTGATCGAAAAAAAGAAAAGCCATCGGTTGACTCATCGGGAGAGTGAATTGCTTGGATTCCTGGTGCAAAATAGTAACCAGATTGTGAAACGGGAGGAAATCCTGCTAAAAGTATGGGGAGATAATAATTATTTTGCCAGCCGGAGCCTCGATGTCTTTATCTCAAGACTTCGCAAAATACTAAAAACCGACCTCCGGATCCAAATAGAAAATATTCATAACATCGGTTACCGGCTGCGGATTGAATAAGAGGATCTTCCCTGGGAAGAATCACTGTCCGATCCTCTGTTTTCATAACGAACAACCTCCGGATAGACTTCATGATCTAAAGAATGGCAGCGATTGATAATTTGGAAAAAGGGAAGTTACAAATTATCTTTGACAGATCTTATCAGAAGGCTTTACAAGGATGGCAAAACATTACTGAAAAAAGCGGGAAAAATAAGAAACAAAAAAATTGTCGGATTGACTTTGAAATCAAAATTATTATCAGATGAAATATGTTGGAGCGCATGTCAGCGCCAGTGGTGGAGTTGAGCATGCTCCTGTTAATGCAAAAGAGCTCGGCGCAAAAGCGTTTGCCCTCTTTACCAAAAATCAACGTCAATGGAGATCCTCTCCGTTAACCAGGGATAATATCCGCCTCTTTCGTGAAAACTGTGATAAGTACGGATTCCATCCAATGCAGATTTTGCCCCATGACAGTTATCTGATTAACCTGGGAAATCCTGAAAGGAGTAGTCTGGAAAAATCCAGGGAATCATTCTTTGACGAGATGAAGCGCTGTGAGATTCTTGGTCTCGACAGGCTGAACTTTCACCCGGGAAGTTCATTAGGAAAGGTGGATGATGAAACCAGTATGGCTTTAATTGCCGATTCCATCAACCAGGCTCTGGATAAAACTCAGGGGGTTTGTGCAGTCCTGGAAAATACGGCAGGACAAGGCAGCAGCCTGGGATACACTTTTGAACACCTGCGCTTCATCATCGATCGTATTGAGGATAAAAACCGGGTCGGGGTCTGTGTTGATACCTGTCATACTTTTACCGCAGGTTATGATATCTCCGGCGAACATGCTTTTAATGAAACCATGAAAAATTTTGAGACCATTATCGGCCTGAAATACCTGAAAGGAATGCACCTGAACGACTCAAAAAAAGGACTTGGAAGTCGGGTCGATCGTCATGAGAGTCTTGGAAAAGGGACATTAGGCCTTGATCCTTTCCGGTGGATCATGAATGATCCCCGGTTTGACGATATGCCCCTTATCCTGGAAACACCCGATGAGTCTCTTTGGAAGGAGGAGATCCGGTTATTATATAGCTTTTAACTTTATGGCTAATTCTTCCGATAGTTCCCAAAGTTTCTTTCCATTCTCCGGATCAATGGCCTTTTCATCAACTTCTTTCCGGCTCATCAGGTAAAAGTAATCAAACACTTTGCCTTCCATATCCTTTGAAGAAGCGAGATACATAACCGGAATTGCAGCCTGTGCGGGAGAACGGAAGAAAATGGAAAAAATAAGTTTCATCAATGGATGAAAAATTTTCGGCGACTCTCTCCCGATATTTGAATTTATAGGACCGGGACACAAAGCAAAAACCGAATAACCACCATTTAATCGCCTCGAAAGTTCTACGGCAAATGTCGCCAATAATAATTTATAATACCCGTATAACTCTAAGCTCTTTCCAATGCTATAGGGTTCATAAATTCCGAATTTCTCCCACTCTATTTTTTTCGGATTGCGGTGAGTTTCCGAGTCGACGAAAATGATCCTGGGATTTAGTCTTTGATCCTTTTCCTGCTTCCTGAAACAATTGTTTTTAAGTAAAAGGTTGACAAAGATGAATTTCGAGAAATAGTTTACCATGAACATCTCTTCGAGACCCTGCGGTGTCTTCCGGCTTTTTTTGGGGACAACTCCTGCATTACAGATCAGGATATCGATTTTCCCGAATGGAAAATCGCCCTGTGTAATATCCGATGAATTATTCCTGTCATCCATCATTTTTCCATCGGAAGGCGTTTGGCTGTGGGTGAGATTAAAAATAAGTCTTTGGATGGAATGGATATCTGAAAAATCGACCTTGAGCATATAAACATCCTTCGAACCGGAAATAATTTTCACTTTTTCACCCTTCCCGGGAATTCCGCTCCGGCAAGCCATAATGACCTTTGCGCCTCTTTTGGCACAATCGGTCGCTATTGCAAATCCAAGACCGGAGCTGGCGCCATCCACGAGCACGGTCTTTCCGTCAAGCCGGTCGGTAGGTTTTAATTCCCCTGCCTGTTCATGTTTCCGGAACAGGTTTATAATACCCGTGATAGTCGCGGAAACAGGATTGTCGTATTTATCTTTCTTCTCGGCCATAATGTTCGGCTATGAATTTTTGGTAAGGTGCAGTATGCTTGTCTATATCGGCCTCTGTCAGGCCAAAATCGGCTAGGGAGTATTGGTGAGTTCCATATTTGCGGTGTGGATTCTCCCGTTCATGTTTTTCAAAACGCAATTTAAGTTCCGGCGTCAACCCGCTATCTAAACGGTAAATTTTATCCAATTCGCCCATCGAGTCCGAGATCAGATCCTTGTAAAAGATATCGGTAAACTTTTGTTCGTTATGGTTCTTCATCCGGAAGTCGAGGGCTTTTTGCAACATATATCCGGTTTTTCTAACCCAATGCCGGGCAATACGGCGTTCGTCAACATCATCGCTGAAAATCATATGATTATAAGTGACCATGCTGAGAAAAGAGGGCACCGATTCATAGATCCTGCGGTGCGGCCATAGAAAATGAACCTTCCCGAAGTGTTTTTCGATCAGGTCAGGAAACTCAAGGTGATGAGGTGTTTTTAATATCCATCGTTTTGCCGGTCTGATCCATTGCAGGAATTTAAGAAGTTTAACGGCATAGGCATAAGCTGATGACTGGTCGGTCTGTTCCAGCCAATTGGAATAAGTCGGCACATTCATCATTGCCTCCGGCGTGGTACTCAAAAAGCTGACATCCAGCATAAGGATATCTTCCTCCGGCTCGTCAATTTCGATTGGATGAATGGCAAAAAATCCCGGCGACATCAGTTTTACCGCCTTTACGCTGGTCTTCGCTATCTGGATCCTCCTATCCCTGGGATTCGGATAGATATAGTCGACAATTTTTTGGTGACCGTTGCCGGGTGACTGCCGACTTCTGATTGCCGACTGATCAAATTGTTCTTCATACATCTTAAAATCCAATGGTATCGGATTGATCACCTCCCAACTGGGAATGACGCGATGATCGGGATCTGTTGCCAGCAAACGTTGTAATTTAGTCGTGCCGGTACGTTGGAGTCCGACGATGATCCATGCAGGGTATAATGGCTGTTCCAGAATCTCCGGGTACTTTTTGAAAAAATATTCCGCCCGGAGGCGAATACTGATTAAGCTTATAAAACGCTCACGGGTAATAAATCTACCCATGGGATGAAGATTCGCCTCTTCATTAATCGAACGGATCAAACGCCGGAGGGGTTCCATTTCGAAATCTTTTCCAAGGTCGTTCAACCCCGATTTATTCTTAGCGGCCTGGATCATCTCATCCGGATCAAGATTGATCCGGGTTCCAAGAAAATAACTACGCTGCCACACTTTATTCAATAGCCTGAAAAGAAAAGGGCGTTTATTGAAATTGCTGGATAAGCAATTAAATCTCACATTTATCATTTGCTATTCAATAGTTCAGAATTGATTACTCTGCACTGAGGTTGTACGGGATATTCACCATCTGCAAGACGGTACCAACGCCAAAGCATAGTCCCTTCTTGATGGTTGCATGTATTAATCCAGTTGGGTATTCCGGGGTCATGATGGGCAACAATAATTCTCACGTTTCCGTCTGATTCAAAGATAGCGCTTGCTTTATTAATACAAATTGTAAAATACCTGTAATCGAGCGACTCCATCCAATAGTTGTTCAGTTGAAAATTCCAGGAATCACACACTGGTGGTTTAACTTCGATCATCAGCGATTCGTTTTCTTCCAGCTTCCAGTGGCTGTGATAATAAATGATGTTGGCATCACCGCCTGCGGCATTGGATATAGCCGGATCAAACATCGGCAATTGATTTGTGTGCTTTTTAAATCCATTGGCCCATCGTGTAAAAAGTAAAGCAGCACCTCCTACAAAAAGGGAAGCAGTCTTTAATCCTTCATCAACCATCGCCGGGGTGATCGGATCCGGAGTCCTACGTCCGTCCAAGTTTTCAATCGTAAGCTCGGCGGGAATTTCACTAAAACGGTTTAAAAAAGTTTGCCGTATCATGACCAGGGTGGTATCCTCTTCGATCTTCAGCCAGTTTTTTCCTTCCGGTTTTTTGCTGAGGATAACCTCAAAACTACCGTCATCCTCAAGTTTTAGATCGGAATGTTCCAGCATACCACAGGGAGTCAGACCTCCGGTTGTACCATAATTTCCATTCTGCGTAAAAAATCCAATATAATGAACGGTGTTTCTCTTCCCATGAATACGATAGTTGAACTTTCCGCTTATCTGGGCATTGAAATAAAAGTTGTCGGGATTATCAGCTCCTAGTTTGATAGTCTCATGAGCAGTTCTTCTGAATACCGGAAACGCCGGATCATTGTATTCCATGAAAGCTTCCAATCCTCCCCGGGTAAGTCTTGTCAGATAACGGATACCTTCGGCCTGTTGAAATGGATCGCGAGGGGTTCCCGGAGCCATCAGAACCGCTCCGGCAGCTTTCAGTTGATCGCAATATTCTTCCCAGGCTTTACCGGTTATTATCCTCTGATTGTGAAGGTCATCTTCTGTTTTTCCCTTAACCTTTAATCCGATCCGGTGAAAGACCTTCATCATCCGTAGGAAGAAAAAAAGGAATTTACTCATATTGAAAAGAAATAGTATTATTGCAATTTTTACGGAAAGTCGACAAAGTTAGAAATTTTCATGGATATTTTCTCAAAACGATTTGGAGATTGGGCGCTTGTCGCCGGCGCTGCTGAAGGAATCGGCGCTGCTTTTTGTGATGCACTGGCCAGAAGAAAAATTAATCTTGCGATGGTTGATACTAAAGAACAAGCGCTGAATGAAACGGCCGACCGGATTGAATATTCTTATCACATAAAAACCAAGCGACTTTTTCAGGATCTCTCGAAAAAAGATGCATGGTTAATATGTCTGAAATTTATTGAGATGTTGGATTGCCGGGTATTGATTTATATTCCTGCGTATAGTCCCGTAAAATCCTTCCTAAGCAATTCACCGGAAGAGTTGGATAAATATCTTTGGCTAAATAGTTTTACCCCGATACATATGGTTCATGCTTTTGTTGAACGTTCCATGGCTGCTGGTTCCGGGGCGATTGTATTAATGTCGTCGCTTGCCGGTTTGATTGGACCAAAATTCGTCGCTCCTTATGCGGCTACTAAAGCTTTTAATGTCGCCCTCGCTGAATCGCTTTTTCATGAGCTTCACTCCCATAGTATTGCTATCACGGCTTGCTGTGCTGGACCCACCTCCACTCCGACTTATTGGTTAAGTTTACCCAATGATCAAAAGACGACCCCGAAAGTGATGGAATCAATTACAGTAGCAGAGTATGCATTGAAAAACCTGGGAAGAAAAGCCATCACTATTCCGGGATGGAAAAATCGATTATTCTATGCTATTCTGATTCATCTCCTTCCCCGAAAAATCGCCGGTTGCCTGGTCAGCCGGGCTATGGGAAAAATGTATGCCTCAATCTCTTGAAAGAAAGTGTTAACGATTAAAGTCGCTTTGATAAGATTTTAATAGAAGGTCGGACATTCCATCGGACCGCTACTTCGTGATCTGCTACCACCGGGTATGAACCCGCTGTTCCGGCTTCCCCCTCCTCCAAAAATAGAGAGCTTGTCAAATTCGAGGATTACACTTATTTCATGAGCGCCTCCCGTACCATTCAGCGCTCCGGAGACCTGAAGGTCATAGCTGTACATAAACTTGATACTCATATCTTCCATAAACATATACCGGTAACCGGCGAGTAGTACTACGGCGCTGTTTACAACTCCGGTCATAGTGGTCTTATACCAGGCTCCCACATAAATATTGTATTTAAGAAGGTTTAATCCGGCCTGCAAAGAATTCAGTTCAGCCTGATTTTGATATAAAACTCCGAGATTGATCTTTAATGGTTCACCGCCACCCCTGTAAAGAGATGAGGTTGAAGATCCCGAGCCTACACCAATAACAATATCTCCATGAGCGACCCACTTTCTTGGATAGGGAGAGGATCCGGTTGAAAGGAAACTGACATCCGGTTTGAAAATATGATCCACAGCAAAACCAACATTACCGGCTATATTCCCCGTGGCATTCATAAATTGGATAATACCTCCTGCTGCAAAATCCGGAACAACGCGCTTATTGGCATCAGGGGGAATAAATGAGGTTTGGTAGATGTTGCCATATTTCGCATCTAACTGATCGGCAAAAACGAGATCATCCCAGTTCACCCTGCGCTGAATGACAGCGGCTTTGATACCCACCTGGGCAATCATAAAACTGGTTATCGGAATGCGCACTCCGAGGGTGAGAGCTGCTGTAAGATTATTTATCAGTCCGACACCGGGATTATCCTGCTGGATCATGATTCCAAAACCACCGGCGCCCGGAAGATTACGGTCACCTAAGTCGGCTGAAAAATAGTACGACTTCAAGTCAACGGGTAAGGTAGGCCATTGGTCCCTGAACAAAAATCGAGCTCTTAAACCGGTATTAATACCGGTAAACGCAGGATTGTAATAAATGGGCGTGCTGAAAAATTGCGAATAGTTCATATCCTGACCATGGGAGTTAATTTGAGTCGAACAAAGCATTCCCAGAATTAATACAATTTGAAATATATACCGTCTTTTCATCGAGAAATATATTAGCGATTATCGGATTAATGTCACAGTTCCTATGGTGCTATATTCACCCTTCCCAATATCTCCGCCATTCCATGGTGAATCGTCTACAAATAAAGCCTGGATCTTCCACATATAGGTGCCTTGTGGCATGATGTTCCCGTTATAAGTTCCATCCCATCCTTCAGCTGGAGATCCCTCGGTGTCGAGTTTTGTCGATTCCCACATCAGATGGCCCCATGTATCGAAGACAGTTACATGATATTGTTTCAGGTTTTTTCCTACTGGTTTAAACAACCTCAACGCAAGATTGGTGTTCGTTGGTGAAAATGCATTCGGAACATACAATCCCTTGAATAAAAGCTTGTATTCAAAGAAGGTTGTATCCGAACAACCAAATTCATTGAGCGAAATGAGCTTAATGATATAGGTTCCGTCCTCAGTATAGGTTACTATCGGATTAATTTCTGTGGAGGTCTGACCATTGTCAAATTCCCAGTTATAAGATGTAGCTCCAACCGAAGAATTATTCAGTTTTACATTCCCTTGTTTATCATTGAAATTATTGGTAATGGTGAAGGAACTCGTCGGTGTAATGTTGACCGTTACGGTCGAATCAACCGTATCAAGGCAACCATAGAAATCCTTCACAATCATACGAACCGTATAACTTCCTTCATTCCGGTACTTATGATCTGGATCCTCTATTGCAGAGGTATTTTGCATAGAAATTGTATCTCCGAAATTCCAATTCCAGAATCCAATGGTGGTATCTGATAAGCTGGTCTTGTCTTCGAAATAGGTCGGATCACCGGTACAAGCAACTGTATTATTAAAATGAGCAATCGGCAAGCCAAATATCCTGGTCGATTTGGTGACCGAATCTCTGCAACCAAAACGATTCATCACCAATAACATGACATCATAGATCCCTTTTTCAGCATAATTATGCAATGGGTTTTGGAAGGTTGATGTATCGTTGACACCGGAACTTGGTTCTCCGAAATCCCAGTACCAGGTTCTGACAGGTTCTCCAAAGGTGATGGAAGTATCTAAAAAGATAGCCGGTTGCTTCAGGCAAGTCGAAATATTTGAAAAATAGCTTTCCGGTGTTGGATGAATAGTGACCTGTCGTGTAATGCTGTCAAGGATATCGGCTCCTTCAACGGTGGCACGAATTGCAAGGGTTACATCAAAGGTTCCAGCGTTTGCAAAAACATGGGTTATAGGTGAGAAATGGCTGGTATATACTGTATCATCACTTCCATCGCCCCAGGTCCAGTGCCACCTGTTGATCAGACTTATTGGTAAAGAGCTGTCACTAAATGATATCACATACCTTGCACAAAGCAGGGTGTCGCCATATTCGAAGGCAGCCCTGATACATGGGAATCGCTCAACATTGGTTGTGATACTATCGATGCATCCCCTGGTATTCGTGATAATGAGAGTCACCGGATAAATTCCCGGATTCACATAAAGATGGGAAGTGTCCCCTGGCCCCGGAGCAGCAATGATCACCGGCGCCGAACCATCTCCAAATCTCCATTCCCAGCTTGCAATTGTACCGGTACCTATTTGACTTGTCGTATCTACAAAAGAGATAGTGCTGTCGCAAGGTTCAGTATTAAACGCAAATGCAGGTTCGGGTGGAGCATAAATCTGAATTTCATGGAGTACACTATCAACACAGTTATCTGAATTCCATACCTTCAGCTTGACCACGAATAAACCATCTCGTGAAAAAACATGGGTCGGGTTGTACAGGTAAGAGGTATTACCTGATCCGGAATTAGGATCGCCAAAGTTCCAGACAGGCGAATACAAGGTGTCTCCAAGCGCATTATTGATGGGATGGAACTGGGTCTTATAACCAAGGCAAACGGTGTCGTTCGTGAAAGTAAAGTCAAATCCCGGTTTTACATATACGCTATCGATAATAGTATCCCTGCATCCATAAGTGTCTGTAACTATTAAGGTCACCAGATAAGTGGTATCGGTTACAGGGAATGTATACTGCGGATTGACGAGCTCCGAGGTATACCCGGGTCTAAAGATCCAATAGTGTTCTGTTATTCCAGATCCATTTCCATGAGACAGATCCTGGAAGTTGACCTGTCCTGCCGGGCAGAAAAAGTTTACGTAATTATAGTCTGCAGTTGGTTTCGGCCGGGCAACCACCGGAAGGGTAACAGAATCTTCACAGTTTGAAAGATTGTTCACAATAAGTCTGACCATATAGGTATTTGCAGTATTATAAAGATGTGCCGGGTGTTGAGCTGATGAGGTTCCCCCGTCGCCAAAGTCCCAGAGCCAGGATGTAACCTGACTTCCCGGCGCAACTGACAGATCTGTAAAATATGTTGAGTCTCCAACACAGGAGGCCGCATATTGGAACATAGCCTGGGGTTTTGAATTGGTTATCACCTGAATAGTAGTATCATCCGTACAGTTATTGGAATTAGTGGCGACAAGGGTCACAGAGTATATTCCTGCACCGGTAAAGGTATGGGTCGGATTCTGAGCAGAGGAGAAATTGTTCGGGCCCGATCCGGGATCGCCAAAATTCCAGGCCCAGGCAATAATTGTTCCCGAAGGGGTAGTAGACCCATCGTTAAATTGCGCAGGACTGGTATTACAAGAAGTATCTGCCGTGAACTGAGCCAGTGGCGCAGCATTTACAATTACCGGCTTGGAAATGGTGTCTGTACAGCCCGACGAATTGGTCACCATTAAAAGGACGGTGAAAGATGTCCCGCTGGTAAAAGCATGGGTGGGATTCTGTGCGGTTGAAGTATTTTGAGATCCGGAATTAGGATCACCGAAATTCCATTCCCAGGTTACAAGGTTTCCTCCGTTAACGGGTTGTGATAGATCATGGAATTGAAGCTCGAGATCTTCGCAAGCACCCGCATCAAAGTTAAAGTTGGCAAGAGGGGCAGCCATAACCGTAACCGGTAATATTTTCGAGGCGATACAATCGTCGCTGGTCGTAATGGTCAGCGTCACATTATACGTTCCACCGTTAGGAAATTTATGAACCACATTCGGCGATTCCGGCCAGGTCCTGATCACGTTTCCGGAACCATCATTAAAATTCCACTCCCATGTATCTATCGAACCGTGAGGCGTGGAGGAAAGATCGGTAAAATGAACCGAATCAGTCGAACAAGTCGGAGAAGAGAAAGTAAATGATGGAAGCGGTTTCCCATAGACTTGTATTTGAATGGTGGTATCTTTTATACATCCCTGGTCTGTCGTGACAGCCAGGATAACATCATAATCCCCTGAGTTAGCATAGGTATGTGTCGGATTCTGTAAGGATGAATGTAGTCCGTCACCAAACGACCAGTAATAGCTTACAATGGATGCTCCCGACGGAGGAGTTGATTCGTCGGTGAATTCGGTCGCTGTTCCCAGGCATTCACTCGAGGCGCTGAATTGTGCGAAGGGTTTGCTATTGATGTTAACATCCATTTCAATAGTGTCTTTGCATCCGTTCATATTTGTCACAATAAGCTGAACTGTATATGGCGACCCAACTGCTGATGCGAAAAGATGCACCGGATTCTTCAGGATGGAAGTATTGCTGTATCCTGAAGCCGGATCATCGAAGTTCCAGAGCCACGCAATGATATTTCCACCGCCATTTTCCTGCGAATGATCGAAGAACGAAACATTCTGGCCTTCACAAGTGGTCGGAGAAGCAGTGAAAAGAGCAACCGGCGAAGGAATACTCGTAACTGTTTGTTCCGTATAGCTTGTACATCCCGTTGTCGTGTGAACCGTGAGACGTACTACGTGTGTTGTTGCCGTTCCGGCAAAAGTATGACAGATATCTGGAGTGTTCGGATATACAATTGGAGGAGTAGTTGTTCCATCTCCAAAATCCCAGGTCCAGGTATCAATATAACCTGAGAATCCAGTGGGGACATAAGAATGGTCGACAAAGCAAACCGGGTTTCCGATACAGGCAGCCTGCGAGAATGAATAGGTCGCAACCGGTTTCGGATTTACTAATACTTGTTTGACAGTGTCATGGATACAGCCATTGGAATTCACTATCGTCAATGTGACCGTTTGATATCCGTAATTGGTATAAATATGCTGCGGATTCTGAAGTGTCGATGACCCATTGTCACCAAAATCCCAGAGATAGGAAATAATGGTTGTTCCCGGAGGGGTGGTGGAATTATCGGTAAAGGTCATGACATTTCCTTCGCATGGACTGGTATTGGTAAAGTTAGCAACCGGCAAAGCATTTATTGTTACCTCGGTTTGTATAGTATCCTTGCATCCGGTAGTGCTTGTAACGATCAATTGCACCCAAAAATCATTTGCAGAAGTGAATTTATGCATCGGATCTTTTAAGGTTGAGGTATTATCTCCACCCGATAATGGATCCCCGAAATTCCATTCATACGTCTGAATACTGCCTCCGCCATTACTTTGGGAATGATCATAGAAATAAACAATCTGGCCGGAACAGTTAACTGGAGAAATGGAGAAGTTTGCAATGGGAGAAGGAACGCTGGTCACTGTTTTTTCAATATAATGAGTACAGCCCTTCGTAGTGATTACGGTCAACCGAACCACATGGGATGTGGCGGTTCCGGCAAAGGGGTGGGTGATATCCGGACTATTCGGGTAAGAAATAGGGATATCCCCTGTTCCATCTCCAAAATTCCAAATCCATTTTTCAATATATCCCGAGAATGTTCCGGGGATAGTTGACAGGTTTGTATAAGCAACCGGATTCCCAATGCAACTGGAGGGAGAGAAAACGAAGTCAGCTATCGGGTTGGCATAAACGGTGACCTGTTGTGTGATCGAATTAACACATTGATTGGAGTTGGTAATGGTCAACTTTACTTCATAATATCCATAGTTAGAGTACTGGTGCTGAGGATTTTGCTGAGTCGAATGGTTGCCGTCTCCGAATTCCCAATAATAAGAGATGATGGTAGTTCCGACAGGGGTTGTGGAATTATCGGTAAACACTGTATTGGTTAACATACAGGACTCGCTGGCTGTAAAGGCAGCTACCGGAAGGTCGCTGATGAGAATTTGGTGAGTGATCGTGTCTTTACATCCGTTGGCATTGGTAACAATCAGGGTCACATCTTTATATCCTGAAGTTGAATAAGTGTGAATTGGGTTCTGAGCATGGTCAATGTTACTTGAGCCCGATCCCGGATCTCCAAAATCCCATTCCCAGAAAGTCAAAATTCCGCCGCCGTTCAATTGGGTCAGATCATGGAATTGTACCGGTTGATTCAAACAGGAAGGAGTCAGTGGCTGCACTTCAAAGTCAGCTGCGGGTCTTGGTATCGGCTGAACATGATAAACTTTGGAAGCAGTACAACCGCGATTGGTAGTTACGGTCAGGGTGACATCATAACCTCCCGGGTTAAATACCGGGTAAATATAAGTTGGGTTTTGAGCGGCCGAAGTTCCGAGTCCATCTCCAAAATCCCAGGCCCACCCAACAATAACATCGGGGTATGGGGCCGGAACAACCGATTGGTCGGTAAATGCAATGGATTCACCAAAACATGTGGGGGAGGTAAATGTAAAATTGGCAAGAGGGACAGGGATGGTTGTCACGGTATATGATTTGCTGTTGGAACATCCCCATTCATCTGTTACAGTCAGGGTGACGGGAAAGGTTCCTACATAAGGATAAAGATGAGAAACAGTTCCAGGCTGGGTGGAGGTTTGCCCATCCCCGAATACCCATAACCAGGTGTAACTGCCCGGGGGAAGAATGACAGGATTGGTTGTAAAGGTTACCACCTGATCAACGCAAACATTATTATTGAAAGTGAAATCAACAGGGATGACGGGATTCACGATTACATCATGGGCAATGGTATCCTTACAGTCGTTCAAATTATCGGTAACAATCAAACGTACATGATAAGTGGTTCCGGCATTGGTGAAAGTATGTTCTGGATTTTGTTGATTCGATGTATTTAATGGTCCTGATGCAGGATCACCAAAACTCCATTCCCATTGATAAATAACCCCGGGAGGAGTACTGTTCGAATAGGATCCATCCAGGAAATAAACCTTTTGATTGGCACAAGCCGTTCCCTGATGAGTGAGTTCGGGGTCGCTGAACCAGGTAAATTGAGCTCCCGGTTGGGGATGAATAGTGACATAAAGGCTCCAGTATGCTTCCAAAGCGGTTCCCCGGTTAACGTAACGTTCAACAAGAAAGTCGCCCGTACCTGTGAAAGTATGCACCGGGAATGCCGGCGTGTTCGGCCAGAAAAAGGGTTCCGGACTGGGCAATGATCCGTCATTATAATACCATTCTTCTGTTGTTATCAATCCGCCGGGCGGAATTGCAGGAATGAAATTAATGGGGACGCCCTGGCATTGGATCTGAGGACTAGCTGAGAAAAAAGCATTTGGAGTGGCTCCGACAGTGACGGAATGTTGCACCGTGGTCGGACATCCGGTTTGCATATCTGTTCCAACGAGAGTCACAACAAAAGTTCCTGGACCAGGATAATTATGCGTGGGGTTCGGCCCGGAAGCAGCTCCTCCATCACCAAAATCCCATTGCAAATTATTTCCGACATATTGTAAAGGATTTAATATCTGCTGAAAATTGACCTGGTACGGGGATGATCCGATAGCCGCAGAAAAATCCACATCCGGGCTTGGGCTGACCGTAATATCATCCTCCCAGGTATCAAAGCAATTATCAGCATTCGTAACCCTCATGGTGACATGAAAAGTACCCGCTCCGCTATACATATAAGCAGGGCTTTCCTCTGAAGAGCTGTTGCCATCTCCGAAATCCCATAAGTAGTTATCGATTTCGCTTCCTCCTTCTCGCTGGCTTGTATTGGTAAATATAACCGCAGTTCCGAGGCAGGCATTTCCATGATCAAATCCCGCCCTGGGAGCCCGGAAAATCTCAACAGGTTGAGAAAGAATATCCGATTCACATCCCATCGAGTTTATTACTTTTAAAGTTGCAGGAGGAAAAGGCCCGAGACTAAGATAGGTATGTTGAACAATCTCGTTGACATCATGGGTGGTAACTAACGGACTGCCGTCGCCGAAATTCCAAATTAAATCTGTGATTGTTCCGACGGGGGTTACTGAATTATGTGGGTCAAAATATGTAATTTCATTCATACAGGCGGGCGAAAGAGTGAAAACCGCAGAAGGAATAGTCGATGCAACCGTTACAGTTTGGATTATTGTTTCAAAACATCCTTTTGAATTGGTAACCGTCAACTTGACAGTATAAGTATTGGGATTGGCATATACATGGTTGGTGATAGGCTGATTACCTGGTAGAACAATTGAATCACCATCTCCCCACACCCATTTAAAGTGAATAATAGTTTCGGATGTGATAGCATGAGTCGCCTGGCTGGCGCTGGCATCAAATGAAGTACCGTCATATAAACACCCTACCGGAGTTGCAGCAAATTGGGGATCGGGCTTGTACTTATTCGGATCAACATATATATAATCAATGATATGATCCTGGTTCCCTTCTGAATCCTGAATTGTCAGGGTTGACGTATAAGTAACTCCCGAAGTTGTGGGAAAGGTATGAGTCGGATTTGCAAGGGATGATGAAGATCCATCACCAAAATCCCATGAATAGGTAATATTGGGATCAGAATGTAAAGAGACATTCCCGGTAAAACTTACAATATTGTAATAACATCCAAATTGAGGGTCGAAAGTATAATAATAATAAGCGGCCAGGAATGGCTGTGTCGTAACATCAAGGGTTGTTTGCTTTGGAGTACAACTGTTCCCGCTGATTCCTTCCTGAAGTGTAATTCGGAAAGTACCCACATCCGTCCATCGTACACTGAATTGTGCTGATGTTGAAGATCCGATAACCGACCAACCTCCCGAACCCGGACTAATTCGTTGCACGGTCCATGAATAAGTATGTCCTGAAATATCAGGGGTTGAATAACTAACTACATTTGCCGCGCTCTCACAGACAATAGCAGGACCGGTAATTCTGGGCTCTGTATCAGGGCATTGTGCCCATGATTGGACAACCGCTGATGTCAGGAAAATCGATAAGAAGAGGAGGCGAACAGATCGATAAAACATAGGTGTGGAGTTTATGCGTTTTTCCTTTATTTGTTATACTTATCTTCTGGACAAAAGTTTCAATGTTCAGGTTGCCCGGAGAGTAGAATTTTTAAGATTTATCAAAGAAAATCTCGAAGCAACAAAAATAACAATTTTTTATTATCTAATAATATAATTTGAGACTATAACCCAAACAGATAAATTTTTTGTTCAGATCTAATAAAATGAAGAATTTTTTTATTATTAAAAGAAACCGCTTATTTTTGCATAAATCAATATTCGTTGCATGGAATAATCATATTATTCCAGTTGAAGCAACCGAGTAGTAAGAATTTTTGTCTATCCCAGGTAACCATTAAGTAAAAATAAAAACAATCCCAGATGCAAAAGATCCCTATCCTCTACATTCTGTTGGCAATCCTGATCGGTTTCGCCGCCTGTAATAAAAAAAAGACTGAAGAACCTTGCAATGGTAAAGGAACCCTCTATCTGGAGAACAAACTTGATTCAACCGTCACAGTCATTATCGTCCAGTCTCATAACGCTATCCCTCTGGAAAAAGATTATATGCAAATTTTTGACCTTCCAGGAAATCAACCCTATGAGATTAAAGTCACCGGCCCGAATTATTATTTTGATACTACATTGATGATTCTTCCGTGCGATAATAAACTAATAATCTTTAAGCAAAAATGACCGGGTTCTTCAAATCCCGTCTCTTTATCTTTCAAACCTGATTTTATTCAAATAAAAAACAAGTCGTTTGTTATTTTTTTCCAGGGCAATGTTTTTTATCTCTTGGTATCCGTAACACAGAAAGTAATTGCTATACCAATGAACCAACCTGCTTCTCGATTCGGCTAATAACTTGTCTTCAGAATAAAGAAGATCAACCGGTGAAAAGTCAAGTTTTTCAACGACGGTGTTCTCTCGTATGATTTTTGACCCGATCTTTCCATCACTCAAATAACTGAGCACATATTCATCGCCAGAAGGAAAGAGGGTTATTTTCGGGTCAAGTTCAAAGGAGACGAGGTTCCTGATTTCCATGGCATTGTCCCATAGAAGCTTGCCGTCAAAATCATAAGCAGCAACGATCGCGTTGGTGTAACGGTAACCGTCAAAAATGGAATAACTATTGGAATAAGGTCTTCCATAATAATCAAAATCAGTATAGCTCTCCGTACGGTACTGAGGATAATAAAATTCTGCAAGTAGGATATAAGCGTCATTATGACGAATGATTTTATGTAACAACATGGTAAAATCAAGAGAAAATTCTCCGATATTCTTATTCTTTTTCAACGCTTTTTTTTTCAGACTAAAAATATCCTTTTCACTGAGAAGATTATTGACGCTTTTAAGCTCCAGATAATTAGTAAATAACGTTTGTTTTTGTCTGCCATTTTCAAAAGAACAGGAAAATAGTCCGGAAGATTCTTCTGCAACTTTCATTTTCTGTCCCGAGGTGGCTGAAGAAGGAAGCGAATAAGCTCCAAGGATCATGTCGCCCCCTCCCTCTTTCTGGACCATCTGGAAATTTGTAAAATTATATCCGGTATTACCCGCGTTGATTAAGGTTTCGTTTTTGATATTTCCTAAACTGTCATAACGAACCAGGTAATGCTCCCAGTTCTTTTTAGAAATCTGCCTGCTTACGATTGCCTTTATGGTAATTCCTGTCGAATCAACCGAAAGCCACCGCAAGGTAATATAACTGCCCTTCCCCAAAGGGAAATTCTGCCTTCTTCCTTTATTCAGATTTATGAATAACAACTGACCAACATCATTTTTGGCTTGCAGCCCTAACCATACATTTCCATGTTCCGTTTCGAAATATCTCACCTCCGTATTGGATGGAAGTATCCCGGAATTAATTATAAAAGTCTCACTTTTTAGAATTAGCCTTACTATCTGAAAAGCAGGATCCGTTACTTTATTCTTTCCGGAATTAACAAACAGCATGGTCAGTGTATCATTTTTGATCGAAGAAAACCGAAAATCAAGGGATGAAAGAATTGGAATGCTCTTAACCCATAAAGATTGAAGGTCTTTATTATAAAAGGAGAAGTACCATCGGGTTCTGTTTTCATCAATCAATTCAAGGCTTTTAAAAAACAGTAAAACCCCTGTCGAGTCACAGGGTATAACTCGATAAGTCTCATTTTCCGATTTGGCTTGAATCTCAATGCGTAAAGGCTGATCCGGATTTCCTTCTTTTTGCTTCCTTTGAGCAAATGAAGAAAGAGTAAAACAGACTAAAAGTAAAAGCATGAAGAGCCTGTCAGATTGCATAATATTCCAATTGGCCGGACAAAGATAAGCAAAAGGCTGCCCTTTTTTAAAGACAGCCTTTTACTACATTATTATAAGGTAATATTACCGGAGAACCAGTTTCTTGATAATGGATCGGTCGGTTCCAGGGTAAAAAATCTTAACAAAATAAATTCCCTTTGACAGATTATCTAAACTGACTTCCACATTGGTCTGGGTCGTCGACTCGCTATAAACCTGGGTCCCCGTGAGCGAAATAATCGAGATTTCCTTTTTGTCGGAATTGGAAAAACTAAGGAGTACCTTGTCAGTTGAGGGATTTGGCGATAGCTGAACTGTTGGGGAATGATCTTTATTTTCGATTCCCGAAGATATTGTTCCAGTTATTATGATATCATCAAGCTCCCAGGCAGCCGCATCAGGAAGCGCAGTAATATAACGGTAAGCAAGGTGAACATTATTGCCGGTGATGCCCGAAATATCAATATTGCCGGAGGAGGTCCATGTCCAATCGCCGGGCGATAAGGTAGCTGTAATCGGTGTCCAGGTAGCTGTGGCAGGATCTTCCCCGGTAACGTAATCATTCGATATTTTAACTTCCAGCACCGGACCGGTATAAAAGGTAGCCGTCAGAAAAGATAAGGTCTCATTTATATAAATATCAAAATTCATGGAAGGAGAAATCAACCAATCGTTACAATCTTCCGAAGCCTGATAACCGTTGATATAAGCATAATTGTCTCCACCAAAGGACGAAATAGTCCATCCTTTCTCGCTACTACCTAAACTGATGGTATCCCACGGGTCGAAAGTCAGATCATCAAAATCTTTATACAAAATCAGGGTTATATCAGGAGTGGTAGCAGATGCCGAAGGAGGTGTGCCGTCGGTCTTATAATCAATGTTGGTTCCTCCGTTGGTATAGGGAAAAATCTTGAAAAAATATTGCTGATCAGCCTTCAAATTAAGAAAAGTATAGGTTTGTACTCCCTGTAATACATTTTTTGCCCCTTTCCCATCCGTAAAATCAACGTCATCGGCTTCAGGAACTCCGTCAACCGGGGCAATGATATTGTTTGTTTCGCTTGCTTTGATCAGATAGGATTGTGGAAGCTGTCCTCCCTCAGAATCCGTCCAGATCAGATTAATTGAAAGGTTATTAGCCTCGGCGATAAAATCAGTCGGATAATATGTCGGTTCAGGAAGAGGAGATCCTCCGGTGGCGAAAGAAAAATCATCATAGAAAACACTCCCACCGGAAATACTATTTTCCTTATAAACTCTTACCTCAAAACGAAAGCCATCAGCAGAAGGTGGGGCCGTTAATGTATAAGTTACCTGAATCCAACTGGCATTATCTGTTGAATAGGTAGTGGGTCTTAATTCTGCCTCATTATCCGGAAGGGTAGTTCCGGCGCTTAACCAATAGCACCAGATCCTTGTTCTGGCTTGCGGGTCATTATCGTAATACCAATAGCTGAGGGTGTATAAGCTTCCCGGAACAACTCCGGTGAGTTCCTGCTGGAACTTCTTTGTATCCGTAGCTGAAGTATGTCTCGCCGAATAGGTTCCACCATGAATGGTGCCCGATTCCTGAGAAATATTATCAAAAAGAGTCCAGTTGGTGGGTTCATTAGGATTATTCCAACTTTCGAGGTTGCCATTTAAAACCAGCTCTTGTCCCTTCGTTTCTGTATTAAAAAAAACGAAAAGGGAACAAAATATGATTGTTAAGAATAAAAGGTTTTTCATGTGAAATGTATTAAAGGGTTTTGTTTGTTTTAGTTAAAAAATAATCTCAAACTATCAATTATTGGATAATCAATTTTTGAGTATATGTTTGCTTTGTGATCAAATCAGTCATCTGGATTATATATACTCCGGGAGTAAGATTTGATTGGTCAAACAGATTAATCTGATTATCACTTTTCTTTTCATATACAAGGGTTGAAAGTTGATTGAAAATTCTGAACAGTACCGGATTACTGGTGTTCAGGATCACCTTGAATGTCCCATCGCTCGGATTTGGATAAATAGTAAATCCTCCGGCATCTTTCGTGGAAATACCATCTACTCCGACTAAAATATAATCCGGTTTAATCAGAGTATTACTCCCGGCCAGATTGGATACCTTCAGGGTAACGTCATAGATTCCCCAAATGTTATATTGAACAGGAGGTGGAATTTGTCCCGAAAAGTTCTCCGGAGTTCCACCTTCAAAAGTCCACTCCCAGCTTATTGGATCCAAATAAGATTCATCGGTGAATGTCACATATTCTTCTTCAATAATAGTGGTACCATTTGCTGAAAATCCTGCAACGGGAAGAAGAGTGCATCCGGCCAGCGGAGAAGCCCAGATGGAATCGCCGGACGCATTGACTAACTGAAATTCAACAGCATGCCTCCAGTTTGCAGGATCGGTATTATCGGAATTCGGATCGCATAATTCAAGAGATGTACCATATCCGTTTGCCAGCGTATCCCAAGGTGGAGCAGACCCAAAAAATACCGAATCTACCAGGTATCCAAGATAATCCTTGATCACGATCGGTTCTCCGTTGTTGTTTAATGAACCTTCTGTCCATTCCTGGGCAGCTTTTCCGAATGCATTCTGCATCGCTGAAGCGCTTTTTGCAACAAGGAGATATTCTCCCGGTGCAAAGGAAATATCTGGGAATACAAAGGTTATCCCCTGGTCAAAATAGAAGTCCTTTAAATTCCAGGAAACCGTATCGTTATTCAGCAATTCAATGAATTCAAGAGTATCTGTTCCATGTTCAGGAGGATTATACATGATTTCTGTCATAACAATTTTTGCATTGGTAGCGCCGAGAACGGTAATGTAACCATTTTTGCAATCGGAGGAATACCCATTATTGTTGCTTGCATCCAAACAAACATTAAAAACTCCCGGATAATTGTATACAATGCTTACGGGATTCTGATCATAACTTACATAAGGCTCTCCTCCAACAAATGACCATTTCCAGTAAGTGGGACAATATAAGGAGGCATCGAAAAAGTTGACGGTATCACCTACTCTGATCACGAGTGCATCTGCAAAGAAATCGATCTCCGGTGCATAGGGTTCACAGAGTGTCGTAAAGGAAACAATATCCCCATATCCGTTTCCATTGATCGTGGTTGCATAAGCTCTGAGATAATAGGTGGTTTGCGGATTCAAACCCGTCAGGAGACTGGTAAAATTTCCAAGAGTACCTGGCTCTGTAGTATGTGGATCTGAAACGGTCGGATTTGAACTGGTTGAATAACAAATACCTCGGGCAATAATGGTGGCGCCTCCATCTGTGATTATGGTTCCACCTGTGGTGGCTGAATTATGCGTGATAGTTGTCACATTTGGATCTGTGGTGACCGTGGGAACATTACTTGGTCTGCCAGTTATTATGATATTATCGATCTCCCAGGCCTTGGCTGTGCTTGAAGTTATACCGGAGATATACCGGAAAGCCACATGAACGTTCCCTCCGTTAAACCCTGAAACATCAACGTTACCGGATGGTGTCCAGACCCAGCCACCTGGCGACAAGGTAGCAGTGAGCGGAGCCCAGGTTCCTGTATTTGGATTTGCCCCGGTTACATAATCGGTAGATATCTTAACCTCAATATCCGGACCAGTGTAGTTTGAAGCGGTAAGAAAAGTAAGGGTCTCTTCCTGGTATGCGTCAAAATTCATGGACGGAGATATTAGCCAGTCATCGCTGCTTGCAGATCCCCCGTAGCCGTTGATGTAAGCGTAATAATTGCCTCCACTCGACTGAATAGTCCACCCTTTATTACTCGATAAACTGATCGTATCCCAGGGATCAAAGGTCTGATCATTGAAGTCCTTGGTTATAATTATCAGGTAATCAGAGGTTGTAATGTTAGCCGAAGGAGGAGTTCCGTCTGTTTTATACTTGATACTTGATCCGGAATTGGTATAAGGAAAAATTTTAAAATAATAAGGAGTGCTTGGGGGAAGATTGGTAAAACTTGCTGTTTGAACTCCCTGGAGTATATTTAATGCCCCGGTTCCGGCTGCAAGGTTGGGATCATCCGGAACTGGAACACCATCCACCGGGGAAATGATATTATTTGCATTGCTTCCCAGAATGAGATAAGCGGAAGGCAACTGCCCTCCGACAGCATCGACCCAGTTTAAATTGATGGTAACCGGAGCAGTACTGGCAGTAAAACTGGTAGGATAATTGGTCGGCGCCGGAATGGTGGCATTCAATACATCATTCCAGGAGGTAGCAACACGGATCCCGTCAATGATTAAATTTTGACTGGATGAAAATTGACGAATTGCAACACAGCCGGGATTGATATCCGGTTGGCTTGCATCCGCCAGGGGGCCGATCGTTGGGGTAGCCGGTTCGGTTGCCGGTACTCCGCCGGAAAAGATAAACAAACTGACTTTGTCATTCAAGTTTCCGGCAACAATTTCATATTTCAACACCATCAGGTAAGTCGTTCCCGTGGAAAAGGTGGAAGCAGCAGGAGTAGCCGTATTACTGGAAAAACTGAGACCAAAATGGTTCGTTGCATCCATGAATACTTTTCCGCGAAAAGCGTTTCCGATCGGTTGACCCCCATAATGGAAGAAATACCCTGCAGAAACTCCTGTAACCTTAATCATAAATGCAGTGTAGACAATCCCGGAAGATTGAACGGTAAAAGATTTGTTATCATCTTCACCGGTATTGTCGGCTAATGCCGCATTCCCGATCCCCGAATCGATATATCCGGCATAGGTCAAACCACCGTTGTTAACGGTAATAGGTTGTGTCCCGCCTCCGGAATGAGCGACCCATCCGTTATTTGTAATCAAATCCCCGGCTGTATAAGAGAAATTCTCATCCATTAACAGTTGTCCAAAGCTGATGTTTTGGTTACCAAAGAATAGAAATACTGTGAAAAGGATGGTTAAAAGTGTAAATTTTTTCATAGGCTTGAGGTTGAAAGATAATATTTATAAATAATTCCTGTAAAATTCCTGATCGTGATATTATGAATTACAAATGTGATAAATATTTTCGGAATATTTTTTATCGATTTATTAACAATTTGTTAAAAAAAACGGGATTGAACATTATCTGCTCAATCCCGTCTTAAAAATATGTTTATCGTACTATTTATCCTTTACTTCTTCAAAATCAACATCGGTTACATCGTCACTGCCGGAAGCTTTCGAACTTCCGTCACCTGGTTGTTGTTCCTGTTGTGGATTACTTTGCGGACCATCTTGTGGGCTACTCTGAGAAGCGTTTTTATACATCTCTTCGCTGGCGGTTTGCCAAATAGAATTCAGGTGTGCCATGGCTTTGTCAATTCCGGTAATATCATGGTTCTTGTGAGCCGACTTCAGCTCATCAATAGCTTTCTGAATCGATTCTTTTTTATCGGATGGCAGCTTATCCCCATACTCTTTTAGCTGTTTCTCGGTCTGGAAGATCATTGTATCAGCCTGGTTCAGCTTATCAATCTCTTCTTTCATCTTTTTATCCGAATCAGCATTTTGCTGAGCTTCTTCCTTCATTTTTTTAATTTCACTGTCTGTCAAACCGGAAGAAGCTTCAATCCTTATTTGCTGTGATTTACCCGAAGCCTTGTCCTTGGCAGTTACATGCAGAATTCCGTTGGCGTCGATGTCGAAGATAACCTCAACCTGGGGAATACCCCTTGGAGCAGGAGGAATTCCATCAAGATGGAAACGACCAATACTTTTATTCTGGTTCGCCATAGGTCTTTCCCCCTGGAGAATGTGTATCTCTACGGTAGTCTGACTGTCGGCAGCGGTTGAAAACACTTCCGATTTTCTTGTTGGAATAGTTGTGTTAGCTTCAATCAGCCGGGTCATAACGCCGCCTAACGTTTCAATTCCAAGCGAAAGGGGTGTAATATCCAGTAACAATACATCTTTGACTTCACCGGTAAGGACACCACCCTGAATTGCTGCTCCGATGGCAACGACTTCATCGGGATTCACGCCTTTTGAAGGTTCTTTCCCGAATAAATCGCGAACCAGCTTTTGAATAGCAGGAATACGGGTTGAACCTCCTACGAGGATGACTTCGTCGATCTCGGCCGGTTTCAATCCGGCATCTTTTAAAGCCTGCTGGCAAGGAGGAATCGTCGATTGCATCAGACTGTCATTCAGTTGTTCAAATTTAGCCCGGCTTAATTTCTTGACAAGGTGTTTGGGAACTCCATCAACCGGCATGATATAAGGCAGATTGATTTCCGTTTCCATTGAACTCGACAACTCAATCTTAGCTTTTTCAGCAGCTTCCTTTAACCGCTGAAGGGCCATTGGATCTTTACGAAGATCTAGTCCTTCATCTTTTTTGAATTCCTCGGCAAGCCAATCCATTACTACATGATCAAAATCATCGCCGCCCAGATGGGTATTCCCGTTTGTCGATTTGACTTCAAATACGCCATCTCCCAGTTCAAGAATTGATATATCGAAAGTTCCCCCTCCCAGATCATAAACAGCTACTTTAATATCTTTATGCTTCTTGTCCAGCCCATAAGCAAGCGCTGCAGCCGTAGGTTCGTTGATAATCCGCTTTACGGTCAGACCTGCAATCTCTCCGGCTTCTTTGGTGGCTTGTCGTTGAGAATCACTGAAATACGCCGGAACAGTAATGACAGCTTCTTTTACCTCTTGTCCTAAATAATCTTCCGCGGTCTTCTTCATTTTCTGAAGAATCATTGCAGAAATCTCCTGCGGAGAATATTGCTTCCCGGCAATATTAACACGAGTAGTATTATTGTCACCCCTGTCAACCTGATATGGGACCCGCTTAATCTCTTTCTGAACCTGATCATAAGTTTCGCCCATAAACCGTTTGATAGAAAACACAGTGTTCTTTGGGTTCGTGATGGCCTGCCGTTTTGCAGGGTCACCAACCTTCCGCTCTCCGTTTTCAGTAAAACCAACAACCGAAGGTGTTGTACGTCTTCCTTCGCTATTCGGAATGACTACGGGTTCGCTCCCTTCCATAACAGAGACGCAAGAATTAGTCGTTCCAAGATCAATACCAATAATTTTTGCCATATTTAAAAATCTCCTTTAGATAAAAATTTTGCATCAGAATGTGATTCCCTTTTGTCAATGATTGTGCCAAAATAGATTTTTATGTCATTGTAGTGACAAAAAGACAGAAACAGGAATCGGACTAAAATTAATCTTGAATTAATGGAAGATGAAAAACAACAGAATTAAAAACCAAGATCCTTGGTATTGGCGTTGACCTTGAGCTGATTTTTGGTTTCAGGGCGAATTCCCAGAGAATCGATATAAACCTCGGAACGGGCAGTAAAAATACCTATTCCGTTTACAATGTTTGTAAAGGACGGTCTTTCCTGGACAATTCCGTATGAAGGTTCGGTCACCTCCATATATGTATTGAGATCGTCAGAAGCTACGCTGAAAACAAAATCGACGGTCAATGCAATCCTGGACAAATTCTTGTTTATCGGAATCTTAGCTCCAAGGGTGCCATAAAAACCATCCGTCGAATAATAATAATCCATTACTTCGCTTCCCGCATTGGTTAGCGATCTGATATCGCGATAAATGACCCAGTCGACGAACTTATATTCCTTATGAGAAGTATCTGATTTCAGGATTTCAACATAGTGGAACCGGACGGAAATCTGGTATCTCTTACCCCCTTTGGCAGAGGTCCATTTTAATTCATTTTTTTCGCCGGGAATGAAATTAACAGGTAAAAAAGAATATGGTTTATCAACGCTAAAATCATGGATAAGTGAAGTCTGTGAAGTAATTTCCTTACCAGTATTCTTATTCTTTATGATAAGCTTATATTGGTAATTTTCATTTAATATTGCCTTCTTAAAATATACCAGCTGATCGGGGTAATAAAAAATCGAATCACCAGGTTCCTTATCATGAATAGTAATGGTATCGAATTGAAACTCATTTTTAAGGGTGGTGCCTTCCCATTCCTCAATCCGTACATCCAATTTGTCGGGGTAATTACTGGAGTCGGAAATTTGTGCAAATTGCATAGCATTGCCCGGGCCAAGAAAAGCCTTGGTGATCTTGAGATAATGCGTTGAATCGTTTTGATCAAGCAATCCATAAACAACGGTTATATCTGTCCAATCGGCATTGACATTCAGATCTTTATTACAGGAGATCAAAATGGGTAAAAGTAAAAAGCCGGGGAGAAGAAATCTTAGAAATCGCATCTATCGGTTGGTTTGAAAACATGCAAATGTATAAAATAAATTTTAACTTTGCAGATAAATCGTGTGTTTTATGTCTACAAGTTTTTCTTTCCGGAATGTGACTAAGGTTACCACCCATGTCCTTCAGGAGATGAAGCGTAAAGGTGAAAAAATCGCGATGCTCACGGCTTATGATTATTCTTTTGCCCGTATCCTCGACGGTACCGGAATTGATATCATCCTGGTTGGCGACTCCGCATCCAATGTAATGGCTGGACACACCTCTACCTTACCCATCACGCTTGAACAAATGATCTATCATGCTTCTTCTGTCATGAGAGCAGTCAAAAGGGCGTTGGTTGTGGTTGACCTGCCATTCGGAACCTACCAGGGGAACTCTAAGGAGGCATTAAACTCTGCAATACGTATCATGAAAGAGAGTGGAGCCGACGCAGTTAAACTCGAGGGAGGGAAGGAGATCCTCGAATCAACCGATCGCATTCTTTTGGCGGGTATCCCCGTCATGGGACATCTCGGACTTACTCCCCAATCCATCCATAAATTCGGGACATATGTCGTTCGCGCAACTACCGAAGAGGAAGCAGCCAAATTACTCGACGATGCCCATCTTTTAGAAAAAGCCGGTTGCTTTGCAGTTGTTCTTGAAAAGATTCCCGCGAAATTGGGACAAAAGGTCGCCCGGGAATTGAAAATCCCTATGATCGGAATCGGAGCAGGGAAGCACGTTGATGGACAAGTGCTGGTTTTACACGATATGCTCGGAATCACAATGGACTTTTCTCCGCGATTTTTGCGACGATATTTAAACCTTTCGGAAGAAGTCAGTGGAGCAATAACTACCTATATTAACGATGTGAAATCACTCGATTTCCCAAATGAAAAAGAACAGTATTGATAAGGATATCCTCTTTGAAGATAACCACCTTATCATCCTGAATAAAAGACCCTCCTCCATTGTCCAGGGCGACAAGACCGGTGATGAACCCCTTAGTGAGTCACTGAAACAATATCTGAAAATCAAACATGGAAAGCCCGGAAATGTATTCATGGGTGTTGTTCACCGGCTTGACCGTCCGGTCAGCGGAGTTGTTATCTTCGCAAAAACCTCTAAGGCTCTTTCCCGTCTCACCATGATGTTGAAAAACGGGGAAATCCATAAAACCTATTGGGCAATTGTCAGAAACAGACCTCCTCAACAAAACGATCACCTGATCCACTTTTTGACAAGAAATGAGGAACAAAACAAGTCATTTATTCAACTGGTTCAGGTAAACAAAGCTCAAAAAGCCGAATTGTTTTATACCATGATCGGAGAAGGAGACCGTTATTATCTCCTGGAAGTCCGGTTAATTACAGGAAGGCATCACCAAATCCGGGTTCAACTTGCCGGTATCGGGTGCCCAATCAAAGGCGATGTTAAATATGGTTATCCACGTACTAACCCTGGAGGATTCATCCATCTCCATGCACGTGAAATCGAATTCATCCATCCTGTTCGAAAAGAATTGGTTAAAATAACTGCCGATCCACCCTCTGATAAACTTTGGGATTTCTTTGTACATCAACAATCGCAATCTCGAGTCCCATGAGTAAAATCAATTACTCCCCTGATACCACCCTTACATTGGAAAGTTTGACAACGCCAGGTCCGGATTATTGCAAATCCCTCTTTACCTCTCATGCTCTTCAAGTCACAACTTTCAAACCATCGGAAAATCAAAAATCTCAACCCGACTGGATCTTTGGTATCCTTCTGCTCGGATTCATCCTGTTGACCTGGTCAAGTTTTTTCTATTTCAACCGGTTAAAACAAATTTTCCTTGCCCCTCTTTCAAAACGCTTTCTAAACCAACTTATTCGCGACGGAAACCTATTCAAAGAACGAATTTCTATTGCGTTAGCAATGATCTATGTTCTTGGTTTTTCACTATTGTTCTACCTTGCCAATCAAGTAATCCTGAAAATCCCCCTTGCGAATATCCGGAGCGTCTTTGTCTACTTGATGATTATGGGTTCACTCGTGACTTTCTGGTTAATAAAAACAGGTCTGATCCGGCTACTTGGAATTATTTTTAAAACTTCTTCTACTACCCGTGATTACCTGCTTAATATGCTCATTTTTAACATCGTAACCGGAATTTTATTGTTACCTGCTTTAGTATGTACCACCTATCTTAAATCAAATATTTTACTTTATATAACCATCATAATCTGGGCAATTCTCGTCATTTTTAGGTTCTTGAAAGGTTTTTATATCGGTCTATCATTAACTAAGTTTTCGTATTTATTTTTATTTGTGTATCTTTGCACCCTTGAAATTATGCCCTTGATGATACTCATTAAATTTCTTGTGATGACTTCCTAAGCTATTAGGGCCTTAAGGTTTTAAAGAATATGTTCCTGTAAAAAAAGTTAGACCTTGAAAATAAAGAATATTCTCGTTTCGCAACCTCAACCTACAGAATTTGAAAAATCACCCTATGCTGAAATTGCTCGGAAGTTCAATGTAAATATTACTTTCCGCAAATTCATCAAAGTTGAAGGAATACCCTCAAAAGAATTTCGGAAAGACCGGATTAACCCACTTGATTTTTCTGCTGTAATTTTCACCTCACGTAATGCGGTTGACCATTATTTCAGGATTTGCAAAGAGATGCGTATTGAGGTTCCTGAAACCATGAAATATTTCAACATTTCAGAATCTACTGCTTATTACCTCCAGAAATATGTTCAATTTCGCAAGCGTAAGATTTTCCATAGCAAGGAAAATTTCAGCAACCTGATCGAACTGATTAAAAAACATAAAAACGAAAAATTCTTATTTCCTTGCTCCGATATCCATAAACTGGAGATTCCGAAAATGCTGGATGATAATAAAATTCAATATAAAAAAGCGATTATTTACCGTACCCTTGCCAGCGATCTATCCGATATCGATATCACTAAATTCGATTTGCTTATATTCTTCAGCCCGTCAGGAATTAAATCCCTCTTTAAAAACTTCCCTGAATTTGTTCAAATGAATAAAGCGATCGGCGCGTTCGGAAATGCTACACATAAAGCTGTTAAAGATGGAGGGCTGAAACTTACCATTGAAGCTCCTACACAAACCGCTCCTTCAATGGCCATGGCCATTGAACAATATTTACAAAACGAATTAAAGAAGAAATAATTCTCCCATTTTCGGCTCCACACCTGTGAAATTCACTTTTACTAAACAGGAAAGGCTTTCGCACCATTCACTCATCAGTAGCGTATTCAGCGATGGCCATTCATTTTTTTTGTTTCCTTTCCGGGTTACCTGGCTTTATCCTGAAAAGACGCTTCCGGCTTCAATCCAGCTATTAATCAGTGTTCCAAAATCTAACCTGAGATTGGCGATCGATCGAAATTTGGTTAAAAGACGTATCCGTGAAGCTTATCGCCTCAATAAAAACATTTTACAGGAATCGGTATCCTCCACCCGCCACCCAATGGCTCTTTGCCTTTCATATACGGCTAAAGAAATCCTTCCGTTTACTCTTATCCAGGAGAAAATAATTTTAATTTTACAACGTTTAATAAAAGAAAATGAAAAAGTTACTTGGTAGTTTTTTCATTTTATTAATCCGTTTTTACCAGGGGGTAATATCTCCTTATCTGATGCCATCATGCAGGTACACACCAAGTTGTTCCAGTTATGGTATAGAAGCCATACAAAAATATGGCCCGTTCAAAGGAGGCAGAATGGCGTTTTGTCGACTGATGCGATGCCACCCCTGGGGAGGAAGCGGATTTGACCCGGTACCTGAACCAATGATGCATAAGAAATCAGGAACTAAAAATTAAATATATCCAAAATATTGACTAAATGAAGTGCTTTGTGAAAGTTGGAATAATTGCAATCTTTTTTCTCGCCGGGAGTATGCTTCTGCAAGCTCAGGAAACAAACCAACAGGGATTCGAAATCATGAGAAACCTGGATATCTATTCAACCCTGATAAAAGAATTGAACCAGGACTATGTAGATAATATCAATCCGGGTAATCTGACCGAAACTGGTATCAATGCAATGCTCGAATCACTCGATCCGTATACTAACTATATTCCTGAATCAGAGGTCGAAGATTATAAGTTTATTACAACCGGTCAATACGGAGGTATAGGAGCGCTGATTCACCAGCAGGGAGAATATGTAGTTATTTCGGAACCTTACGAGAATTCACCGGCTCTGAAGTCGGGATTGAAAGCGGGTGATAAAATTTTAGAGATCAATGGACTACAGGCAAAAAATAAAACTTACGACGAAGTCAGTTCCTTTCTAAAAGGACAGGCCGGAACAACCATTAACCTGCTGATCCAACGCGAACATGAATCTGCTCCTTTTTTAAAAAGCATTACACGTGAAATTATCAAGATCGATAATATCCCTTATTATGGGTTTGTCGATAAAAATATTGGCTATATCAAAATAATCGGTTTCACCCAAAACGCGGGGAAAGAGGTCAAACAAGCTTTCCTGAAATTAAAGGAAACCAATGAACTGAAAGGAATCATTCTTGATGTCCGTGGTAACGGGGGAGGTCTGCTAAACGAAGCAGTTGAAATTTCGAACATTTTCGTGGAAAGAAATCAGGAAATAGTAAGTACAAAAGGGAAACAAGCTGACAAAAACCGGGTCCATGCAACAATGAATCCACCGGTAGATCTCAATATCCCTATCATAGTTATGGTCGACAACCAGAGTGCATCGGCAAGCGAGATCCTTGCCGGGGCGATGCAAGATCTTGACCGCGGAGTGATCCTCGGACAAAAAACTTTTGGCAAAGGATTGGTTCAGAATGTAGTTCCCCTCAGTTACAATGCTCAGGTAAAAATTACTGTTGCAAAATATTATATACCGAGTGGCCGCTGTATCCAGGCAATAGATTATTCCCATAAAAACAAAGAAGGAAAATTTGCAAAGATTCCTGACTCCTTGATCCGGTCATTCAAAACCAAACATGGAAGGACCGTTTATGACGGCGGAGGAATTATTCCCGATATCAAGACTAAATCTCGTCGTTTTAGCAATATCGCAATGACCCTGTACAGCAAATTTCTGATCTTCGACTATGCTACAAAATTCGCCCAACTACATCTTACCATTCCTCCCACGGGAGAGTTTGAAATAACAGATACTATCTATAATGATTTTCTCTCTTTTCTCTCAGATAAAAAGTACGATTACACAACCCGAAGCGAGCGGACACTCGATTTGCTGAAAAAAGAAGCAGAGAGTGAAGATTATATGACTGCTATCCAGGATGAATACCATCATCTGAAAAGTAAGATGCAAGAGAACAAAAAAGAAGATTTGAACAAGTACCAGGATCAGATAAGGGAGTTGTTGAAAATGGAAATCATCTCCAGATACTATTACCAAAAAGGAAAAATCCAATCTTCATTAAAACATGATCCCGATATTGCCATTGCCGTGAATACACTTAAAGATCCTGAAAAATATAATGCCATCCTGAACGGAAAATACATTCAACCATCCGATTTGCCCGAAAACGCCGAAGATGATGATAATGGAATAATTGATGAATGAAATCCTGATATGCAACAAATCACTAATTCATTTAATTATCTGCAATATGAATCGGAAGCCGAAATGGCCGAAGAACACCAAAACTTGCTTAAGTTTGCCCGGGAAGCTTGTGCTTCATCTTACGCCCCATATTCGCATTACCACGTTGGCGCTGCCGTTCAGATGACCGATAATTCAATTATTACCGGGAGTAACCAGGAAAATATGTCCTTTCCGGCCGGTATCTGCGCAGAACGAGTGGCATTATATGCTGCCACTGCAAAATTTCCTGATATCCCTATAAAATCCATCGCAATTTCCGCTCGATCAGATCTATTTCCAGTTATAAAACCCGTCTCTCCCTGTGGAATATGCCGTCAGGCAATTCTTGAATATGAGCTTAAATTCCAGGTCGGAATTCAATTAATTCTTGCCGGACAGAATGGGCAAGTCATCTTGATTGATGGAATACAGAATCTGTTACCCCTCGCATTTGTCGAAAAAGGTCTTTTGAGGAAGAAATAAACCGTTTTTTTATGAAATATTTACTTTACCCTTTTCTGATTTTTTCTTTTTTCTTTCTTACTTCACTCCGGAGCGATAAACCAGCTTATAAGATTTTCTCCCAAAAAGGGAAATCTGTCGATTATTCTGATTTGCTGAAAGCAGCTCTTTCCTCCGATCTTGTGATCTTTGGTGAAATTCATAACAATCCGATATGTCATTGGTTGGAGTACGAACTGATGCGGGATCTTTATCAGGAAAAAAAATCCGATCTGGTCCTTGGCGCGGAAATGTTTGAAACCGACAATCAACTCCTGATCAATGAATATACTTCGAAAAAAATCCGGAAAAAAGATTTTGAGTCGGAAGCCAAACTGTGGTCAAATTATAAAACCGATTATGCTCCCCTGGTCGATTTCGCCCGGGAGAAGGGATTAAAGTTTATCGCGACAAATGTTCCAAGAAGATTTGCTGCCATGGTAAATCAGTATGACTTTGTTGGTCTCGATAGTCTTTTCGCTGTTGAACGCGGCATGATGGCTCCCCTTCCTATCCATTATGATTCAACGCTTACCGGATATCAATCGATGATAAAAAATATTGGGAATGATATGCCGGCCCATATGAGCTTGAATCTACCCAAAGCCCAGGCTCTTAAAGATGCCACAATGGCGTATTTGATCTTGAAAAACATCTCCGAAAACAAAACCACCTTCCTCCATTTCAATGGAACCTACCACAGCGAAAATCAGGAAGGAATCGTTTGGTATGTAAACGATTATCTCAAGCGTACCAATATGCCGCTAAAGATCGTTACGATCGCAAGTGTGGAACAGGATTCCCTTGATATGCTCTTAAAGGAGAACTATGGGAAAGCCGATTTTATCATTTGCATTCCAAAATCAATGACCAAGTCCAACTAATCTATGCAAAAGTATAGTAAGCGTTGATCAGGAAATTCCATGCCGTTACAATAATGGTGGCTACCAACTTGGAGAGATAGAAATTTACTTTTAATTTACCAGCCATCGCCCAAATAATCAACAGGTTGATTCCTAATCCTATCAAAGAGATAAAGAAAAACCGGGAAAATTCCAGGGTGACATTTGGATTATGACTTTGAAAAGTCCAGATCCGGTTCAGGAAATAGTTCGTCGTTGCAGCAATACTAAAACCAAAAGCATTCGAGATATACTTCTGAATCTTCAGAATCTCTTTGCAAAAAAAGGTGATCCCAAAATCTACAACAACACCCGAAAATCCAACAAGGCAAAATTTGACGAATTTCAAAATAAAGGCTTCGGTAAAGAATGTTCCGGCATCCATATCGTAAGATTTTATAGTTGAATTAACAATATCTCATTTTTCCCGTCTCTTATAACTTCAACACTTATAATCGTCCCCTGTTTTAACTTCGACAAACGCGACATGTAATCATAGATATTACCAACCGACATTCCATTGATCTCTGTAATAATGTCGCTTTTCTTTATCCCTCCCCGGTCAGCCGGACCATCTTTTGTCACGCCATCTACTCTTAGTCCTTTCTTTTCTGCTCCTGCAAAATCGGGAAGGATTCCCAACGTTACTCTTAATTTCCGGCCACTGCGCCCTCCCACACTCTTCTTACCCGACTCTTTGAAAGTTAAGGGTTGATCCATACTATCTATGGCAAGGATGACTTTTGCGGCAAAATCACCGATTATTTTCTCTGTAGCAAAATCCAGCTTTTTTGTATCATCAAACGGCGTATGATAATCGGTGTGTGCTCCGGTACTAAAGTAAAAGACAGGAATATTCGAGGCATAAAAAGCGGCATGATCAGAAGGGCCATATCCATCGGAAGAATGAACTACCTTAAATGGAAGTTCGGCTTCCTGCATGGAAAGGATCGGTTCGGCTTCAAGGGAAGTGCCGGTCCCGCTGATGGAAATTGATTGCTTTTCCTTATCAAACCTCCCAACCATATCGAAATTAAACATCGCCTTCATCTTTGTTATTTCAACAGGCGGATGATTTACAAAATATTTTGAACCTAAAAGTCCAATCTCCTCGCCGCTGAAGGCGACAAAAATGATGCTGCGCTTTAAGTGTTTTTTCTCCGCCGCCAGTCTCTTGGATAGCTCTATGATCAAGGCTGTCCCGGAAGCATTATCATCGGCGCCATTATGAATTGCATTGGTGTCGGGGGTACGGGAACCTGAACCCGGTCCGCCAAAACCAAGATGATCGTAATGTGCTCCGACAATCAGGTACTCATCTTTATAAACCGGATCCCTGCTCTCGAGCAAAGCAATTATATTGGCGGTCTTCTCATTTCTTCTTATCAAATCAACCGATCCGCTAAGCGTGACTCCTGTATTCAGCGACATAGGAGCCTTTTTGCCAACCAGGATCGATTCCAAACTATCAATGGTAAATCCCGTCCTGATAAGAAGACGGTCAGCAATCTCCCGTTTAATATTAATGACCGGTATCCCGCTGGTAATTTCATTGCTCTCGACCACCATCGGCATGAGCTTGTCTTCCTTGTCTGATCCCTTTGGTGTTACCAGTAATACTCCGGCCACACCATTATCTTTCGCCATAAGAAGTTTATTTCGAATATTGCTGAATGGGATGAATTTGCTTTCGGAATTGTCAAGTTCAGGATCATCCCTGAGGATCATAACCCATTTCCCTTTTATATCCAATCCTTCGTAGTCATTCCATTTTATACTATCAAGGTCGATATCGAACCCATATCCGCCAAATATCACTTCTGCCGTTAATTCCCCGCTGGATGAAAAAGCTAATGGGACGAAATCATTTTTTAAAATCCCCTCAAAATCATTAATAACAAGTTTGTTCTTTGAACCCAATACGACATCCGCCAGAATTTCGAAATATTGAAATCCATTGTCCGCCAATGGTCTGAGTTTATTGTTTGTGAACTGCTTAAGGATATAAGCCGCTGCAATATTGTTTTCGGCAGTTCCTGTTTTCCTGCCTTTTAATGAATCTGAAGCAAGAAATTCAACAATATTCTGAAGCTCCTTCGCCGTAATTTTACTGCTCTGTGCGAAACCATAAGCACAAATAAAAATCAAAACAGCCAAGAAAAAAAGTCTTTTATGCATTATTTCTTTCCCTTTATATTCCTCTGAGTTTACTTATCGACCTGATGATCAGCTGACTTTATAACTCCTCCCCCCAATACCAAATCCTCTTGATAAAATACAGCGCTCTGTCCGGGCGTAACGCTGTCGTTAGGATGGGAATAGGTCACTTTTACTTCGTTTTCGTTTATGGGTTTAATCGATGCCTCTCTCTCTTTTTGAGCTGATCGGATCTTACATAAAACATCCATCGGTTTATCGAGGGTTCCCATTGAAATCCAATTCAGATCGGAAACAATAAAAGAAATCTGATAGGTCTCCTGCCGGGTTCCGACAATAACTTTGTTTGTTTCACTATCCAACGCCACAACATACAAAGGTTCGGTAAATGCAATTCCCAACCCTTTACGTTGGCCGATGGTAAAATTCCAAAACCCTTTGTGATGACCAAGGATTTTCCCTTTTGTATTAACAATTTCTCCCGGTTTTTCTTTAACTTCGAGTAATTCTTTATAATCACCACTGTAAAAATCCTGGCTTTCTTCTTTATCCGCTGCTTTAATTCCGGCTTTCCTGGCAATTTCCTTAATACTGTGTTTGTTGAATCCCCCAAGTGGAAACAGAATGTTTGAAAGTTGATCCTGCGATAACCGGTATATAAAATAGGTCTGATCTTTCACCAGATCAATTCCTTTTTTCAGAAGAAATCGTTTTGAGATTTTATCTTGTTCCACACGGGCATAATGACCTGTTGCAAAATAATCAAATGAAATTCCAGCTTTTTCAGCCATTTTAGGAAGTAATCCAAACTTAATCAGCTGATTGCATTTTATACAGGGATTGGGTGTTCGACCGGCTAAGTATTCCGATTTGAAATAATCAATTACTGATTCCTTGTACTCCGATGAACAATTAAAAACGTGATGAGGAATATCAAGGTGCCCGGCAATCTCTGTCGCTTCCCGGATTTCTTCCTGTTCATCAGACCCATAGCAGGCATGCCTGCCCGTCGCTTTAAATTGACCATCCCAGATCGCCATGGTTATTCCAATTACTTCATAACCATCTTGCTGAAGAAGATATGCTGCAACAGCAGAGTCAACACCTCCGCTTAACCCGACTATGACCCTGGATTTTTTTGACAAGGAAAAATAAATTAATTTTGAACGTAGAATATAGAACTGCAAATTTACGGATTATTTATCAAGCTGTTGGCGACCGGAAAAATTTCCGATTGATATATATGAATAAAACATATTCAAAAAAATCATTAAAAAGCTCGCGTTTACGAATTATCATTTGTTTATAACATGATATAATCTTACTTTTATATCCGAAATCAATTAGTTGCATCATCCTATGAAAGTAAAATCTATTAACCGAATTGTTTTATTGGGAATAAGTTACCTTTTACTGTTTGCCAGTATATTTCTTGTAGGATGTCACAAACTGTCTGAATACCCGGTGACCATTCCAACGAAATTTACCAATTTGAAGGTTGCTTCGAATTTCAAATTCGGAAATTTTTCAAATCTTGATATAACCGTGACAGTCCCTGCCACCAAAGCAAGCAGTGTTGACATCATTCAGGTCTACCAAGGTGATCCGGCTGTTAATGGCCGACTTATTATGACCGGAGCTCTCGACAGTAAAAACCAATTCCGGAGTATTGTCCGGCTACCTTCCAGTGTGAAAGAGGTGTATATCGGTAAATTGAATTCTGAGGGGAACAATGAATTTGTGGCAGTTCCGGTCGTGGGGAATACCATTGTTTATGATTTCGGAAGCTCATCCGGAACCTCGAAATCAGCCAACGCAACTTTATCAAATGATTGTAGCTCTGGCTGTACAAGTACGGTCTCCGGCCAACAATGGAATACAACGATTGCTTCGGGTCAGGTTGTTTGTGTGACGGAATCAGCGACGTTTTGTAACTTGACAATTAACAATGGCGGAACATTGCGGGTTTGCGGTACCGTGATCGTCATTAGTATGAATGGTAATCAGGGAAACATCATCATCACTCCCTCCGGAACCCTCAACCTTCCGAAAACCGAATATAACCTGACTATTCAAAACTATGGGAATTTATCTTTTGGTGGATACGGAACCATCACCTTTAATGGAACCTTACAAAACTGGGGTAATGTTTCTATTTCTAATAAATTCATCATTAAAGGAAATATTACCAACAACGGAACCTTTACGGTAAATAATGAATTATCGATTAACAATAATGGCAATTTAATTAATAACTGCTCTTTTTATATAACCAGTTATAGCAACAATGCATTTAACCAAAATAACCTGTTTACCAATTCAAAATATTTAAAAATCAACGGAGACATTAATTTTTCGGGTGGTTCAGTAACAACCCTTGGACTCCAGAGTCTCATTGAGTCCCATCGTTTTGATTTGGAAGGAACTGTCAATGGCCCTTCTGGCCAGGGATCACAAATCAAAGGGACGTATCAGAGTAAAACCACCGGAGGTTGTTATCTGAATGGTTATGTTGATCTGTGTTCTCCTTCCATCTACCCTGATAACGGTCATTATGGAGAACATGGATCGAAATGTGCTTATACCATTCCTATTCCGTCATGCAACAACCCGACTGCTCCTGTAATTACAAGTTCCTTACAAATTGGCGGTCTTGCCAACCAAACACTTACTCCATATATTATTACTGCAACCGGAACCGAACCGATTACTTATACTGCAACCGGACTTCCCCCCGGTCTTACTTATAATTCTTCGACTAATACTATATCGGGCACTCCAACCTCTGTTGGCGTTACCAATGTTACTATTACTGCGGAAAATATGATGGGTACCGATACCAAGACTCTGGTCATTACAATCACACAGCCTCCTGCTCCACCGGTCATTACAAGTTCCCTCACAGGTAACAATACGGTCAATATGCCTTATACTTATTTGATCACCGCTTCAGGTGCTGGGACAATCACCTATAACGCGACAAATCTTCCTGCCGGTCTGAACTTTACTGCAACAACCCATGAGATAACCGGGATACCAACCTCCGCTGGAACCTATAATATTACGCTGACCGCAACCAATAACGTAGGAACCGACACTAAAATCCTGGTTCTTACCGTTGGATCACCTCCAACGATTATGAGTGCATTGACGGCTACCGGTACGGTAAATGAACAGTTTGCGGGCTACATATTGACAGCTGCCGGTTCACCCACTATTACTTATAGTGTATCCGGTTTGCCACCAGGCTTAGCATGGGATGATGATACGCATAGTATTTATGGAACACCATTATCAGCAGGTTCAACAGATGTCACTATAACTGCAATAAATCAATATGGTTCCGATATAAAAATTCTGGTAATTACCATCAGTGAATCAATCAATCCACCAATTATTACTAGTCCGCTTACAACATCAGGAGAAAGAAATCAACCATTTACTTTCACAATTACAGCTAGCGGAACGCAACCAATTACCTTTAATGCAACAGGACTTCCTCCGGGTCTTACATTCAGCGGAAATACTATCAGCGGTATAGCCACGACAGCCGGCTCTACTAATGTTACACTCACTGCGACCAATAGCGTAGGAACCGACACCAAGATTCTCGTTATCAATATTGTTTATGCTCCCGGACTTGATACCGATGGCGATGGAGTCCCAGATAACATGGATGCTTATCCAACTGATCCGACACGGGCATTTAATTCATATTATCCGAATCAGGTAGATTTTGGCACTTTTGTTTTTGAGGATCTCTGGCCTGGATATGGTGACTATGATTGTAACGATCTTGTAGTGAATTTTAACTATACAATCGTTACCAACGCTCAGAATAATATAGTCGATCTTATAGCTAAATTTAAAATTAAAGCCGTTGGTGCTTCGCTCAATAATGGTTTCGGTATTTCACTTTCAACGCCTCCAACCAATGTCGAAAGTGTAACCGGATGTATAAAGGTCGGAAGCTCAGTAGTCGTCGACCCAAAAGGTTATGAGGCTGGTCATTTATCCAATACTGTAATTATTCCTTTCGATGCGATTAATACAATTCTTGGAAGAGGAATGGTCAATACTGTCAAAGGTGGCGCTACCGTTCAAACCGAAGTCCAGACCGTCACTGTTCACTTCCAGATACCACAGGCAAGTATTGGTACGCTACCCTTTAATCCATTCCTGTTTATTGACCAGGAAAGAGGTAAGGAAATTCACATGAAGGACCAACCTCCGACTGAGTTGGTAAATCCGATTTATTTTGGAACTGATCACGATGCCTCAGACCCTGCTCAGAACTTCTACTACCGCTCAACAACAGGCTTGTGCTGGGCATTTGAAGTTCCTATCGATTCCAAATATCCAATCGAAACGGTCGATATTCTGCAAACTTTTCTGCACTTTGCAGAATGGGCCCAATCGTCCGGATCAGTATATCAAGATTGGTACATGGACAAACAGGGCTATCGAAACCCTTCGAATATCTATTAATTGATTTCCAAAATGCTAAAAGAGTGCATCTCAAAAGGATGCTCTCTTTTTCATATATACTCTCAGGCCGGATTGGCCTCTTCACCGTATGGTTTTCCTGTTTTCCGCACATTTTCAAAATGGCCTCTGAAGGGCTTGATTTTATTGAGTTTCATTTTGAAATTTACCAATACTTATCTTCAATTCTCTTTTACTCATCTTGAATTACTTCTATATAAAGAGTGTCAGTATTGATCCCGGTGAAAATCCCCAGTCCATTTTCAATATTAGTGGGTGGTTCCTGATAGTTTTGGGTATTGCTCATCCATCCCTGGTAAAAAGTACCCAACCGGTGAGTTTCCCAAATTTCTTTTGCAATAGGAATTCCAGTCCCGTAGCATAACCCTTTCCGGCATAAAAATTTTCAGCATACATGGAACCATCCTGCTTAGGATTAAAGCGCATGGAATATTCAGTCACACCATTAAGAATTTTATAATACGCTTACTAACCCGGTCAAATCAAAATTGAATTTCGATGGATCCCCTGTATAAGTTCTTTGTTCCTTCGTTTCGATAGGCTTTGATGTAAGACGCTCGTATTTACTGTCGATGTGTATTACTGAATCGGGAGTGATATACCATTTCAGTTTATATTCGCCACACTTCTGGTCAAGTAACATTTTCAGAGGTTTTTTAATAGGCCTTTCATCCACGCGGAATGCAGAAAGCGTTTCACGGTCATAAGCAAATTTCAGCTTAAATGTTTCAGAAATATCATCAAGCACTTTATCAAAGGATGTGATATGTAATTTATCAACCTTCAACTTTTGTAAGTCTTGTGCGTAGGAGTGGAAAATGAGAAAAAATAAAAAGAATAAGAAAAGATAAAATTTTCCCATAAAATTTCGCCCATTATTTGATTCCGGGTTGGGCCACCGCTGCTTTATGCCAAAAAGTATTTTCCTTACTTAAGTTTTGTCGTTCAATCTGATCAGGCCCGTTTCCACCTCCCATTCTTCTCCCCTGACCACCAGGTCTCCCGCCACCAGGCATTCCACCTCTTTGCATTCCTTCTCCCTGTATTCCCCCTCCGGGCATTCCTCCACCCGATCCATCTCTATCTGGGAATTCTCCTTCACCTCTGCCCATTTGTGGCATTTCCCTCCCCGGGAAAACACAACCTAAAGAAATAGCCTTAGCCATCTTAATATCCGAATTGAAAACAGCAAAGGGGATCTTGGCTTCAAAAACAAGAATTCCGGTCGAATCAAGATTCAGGGCAACTTGTATTCCGGTTGTATTACGATTTATCGGTAGGGTCCCATTGACTTCATCTTTAAAACCCTTGAGCGTTATATCCATAATCCGGGGCGTCGATAAAAATTTATTCTTATTCTGACCCGGCATCCCGCCCGGTCTGTTCATCAACTTTTTATTATCTATGGGGGATCCTTCAAAATGACAGATCATTCCTGTGGTTTTATTTTTTTTACCCTTAGGATCAATCCAGATTTCCACACCAGAATGTATCATTTTTATTTGCTGATCTTCAGACATTACTTTCAGACATATATAGAGAGCGTCTTTATCATTGACTAAAGCATATGCGGTCTTTGCATCGGAATCAAAATAAAACAAAGAAGACTCCCATTCGGAGGAATTTCCGTTAATGTTGACATTCGGTTTATAAAAGGAGGGTGTCTTTTTATCGTCATTATTCCCAATTTCTTCGACTCCGCCAACGGAGATCAAACCGGCGCATAATAATATGGTCACAAATATGCTGATAAACAAAGAGGTCATGAAGGACTTCATAAAAGGGAGTTTTAGGGTTTATTCGTTAATGAATCCAGATGATAATGAGAATAAATGAACAGATTTATAAAACAGGAAACAAAACTACAGAGACTTGAAAATAAAAATCGAGGGAATAGGTCAATGGGGAAAATTCATCGGTGTATCAGAAATTGACTATCGTCCGGATAACCATTGTTGAACAGCCTGGTTATATGTATCTCCAACCGGGATATCTCCCCGGTCAAGATAAATTCTTTTATTGCGGACACTTCGGATATTCTGTAGAGGGACAATATAACTCCTGTGCACTCTCATAAATTTGTCGGAGGGTAATTTTTCCATGACCGACTTCAGGCTCATAAGTGATAGTATGAGTTTACCTTGGTGAAGATGAATCCGGATATAGTCATCGAAACTTTCAATGTAATGGACCTCTTCGAAGAAAATTTTAATTGTCTGGTATTCAGACTTGACAAAAAAATACTCATCGGTTGAACGATTGATATTCATCCGCATGGAATGTACTTTTTCAGCCTTGATAATGGCCTTAAGAAACCGTTCGAATGTGAATGGTTTCATCAGGTAGTCAATGGCTTCTAATTCAAATCCTTTGACGGCATATTCCGTATAAGCAGTGGTAAAAATAACCATGGGTTTTACATTCAGAGCCTGTAAAAATTGTATTCCCGAAATATCAGGCATCTGAATATCCAATATAAGAAGGTCAATTGTATTATATTTCAGGTATGATAAAGATTGGATGGCATCCGTGAAGGTTCCCTTTAAATTGATCATCGGTGTTTCCGAAGCATATTTCCGAATGATCTCCAGGGCCAGGGGTTCATCATCGATGGCTATACATTGCATCATGCCAGCTGAATAGAAAGATTTATGATGAATATTTTTCCATTATTGGTTACCTTAAGCCTGGATGTCCCCGGATAAATGAGGTTTAAGCGCTGTTCCGTATTGCGAATACCAATACCACGGGATTCTTCTTTTTCACGCCCCGGGAATATTTGGTTGGAAACTTTAAACTCAAGAATATCGTGATCTACACTGATCTCAATAATTATAGATGTTTTTTCATGTGAACTGGTACCATATTTAAACGCATTTTCAATGAATGGCAACAGGATCAAAGGGGGGATTTTATAAGTTGAAAAATCTCCCTGAATAAGAAGTTCCACATTCACATTGTTGCTCAGCCGTATTTTATGCAATTCGACAAAATGTTGAATGTATCGGATCTCCATCTGAAGATCCACTTTATCCTTATGTACATCATGGATTACATATCGCATCATCTCCGAAAGCTTCATTACCGCTTCGGCAGTCATATCGCTCTTTATCAGGGCCAGGCTATAAATACTGTTCAATGTATTGAAAAGAAAATGAGGATTGATTTGTGACCGTAAAAAAGAAAGTTGCATCTCAAGTTGTTCAGCTTCGATTTGTTTATTCCGTTTTTCGGTTTGCTTCCATTCCTGAACGATCCTGAGTCCTAAACTAATCAGTAGGATGACAAGAAAAAGAAAGAGAGAGTTCATTTGTCTGAAGCTGATGAACTCACTGGGGTGAGGAATTCTTCCGGGTCCTGGCCTGAAAGGCGGACGAAAGATCAAATCGGGGACTACCAGAAAGACTGCAAAGAGAGTAATAACAATGATTACATAAAGGAAGTACTTTTTCCGGAATAATAACCTTGGCACTAATAAATAAGCATTCGTATAAAATACAACAATTAAAAAAAGATTAAAGAAGGTTAATTTCAAATAAGGAAGAAACATTTCGAATGGAATGACTCCCGGTCCCAACTCCTGCTTGGGTCTGAAAATCAACGGCAGGCTGAAAAACACCAACCAGGCTGCAACATGAATAAATATAGTAACAATTTTTGACTTCATTCTGTAAAGTTAACGAATGAACCTCGGAACCGGGTAATTACCGGTGAAAAATAAAAATCTACCGGTAAATATTTCTCTCTACTGTGCTTCATAGCGATCCCCAATATGCTGATATCAGGGCTCGTTGGAAAGTACTTTCAGAATAATACAATATTGGGGATAACTATAAGCTGTGCACTTTCAATTATAATCTGATCTTTTTAATATCATCTTTCAGACGTTCAATATCGGTCAACCACTCTTCGATATCTTGCTCATGCTCCAATTCTTCGTTTAAAATAGTGGTTGCCATCTGATGCGTTGTATGATCTTTACCATTTGTAAAATCGGCGATTTCTTTATAACGTTGTATTGCACAACGTTCTCCTTTAAGATTTTGCTCAAGGACTACCTCAACATAAGGGTCTGTCGGTGCCTCGTATTCGCAACGGGCCAAAGTGAACCAGTCTTTTGGATGTAAAACAGGAATTCCCCCAAGTTGAATTATTCTGGTAACAACCAGTGTTGCATGATTGAACTCCTGAGTGGCATGTAATAACAATTCAGGTTCAATTTCGCTTCGCATCGGGCCCTCCATTATTCTGGATCCAATCCAATATTGATAATAGGCCAGCCATTCTTCACTTAATGCTTCATTGAGCATTTGAATCAATTTGTTGACATCTAGATTTAAGATGCCTATTCCGCGTTTTCCCATTTTGAAAGTCTTTTATTAGGTTTATCGATTATATTTTCATTTCACGGCTGCTGATTTTCCGGTCATTAATGTTTTATTCGGTGCCATTAATCTTTTCAGCCGAAATCATTTTATAAACAAATCCGGCGATAATGGCTCCAACAATCGGGGCTACCCAGAACTAACCATAACGTTCCAATAAATTCCACAACTAATTTTTCCATAAGTCCTCCTCTTTTTATTTGATACTAACTTGTTTTATATTTTTATAACAAACCATAACAAACTCTTTTGACGAATTATTTAATTCATTCCCCTGATAATCTCCAAAAATTTTATACGTCTCAAATTCGGAACGTTCAATCAGATGCTCTAATTCGTACCTGAAAAAGAATCTTAAAGGTAAATTCCAGACTTCAGTTTCCTTCTTTCCGTCTTCATCCCATTCAAGGGTGAAAGTTATTTGGATAACCTGATTTATCAACTCAGGCTTTGTCGAAACAATTCTTTTTACCCTTTTGCCCGGTTCATATTCACCATCAAAGTCTATATGATTATTAAGCCCGTTTACTAATTGATGTAAATCGGGTACAAAAGTGTCAAAAATGAACCTTCCATTGGGATTTAAATGCTTGTAAACATTACTAAGCGCTTTGAGCTGATCCTTTTTTTCAAGCAAATGCATCATTACTCTGAATGGCGCAATTATTAGATCAAATTGGAAATCGAAACCGAAGTCGATGATATTCTGAACACTTACCCTTTCGTGTTGACGTATATCAATTTTACTTTTAAGCACATCTATCATTGTTTTACTGATGTCAATTCCATAAATATCAGCGCCCTGACTTAGCGCGTCAATAAAAAATCTTCCCGTTCCAACTCCAATCTCTAATATTTTCCCATTTTTTTGTTTTATCTCATTAAGAAAGTAAGTATGATCAACAGCATCCCTTAACTGATGATAAATCAAGTCATAAAATCGGGCAAAATTCTTTGGATATTCGTATATCATTGTACTGTATTTTATAAGATTTGATGTTCAATGCCGATAAATTTTACAATATTAATCTCAGGGTATGTTTAGTTATGGTTTCTTCAACTTCCCGTTTGTTAGAAATTAATTTCTTTTATAAGATATTGGGTTATTTAACATCAGATGCTGTGTATCCTTAATTTTAAGTATTTCTCTGAGTTTTTGCCGGTCCATCGAACCGCGGGTTCGCGTGGCAAGGTCAACCGATGCACAGAAGAGGGAGATATTTTGAGAAACAATTCCTGCGTCTTCTGCCCCGAGAATGACTCTTAATGAATCCTCTCCAACCCGAAACTTCGATATATCCGATACCAATAAACAGATTACCGGTGCTTTAGCTACATATTGTTGCTTTCCGGCAATTAAGTTCCGGTAGTCACGATCAATAATCAAATCAAGCAGGTGTTTCTTTGCATCATATAGATATATACCTGATTTCATAAATACATAAACATCAATATCCTGTGCATTTTGTGCCGATGGGGCTGTGCGTTTCCCTGACTCAGGCCGGTTAATTCCATTTGATGCCCATAACAGATCTGATAAATCCTGAAGCTTTATTTCAGTAGTATCAAATTCATTTGCTGAAGACCTTAAAGATAGCGCCTTCATGACGGTCAGTCCACGGGTCAGATCAGGCGGGTTTAAAACGATTGTTTTTAATCCCTGGGCAACTAAAGAATCCGTTAAAAAAGCAAAACAAATGTAAATAATTAATTTTTTCATAATTGATCATTTTTGTCGCTAAATATAATATTAATGTTCATAAGAAAAGAATATAATTTTTCAATTTATAACACTCCTCTTCTTAACTTTTACCATCGGTCATTATGAATAGTGGAGGCATTGATCGGACTCTCACTTTTCATCATGTTCAACCCAGATGAGCATTGATATGTTATAGCCTATATCTTCAGCAATTTTAAGATAGTTTTTCTTGATATCCTCCGGTATAGTAGTTTCACGGGAAAGTATCCATAAGTAACTCAGATTTTTCCCTGTAACAAGAGCATATTTATACTCATTGTCCAATGCAATGACATTGTAGCCCGAGTAAAAAGGCCCGAAGAAGGATACTTTCAGCCCGCCTATATTATCATCTCCAATAAATTTTGCTTTACCGATAGCTTGTTTCCATTCCTTTGTTACATAATTGTAGCCACGGTTATCAACTTTAATGCTACCATCGCTATTGATTGAATAATTTGCCGTTGTGTTATTTAAGTTGCGTTCATAACGAAAATCCAAACGGGCAATTTCGTACCATTTCCCCAAATATTTCTCCTTCTGGAATGGTCTTACAGCGGTTGCTCCCTTAGGAATATTTGTACACGAGTGGAATGTTAAAAGGCCAATTATTCCTAAAAATGAGTTACTGATTAATTTTTTCATCTTCTAAGAATTTTAATGATCAAATGGAAACCCATTTCCTGCATGAATAAGAAAAAGAGTGGGTCAAGAATTGTAATAAATGCCCCGCTCTTTGCAAAAAAGCTGCGCCAAAGCATCTTGCTCTCTATAAAATTGTTGATAGTTTTGGTATTGCCTGACTTGATCGTTGTAGTTCCAGCCACTAAAATAAAGATGGTCAACAAAGCCAATCGCGTCCAGAATATCTTCTATGTTTTGTTTTGCCAGATTGGGAGTGGGATAAGGTTCAATATGTGCTAAGGTCTGGAGACCATTGTCGTGAAGGTATTTTAGCGCATTGATTCGTTCGGCGTATGTAATGGCGCCTGGCTCCCACAGGTTGCGGAAATCCTCATTCAAAGAAATCAGGCTGATGCCGTAAAGGTTGTTTGCTGAGAAATGTTTCCTGTCAGCAAGTTCCGAGGGTAATTTTCCTTTTGTCAGAACAGAGCACCTTATGCCGTAAGAATTGATAATGGCCATGAGTTTCAAACTCAGGTCTGTCACTTCAGGATAACCTTTCATGAATGGGTCCGTACTAAGGCATAAATGAATGGAATCAGGCATTGATTTTTTATGAGCAAGCTCTTTCGAGAGTAGTTCAGCGGCGTTGGCTACCAACTTTGGTTGACACCAGTCGGTATAGGTTGCGACCCTCCTATAGGATTGTGCCATCATATAAGCATAGCAGGGATAGCGGCACCCATGACTGCAGCCCTGCACATGATTGATACAGAAAACGCCGACACCGCTTTTGTAGAGTAATGATTTACGGGTGATTGTTTCCATAATACCTGTCATCCCCTCCATGAAATTCTTTTCCAAAATGCTAATCCTGATGCAATGAAAGAAAATTGAAATCCTTATAGTTTATATCGTTTGTCAGGTAGTCATAGTAATTTATTCCCCTTTATGACAATCATTTGATCTCGTAAACACAATTAATCCGCAATAGACTGGTAAACCAATTCCCTGAATTCTTTATAGACAGCGTAATAAAAATTTGGAACAAATTGTGTCATTAAGATCAATATTAAATCTTCTTTTGGATCAATATAAAAATAAGTGTTAGCGGAACCCGACCACCAATACGAACCTTTTGAGCCAATTATATTTGATTGAATATTATCTTGCAATACCGCAAAACCAAATCCAAATCCCATCCCGGATAGTATTGGACCAAAGAAATCATCATCAGGCATGATCTCGTTTGCAATATGATTTGAAGTCATTAATTCAACAGTTTTACTCCTTAAAAGCCTTACCCCATTATATTCCCCTTTATCCAGCAACATTTGTGAAAAAATCATATAATCTGTGGCCGTTGAAAAAAGTCCTCCATTACCGGATAAGAATTTCACAGGAATGGAAATATCACTTGTATCTGGTACTATGACTTGAATCCCAATGGTATCTGCAAGACCATACACGGCAGCAACCCGATTGAGTTTTTCTTTGGGAACATAAAAATCAGTGTCTTTCATTTTTAAAGGAATGAATACTTTCTCTTTTAAGAATATATCAAAAGGTTTACCGGAAACGACTTCCACTAAATAACCTAATACATCTGTTGATCTGCTATAAATCCATTTTGTTCCGGGTTGGTATAAAAGAGGAATTTTTGCTAATTTCCGAATCATTTCTTTCAAGGTTCCTTCAGAGAGATTTGCTTTTCGGTACATCGAATCCACAGGAGTATCTCCCCAACCGCCACATAGTCCTGAGGTATGAGTTAAAAGATTTCTGATAGTCATTGGCTTTATTTGATCAACCACATGCATTCCATTTTTATCTATAGATGAAAATACTTTCAAATCATGAAATTCGGGAATATATTTAGAAACCGGATCGTCCAACTGAAAGTAACCTTCCTCATATAACATCATTACAGCTACACTCGTAATAGGCTTTGTCATCGATGCAATTCTAAAAATAGTATTTAATTGCATGGGCTTGTCAACATCCATTAATCCATATTTTTCAAAATTGACAACCTTCCCATGGCGGGCTACCATCGTGATCAAGCCCGGCAGCTTATTTTCGTCAATGTAGCCCTGCATGACAGGCTTTATCCGATTTAAACGCTCTGATGACAGACCCACTTTTTCCGGTTTAGCGGTGGGGATTTTAATTTCTTGCTGAGAGTAACTACTTATGAATGCAAGGACCAGGAATAAAAAAATTGTTTGTTTCATATATTAATGCCCCGTCCATATTTTCATTAATATCTTGGTTCGTTTTTCACTTCTTCATAATACCTTTCAATGCCAATCTCCTTTATTCTCAGGTTGATCTGAACAGACCTTTTATACAGATGTTTATCAAACCCCGTGTTCATGCATGGAAATTCGGGACACTGAAAACAAAAATCAACACCTTGCACTTTATGACAATCTCGAACTTTACAATCAATAAATAACTTGCATTGTTCCTTTCTACAACCTTTACATTCAACAGAGGTAAAATAGTTTAGCAACTCCTTAAATTCAGGGTACTTGTCAAATGCAGGTTCTTCGAGTAACTCCACGAACCTTTTTGCATAAATATCAAATTTTCCGAGGTGGCTTTTTAATTGTTCTGCATGAAATTTAATCGGCCCTTGATCATATGCAAAACACTTTTCACATAACACTCCACAGGGTCCTAATTTATCTAAATATTCAGTACTCATTGATTTAACCATGATTTACATTTATAATTTTCAGTAAACGTTTGTATTAGCTACCTTGATTTATCCTTATAACCTTTCCTGTTCCAAATAAATTTTATCTTTATTGCATCAAATTTGCAGTCATCAATACATTTTCCACAAAGAATGCATTCGGCATTAGTAATCATCCCTTTGTTATCTGATATATAATCAATCATCGGAATCCTTACTAAACAATTCTTTTCACACTTCCCACATAAAGTGCATTTATGAATATCAACAACCGGAATAAGCCGAGAATAACCAGCACCTGCCGAACATAATGCTCCTATAAAGCAGAGATTTTTACATGCCCATCTCCTATCAAGAAATAGTCCCAGAATTATTGCAGATCCAATATCAATCATCCATACCACCGCGTAATGCATATTAAAATCAGGTTTTAAGAATGTTGGTTGAATGGAAAAGCCATGAGTAATTCCTTTCTCCTGATTAATAAAATAAAATATAAAAGCCGATAGAAAAAATGGAATCAAGATTAACAATTTAACCCATACTTTTGGTTTCTTCCATTTCATTTTTATAATTGAATGTTGGCTTGATAAGTCCATCGTAGTTCCCATAAAACAAAACCAACCACAACCAATTCTGCCAAAAAGAGGGGATATCAAAATAAATATCATCCATATAATTACCACCGATGTAATTACACCCCAATATATTGAATGCCAGATAAAACCAATAGCAAATAATTGAAAGAACACAGGGGTTAATAATAAAAATATAATTCTTGAAAAGAAATTAAAAGAGAATACTTTTTTCATCGTACTTTTATTAGTAATAGTTGCGGTCATAAGACTGCTTTTTACGTTCCCAGCGATACAGCCTTTATCCTATTTTAGTTCCTTATCTATTTGGGCAATAATGTCATTACATTCATTTATACCATCTTCATGAACGGAGATAATATTATTGACTATAAGTCCTCCGCTTAAACTTAAAAGGATGTTAAAATCATTTCTGCTTAAAATGGATTCGACGTTAGTTATCTCTCCATTTTTCCCTAATTGCAATTTTTGAGAGATCAGCGTTTCGAGCTTTTCATTGTGTTGGTAGTATATTTCATTAAGTTCTTGGATTCGTTGAAAAACAGTCTCATGTAAATCTATTATATTATTTAATAACTCTTTATTTTCAATTATTTTGAACCTGCCACTGCTTTTTAAACCTTCGTATCTTGCAATATGAGGGTCAAGGTTAGTGCTACTGGAAAAAATTCCCGAATATTTATTTATGCTGTCTTGATTTATCGCTATTGTTTTTCCTGCTTTCAAAAAATAGTGTATTCCATTTAAGGTATTTTCATAAAAAATTTTGCTATTAGTCATGTTTTCAATGTCAATTTGTAAATCTTTCTTTAAGCCAATCAAAAATTCTTTTTCTTCCTTTTGATCATGCTTCCTTTCACTCCAGTCATGAAACCAAATAGAAGTGTTTACTGCAAAGATTATTATTAAAATTTCAATAACTATTTCTATAATTTTATGTTTCAAGCTATTGCCTGAAGACTTAAAGATTGTATAAGCTTTATTTACGTGTTTTATAATTTCGTTTTCTGCCATGTTAGTATATTTTTTTTGTTCGATCCTTAAAATTTGAATATGTGCAAAGTTGCAAACAACGATTGGTGGCAATGCATTTTATTTATTTTTTTCATCAAATGATTTTTTATCTATCGGGTCTGTTATGTCTAATTTCCATCCAATCATTGGGTCGGGCAAGAGGATTAAATCCTACCTTATGATAGACTCCATGTGCATCTTTTGTTATTAACAACCATTGATAAACATCTTTTAAATCTGGATGATCTAAAATATATTTAACCATCGCTTGACCGATTCCTTGTTTCCGATGTTTTTCATCTACAATCACATCTAATATATATGCAAATCGAGTCTTGTCAGATATTACTCTTGAATATCCGATTTGCTTATTATTAGTGAATGCACCAACCAATAAAGCTGAATTATACGCTCCTTGAATAACTTCTTTTTTCTTAATCCCATTACTCCAATATGTGTCCTTTAACATATCGGTTACTTTATCGAAATCCATTTCGTCATAACCATCCTTTATCGAATATTCGAACATGTTGTATATATTTGTTAGTGTTTGGTTTTGTTTTGCCTTGCCGGAAACGGCTTAGTACTTATTTTTATTCATATCCTTTTTATAACTCCTTACCATTTTTCCGAATTCCTTATCTTTTTTCCGTTTCTCTTCAATTGTGGAATTAAAATGTGCTTTCTCTCTTTCCATTTTCAGATAATTTTCGTAGGAACATTTTTCTATTTCTCCTTTTTCGACGGCTTCAAGAACTGAACATCCAATCTCAGTGGTGTGAGTACAATCTTTGAATTTGCATTTTTGAGAAAGACTGATAATCTCGTCAAATGTGGTTTCCAGTCCGATTGCTGTGTCAGCAATTCCTACTTCTTTCATACCTGGGGTGTCAACCAGTATTCCACCGTTTTCAAGAACTATTAATTCCCTATGGCTCGTAACGTGTCGCCCTTTATTTGTACTTTGGCTGATTGTATCCGTTTTCATTATGTTTCTGCCAGAGAGATTATTCAATAAGGTGGACTTTCCAACTCCCGAAGAACCAAGCATACAATAAGTCTTTCCTTTTTTAATGGTTTTTCTTATCGCTTCGTATCCGTTTTGAGTCTCATTACTTATAGTGATAATCGGAACATCTTTAATCCGAAGTTTAATACTTTCAAGTATCTCATAAATTCTTTGCTCATCGATAAGGTCAGTTTTGCTAAGGACAATTATGGGGCTAACTTTTGATGAATAACAAATGGTCAAGTATCTTTCAAGTCTGTTGATATTAAAATCCCTGTCAACGGCTTGAACTAAAAAGGCGTAATCAATATTTGTTGCAATTATTTGTATCTCTCCAAATTGTCCTACTGCTTGTCTTTTGATAATTGAAACTCTCGGTAATATTTTATGAATTATTGCAAAATCGGAATCATACGACGCAATTGCAACCCAATCACCTACTGCTGGAAAATCCTCACGACTAATAGCTGAAAATCGCATATTCCCGGTTATCTCAGCTTCAAATTCAGCTTTAAAAGTCTTGACAATGTATCTTTCTTTGTGTTCTGCAATAACTCTTCCTATCTCAAAGCTGTCCAACTTCTGTTGAGTCCTGAATTCTTCAATTTTGTCATTATAGCCAAAATCCTCTAATTTCATTACAATTTTTTTTGTTTACGAAGTTTTCCCTCCCCACTCTTTTCAGAATAGGGAAATGAATGGCCCTCAAGTCCGTATCGGAAGAAGGATATTTCGCCGGAAATATCTATTTCTGCCCCAGTTCCAGATCGCTGGTCAGAACACCGACCAGGGACCCGGCTTTATCATAAAGGGGAATCGAATAAGTGACCATGACTATACCACCGCCACCTTCATCATAATAAGGGCTGGACCAGGTAGGAGCTTTCCCTTTGACAGGTTCTGCATACCATTCGCTCTTCGTATAATCGTAAGCAACCGGCAGATCGACCTGCTTAAATTCATTCCCGGATCGGTAAACATAAGGAGCTGCAATATGCTTCTGTCCTCCGGCTTCATCCGGTGCAAAGGCCAGGGTAGCCCCGTAAATAAAAGGAAACTTCTTAAGATAGTTCGTCAGGATCACCGGCATATCGACGGGTTTTAATTTCCGGTCGGTAAGCTCCGCTGCAAGCTTATACAGGGCATTCTCAGCAAGCGATCTCTCCTCTGCCCCGGGGAGTTTCATTATCGATTCATGGGAATGAATGACTTTCCAGCCCTGCATTTCTTTTTGCCATGCCCAGGTTTCACAAAGAAATTCCTCGCCGGATTTGTCTTCCTTCGTAATGTATTTATTTTTCAGCCAGCCAATCCATATGGCTGCATCCGGACTTGGAACAATCACCTGCGAATGAATGATCTGGATGTTCTGTGATTTCAAACCACTGAAAACATTCTTCATTGCCGGAAAAAAAAATTCTTTCGAATAGTGCATTCCGGCAGTGATAAAGACTGCGGAACTATCATCGGAAATATAAGGCAAGACCGAATCTATATTCAGATTATCGGAATAAGAGATCACTTTGACCATGAGGGTGTTGATGGTGTCGGCAATTGCAAGTTTCTCGGCTTCGGAGTTATCCCTGTTCCTGGGCTTGCAACCCGTCAGGACTAAAGTTACGGTAAGTAGGAAGAATACTGCCGGAGAGATGTACTTTTTCATTTTCATATGGTTTTGATTTGGGAAATAAAGATAGAAAATAAAATAGAGATCGGAAGATTATTCCGGTAAATGGATGATCTCGATGTAAATTATTTTATCCGGCGCAGCTCATCCCTCCGTCAGAAGCAGAGGAGGTCATTTTCGACCGGAATACAACGATAAGATAAATCACAACCATGAATACCCCGATCCCCGAGATCATGAACATCGCTTTCGGACCAATCGTGAACCATAATACGCCGGCCAGGGAACTTGCCGCCAGGGTGAAAACACTCTGAAAACTGTTGTAAAATCCAATAGCCGTAGCCGTCTCAGACTTTTTCGCCATGTTCGAAATGATCGCTTTTGAAATACCCTCGGTCGAGGATGCATAAATACCATATAAGAAAAATAATAAACCGAATACCAGCATCGACGCTGCATATCCCATGAAAAAATATACGACAGAAAAGATCAGTAAACCTGCTATTAACATGGTTTTCAAACCGATCCGGTCAGCCAGCGCCCCAATGGGATAAGAACAGATGGCGTAAACAAGATTATAAAAGATATAAAATCCAATCATCTGCGTATCACTCATCTTATGCTCCTTCAACAATAACAATAAAAATGCATCGGAACTGTTGAAGAGAGTAAATACAAGTAACCCCCCGACCAACATGCGGAACCCGGGCGAAGCTTTTTTCCAGTATGTGAAATAGGAAAAGAAATTGATACGCGAAGAGGGAGTTTTAATGGGTTGACTTTCTGAAACAGAGTCGTGCGATTGCGTGAACAGGTTTGTTGGCGGTTTGTCTTTGATAAAAAAAGTCAGGGCAATGGCGATCAAACCGGGAAAAAACGCAAAGATGAATAACCAATAATAATGTCCGGGATAAAAATACAGGAATAGAAGGGCAAAAATCGGACCGATTGCTGCTCCGACGGTATCCATCGCCCGGTGAAATCCAAAAACTTTTCCCTTATGCTGTGGGATGGTTTCATCGCTCAGCATGGCATCACGCGCACTGGTTCGTATTCCCTTTCCAAACCGGTCGAGGGTGCGGGCAAAGAAGATCCAGACCGGGAAAGTGAAAAACGCCATCATCGGCTTCGAAAATGCGCTCAAGGTATATCCGGCCCGGACAAAGGGTACCCGCTTTTGCCATTTGTCCGATAAGCTTCCGAAATATCCTTTCGATAACCCGGCCGTGGCTTCAGCTACTCCCTCCAGGATACCTATCAGCATAACCGAAAAACCGATTGAACGCAGATACACGGGCATGATGGGATATAACATCTCACTCGCCACATCGGTAAACAAACTCACGAAAGAGACAAGGAGAATAGTCCGGGTCAAAATTTTGTTCTTAATCATTTTGAAATCGTTAAATGATCAATGGAACTTCACGTCTGTTTATAATAAAAGTTCATTCCATTCGCCATCCTGGATAATAAAACTGGAACACTGAACTACTTGTTTATTCGTTCACTTTTTCCAAAAAACTCCAGGTATTCCTTTCCTGCCGTACTAAGTTTGTTATTCCAATGTTTACTTGCCTGGCGGGCATTCCCTAGAGCTATTTCATCAACATATTTGAGTTTTTTCAACAGGTTCAGGGCATTCACCCGGGTCTCGAACTCATATTTCGGCCCGGTATAAGAAATAAGCTCTTCCAAATAATTCTTTTCTCCACTCCCGATTGCAATTTCCAGCCACTTCATCCGGATATTCTTTCCGCGCCACCCCTCCAAATCCCGGGTCTTTTCCAAATAACGTTCTGTTTTCTGCGGAAAAGAATTACACAGATTCCTCAGGGCAACTTCAATATTGAGCCATGACGAATCGGAAAGACATTGCTCCACTTCATTTTGTATTGTTACCGGGATTAGACTTACTTCTGTTAAGACCGCTTTCCTTACATTGGCATCCTTGTCTGTCAAGCCACCCCTGAATAACTCCAAACTGCCGGGATCATTCCAGTCATTGGCAAGCTGCCCGATAATCTCGGCCTTGGTTAGGTAAAAGGTCTCTTTCCGGTAACATTTATGCAGTAATTCCCGTTTTTTTTCCACCGGTGCGGAACGCAATGCCAGCAGTGCATCATAACGGTCAATCATGTTTCCTGCCTTCAATGCCTGCGACGAGAGATCCTCAAAACACTTATCAAAAACTACTTTTTTCAGGATCTGACGGTTGGGATCAAACAATACAAAATCGACCGGTTTCTTCCCCGGATTGGGAAAGACCACTTCATTGAATTTTTCCTCTATCCAAACCTTTTTTCTGTCAATACTGCCATCGCCATAATGTACTTCAAATTCGACGGGCATCCTGAACAGTCCGGTCTGGTCGGTGATTTCCTGGGTCTGCCAAACCCAAATGCAAGTGGAATTAACCCCCGCTGAATCTTCTCTTTCAATGTATTTCACAGTATATTCAGGTTCCCCGCCATGGAGAATCCATTCTTCAAAGAACCAGTCGTAAGGCTTCTTTCCTGTCACATAGACCGATTGGATGAAGTCGCTTGTCCGCGCATTTGTGAATCCGAAGTTATTCAGGTAATGTTTAATCGCATCCCTGAATTCCCGGTCGCCCATTACATAGCGCAACATATCCAAAACCAGCGAACCTTTCCGGTAAATCCGCTCTACTCCACCCTGGGTACCTCCCACTGGATAGTCATTTCGTTTTGCCGCTTCCATCGTCAACTGTAGCTCTTCAAGGCGGATATTCTGATAGGTATCCTCCCCGAATATACTTTTCTCAAAAATCTTGGCATAGTAGGTTCCGAAGCTTTCGGTTAACCATACATCCTTGTTCACCTGGTGACTTATATAATTGCCGAACCACTGGTGAGCCAATTCATGGGCATTCACATTGACGTAATTGCGTTGCCACCATGCCCGTGGATCGATCTGAAGGAAGTCGCCAAATACCGTTGAAGTAGTAGTCTCCATAGCCCCGTACATATAATCGATGACCGGCGCTTCGCGATATAGCGGATACGGGTAATTCACCCCCATCTCCTTTTCAAAGAATTCGAACATCTGTTCCGTGTACTTGTAAGTTGGTCCGACTTTATTCTTCATCCCCCGGTAATACCAGAATTCCAGCGGAACACCCCGCTTTGTTCGCGATGATTTAAAGTCGTAATCGCCGATGACAAGAGCGGTTGAGAAAAAAGGATGATCCCGGGTCATCCGGTAATGCCAGGTCTTCGTATGGTCCGGATTTTCTTTGACACCAAGGCGTTCTCCATTCGAAAAGACCTTGTAATCCTTATCAAAGGTTATATTCATATCAACCGTGATCCGCCCCTCCATGTAAGGCAGCCATCCGTGCGGACGGTGCGCCCAGATTTGTTTGCTCTTCCCCTTCTCTTCTTCTCTCCAGCCGATAAAATATATAGCCCCTGCCATTGGTTTCGCGGTATAAACTATTTTAATCTTTCCTTCCTTTTTATAGGGAAGTGGACAATCTTCACGGCTTGCCCCGGAGTTCTTCAAACGGGGATCCTGATTTTTCGTAGCGGGATAAACGATCAGGTTTGATCCCGATTGAAAAAAACTGACCGCTGCTCCATTGAGGATAACGGAAGAGACCCTGAAGTCGGGAGTATAGAACACGATGGAATCCAGCTGGTAACGGTTCTCCGTGAAAGTGAATTCGGCCGTTCCTTTCACCAGGTTTTGTTCCGGCTCAAAACTTACCCAGGCGGTCAGGTGTTTGATGGTAATCGGGAGATCTGGCGGGGTGGCGGAAGGATCAATATAGTAAGAAACTTCCTTTTCCTGCGCTATTGCTGCGGATGTTAAAAACAAAAAAATAAGGAAGAACCCGATGTTCTTAGGAATGCTCTTCATAAATGAAAAATTAGTATGTTTGCCCTTGTTTCGAAAGCACTATCCGATATGTCGACACCCAAAAGTAGCAAAATTTCCAGCATCTCTCATGTTCTCTCAGTTATCGATGGACAGGAACTTGAACGTCAGCGCCTTTCGCGCGAACTACACGATGGTATCGGTCAGTCGCTGATCGCTATCAAGATGAAGCTCGACAGTCTTACTTACATGCAAGAAGTTGAGATCAAGTCGCATTTGGAAGGGATCAAACGGCAGGTTGACCAGATCATCGACGAAATCCGACGGATCACCACTAACCTGATGCCCCCGGTATTGGATGAATTCGGTTTGATCATTGCCTTGTTCAACCTTTGCGAAGATACAAGCCGGGCATCCGGAATCCAGGTTAAATTTGAACACCGCGCAAAACCGGAAACCTGGGATAAGAAGATCCAGACTTACCTCTATCGGATCATCCAGGAAGCGATCCATAATATCGTTAAACATTCCTCCGCCAAACAGGCTTATATCAAGCTGCAGGTCGATATCGACGCCATATATCTGAGTATCCAGGATAACGGTATCGGGTTCCGGATTATACATACCAAAACCGACGAGCACCCCGGGCATGGGATCCATAATATAAAGGAACGGGTTAAATTGCTTCATGGAACTTTCGACCTGAAGTCGGCTCCCGGGAAAGGAACGCTCATACAAATTAAAGTCCCAAGACACCCCTGATGGAAAAAATTCATGTATTCCTGGTCGACGATCATGATCTTGTGAGAGATGGACTGAAAGCCCTGCTTTCGGGAATACCCGATATCGGGATCATCGGTGAAGCAGCCACGGGTGCTATCCTTTTTGAGAAGCTGAAAATTGTTCAACCGGATATTCTGGTCCTGGATATCTCCCTCCCCGATATCTCGGGAATTGAAATTACCCGGCGTATCACCGCCGAATATCCTGACATCAAGGTCCTCATCCTCTCTATGTATACCAATGAGGATTTCATTTACAATGCGTTAAAAGCAGGCGCCAAAGGTTACCTGCCAAAAAATACTACCCGCCATGAACTGGTTCAGGCCATCTATGCTGTCAATAAGAATGAGGAGTATTTCGGGGAAGTCATCTCTAAGATACTTTTACAGAATTATGTCCGATCGACTAAGGAAACCGACAAAGATGAACTCAGCCGGGCTGAGAGTCTTTCCCGCCGGGAACTGGAAATCCTGCGTTTGTTCCTGGAAGGAATGTTGAACAAGGAGATTGGCGAAACCCTCGGCATCAGCATCCGGACAGTGGAGACCCACAAAAACCATATCATGAAAAAGTTGGGATGCAAATCAACCGTGGAAATGTTGAAATTTGCAATCCGTAACAAGCTTGTTAAATTATAATTTCCACTGATTTCAATTTCTCCGGAGATGGTTATATTCACTACCGTAAAAGAGACGCAAAAGGCTCTTCATTCATTAAAAGAAAAAGGTAAAAGAGTTGGTTTTGTCCCAACCATGGGAGCATTACATGAAGGTCATCTGTCGCTGATCCGCCGGTCGAAAACAGAGAACGATATCACGGTCTGTAGCATCTTTATCAATCCTATCCAGTTTAACAACCGGGAAGATCTTATCCGGTACCCGCGCATGCTCGACAAAGATTCCGGATTGCTGAAGGATGCAGGATGCGATATTGTTTTTGCACCAACCGAGCAGGAGATGTATCCCGGGGGACAACAGCCGGAGATTACGATCGACTTTGGAATGCTCGATAAAGTGATGGAGGGTCAATTTCGGCCGGGTCACTTCAAGGGAGTAGCGATCGTGATTAAACGGCTATTCGATATTATTGATCCTTCGCGGGCATATTTCGGAAAGAAAGATTTTCAGCAACTGGCTGTGATAAAATACCTGGTGAAAGAACTGAAATTACCTGTGGAGATTGTTCCCTGCAACACTGTTAGGGAACCTGACGGATTAGCCATGAGTTCGAGGAATCTGAGATTGACAATAGGCGAAAGAATGATAGCGCCTCATATTTACCAGGTTCTCAGGAGCGTCAAGGAGAAGACCGGAACAATCCCTGTGAAGAAATTGAAGAGCTGGGCAATCCTGAAAATCCATGAGAAGCCGGAACTCCGGGTGGAATATTTTGAGATCGGCGATAAGGATACACTCTTGCCTTTGGATGACTGTTCCGGTACTGACAGAGGAGTAGCTTTTACAGCCGTCTACCTGGGAGATGTCCGTCTGATCGATAATATCGAACTTTTTTCGTAATTTTGCCGTATGATGCAGATCCAGGTTTTAAAATCGAAAATACATCGTGCCACAGTGACCGGGGCCAACATCGAGTATATGGGCAGCATCACGATTGATGAAGTCCTGATGAAAGCCGCCAATATCATTGAATTTGAGAAGGTTCAGGTATTGAACATCAACAATGGCGAACGAATCGAAACATACGTGATCAAGGGAAAAAAGAATAGCGGAATTATCTGTCTCAATGGAGCAGCAGCCCGCAAATTTTTACCCAAAGATATTGTGATCATCGTGTCGTTTGCATTTATGGATTTTGAAGACGCAAAAAAATTCAAACCTTCCATTGCCTTTCCGGAAAAGGATAATAAATTATCCAGAGGAAAAAAGAGCTAAAGGATGACTCAAAGTATACCTGAATCGGGTTCCCTGAAAAAGCGAATCCTTACTGTCTGTAAATTTGTCTTCTTTCTTGGGTTGGGAATTCTTATTATTTGGCTTTCGCTCAAAAATCTGACAACCGGCGAACAGTCACAGATTATTCATTCCTTTCGCATTGCCAATTACTGGTGGGTAATTCTTGCTATCATCCTGGGAATTCTCAGTCACATTTTGAGGGCTTTGCGCTGGAGACTGTTTTTTGAGCCCATGGGTTTCCGGTTATCGTTTAAGAATACTTTCTATGCCGTAATGGTCGGCTATTTTGCCAATCTTGCCTTCCCGCGTCTCGGAGAAGTAACCCGGTGCGGCCTGCTTACTCGGTATGAAAAAATTCCTTTCAATAAAGCGCTTGGCACTGTCATCACGGAGAGAGCCGTCGATATGATCATTTTCTTACTGCTCTTCTTACTGATGATCCTTACCCAACTTGGTACGATTAGCGGATATCTCGACAACAATGTTTATCCTAAACTGGTTGAAAAATTTGGCAACCTGCATTATTCAAGAATGATCATTTTGACCCTCGCCGGAATATTATGCCTGTTTATTCTGTTTTTCTTCCTGTTCCGGAGAAAAATTCAGAAATCGAACCTCTATCTCAAAATCAAAGATCTTATCCTTGGTTTCTGGGACGGATTGAAATCACTTGGTCAGATCAAGAATATCTGGTTATTCACCTTTTATTCCTTCGCCATCTGGGCGCTTTATTTCTTAATGCTCTATCTGATCTTTTTCTGTTTTGCCGAAACATTTGATCTTGGTCTTGGAGCCGGCTTGTCGGCCTTGGTACTTGGCAGCATCGGAATCATGATCACTCCGGGAGGTATCGGTCTTTATCCAGCCATTATCCAGGAAACACTGATGTTATATGGGATCACAAAACCGACCGGGCTCGCGCTCGGATGGATCTCCTGGACAGCCCAAACTGCCATGATTTGTATTATAGGTGGGGTTTCGTTATTACTTTTGTCTTTCAATAAGCAAAAAAAAGATGAATAATCTTAAAAACATCGAATCGAAAATCTTCAGTTGGGATGGCCTACGGAAACAATTGGCTATATGGCGATTTAAAAATAAAAAAATAGTCTTCACCAACGGTTGTTTTGATGTTTTGCACCTCGGCCATATCGAATACCTGGCTAAAGCCCGGGAGTTGGGAGGAATCCTGCTTATCGGATTAAACTCAGACGAATCGGTACGCCGTATAAAAGGCCCTGCCCGCCCCCTGAATGATGAACATGCCCGGGCGATGGCGTTGGCTTCTTTCTCGTTTGTAGATGCCATCGTCATATTTAAAGAAGAGACTCCGCTTGAACTTATCCGACTCGTTCGTCCCGATACACTGGTCAAAGGAAAAGATTATAAAGAACACGAAATTGTTGGCAACGACATCGTGAAATCCTACGGCGGACAGATCGTTACCATCGATCTGGTCAAAGGATATTCAACTTCACAACTGATTGAGAAAGCACGTAATTTGTAGCCTTAATATGTCAAAAGTCAAGACAGCCTTCTTCTGTCAGAATTGTGGTAACCAGTCCCCAAAATGGATGGGAAAATGCCCTGCATGCGGGGAATGGAACACTTTTATCGAAGAGGTGGTCCAGCGGGACGAGAAGATAACGGGAAGATTTTCGGTGGGTGATAAACGATCCGTCATCCCTGTCAAGGTTTCAGAAGTTGCTTTTAAATCAGATATCCGGATCAACAGCCACGATGACGAACTAAACAGGACTTTGGGAGGCGGCGTGGTTCCGGGATCGGTAATCCTGATAGGCGGAGAACCGGGAATCGGAAAGTCGACCCTGATGTTGCAGGTAGCCTTGAAGTGTACCGACCAGAAAATCCTTTATATCAGCGGAGAGGAGAGTGAACAGCAGATCCGGATGCGGGCAGAACGGATCGGCACTATGAATGAAAATTGTTTCATCTTAACCGAAACAAATACCCAGGCTATTTTCCAGCATCTTGAGTCGCTTAAACCTCAACTTATCATTATCGACTCGATTCAAACTTTGCAAACCGACATCATCGAATCTTCCGCCGGTAGTATCTCCCAGATCAAGGAGTGCGCATCAGAACTCCAGAAATATTCAAAGATCACCCATACTCCTGTCTTCCTGATTGGCCATATCACTAAAGATGGGAACCTGGCAGGCCCAAAAATCCTTGAACACATGGTCGATACGGTCCTCCAGTTTGAAGGCGACCGCAATTATGGATACCGAATCCTCCGTTCCCTGAAAAACCGGTTTGGCTCTACTTCCGAGTTGGGAATCTATGAAATGAACGACAGCGGGATGCGTGAAGTCTCAAATCCTTCTGAAATTCTTCTCAGCCAACGGGATGAACAGGTGAGTGGTATTTCTATTGCCGCTATGATGGAAGGGATGCGCCCGATGCTCATTGAAACACAAGCCCTGGTAAGCAGCGCCGTTTACGGAACTCCCCAGCGATCGACAACCGGTTTTGATGTGCGCCGACTGAACATGTTGCTGGCAGTGCTTGAGAAACGAAGCGGTTTCCGTTTGGGAACAAAAGATGTGTTTCTCAACATTGCCGGAGGAATTAAAGTCGACGATCCGGCTATTGATCTGGCTGTCGTTGCTGCAATCCTTTCTTCCAATCAGGATTCACCCATCGATTCCAAAACCTGCTTTGCTGCCGAGACAGGTCTTTCCGGAGAGATCCGTCCGATAAACCGGATCGAACAGCGCATCTCTGAAGCGGAAAAACTGGGTTTTGAACGGATCTTCATTTCAAAATACAATACGAAAGGGATCGATCTGAAACGTCATGATTCAATTAAGTTAATCCTGGTAGGAAAGATCGAAGAGATGTACCGGAAATTATTCGGATAAGACCAGATACTATGAAAAACCGACCCATCACCGATAAAAAAGATATCCTCGATATCATCAAAAAAAGCCAGTGGTGCCATGTTGCAATGATCGATGCGACGGGAAAACCCTATGTCATCCCTCTTAACTTCGGATTTAAAGATGATGTCATTTATATGCACGGGGCTCAGCAGGGAAAAAAGATCGACGCATTGAGACAAAATCCCGGAGTTTGTATCAACTTTAGCCTGGATCATGTTCTTCGCTACCAAAATGAAAAAGTGGCCTGCTCCTGGAGTATGAAATATCGAAGCGTTCTTTGTCACGGGAAGGCTGAATTCATTGAAGAACCGGAAGAGAAGACGGAAGCCCTGCACATTATCATGGCTCAATACTCCGGAAATAAATTCATTTTCAACCTACCATCCCTCCGTGAAGTGAAAGTCTGGAAAGTCAATGTAGAGAAATTCGAAGGCCGGGTTTACGGTTATTAGAAGATGATTTGGTAATTTTATACTCAATATCTGCGAAAACTTCCAAAATAATATGGAATACAAAGATTATTATAAAACCCTCGGCGTCTCAAAAGATGCTTCGCAAGCGGACATTAAGAAACAATATCGTAAGCTTGCCATAAAATACCATCCCGACAAGAATGCAGGGAATAAACAAGCTGAGGAAAAATTCAAAGACCTCGGAGAGGCCTATGAAGTACTCAGTGATCCGGTGAAACGTAAAAAATATGATACCCTGGGCTCCAACTGGAAACAATATGAACAGTCGGGAGCCGGGCCAGGGGGACCTGATTTCTCCAAATGGGCAAGACAAGGAGGCGGGAAACAGTATTCGCGAACCTATACTTCCGAAGATTTTGGCGGCACTGATTTTTCCGATTTTTTTAATACCTTTTTCGGCGGAAGTTTTGGCGATGTTTTTGGTGAAAATTTCGGTGGCACAAGTCAGCGTAAGGGTCGGTCTCAGGAAGCACTTCATAAAGGGGATGATTATAAATCCCATTTGGAGATTACCCTCGAAGAAGCTTTTCAGGGCAGTAAACGCCTGCTTAACGTCGACGGTGATAAGATCAGTATCACGATCCCTCCCGGGGTTAGTAACGGACAGGTGCTTCGCGTTAAAGGGAAAGGAGGGAAAAGTCGCCGAGGCGGCGAAAGCGGGAACCTTTATCTTCAGGTTGAAATTATTCCCGATCAAAAATATGAACGTAAGGAAAATGATTTATACGCCGATCTTCATGTATCCCTATATAAAGCTATCCTGGGAGGGGAAGTCCCGGTGCATACACTGAAAGGAACTTTCAAGATGATGATTCCCAAAGAAACTCCGAATGGGAAGATCTTACGCATGAAAGGGCTCGGAATGCCCCTATATCAGAAAAAAGGACAATCGGGCGATCTTTATCTGAAGATCATCGTGGATATCCCACAAAACCTTTCACAAGAAGAAATAACCTTGTTTAAAAAATTATCCTCCATCCGGCCGTTATAAACCATCTCTTTCTTTTAGATACGTTTATTACCAGTTGGATATTCAAACTTTTTGTTTTTACTGGATTTTTTGAAAATTTTCACTACCTTTTGACGTTATTCAGCATTAAAACACTTAATTTTAAAACCGGAATTATGAGAAAAAAAACAATCTTCCTGGCACTGACAAGTCTATCCATGATCTTGTTCACGAATTTTTCCTTCTCCCAAAAGAAAGCTCCAATCGATCCGATGAGCGTTAAAAGCTGGACACTCGCATTTGCTTTCGGATCTGGAACGCACTATTGGGGAAATGGTGCCGGAATCGGTCCGGCAGCAAAAATAATTTTTGAAACCGGTATGTGGAAATTGGGTCCTGGTGTACTCACCCTGGGTGGTGAAGCCAGTATATCTTATTTCCGGTACAGCTATTTCTCCGACTATAAAGAATCCTGGACCAACATCATGTTCGGCGCCCGCAGTGCTTACCATTATGGGTGGAAGGTAAAAGGACTCGACACCTACGCTGGTGTCCCGCTGGGAATGGGTTTTTCATTCTATAGTCAACCTGATTACCCTGGCTATACAGGTTATCACGGGGTTTATCCTTATTTTGGGGTTTTCTTCGGCGCCTCGTATTATTTTAACAACATGTTCGGTTTGAATGGAGAGGTGGGTTACAATTCGACCTACGCCAACCTGGGAATTATTCTTAAACTCCAGTAAGAGTTATAATCTTTTCAGCTTCATCGAATAGTTGAATAAACGGAATGTTCCGTAACCGATAAGGCCGCCAATAATAAAACCCGCTACGATATCCCCGGGAAAATGTACTCCCAGGTAAATCCGGGTGTAACCCATAAAAAGCGCCCATAAAAAAAGTAGCAGGGTAAGGATTTTATACCGGTCCTTCAGAAGAAAAATAAGGAATATGGCTAAAGCCATGGTATTGGAAGCATGAGCAGAATAAAACCCATGCTCCCCGCCGGTATATCCGTGAACCGTATGAATGCCCGGAAGCCCCGGCTCATGAGTGGGACGCGGACGGGAAATCCATTCTTTGAAAAGATTGGATAGCTGGTCGCTGACAAGGATCATCAATGCTGCAAAAAGCAGAATCCACAAGGTTCTCCATTTGAAATTCCGAATAACGATAAACAGTAATAACAGATATAACGGGATCCAAACCAGCGACTGGGTGCCCCAGTATATCAACGGATCCAGGAAGGAACAATGCAATCCGTTTAAAAAAAAGAACATGGAATGATCTATTTGATTCAATGATTCGACGATCCCCATGCTTATTCAAATTTTTTTAACTACTTATTCAATTCCTCCCAGAGCATTCCTTTCAGCTGTTGTAAACCGGTTTTCGTGTGGGATGAAATAAAAACATACGGAATATCCGGCAACTCCTCCTTTAATTCACGGGTGATTTCTTCATCCGCCAGATCGCTTTTAGTAATAGCCAGCACCCTTGATTTATCAAGCAACTCCGGGTTATATTGTTCCAATTCATTCAACAGGATCCGGTATTCCTCACGAATATCTTTGCAATCGACCGGGATCATGAAAAGCAACAGCGAATTGCGTTCAATATGACGTAAAAAACGTAATCCCAGTCCTTTCCCTTCATGAGCGCCCTCTATTATCCCGGGGATGTCGGCAACAACGAATGAACGGTGGTCATGATAACGCACAATCCCCAGGTTCGGCGTCAGGGTTGTAAAGGGATAATCGGCGATCTCTGGTTTTGCAGCAGAAATGACCGAAAGAAGTGTTGATTTTCCGGCATTGGGAAAACCGACGAGACCCACATCTGCCAGTAGTTTCAGTTCCAGAATCTTCCAGCATTCACTACCCGGTTCCCCGGGTTGAGCAAACTTTGGAGACTGTCGTGTCGCCGTTTTGAAATGATCATTTCCTAATCCGCCACGGCCACCCTCAACAAGAATATGTATCTGGCCCTCTTCCGTAATCTCACATTCAATAACACCCGTCTCTGCATCGCGTGCAACGGTTCCCAGCGGTACATCGACAACAACATCCGCTCCATTGGCGCCATGCATCAACTGGCGCGCCCCATTACCCCCGTGTTCCGCTCGAAGATGTCGGGTAAACTTAAGGTGAAGTAACGTCCAGAATTGACTGTTTCCCCGAAGAACGATATGACCCCCTCTCCCTCCGTCTCCCCCATCGGGACCACCCTTTGGATTGGTCCTCGTACGCATGAAATGTGCCGACCCGGCTCCTCCTTTCCCGGAAGCGCAAAATATTTTTACATAATCGACGAAATTGGACTCAGTCATTTGAAGAAATTGGAAATGAAGATTTTTCGTTATCCACTATTTATTCCAAAGATAAACAAAGTTTATCTCACTTCTTAAATAGAAAATAAACTGCCAGGATCAGTAAACCAAATGCCACGAAATGATTCCAACGCAGCGATTCATTCTTGAAAAAGAAAAGAACAAATATCACAAATATCGAAAGGTTCGTAACCTCCTGAATAACTTTAAGTTCCACCAGGGAGAAAGGTCCTCCGTTCTCTCTGAATCCAATACGGTTAGCCGGAACCTGAAAACAATACTCAAAAAATGCCAGTCCCCAGCTAAGTAAGATAAAAGTTGCCATCCCGGCATGCTCGAACCATTTTAACTGGCTGAGTTTTAAATGGCCATACCAGGCGAAGGTCATGAAAGTATTGGAAAGCACCAACAATCCAACAATGGAGAACCGGTTTACTTCCATAAGTCAATTTCCTGACAAAGACTTTCGAAAATATCTTCGACGCCTCCGACTCCAAAAACTGTTTTGAACAAGCTTTTAGCAGTATAATGGTCAATAAGTGGTTTGGTATGATGATGATACTGAACAAGCCGGTTTTGGATCACCTCTTTGGTATCATCCTTACGGCCTTGTTCCTGCGCCCGGTTTAATAACCTTTTTACCAGTTCATCCTCATTAACTTCGAGGGCAAGTACCAGACTGACCTGATGACCCAACTTGTATAGCATCCGGTCGAGTTCCGAAGCCTGGTTCAGAGTCCTGGGGAATCCGTCAAGAATAAATCCTTCTGCAGTATTGTGTCTCTGAAATACCGACTCCATGATCTGAATAAGAAGTTCGTCAGAGACCAGGCTGCCGGAATCCATCACGGCTTTTACTTTCAATCCGAGCGGAGTTCCCTCTCTAACCTCCGCACGAAGAATATCGCCCGTTGAAACGTGTACCCAATTGAATTTCTGTGCAATTTTCACAGCCTGCGTGCCTTTTCCGGCTCCCGGAGGACCAAATAAGATCAGAATAAACATAATATTGTATTTTTTTTATTTGCTAAAATCATCTGTTTTCGCACTCCCGAATCCTTCACGACATAACCTTCTGGTTTAAATTTAAAACTATTAACCCATCCTGAAATATTTTCCCCCTGTTACTTACTTTACTATACTATAAATTTCCTTTAAATTCCTTCCATGTCCATTATAATCCAATCCATAGCCTACGATAAAGTCGTTCGGGATACTTATTCCAAGATAATCAATAGGGAATGATTGCTGAAATGCAGCCGGTTTAAAGCAAAAACATGCAATTTTCACATCCATTGGATTCCTTTTCCAGATATCAACCAAAAGATTATTCATCGTTATGCCGGTATCAACGATGTCTTCCACGATAATAATATGCCGGTCCGAAATCTCTTCGCCAAGTCCGATAAGCTCTCTGACCTCTTCGGTAGATTTGACCCCGGAATAGGAAGAATATTTTACGAAAGATATTTCACAGGGAATAGTAAGCTTTCGCATCAGGTCGCTGGCAAAAATGAACGCTCCGTTCAACAGTGCCAGAAGCAATGGGTTCTTATCTTTATAATCAACGTTGATCTGATCGGCAATTTTTTGTACCGCGGTATCAATGGTTGCCACGTCGATGAATGGTTCAAACTTCTTATCCCAGACTTGAATTACAGACATTTTCTTATGCATTTTAAGGTTGCAAATGTAGAAAATTTATCACTATTTTTGCCAATTAACCGATAATCACAAACCTATGAACCCGAAAGTGAGCATCATCATGGGCAGTACTTCCGATCTTCCGGTTATGGAAGCCGCAGCCAAATTCCTGAACGAAATGCAGATTCCCTTTGAAATGAATGCCTTGTCGGCCCACCGTACTCCCGAAAAAGTGGAAGATTTTGCCAGACATGCCCATGAACGTGGAATCCGGGTCATCATAGCGGCTGCAGGAATGGCTGCCCACCTGCCGGGGGTGATCGCTTCCATGACAACCTTGCCCGTTATCGGCGTCCCGATCAAATCCTCTCTGGAAGGACTCGACGCATTACTTGCTATCATCCAGATGCCTCCCGGAATCCCCGTAGCAACAGTCGCTATCAACGGATCCCAGAATGCGGCTATCCTTGCTGCCGAGATTCTTGCAACCGCTGATACGGAACTTCAAAAGAAACTGGGTATATTTAAGGAAGATCTGAAGAAAAAAGTGATCAAAGCCAATGAGGAGCTTTCGCAAGTGACGTTTAAATATAAGGTTTAGATCACAACTTTCTGACCAGCATGATGCCGTCGCGAAATGGCAGAATCATGTTTTCCACCCGGGGATCATTTTGAACGAATTCATTAAATTTCACAATACCCAGCGTATCTTTATCAAGTCGGCTACGCTCTTTCAATACTTTCCCATCCCATAAAGCATTATCGGCCAGAATGAATCCCCCCTTACGAAGACGGTCAAATATCATGTTGTAATAGTTAAGGTAATTGGGTTTATCCGCATCGATATAAACCAGATCCCAGGTCTCATCCAGCGTCGGAATGATTTCCAGGGCATCTCCGATGTGGAGGATGATCTTCTCATCCATACCCGATTCCATGATGTAACGGCGAATCCTTTCTTCCTGTTCCTGATTCACTTCAATGGTATGGAGAAAGCCCGGACGATCGTTACCCAAACCCATCGCAAGATTGATAGCCGAATATCCGGTGAATGTACCAATTTCAAGGATACGCTGCGGACAGATCATCCGGCTTATCATACGTAATAACGTCCCCTGAAGGTGACCCGAAAGCATCTGCGGATGAACTTGCGAAAGATGAGTTTCGCGTGTTAATTTTGAAAGCACTTCAGGTTCAGGAGTAGTATGCTTCTCCGCATAAGCCAGCAAAGGATTTTCATTCATCGTTTATAATTTTAAAACTATACGGCAAAGGTCGGTAAATCTTTTTTCCTTTACCTGGGATAGGTAAATCGTTTTTTCATCGTAAACCTCTACCGGGTTGAAACAGCCGAATGGTTTCATATCGTTTTCAGAAGAATTTGCGTTCAGATTGGAGAGCAATACTAAGAGAGGTTCCAGCATTTTCCGGATGAGAATTTACTGTTAATTCACTTCAAGGCCTGAATGTCAATATGCTTAGCCTTTTTTCTTCAAAAATTTCATTGGCTATTTCCATCAGATCGACTGAACTGATCGATTCAATTTTTCGGATGAGGTTCTCCACCGGATCATACCATCCCTGGATCAGGTAACTTTTCCCAACCGACAACATGACCGAGAGGTTCGATTCCTGACCAATAGCAATCTGACCGATTAACTGTTTTTTAATGATTTTGAGCTGGATGGGACTTAACTTTTCATTACGCAACCGTTGTAATTCTTTATAAACAATTCCCAGCGCTTTTTCAAAATGTATCGTGTCCGTGGCAAAATAGATAGAAAGAATGCCCGAATCTGAATAGGGTGTGTAATTTGATTCATTGTGATAAGTCAGGCCATTCCGCTCGCGTAAAGCCATCGATAACCGTGAATTCATGATTGGACCGCCTAGGATATTATTCAACAGGGCAAGCGGAATTCTTCTTTTATCCGCATAGGAATAGGCTTCTGTTCCAAGAATGCAGTGAACCTGGAATATTTTTTTCTTAACGGTTTTCGTTACCGGAGTATATGCCAGAAATGGTTTTCGCTCCCTTACCTCACCTATTTCCAGATTTTCACAGAAATATTTGATAACCAGTTTTTGTAACCGGAGAAAAGGGATATTCCCAAATGAAACAAGGAGGATACGGTCGCATCGATAAGTGTCGCGGATAAACCTGAAAATGTCCTTCCGGGTCATTTTTTTCAACGATTTTTCTGTTCCCAGAATATTTTTTCCTAAGGCATGACCGGAGAATAAAAGATCTTCAAAATCATCAAATATTTGTTCCGATGGGGTATCCTTGTACGACCGGATTTCGTCGATTACCACCTGTGCTTCCTTTTCAAGTTCCTTTTCCGGATAAGTGGAGTGAAAAAAGATATCGTTGAAGAGTTCCAGTGTTCTTTCGTAATATTCATTCAGAAATGAGGCGTAAATACAGGTTTCCTCTTTGTCGGTAAAGGCATTCAGATCGGCTCCTATATTCTCCAGCCGGTTCAATACCTGAAAAACCGAACGTTTCCGGGTTCCCTTAAAGATGGTATGTTCAATAAAATGAGCAATCCCATGTTCATGGGGCATCTCATCCCGTGTCCCGGAATTGATGAATATTCCTACATGCGCAACCCGGTTAGGAATGGCACAATGTATTACCCTGATACCGTTGGGTAAGGTAAATGATTTAAGGTCTATCAATTACTTCTGGCTTTCAATTAGGATTTCCAGTAGTTTTATTCCGGCCTCGGAGATGATAGTACCTGGCCCGAAAATAGCCATGGCTCCTGCCTTATAGAGGATCTCATAATCCTGTGGAGGGATAACACCTCCTACGATCACGATGATGTCGTCGCGTCCAAGCTTTTTCAACTCTTCAATAACCTGTGGAACAAGCGTTTTATGTCCGGCAGCCAGACTGGATACACCGAGAATATGAACATCGTTCTCGACAGCTTGTTTGGCGGCTTCAGCCGGGGTCTGGAAAAGAGGACCGATATCCACATCAAAACCTATATCGGCATAGCCAGTAGCAACTACTTTAGCTCCCCGGTCATGACCGTCCTGTCCCATCTTCGCAATCATAATACGAGGTCTGCGCCCCTCGGTTTCTGCAAACTTATCGGCTAGTTCCCTGGCCTTTTTAAAACTTTCGTTATCCTTTGATTCTGAAGAATATATTCCTGAAATACTTCGTATCACTGCTTTATACCTCCCGTAAACTTTTTCAAGTGCAAATGAAATTTCACCCAGTGTAGCTCTTTTCCGTGCAGCATCAATAGATAATGCCAGTAAATTGCCTTTACCTGACTCTGCTGCTTTGGTCAGAAGGTCAAGCGCCACTTTTACCGCTTCAACATCGCGTTTCGCTTTAGTCTCTTGTAACCTTTTTATCTGAGAGAGACGTACCGCGGCATTATCGACATCGAGAATTTCAATGGGATCTTCCTTTTCAAGACGATTCTTGTTTACCCCGATGATCTTATCCTTTCCCGAATCGATCCGGGCTTGTTTGCGTGCGGAAGCTTCTTCAATCCGCATTTTGGGAATACCTGTCTCAATAGCTTGTGCCATCCCTCCAAGGGTTTCAATTTCCCGGATAAGATTCCAGGCTTTATGCGCTATTTCATGCGTCAGGGTTTCCACATAGTACGATCCTGCCCATGGATCGACACTCCTGCATATCTGCGTCTCTTCCTGCAGGTAAATCTGAGTATTTCTTGCTATCCTCGCAGAGAAGTCGGTGGGTAATGCAATCGCCTCATCCAGAGAATTGGTATGCAACGACTGGGTGTGGCCGAGTGCTGCAGCAAGAGCTTCGATACAAGTCCGGGTAACATTGTTGAAGGGATCCTGCTCCGTGAGGCTCCAACCCGAAGTCTGGCAATGCGTACGCAACGCCATCGATTTGGGATTTTTGGGATTGAACTGCTTCACGATCTTGGCCCAGAGAAGCCTTGCAGCCCGCAATTTGGCAATTTCCATGAAATGGTTCATCCCCACTGCCCAGAAAAAAGAGATCCGGGGAGCAAACGAATCGATATCCATTCCGGCATTGAGTCCGGCCCGTAAATATTCTAATCCATCGGCCAGGGTATATGCCAACTCAATATCCGGTGTGGCGCCGGCTTCCTGCATATGATACCCGCTGATGCTGATAGAATTGAATTTGGGCATATGATGCGCTGTGAATTCAAAAATATCGGCAATGATCTTCATGGATGGTAACGGTGGGTATATATATGTGTTCCTGACCATGAACTCTTTAAGGATATCATTTTGAATCGTGCCGGTAAGATCCTTTTGTGCGACACCTTGTTCTTCAGCGGCAATAATATAAAAAGCAAGAATGGGTAAAACAGCGCCATTCATTGTCATCGAGACCGACATTTTTCCAAGCGGGATCTGATCAAATAGAATTTTCATGTCTTCGACCGAATCGATAGCGACACCTGCTTTCCCGACATCTCCGACAACCCTTTCATGATCGGAATCATAACCTCGGTGTGTAGCCAGGTCGAAGGCAACCGACAACCCTTTCTGTCCTGCTTTCAGATTTCTCCGGTAAAAAGCATTAGACTCTTCGGCAGTGGAAAAACCCGCATATTGGCGGATCGTCCATGGACTCATCACATACATGGTTGAATAGGGCCCCCTTAGAAAAGGAGGTAACCCGGCAGCATAGTTCAGATGCTCCATGTGAAGCAGATCAGATTCCCCATAAACCGGTTTCAACGGGATCTGTTCCGGAGTTATCCAATTTTTTCCAATTCTCTCTTTTTTCTCCCATTGAGAAAATGAAAGGTCTTTTTCACCTTTTTGTTTAAGTTCGGTTTTTTTAAAATCAGGTCTCATCGTATAAAGTAAAATTGTAGTTAAAAGGATATCCCAAAGACAAGAAAAATGCTTTGGGCCTGCGGGTTTGCAATAAGTGAAGCCTCGATAGGAATAGAATATTTATCGGTGACAGGGATTCCTTTCTCAGCAGTCAGACCCACATTGATAATTCCCCCGTGAAGAGCGTACCATGAGCTTCCAAACGGGGTTCCTCCGATGAAAGGTTTCAACTCCAGGCCGATTTTTTTAAATCGGAATCGATAAGCCGCTTCAAAATAAGTTGAGAAATTGTTCTTATCCCCCAACCCATATATTCCTGTTGAATCCTGATTTTTATCATCTCCGTATACCAGCGTACCACAATAAAGGATAATCGGGAAGTTTTCAGGACCCTCAAAAGCAAGTGAAACTTCAAAAGTATGCCCGGTTGTTTTATTATTATAATTAAAATATTTATTCCCATTATTTACATCCAGACCGTTCATAATAAAATAATCAAAGAACATGAGGGTAAACCATTTGTAGGTATAAGAAAGGTAAAAGTCCATCTCTGAATAATGGCCCAGGTTAGTCACCGTTGTATCGTCGTACATGATGCTATGACTCGAAAAGGAATAGGAACCCCAGGCGCCGATTTTCAAGCCTTGCCACGAAAAGTAGATGTTGGGTTGAATGGCGGGAGAATTACCATAATCATAACCTCTCCAGATATACCGGCTCATGATGTCGGCGCCGAAATTCAAGGTTGGCCCACGATCTTCTGCAGATTCTTCGATCTCTTTCAATACGGTTTCTTCCTGTGCTTGTAAGGATCCCATCCATAGGAAGATAGTGCAGGAAATCGAAAGAAAAATCCCTTTGTTCATCTCAGTGGTTCTAAAAATTTAATGCCCTGGCCAGATCCGCCTGACGGAAAGGTTTGCTCATATAGTCGTCCATCCCAACGGAAAGACATCGCTTTTTATCATCAGTCGTCGAATGAGCAGTAAGGGCGATTATTTTAACTCTTTTTCGTTCGATTCCCTCCTTTTGTAACTCCTTTTCGAGTTTCCGGATCTGCCGTGTGGCTTCGATACCGTCCATCACCGGCATCTCCAGGTCCATCATGATAATGTCATAGGCGTTTTCCCGGAACTTCTCTACGGCATCGGCTCCATTTTCAACGATATCAATCTTGTGTCCGAAACTCTCCAGGGTCTTGAATGCAACTTTTTGATTGATCTTGTTATCTTCAGCCAGTAAAATATTCAAATGCCATTGAGAGTGGAATCTTATCTTCGTCGAATATTTTTGAATAACCCTGATCAGCTCTTCCGGCTGGAAGGGTTTGGCGATATAATCATCCATACCCGCTTGCAGAAATCGTTCACGATCACCCTCTACGGCATAAGCCGTAAAAGCCACGATATAAATAGGACGACGATTAGGTGTATTCTTTTCAAATTCCCTGATTTTCTCGGTGGCTTCCAATCCGTCCATCACCGGCATCCTGATATCCATCAGGATAATATCATATTCCTTTTCTTGAATCTTCTTTACCGCTATAAGACCATTCTCGGCAATCTCAATGTCATTATAACCATCCCGCTCCAGAGAAGCCTGAGCTACCTTCTGGCTGATATAATTATCTTCAACGAGAAGAATAGAGAATGATTTTTCCGTTTTTTTCTCTTTTTCTCCGGATATTTGAGTCGCTTCCACTTGAGTAACAAGGTCAAAAACAGCCGTGAACCAAAAAGTTGAACCTTTCCCTTCTTCGCTATCAACTCCGATTTCTCCTCCCATCAAACGCGAAAGATCTTTTGAAATTTTAAGACCTAGTCCGGTTCCCCCATATTTGCGCGAAGTAGAAATATCGGTCTGTGAGAATTCTTTGAAAAGTTTTTCTTTCCCTTTTTCTGAAATGCCAATACCTGTATCGGAGACTTTGCACCGTAGCATCAATTTATCCTCCTTTTGCCATACCAGTTCAATATTGATGATAATACTGCCTTTATTGGTAAACTTGATGGCATTATTGGTAAGGTTCATAATGATCTGCTTAAACCGGATTGGGTCTCCCTTGATGATATCCGGTAAATCAGGAGATACGCTGAAATAAAGTTTTAATCCTTTTCCTCCTGTCCGGGGATGTAATATCTTGGTAACTTCCTCAACTTGCCTCGGCAAATTGAAGGGTATATGTTCAAGCTCGACCTGTCCGGCTTCAATCTTGGAGAAATCAAGAATATCGTTAATAATCTCCATCAGATTATTACCTGAAAGATCAATGATCTCAAGGTAATCTCTTTGTTCCGGCGTAAGGTCGGTCTCTTTGAGAATATTTGTCATCCCGATCACTCCATTCATGGGGGTACGGATTTCATGGCTCATATTAGCCAGAAAAATTGATTTGGCGCGACTCTCCGTTACGGCCAATTCTTTAGCCTTCTGCAACTCTTCCTGGATATGTATTCGTTCGACATTTTCTTCCTGAAGCTGTTCGGTGCGCGATTTGATAATATCTTCGAGGTTTGACTTGTATTCCAGAAGTTCTTTTTCAGCTTGCAGGCGTTCGGCGATTAACTTTTCCAGTCGGACGGTGTTTTTTTTATAAGAATTCCGGATAGCTGCTAATACCGGCAATACAATAAACAAAAAGAATAAACTCATGATCAAGACCGCAGGAATCCGGTTCATGATCTTGTCATTTAAAAATCCAATATCCATGTCGGCGCCAACCAGATATTTATTTCCATTTGGCGATCTCATCGGGATGATGGCAGTTTCAAATTTTCCCCACCGATCCTGTGATGATTCATAAACAGGTTCAGTGCTATTTATGGCATTTTTAAAAGTTTCTGTTGCTTCTGAAAATTCCTGCCAATAGGCAGGTAGTTCTTTTTGAATAAACTCGTAGTCAGTAGCGCTCGACGAGGTAAAATAGACTTTTCCATTACGTATGACTGTAGTATATAAATATTTGACTCCGGCAGTTTTGGCACATTTGGAAAGAAGTACGATATTTTGATAATGTTCGGAATCGCTAATGGCAGTGCCGGATATGGCCCGGTCATGAAAGTCGGCGGGAAGGATCTCTTTTATGCTTTCAGCAGCATGCAATAATTGGGAATTAATTTCCGTAATGATTCTCCTTCTTTCCGAATAAATTGTCCAGACTGTAAAAAAAGAAAGGCCGATAAAATAGATAACCAAAGAGTAAAGAAATGGTTTATAGGAAAATATCCAATTATTCTTTCGCATATCATCTATAGATTCAAAATCCTATTCAGTTCTTCAATCTCAACAGGTTTGTTCATGTAATAATTCATTCCTGCTTCGAAAAATTTATTCCTGTCATCTTCAAAAGCATTTGCAGTTATTGCTATAATTTTAATCCGCTTTTCAGCGGGAATATTCCTTATCTGTTCGATCTTTCTGATTTCTTTCGTTGCAGTTAATCCGTCCATTACGGGCATCATGATATCCATTAAAATGACATCGTAATTGTTCTGATCAAATTTACCCAGGGCGACAGAACCATTCGCGGCAGAATCAACCCGATGGCCGGCTCGTAAAAGAGCAGCGGTAATCAAGCGAAGGTTAATGGCATTGTCTTCCACAACGAGAATAGAAAGAGGTGCTTTAAATGAAGCGGGTGTTGTGGAGGAGGAATCAGTGTCGTTCATAAAAATTTCTACATTTTACGATTTCATCAATTATTCCAGGCCAAGTAATACCTGGTACTTTTTTAAGGTTGTAAGAAGGTTGCTTCTGACATGGATAAAATCATCGATACCATTGCTTTGTAGTATTTCCAGAGAGTCCTTTGGATAGCCTGCGACAAGGATATATTTCTTAGGATCGGCTGCTTTTATTTTCTTACAGATTTCAGGAGCTATTTCAGGATATTCCTCATCAGAACTACAGATTACAATAATCTCTGCTTCAGAAGTCAAGGCGGCTATCACTCCTTCCACGATGGATTGAAATCCCGGATTATCAATGATCTCATAACCTGCGCATCCGAAGAAATTGGTTGCAAAACCCGCACGGGCCCTATGCATGGTGGGATTTCCCATAGTGAATAAAAACACCGATGGCTTCTTATTTCCCCGGCTGACAAATTTCTCAGTCGCTAGCCGTATTTCATCAAAAGCACCGGATCCTTTGAATGAAGAAATCTTTTGATAAGGGGATGGAATATCTTGAGATTTTTCTTCTTTTCGCTCAACTTTATCAAGCATATTTTCCTGCAGATTCGGATATTGGTTTGTTCCGATCAGTACTAGCTTCCTTCGCTCGATATCGGTTTCTTTTTGTTCGCGTGATTTTAGTATCTCCTTTTGGATAAACCCCGACTTAATTGATTCTATCATACCTCCTCTTTCTTCAATTTCCAGAAAGAGCTTCCAGGAGTGGAAAATGATCGAGTTCGTTAAGCTTTCGATATAATAGGACCCTGCCGCAGGATCGACAATTTTATCAAAATATGACTCCTCCTTAAAGATCAGTTGCTGGCTGAGCGCAATTCGCCTGGAAAAATCATCCCCTTCCCTGAACATTATATCAAAGGGATGGATGGTGACAGAATCGGCATTTCCCAAAGCAGACGACATTCCTTCTGTAGTGGTTCGCAAAAGATTCAAATAAGGATCATAAAGAGTCTTATTCCATGTTACGGTCGAAGAATTGATAAAGATATTCATGGTATCGGGTTCATCCGGATGAAATTGCTCTGTCATTTTTGCCCAGAGAAAACGAGCTGCTCTGAGTTTTGCAATCTCCATGAAATAACTTGAACCGGCACCTAGCGAAAGCATGAACCTGGGGGCAATCTGGTCGATGGAATATCCCTTCTCGGTTAACCCAGCCATATATTCACATGCAGATGCAAGCGAAAAAGCAAGCTCCTGAACCAGCGTTGAACCTGCATTTAGAAAATAATGCCCATTGACAGTCAGAATCTTGAAGTACGGTAAATACTTCCGGGCTGCGTTTAGTAAATATTCTGCTTCTTCAATATTACTTCGCCAACTTATATAAAAGTCGCCATGAAGGAGAAGATAGCTTATCGGATCAAAATTTATAGAGCCGCCAACCCTGACAGATTCAATTCCCAAGTCTGTAACTTCATAAATAAATAATTCAAGGGTTAGTGGATAGGACCGCGATGAGATGAAGTTTAAATTGATTTTTGAGAAGTCAATTTTATCAAGCATCCGATGCATCTCCTTATGGGTCGTAACTTCTTTTGCATTAAATCCGATTGCATCCGCCCCCCTTGCAATAGCATTGAGCGCCAGTTTATTTGCGTTTTCATGATCACGGGTAAAAAAATCCTGACGAATCAACCAGTTGTTATGCACCTTCTTATTCCCCCGTAAAAAGGGATACTCTCCTGGAAGGAGATTCAGATATTCAAGAGTATGAAGGTTTTCTGCCCGGTAATAAGGTCTGACATCAAATCCCTCTTCCGTTTTCCATATTAATTTTTTCTCATAATCAGCGCCCTTCAAATCAGTCATGATCTTGGATTCCCATTCTGGAGTGGTTATGGGTGGAAACTCCGATAGCAATTTTTCTTTGTCAGTAGATTCCATATATTTTCTCTATAGAAATTAATTAGTTTGGGTAGTGGTTAATATGCAAATGTAATTAAAATTAAATCAATAATTTTGCAGAAAATTGGATTATGATTGTCACCATTAGCGGGGCAACAGGCTTTATTGGTCATGCCCTAATAAAGAAAATCCGTATAAAAGAATGGGATATACGGATCATTGACCGGGAATCACTGTCTCTTCCAGATAAAGATTTCAGAGAAAAAATGATTGAGGGCGCCGACGTGATCATTAACCTCGCAGGAGCTCCGGTGGCAAATAAGTGGACCAAACCCTATAAACAGATAATCCGCGAAAGCAGAATAAACATTACACGGAAAATCACCCGAAGTATTCTTTCCGCCACTCAAAAACCTTGTCTTTTTATCTCTCAATCAGCAACCGGAATTTATGATTCAACACATGTTCATAAGGAGTCAAGTGTTTATTTTGCCGGAGATTTTCTTGCAACCCTTTGTAAGGATTGGGAAAATGAAGCCCTTGCTGCACAAAATGTTACACGGGTTACTATTATTCGTACAGGCCTTGTACTTGGACAAGATGGAGGTCTGTTACAAAAGTTGTATTTCCCGTTTAGCATCGGACTGGGAGGTAAAATCGGTAATGGTAAACAGTTCATGTCATTCATTCACCTTGATGACCTGGTTAATATTTATCTTTTCATAATTGAACACCCGGAACTTTCCGGAATTATCAATGCTGTAAGCCCCTTCCCGACAACCAACGCTGAATTCACCGATAAACTCGGGAAGGTTTTAAAGCAACCCTCCTGGTTAACATTTCCATCATTTATACTGAAAATGAAACTTGGCGAAGGAGCTAAAATGCTTCTTGAAGGACAAAAGGTCTTACCGGAAAAATTAGAGCAAGCCGGATTCAGATTTGCATACCCGACTGTTCAGAATGCCTTGGTTAAAATATTTGGCTGAAATCGGGTTATTCTGCGATTTTCATCTCCTCAATCAACTGTTTTGCGCCGCCCAGTTTATCAATAATAAACAGGCAATACCTGATATCCAGGCATATATTACGGCATTGTGATGGATCATACATCAGGTCGCTCTGGGTTCCCTCCCAGTTTCGATCGAAATTGATCCCGATCAGATGGCCATCCCCATTGAGTACAGGACTCCCCGAATTTCCGCCGCTGGTATGATTATTGCAAATAAAAGCCAGATGCATTGTGCCATCTCGGTCGGCATATCGGCTAAAGTCATTATCATTATATAGTTCATTAAGCTTAGGATCAACAATATAGTCATAAATAGTGGAGTCTTCTTTCTCTATCACTCCATGAAGCGTAGTGAAATAATTATAAATGATTCCATCAGGGGAAGAGAGATCTTCAACTTGACCAAATGAAATCCTTAATGTGGAATTGGCATCGGGATAAAAAACTTTTTTCTGCTGCATTTCCATTTGTCCCATCATAAAAATTCGTTGCAAGCTGTCGATCTTGTTGTTGTACTGAGCGAGCGTGGGCTGTAAATGTTGCAGGTAAGTCTTGAAAACACTTTGAGAAAGCAGGTAAGCAGGATCTTTTTGTAATTTTTTTGCTTTTGAAGGACTGAATGTGTTCAGAAATGCAAACACTTTACAGGAATCCGTGAGTATGGAACGATTAAATAAATCATCCGTGTATGATTTATAATCACTATGATAACGTTGGCGTATCGTTGTAAAAATATCAGGAAGATAGGCGGAGTCCATGTTTTTTTCTATTGCTTCAAGCAAGGCGATCATGAGTTTTTTATCGATCGCTGATTGGTAGTTTTTAAAGAAACTGCGGGTGATTTTTGCGGTACTTGATATTACCTTTTCCATTTCTTCTTCTTGAATACTCCCCATTCGGCCTGTTTTAATCAGCTTCTTAAAGCTATCTGCAAAACGAATCAGCTCGATCCCGAATGCAGCTTCCATAATGCAAAGGTTGGAGAGATCGATCGGCTGATAGGCGGCATATATGGTTTTAAAAGAGGACAGAATATCACCATAGGTATTCCTGCGATCAGGAGTGGATTCAGCCCAGGATTGAAATATTTTTTCAAATTCCCGTTTTTTCTCAACACCCTTCTGTTGTTTTATGCCACGGGTCTCCCCGATCATCTTTTTCCAACCGTTTGCAATTCCTGCTGCCTTGGCAACATATTGTATCCTGATAAGTTTGCATGTGTCCATAAATTCATGAATGATATCAAGCCGCTTTTGACGAAGATCTATTCGTAAAGGATTTTCTTTAAAGACGATTAGTTCCATCGCATCCGCGGGAAGATATTCCCGGGTAATCGCAGGAAAGCCAAAAACAAAGGTTAAATCTCCATGCTGATAACCATTCAGTGAAATTTGTAAGTAGTTTTTTGGTGTATAGGGTACGTTTTCCTTCGAATAATCCGCGGGCTTGTTATCTTTTCCTGCATAGATGCGAAAAACTGAAAAATCTCCGGTATGTCGAGGCCATATCCAGTTATCGGTATCGCCGCCAAATTTTCCAATGCTTGAAGGGGGTGTTCCGACAAGGCGGATATCCCTGAAAACCTCATTGACCATTAAAAAATATTGATTCCCGGAATAAAATGGTTTGACTTTTACTTCAAGTTTCGTTTCTGCTCCTGTTTCTTTTTCAATAACCTCAATATTTTGTTTAATGACTTTTGCCCGTTCCACCTGGCTCATATGGGAGCCGGCACCTGCCAAAACCTTCTCCGTGACATCTTCCATCCTTATCAGTAATGTCGCTGTTAATCCCGGATTTGGAAGTTCCTCCTCCAGAGAGGCAGCCCAGAATCCATGGGCCAGGTAATCATGGTCCAGGGAACTTTGCCGCTGGATTGATCCAAAACCGCAATGGTGATTGGTCAGGATCAATCCCTGTGAAGAAACAATCTCTGCAGTGCATCCACCTCCAAACTGAACAATAGCATCTTTCAAACTACTATTGTTGATGCTGTATATTTCTTCGGAAGTCAGCTTCAACCCTAATTCTTCCATTTGCCTGATATTGAGCTTTTCAAGAAGCATGGGAATCCACATTCCTTCATCGGCTATCAGAATTGACGATTTTAGAATCAGAAAAATAAGCGCAACGGTCAATTTTTTCATAGTCGGTTCAATTGAAAGCAAACATAACATATTTTTTTTCCCTTTTCAAGCCACATTTTTTCATAGAAGGTCCGGATGGATGCGATATCTCCCGAAATGTCGGAATGATATAGATCACAGGTCGAAAACAACAACTTATGACTATGTTCTGCAATAATGTCGAGCGTGAACTGATAATATTCAAGATTATCGGTCTTGAGATGAATTATTCCCTGTGGAACTATGATTTGGCCGAACTTTTCCAGGAACCAGGGTGCGGTAAATCTCCTCCGGGTTTTTTTTGGTTGTGGGTCGGGAAATGGGATCCAGATTTCTGAGATTTCATCCGAAGCAAATATTTTTTCTATATGATCGGCCAGGGTGCGGACAAAGGCGACATTCTTAAGCTGGTTTTCCTTGGCCGATCGGCAACCACGCCATAGGCGGGCTCCTTTTATATCGATACCAACAAAATTTTTTTCGGGATAATTTCGGGCAAGCCCGACTGTGTACTCTCCTTTCCCGCAACCGATTTCTAATACAACCGGATTCTGATTATGAAAGAAGTCTGAATTCCATTTTGATTTTAACCGGAATTGTGGATGGAGATCAGGATATTGGGGTTGAAAAAGATAGGGAAAGGTAAGATTTTCCTTGAAATGGATCAGTTTCTTTTTGGGCACGTCAAGCTATTTTTCCAGAAGCCAGGCTTCGTTGAATTCACCTGATTTTGTGTGCTCAAGAAGTTGTTCAGCCTCTTGCCGGGAACCGGCCGTACCGATTGCAACCCGGTATAATCCTGATTTGGAGCGATCAAAAATGGCAGAGGGGATGTTCTTCCTTCCCAAATCAGTAACCAGATTTACTGCATTCTCCCTGATTTTAAACGCACCGATTATGATGGCATATTTACTCTCAGTATTGATATTCGGTATAGGCGCCTGAACAGGTTTAAGCTCGACCGATGAAGCGTCATTAAAATTTCCTTCATCGTTGTCTGAAAAATATTCGACAGGCGGCGAGTTTAAAACAGAGAGGGGGGATTCCATCTGGAACTGAGTTGTGGTGTATGTTTGAGGAACCTCCTTCTTATCAACCAAGGAAGTTGAGGAGAAGCGTGAAAAGACTGAATTTAAGATGCCTGCCTTATTAACCTGATTGAATTTGAATTTATCGTATTGGGTTATACCGATCATGGTTGTTAAGCCAAACGGGATCGCAAGAATTGCAGCCCATTTCAAAGAACGTGGTAAGCCAATGTGCCGCTCTCTTTGTTTTGTAATGATGGGAATAGTCGTTCCCAGGGTTGACTGGGGGGAAATCCTTATTACTGGCGGAGAAATGAAAGTAGAGAGTCCGTATGCATCCGGTAATAAGTTAACGGTCTTATCCTGTTCAAACTGAATATTCCCTTCCTTACCCATGAAAATTTTACCAACCTCTGGAATGATAAATGGTTTGCCCGATTTAAGATCATGTCTGCACGATTCAATCATCTCAGAAATTCGTTTGCTTGCATCCGGATAGGGGATTCCTTCCGCACAAGAAAAATGATTGGCGAGTAAACCGTCATTTTGGTTCAGATTGATATTAAATAACAATTTTTTAAAGGGCGGAGAAAAAACATGGTGAACCGGATCAATCCGCGCTGGGGAATAATTTCCGATGAAACCTCCAAACCCGGGAATGATAACACAATCATGGACCGCAAGAAGTTCGGAGATGCATTTCGTTAAGTCCATAGGTTATAGCTCTTTACTAAAATTGCGAATATACATTATTATAATCGAAGGTTTCAGCTCCTGTTAGTAATTTTTAATAAATCGGCCGGAATGTCAATAGCAATAGACTCATATTCCGTTTCCATCACAAATATGGGGTATCCATGCTCAAGCCATCGAAGTTGTTCCAGCGACTCAGCCGCTTCCAGCGGACTGGTTTTCAACTGGATAATCTCCTGTAAGATATTACTCCGATATCCGTAAATACCGATGTGTTTAAAATATTTAGTTATTTGAATTCCATCCGATAAATCCTTTTCACGCAAATATGGTATCGCTCGACGACTGAAATAAAGCGCCCGATGGTTTAAACCCCATACCACTTTCACTACATTCGGACTGGATAATTCTTCATGGTTTTGTATTTTCTTTGCCAGGGTTGCAATCTCAACATTTTCTCTTCCGAAACATTCACACACCTGTGAAATCTGGCGGGGATCAATATAGGGTTCATCTCCCTGAATATTAATAATCACTTCATAGTTTTCACCGGCCTCTTTTAATTTATCGGCGACTTCCCAGCAACGTTCTGTCCCGCTTTTATGCTTACCGCTTGTCATAAGAACATTTCCGCCAAAAGAAAATACATGCTTCTCGATAGTTCGATGATCTGTGGCAACAATCACTTTATCAAGACTATGTGATGCGGTCGCTTGTTCATAAACACGTTGGATCATGGTTTTTCCATGAATCACCACCAGCGGTTTACCCGGGAAACGGGTTGATGCATAACGGGCGGGAATAATCCCAAGAACTTTCATCAAATTATTGATTTATAGTTTTTTACAATAACTTTAAGGGAGTGTCTTTTTTCAGAAAAGTCCGTGAAGTTCGGCATTGATCTTTTCGATAACCGTTCCGAGATCGGCCGCGTTTTCACTTACTTTCAGATTATCGACATCAACAATCAGGAGTTTTCCCAGGGTATAACCTTCGACCCATTCCTCATATCGCTCATTCAGATTCTTTAGATAGTCCAACCGGATAGCGCTCTCATAATCACGCCCCCGTTTTTGAATCTGATTGACCAGGGTCGGGACGCTGGCTCGAAGATAAATCAACAGATCAGGCGGCTGAATGAAGGAACTCATAAGCTCAAATAAGGAAAGGTAATTATCAAAATCACGGGTGCTCATCAGGTTCATGGAATGGAGATTGGGAGCAAAAATATTGGCATCCTCATAAATAGTTCGGTCCTGAACGACGGTCTTTCCCGATTTACGGATCGCTACAACTTGTCGAAACCTGGAATTGAGAAAAAAGATCTGAAGATTGAATGACCATCGTTGCATATCTTCATAAAAACTGTTGAGGTAGGGATTTGTATCAACATCCTCATAGTGTGGTTCCCATTTGAAATGCTTAGCAAGCAAGCCTGTTAGTGTCGTTTTCCCGGAACCGATATTTCCTGCGATGGCAATGTGCATAATATAAGTTTTAGATTCAATCAAAAATAATAAAAGCGATCATACCTGTGAAACCATTTTCAGGATTTCATCCACATATTTCCGTTCATTCGATAAGCGTGGCACTTTATGTTGGCCTCCCAACTTGCCCCTCGATTTCATCCAGGAATAGAAAGTACCGGGAGGCATCAAACGGATTCTGGGCTCTTCAAGCAATAATCCATGATAACGCTTTGCCTCATAATCTGAATTAAGTGATTTCAATGTATTATCAAAAATGTTCGTAAAAAATGAAAGATCTTCCGGGGGAGTTTTAAATTCCATCAGCCATTCGTGAGCTCCTTTTTGATCTCCCTGAAGATATACCGGGGCTGCGGTATATTCTGTGATAAAAGCATGGCACCGTTCACAAGCAGTGGCAATTGCTTTTTCGGCATTATCGACAATAAGTTCCTCTCCAAAGGCATTAATGAAGTTTCTCGTTCTTCCGGTAATTTTAATCCGGAAAGGATTCAAGGAAGTAAATTGAATGGTGTCGCCAATCAGATACCGCCAAAGGCCGGCATTGGTCGAGATCACTATTGCATAGTTTGTATTCAGTTTTGCATCTTCGAGTTGCAAAGCCTTAGGGTGATCCTGTTCAAGTTGGTCAATAGGTATCAACTCATAGAAAATTCCATAATCAAGCATCAGCAACATATCATTCATATGATTCCGGTCCTGGATACCAAAAAAACCCTCCGATGCATTGTAAGTTTCCAGATAATTTATTTCATTGGATGGAAGGATATTGAAGAATTGCGCCCGGTAAGGATCGAAACTAACTCCGCCATGAATGTATAGCTCGAAATTCGGCCATACTTCCAGGAGATTGGATTTCCCGGTTATCTCCAATACTCTTTTCAATAACAACAGCGTCCACGAAGGTACTCCGGAAATATTGGTGACATTATGGGGAATGATGGCTTTAGCCATCTTTTCGATTTTACTTTCCCATTCATCCATCAATGCAATGGATAAATTAGGGGTTCTCATGAATTCAACCCACGCAGGTAGATTTCGAATCAGGATCGCTGAAAGATCCCCCTGGTAGTAAAACGATTCATTGTTTATCTCCATAATCTGGTGGGATCCTCCCATGGCAATTGCTTTCCCGTCAAATAATTTAGTGTCGGAATGGTTATTACAATAAATCGAAAGAAGATCCTTCCCTCCTTTAAAATGACACTCCTCTAAAGCTTCCTGGCTGACAGGGATAAATTTACTTTTATCGCTCGTAGTTCCTGATGATTTCGCAAACCATTTGATTTCTGAAGGCCAGAGAATATTTTGCTCGCATTTGCGCAACCGGTTGATGAATGGTTTTAGGGTCTCATAATCGTTTAATGGAACCCGCTCCTGAAACTGCTTCGGGGTTTTTATGGACTTAAAGTCGTATCGTTTCCCATATTCTGTATTACGAGCATAATGTAAAAGCCTTTTAAACCATTCCAGTTGAACTTCATGAGGATATTTCATAAATAGCTCAATCTGGTGAATACGCTTTTTCATCAACCAGGAAACGAAAGTATTAATTAGTGCCATGAAGATTCCATACGGAAAATCAAAAATACAATATTATTTTTATCTGCTTCCGTAAGAGGGAAAAATTTCAAATACGATTTGGGAAAGGTCTCTGCCCCTGACTAATCATTGAACAAAGGGTTATTCCGTTTATGAACATAACATGCCTTTCATTTGACAAGGCATTTTTCTATATCGGAAAAAGTGAATACCCTGATTTTTATTAAGAAATAAAATATTTTTTATTCGATCTTTGTCAAAATATGCTATTTTTTTTTTAGCTTTGCCTACCCTAACATTACTAAAAACCGGACTCCTGAATTTTGATCATGACCGGTCATTCTTTACTTGAAATCTTTTTAAAAATGAAAATTCTTGTTTTAAATTGTGGTAGTTCTTCAATCAAATATCAACTTATTGAGATTACCCATGAAACCGACCTTCTGGCAAAGGGATTACTCGATCGCATCGGACTTTCCTCAAGTGAATTGAATCATCAGATTCCCGGAAGAAATAAATACAAGGTAACGCAGGAAGTTCCTGATCATCAGGTAGGTATTAATTTAATTTTAAAAACGCTTGTTGATCCGGTACATGGCGTCTTAAAAGAAAAGACTGAGATCGATGCAGTCGGCCATAGGGTTGCACATGGCGGAGAAAACTTTAAAACCAGCGCCAAGATTACGGAAAATGTAAAAAAAGATATTGAAAAATGTATTGAACTGGCTCCGCTTCACAACCCAGCAAATTTGAAAGGGATATTATCAATAGAAGCTATTCTGCCGGGAGTACCTCAGGTAGCTGTTTTTGACACCTCTTTCCATACGAGTATGCCTTCCTATTCGTTTTTATATCCCATCCCTTATGAATACTACGAAAAGCTCAGAATACGGCGGTATGGATTTCACGGGACTTCCCATAAGTTTGTTGCTCAAAAAGCATGTAAGTACCTGGGAAAGGATTATAATAACATAAACATTATCACTTGTCATCTTGGAAATGGTTCCTCTGTTGCTGCCATTCAAAAAGGAAAATCCATTGACACTTCGATGGGATTTACGCCTCTCGAAGGATTGATGATGGGAACCCGGAGCGGCGATGTTGACCTGGGTATTCTTCTTTTTATTGCTGAAAAAGAGAACCTGAGCATACAAGATACGAATACGGTTTTCAATAAGAAAAGCGGGATTTTTGGCATATCGGGTATTTCATACGATATGCGCGACGTAGAAAAAGCAGCTTCTGAAGGAAATGTCCGGGCTCAACTTGCACTCGACATGTATGCCTATCGCGTCAAAAAATATATCGGCGCTTATACCGCAGCTATGTCTGGTGTCGATTTGATCATTATGACCGGTGGAATTGGAGAGAACGACTTTGAAACCAGAAGCCGGATTTTAGAAGGTTTTGGATTTCTTGGTGTTGAATTCGATCGCGAGAGAAATAACAATATATTCGGGCGGGAAGCCATTCTTACCAAACCCGGCTCCCCGGTAACTGCAATGGTCATGCCTACCAATGAGGAATTGGTCATTGCTATTGATACTTATAATATTATTTATAATAAGGAATATAAATTCTAATAACCATTTAATATTAATTAAAAGAAAAACCATGGCACCAATTAGTTTGTACATCGTTGAAGATGAACTTATCATTGCACACGATTTAAAGAATAAACTGACTGAATTCGGCTATGATGTTTTAGGTATCGATAGAAAAGGTGAAAATTGCATCTCAAATATCACTTCATTAAAGGAGACCAATAAAGAACCTGACATCGTTATCATGGATGTCAAACTAACCGGAAAGATGGATGGTATTGAAGCTGCAAGAATCCTTACAGAGAACTATAACTGCGGAATCATCTTCCTTACTTCCCTGAACAAATCTGAAGTTTTTTCGAAATCCTTTTCCCTCAAACCTTATGCCTATTTGTTCAAACCCGTGGATATCGATCAGGTTCGGGCAGCCATTGAAGTTGCAAACTACCAGCGAAATCTGGAAATTACAAACGAACGGATCATTTCTGAACTGAAGACCGAAATCGTACACCGAAAAAAAGCTGAAAAAGAACGTAATATGAGGCTTCAGGAACGTATCCGCGCAGAACAGAAGGTGAATCAACTGCTCAAACAAAAGCACCAGATGGAAATGGATCTCATTAACAGAGAGCTAGCTACTTCTTCAATTTTCATCTCCCAGAAGAATAAGATCATCGGATTGATCAAAAAGGATATAAGCCGATTATTGAAAACTGAAAAATCCATTAATCGGAACGACATTGCTATAGTCCTTAAAACTATTGATGAAAACATTAAATTCGATAATGATTGGTATCGGATCAAAGCACATTTTGAAAAAATTCATCCCGGATTTTTTGACCGGTTACGTAAGAAATTTCCGCAACTTACTCCCAATGATCACAAATTGTGTGCCTTACTCCGCATGAACCTCAATACAAAGGAAATTTCTCATATTTTAAAAATTACTGCGCCAAGTACGGAAATCTCTAGAATCAGGCTCAGGAAAAAACTTGCGTTAAGGAAAGGAATTAACCTGACGCAGTATATTTGTGAAGTTTAATCAATAAAAAAACGCGGCTTACACCGCGTTTTTTTATTATAACTTTTCAGCCATTTCATCACTAATGTTCAGATTATGAAATACATTCTGAACATCTTCATCCTCCTCAATAATATCTATTAGCTTAATTACTTTTCTTGTAGCTTCTTCATCCAAGGTTATAGTCGATTTGGGAATGCGCTGCAGTGAAGCGCTTTCCGGTTCAATCTTCAACTGCTCCAATTTCTTCATCATACTGCCAAAATCTTCCATCGCAGTGACAACGGTAAATAAACCCTCTTCAAGGCTAATATCTTCGGCTCCGGCGTCAATCACTTCCATCTCAAATTCATCCTGGTTGATTTCTCCCTGAGGTACGACAAAAATCCCTTTCCGGTCAAAAAGATAATTCAACATCCCATTCTGACCCAACTCACCTCCATGCTTATTAAAATAAGCCCTCACGTTGGATACCGTGCGCTGCAGATTATCGGTTGTACATTCAACAAAGATCGCAACTCCGTGAGGCCCCTTCCCTTCATAAGTCGTTTCCATTAATACAGCAGCATCTTTATCCGATCCTTTATTGATCGCACGTTGAATGGTCTCCTTGGGCATGGAAGCCCCTTTTGCATTTGCGATGGCAAGACGTAACCTTGGATTGCCGTCAGGGTCAGGACCGCTTTCTTTTACGGAAATGGTTATATCTTTTATTATTTTGGAAAATATCTTGGAACGCTTCGCATCAAGCGCCCCTTTTTTCCGCTTTATGGTTGACCATTTATTGTGACCTGACATATATCGGCTTTTGGAGATTAATAGTGTAAAATTATAAAAAAAATAGTTCCTTAATTAAAACGAATGGTAAATTTGGTCTCTCAAACACTCTTTAAATGCTATCCATCGTGTACAGGAAATCATTCCTCCGGTGTCTTCTGCTTCTTTCCGTCTGCTCCTCCGTTTGGCGTTGCGCAAATCCTGTTACCCCGGAAGGAGGTCCCAGAGATGTGACACCTCCAAAAGTGGTGAAATGCAATCCGCCTAACCTGTCTACCCATTTTAAAGGAACTACCATTCAAATTGATTTCGAGGAATTTATCAATTTAAAGAATTCCGCTTCCGACATTCTGATCTCTCCACCTCTTATTAATCCTCCCGATTATAAATTGCGTGGGAAATCGGTGATCATCAAACTGGAAGACAGCCTGAAAGCAAATACGACATATGTCTTTACCTTTGGAAAATCAATTACCGACATTACGGAGAATAATGTCTTAACCGACTTCTCCTATGTTCTTTCCACTGGCGCTTATCTTGATTCCCTTTCACTTAAAGGGATTGTAGTCAATGCCTTCGATCTGACTCCTCAAAAGGAAATATTCGTCTTTCTTTATATCGATAACAGCGATACCATTCCTTTCGATTCATTACCGGTAAAAGTTCCCCCATATTATATCACCAAAACGGGAGATAATGGCGAGTTCCTCTTTAAAAACCTGCAAGATGCTCCTTTCAAACTTCTTGCACTTAATGACCAAAACAGTAATTTGATTTTTGACCAACTTTCTGAAAAAATCGCCTTTTATGACACTCTGATTCACCCTTATTTTATTCCTCCACCCGACACCTCGAAAAAAGATTCGTCCAAGACAGTGTCGATGAAAAAAGATACTGCGGCAATTAATAATCCTGGTGATTCTTTACCCTCTTCCACGGGTTCCTCTTTTGAATTGCGACTTTTTGAGGAAATTGATTCTACGCAGCGAATTCTTAAAAAAAGTGTTATCGGTGATGGTATGGTTCTTTTTCTGTTTAGATATCCCGTTAAAAAGCCTCATTTTCGGCCGTTCAACCTGGATTCGACAAAGACCCGAATGATCACGGAATTGTTCCCGAAAAAAGATAGTATAATTTTATGGATGAGCGGTCAAAAATGTGATTCTCTTTACATCGAAGTATCCGATAACGATATCGTGCTTGATACAGCAAAACTCGACCTGAAGAAAAAAATAAGTAAGAAGAAATCTTCAGCAAAAGATTCCCTGCCGGACCGTCTTCGTATAATCGCCGGGAAAAGCAATATTTTCAACCATTTTAAAAATAATTATGAATGTTCTATTTCATATCCGCTGGATCGTTGGAATTTTTCCAGGGTACTTCTTATTGAAGATAAAGATACCCTTCATCCGGAAATATATTTTTCCGATAGCATAAAACGAAAGATAATCGTCAAACACAAGTGGAAAGAAGAAAAACGTTATAAGATGATTTTTCCGGATTCTATCATTTATGGTATTAACAACCTGACAAACGATTCGGTAAAAATCGAATTCACGACCAGGGCACAGAAAGATTTCGGATCGCTTATCCTTGATCTTAATTTTGATGCCTCTCCCGGGAATTACATCATTCAACTACTCACTGAGAAAGAGAATCTCGTTGAGGAACAATTCATAAATAAAAGCAGCAAGGTCCGCTTTGACTATGTGCTACCAGGAAAATTCAAAATCAAAGTAATATTAGACCGGAACCGGAATAAAAATTGGGATACGGGAAATTACCGAAAGAACCTTCAACCTGAACAAGTCAGGTATTTTTCAAAAACACTTGAAATAAGAGCCAACTGGGATGTTGAGGAAACTTGGAACTGGTAACAAAAATTAATGGGTCAATTGCGTGAAACACAATGGTTGATACAAGCAATTAAATTTGACAAGGTATGCTGCTTGAGAGAATAATGAATCTTTTTACCATCTCTCTTCGACTCAAGCAATCCTTGGGTTTTTAGAATATTAAGATGATGGGAAGCGGATGCTTGTTCTATTTTTAACCGTTTATAAATTTCAGTAACGGAAAGTTTTTTATTGTCCGTTAAAAGTTCAATGATGGCAATACGCATGGGGTGTGCCACAGCTCTAAGCTTACTGGCAGCCTGGTCCAATTTTTGAATGTCGAGTATTGATTTCTTCTTCATAATGTTATGTGTTATTTTTCTACAAAGATACAAAAAATTTGTTATACAAATAAATATCTATATATTTCGTCTATAATTTTTTATGACTTTAATCGATTAGATACTCGCCTGTCACTTTTTGTCGGTTTGTTAGGTCTCCGAAAAAGGATTATTTTTCTTAAAAAGATAAAATGTCCTTATAGGATTAAAGTCATTTCTGAAATAAATGGGTAAATGAAAAACTGTTACCGTCAAAGAGCCCTTTGTCGCTAAGCTTAAGAGCGGGGATGACCAGCAATGCCATAAAGGAAAGAGTCATATAGGGAGCTCCCGGTTTGCTTCCCATTTCTTTCGCTTTTTTATCCATCAAGTCGTACTGTCTGGCGACATGGAATCCATCTTCTCCCGACATGATTCCGGCAAAAGGCAGTGGAAGCAATATGTTCTTTTCTTCATCAACGAGAGAAATACCTCCTTTTGATCCGATGACCAGATTAATCGCTTTGGCAATGGAGCGGTCATCCGTGCCAACTGCGACAATATTATGACTATCATGCGCCACACAGGATGCCAGCGCTCCTCTGACCAGGCCAAAATTTGATATAAATCCGACCGAAGCCGGGGCCTCATAGTAACGGTTTTTTACGACAATTTTGAGGATGTCCCGATCCAAATCACTTACTACAAATCCATCTGAAATCTTTGGTTCAATGACCATCAACTCAGTGATCAGTTGTCCATCTAATGCTTTCTGAACTTTGATTAATCCATTTTCCTGAACGATCCGCAAATCCTGTTCACGAACGGGACCGATTTCAAATTTGTTAAAAGGAACTTCTTTGACCGATGAAATTAATGTTTTCCCTTCTTCAGCTACTTTTATTCCATCCACATAAGTTCCGAGAACCCTAAAATCCTTTAAATTATCGATGAGAATAAAATCTGCCGGATCTCCCGCTTGCAATAATCCTACGTCAAGTTTGTAGTGCTCTACCGGATTGTAGGTACAACTGCGAATTACATCCATTAAATCATACCCTTTGGACAGGGCTCTCCTTACCAGCTGGTTAATATGACCTTCGGCCAGATCGTTTGGATGCTTATCGTCGGAACACAACATGATTTTTTCCGGAGATTCGTTAAAAAGCGGAGATAATGCCTCGAAATTCTTTGCCGCACTTCCTTCCCTGATAAGAATAAACATCCCATCCCTGATCTTATCCCGGGCTTCGTCAATCGTAAAACATTCATGATCTGTAGAAATCCCTGCTTCAATATATTTTTTGGCATCCTCTCCCCTCAAACCGGGTGCATGTCCGTCGATGGGTTTTCCCGCTTTTTTAGCTGCTGCTAACTTTGCCATGACTTCCGGATCGTTATGGAGAATTCCCGGAAAATTCATCATCTCCGATAGATACTTCACCTCCTCCATCGACAACAATGTTTCGATCTCCCCTACTCCCAAAGTAGCGCCTGCCGTTTCAAACGGGGTCGCCGGCACACAGGAAGGAGCCCCAAAATTGAATTTGAACGGGATTTTCTTTCCGTTTTCTATCATAAATTTCACACCCGGGATGCCCAGAACATTGGCAATTTCATGGGGGTCGGAAACGGTTGCTACAGTGCCATGAATCACAGCTAACCGCGCAAACTCCGATGGAATCAACATGGAACTTTCAACATGGATGTGGGAATCGATCAGACCTGGCAGAATATACTTACCGTTATTGACAGACTCTTTGCGGATCTCTGCAATGATTCCTTTCCGTATAACGAGGGTTCCTTTAACTATTTGCCTGGATACTACATCGATAATGTTTCCGGAAACTTCAAAATTCTGAGTATTCATTTTATTCAATTTTTAAAACCACCTAATAAATTTCCTTCCGATAAAACGGTTTTTCTGACCTTTTCATCATGAAATTTTCACAGTACTTCATCACTTTCTCACATCATCACTTTTTCCACCCGACCTGAATGCGAGTTGCCCACATGCCGCATCAATATCATTTCCGCGACTTTTGCGCAAATTTACAATCAGGTTCTTGGAGGAGAGAAACTGGATAAACAATTTCGTCTTCTGCGGATCTGCCCTGGTAAAACCGGAATCGCAAACCTGATTATATTCAATCAGATTTATCTTGACCGGGAAATTCCGGCAGAAAAGGGCAAGCGCTTTTGCATCTGCCACGGAATCATTGAAGCCTCCGAAGAGGATATATTCGATAGTAAACCTTTTCCCGGTTATTGAATGATAGTATTTCAGAGAATCGACAATTTCATGGAGCGGATGGCGGAGATTAAAAGGAATTATTTGGTCACGTTTTTGATCCAATGCCGCATGAAGGGATAAGGCAAAATGATATTTGGGTTTATCATCCGCCATTTTTCTAATCATCTTTGGTATCCCGATACTGGAAATCGTTATCCTTTGGGGAGACATCCCGAGTCCTTCTTTGGAAGTGATTTTTTCCACCGATTCAACAACCTCTTCATAGTTAAGAAAGGGCTCTCCCATACCCATGTAAACAATGTTTGAAAGGTGATTTTCAGGAGAAAGAATGGGATACATTTGCTCATTTGATGATGGAAGAGCTGGTGTGGAGATCCCGGTGGCAGCCAGAGAGGTAAGATGAACTACCTGGTCGAAGATTTCTCCGGTGGTAAGATTTCTGGTGAATCCAAGCTGTCCTGTAGCGCAGAACTTGCAACCCAGAGCACACCCAACCTGGGAAGAAATACAAGCCGTGGTCCGACCCTCCGAAGGAATAAGGACTCCTTCTATCAATAATCCGTCATGAAGTCTGAAGCCCACTTTCAGAGTGCCATCGTGGCTTTTCAATATTTTTTCAGGAATCGCGGTATGAAATGAAAAATGATCGGAAAGAAGCTGCCGGGTAAGTTTTGAAAGGTTTGTCATCTCATGAAAAGAGCGGCATGCCCTCTTCCAAAGCCAGTCATATACCTGACCTGCGTGAAATCCTTGATTTTGATGTTCTGAAAAAAAACGTTCGATCGCTGCACGATTCAACGCTCTTATATCCGGTAAATGATCACCACTCATCTTTCTTTGGTATGACGGGCTTCATTTTTTCCGTCAAGGTTAAAACCAGCCTTCGCATCGTTGTGTCAATTTGATATAGATATGAATCCCATTTGGGATTATTGGCAGGATCGGTTTTATTCATCCATCTTTCAACCGGAAAGCGGGAAGCTCCCTTAAGATTGAAGTCGGTAAGGGTGTAACGGTACTTATTTTCTTTCAACTCAAGTCTTATCAGGTAGACGATCAATCCGCCATCCATCCGGACTCCGGATTTTTCATCGGCAAAATAGATTCTCATTCTTCCGGTTCCCTCAATTTTTCCATTTACCTTATCCTGAACAGTGAAAATTGCCGTCGGGTTCAGGTAATAGTAACTGAACCACTCAATGGCTTTGTTATAAAGATATTCGACGCTTCCTTTTTCATCAACGACTGCACGGTACATGATCTTTTTCGTGTCGGGATCTATGGGCATGCTCGGAATGGGTATTTGTTGCTGAGCGCGTAATGTGAAACAAAAAGCAACAAACGCCAACACTAAACTATTTCGAAGGTTCATATTGCTTTATTTTAATACAAACAATATTAAGCAAAAATTAAAAAAAAAGCCCCGATTGCCCGGGGCTTTTATAAACATAGATTTCAACTTATTAATACATATCACCCATTCCACCCATCCCTGGATTCATCGGGGGCATAGGAGGCTTTTCTTCTTTATGGGTTGCAATAACACATTCGGTGGTCAGCAACATGCTGGCGATTGAAGCGGCATTTTCCAAGGCAACACGAGCTACCTTGGTCGGGTCAATAACGCCAGCCTGATAAAGGTGTTCATACACTTCAGTACGGGCATTGAAACCATAATCATCTTTCCCGTCTTTTACTTTTTGAACAACGACTGAACCTTCAAGACCGGTATTTTCCACAATCTGACGGAGAGGTTCTTCCAGTGCACGTCTAATGATCTGGATACCGATGTTTTCGTCTTCATTTTCGCCTTTTAATTTATCGATTGCTTTCTGGGCGCGGATATAAGCGACACCTCCTCCAGGAATGGTGCCTTCTTCAATGGCAGCACGGGTTGCATGCAGCGCATCATCAAAGCGGTCTTTCTTTTCCTTCATTTCAATTTCGGAGGCTGCGCCTACATAAATCACGGCGACACCGCCAGCCAGTTTAGCCAGTCGTTCCTGTAATTTCTCACGATCGTAATCGGAAGTCGTAGTCGAGATCTGCGATTTGATCTGGTTAATACGGGCGGTGATGTCACTCTTTTTACCACTTCCATTAATGATGGTAGTATTTTCTTTATCAATGGTGACTTTTTCAGCCTGCCCAAGATATTGTAACGTAGCATCTTCCAGTTTAAATCCTTTTTCTTCGCTGATCACGGTGCCCCCGGTCAGAACGGCAATATCTTCAAGCATCTCTTTTCGGCGATCGCCAAATCCCGGAGCTTTTACTGCAGCAACTTTCAGAGTGCCACGGATCTTGTTCACAACCAGAGTAGCTAATGCTTCGCCTTCAACATCTTCGCAAACGATAATAAGTGGACGTCCGGCCTGAACAACTTTTTCAAGAACCGGAAGAAGGTCCTTCATTACGCTGACTTTCTTATCATAAATAAGGATGTAAGGATTCTCATATACGGTTTCCATCTTGTCGGTATCGGTCACAAAATACGGGCTGATATAACCACGGTCGAACTGCATACCTTCCACAACCTTAACGGTCGTTTCAATTCCTTTGGCCTCTTCAATGGTGATAACACCTTCTTTCTTTACCTTTCCCATTGCTTCAGCGATCATCTTACCGATGAATAAATCGTTATTTGCAGAAACAGCGGCAACTTGTTCGATTTTTTCCATACTGTCGCCAACCTGCTTGGTTTGAGCTTTCAACGATTTTATGACCTCCAAAACGGCTTTGTCGATGCCGCGTTTCAAATCCATCGGATTTGCGCCGGCTGTTACATTTTTTAAACCGGTTGTGAAAATTGACTGGGCAAGAACGGTGGCAGTGGTAGTTCCATCACCGGCGATATCGCTGGTTTTTGAAGCTACTTCCTTCACCATCTGGGCGCCCATGTTTTCAATAGGATCTTTTAATTCAATTTCTTTTGCAACGGTCACACCGTCTTTTGTTACATTAGGTGCGCCATACGATTTATCAAGGATGACATTCCGGCCTTTCGGACCCAGGGTCACCTTTACTGCGTTGGAAAGTTGATCAACGCCTTGTTTTAATGCTTCTCTTGCTTTAATGCTAAAGATTATATCTTTTGCTGCCATTGTTTTATCGTTTTAAATTATTAATTGGGTTATTTCTTAAAAGTTCTTTGATGGTCAGATAACAGCAACGATATCGGATTCGCGCATGATCAGGTAATTAACGCCATCAATAGTGATCTCGGTTCCGGCATATTTTCCGTAGAGAACACTTTCGCCAACCTTAACGGTAATCGGTTCATCCTTTTTCCCTGGGCCAATAGCTACGACAGTCCCTTTTTGTGGTTTTTCTTTAGCGGTATCGGGAATGATGATCCCGCCAGCAGTTTTTTCTTCAGCAGCAGCCGGTTCAATTAAAACTCGGTCTGCCAATGGTTTAATTTTCAATTTTGCCATTTTAATCGATATTTTTAAAGTGAAACATTATTATATGAATTCTTTGAGGTGATTGCTGGAGTTTCGTCACATTTTGTGCCAAATTTCATTTTCATTATCTAAATGGACAATATTACAGTCAATATTTCTAAACAAAGAAAAATGTCAGATTCGTATGACAATCTGACATTTCGTAATTCTATTTATTATGTGTAACGAGACAATTAAGTTGAGTTCCACCGGAATAATCACTATTTTTTTTGTGTCGGAGGAGCTTGAAAATCTTTGATCGGGGCTGTTTTGGATTCGTCGATCTGCTTCTGAATTTCACTTTGCTGGGTTTGTACCTGATTCTGATTTTTGGGAATGACAAAAATTGAAAAAAGACTAAAAACCAGGATAATGACAGCCAGCGTCCAAGTGGTTTTTTCAAGAAAATCTGTAGTTTTACGAACGCCCATGTATTGGTTAGAAGAAGCAAAATTAGAAGCTAAACCACCTCCTTTTGAATTCTGCACCAAAACGACCAGGATCATAAGAACACAGGTGATCAGAATTAATGTCGAGATAAGAATATAAAGTCCCATGAAAAATTAAATTTAATGATTTCGTTGTTAATTTATTACGAATTCTTGACTTCTGAACTTAGCGTTCTTTACCCAGTTCCTGAATTCGGGCTGCAAAGTAACGACTTTTTTCTTGATTTAGCAAGGATAATTTCTCATAAATATGAATGGCTTTCTGAACATTACCCTGGTTGGCATAGAGTTGAGCTAATGTCTCGCTGATGATTTCTTCCTCATCCATGTTACTTCTGTGGGAGGTCTCGGTTGGATTGAAGAAAGCCGTTTTCGGTGGAGTTATTTTCGGTTCCTCACGGATAAATTTTTCAATTAAAGATGCCTTTAAAGAATCTTTTCCCGCTCTGGCTTTCGATTCATCAGGTTGGAGGGATTGAATGGCAGTGTCTGTGCCTTTTTCTTCCGGGGATTTTTTCGATCTCTCCGCCCCTATCTCCGCTAATCTTTTACGAACAATCGATAAAAGTTCCTCCCGGGAAAGACGTTCCTGAAATTTAGAATCGCCAATAAAAGCAATGGATTCCGGCGAAATCGGAGTTTCTACCGAAGATGATATGTTAACGACGGGAACTTCTTGGTCGATAGAACAGGTCTCTGGAGCGCTCACCGGAATTTCCAGGTTTTCAACTTCTACCTCAGAAGCAGGTATGACAATTTTTTCGGTTAGTTGTGTTTCGCTCACTATCCTGCTTGGTTCAATCAGTTCTTTAAGTTTTCTCCGGTCACTGGCATAAGCAGCGGCTTTTTTAAGTTGGGAATGCGATTGAAGATCATCTTCCCCGAAAAGGTTCAAAGTAAAAAGGATCTGACCGGTCTGACAATAAGGATATCGCATAACAAGTTCTTCAAACGCTTTCAGGCTCTGTGTATTTACAGAACCTGGATTTTTAACGTACTCCGAAAATTGTTGACGGTTCATGCCAGATAAGGTGGATCCCCTCTTTTTAATTACCAGTTTACAACCGCTTTATTAAAAATATCCTGCACCAGCTGCTCGGTGATATCAGCAATCAAACTTTCCTGGGCCGAGGAGAGACTAACAGAGGAAGAAAAATCCGCATATCGGGTAAAGTTCGTTTCCCAGTTTTGTTTTTCATCAGTCTTGTTCGTGAATTTAACGCTTACAGTAATGGTAAGACGATTCTGTGCTGCTGTTTCATTTCCCTGAATTGCTATGGGTTGAACAACATATCCGGTGATGATTCCTTCAACATTCAGATCCCCATCCCGGTCAACGATGTTAAGCGATGACTGTGAAGTAAAATAGTCACGAAGGGCATTGGTTAATGTCCGTGAAAGCGTTGGCACAACAAAAGTTGCATTATTCGGGAAAGTAGCGATCGAAACGGTTTTCACACTGGGCGAGATGGAAGCCCCGGTCAAAGAATAGCTCATCCTGCATGCGGTTTCAGCGACACTAACCAACCCGATGCAAAACCAGGCTAGGATCTTCACACTACCATATAAATGAAGCGTTGATCTCATTCGAGATTATATTCTTTTATTTTCCTATACAGGGTTCTTTCAGAGATACCCAATTCCCTGGCGGCATCCTTCCGCTTTCCATTATGTTTTTCAAGGGCACGCCGGATTAAGTCGATTTCTTTCTTTACAATGGAAAGCGATTCTTCAATTTCTTCCGGCACCTGAATCGGTTCGTGAAACTGTTTGTCGGGATCATGAATAATTACAGGTTGATCGCCATCTTTGATCTCCTTGAGATCCTTATAAAGTCTGTTTATAAGATTTGTATTCTCACCCAAATTACTACTCGTAAGATTTTCGGTTTGCATCAGATTCATGACCAACTGCTTTAAGTCATTCATGTCTTTTTTCATGTCAAACAGTACTTTGTAAAGCAATTCGCGTTCGTTGAATTTTGAGGTATCTTCCCCTTTATAAAGTACCGGAAGATCACTGGTCTGTCCTTTTGGAAGGTATTTCAGCAAGGTTTCCTGATTAATAATTCGGTTCTTTTCCAGGATCGATATCTGTTCTGCCATATTCTTCAACTGACGGATGTTCCCGGGCCACCGGTAATTCGTCAGTAAACGTTGGGCTTCTTCATCAGCCTGTATTGTTGGCATTCTGTATTTATCAGCAGCATCGGCGGCAAACTTACGGAACAAGAGATATATATCCTCTTTTCTTTCACGAAGCGGAGGTATTGAAATAGGTACGGTATTCAGCCTGTAATAGAGATCCTGGCGGAATTTCCCGGAAGCAATATTATCGGGAATATTAATATTTGTTGCAGCGACCAATCTGACATCGGTTTTCAAAACCTTTGATGACCCGACCCTGATGAATTCTCCGCTCTCAAGCACCCGGAGCAGTCGAACCTGAGTCCCCAGGGGAAGTTCAGACACTTCATCCAGGAAGATTGTTCCACCGTCAACCACCTCAAAATACCCTTTACGAGCTTCATGCGCACCGGTAAAAGAGCCCTTTTCATGCCCGAAAAGTTCCGAATCTATGGTTCCTTCAGGGATGGCTCCGCAGTTTACGGCAATATATGGACCGTGCTTACGGGCGCTCAGTTGGTGAATAATTTTTGGAAAAAATTCTTTCCCGGTTCCACTTTCTCCGCTGACCAGAACGGTAATGTCAGTGGCGGCAACCTGACGTGCAATATCAATAGCACGGTCAAGCATCGGAGCATTTCCAATGATCCCAAATCGCTGCTTTATTGAGAGAAGATCCATTATTTTATTTTATCTTTCTTTACTCAAATTATTATTCCCTTCCTCTGAATGGGATTAATTAGTGTTTATTGTTTCCTAACTTCTCGTTTAAGCCGGGCAAGATGTCCACGCCCCAGCGCTTTGACTTCACATCCCAGTTCAAAATAACGGCGGATTTTTTCATCGGACAGGATACCGAAAGCATCGATGACCGCAATAGGTCCACCTGCCCATTTAACGATATCATCGGGTTCCAGATCAAGATAATGGGCATGAGGCACCGCAAGAATCAGGGCTTCTATTCCCTTTAGCGCTTTCTTCAAATCCTTTTCAATAATGGTACCCTTTAGGTTTTCCTGATTTCTGAAAAATCTTTTTAAGGAATGACCCGGAGCTGGATAGTCATCCTGTTCTTCCAACTCATACCAGTGCTCAACATAGGGGTCATGTACCCGGATCTCCGCTCCCATTTCGCATAATTTTCTTGCGACCATCTCGCTTCCGCTGTATCGGGTGTCACCCACATCCTGGCGATAGCTTGCTCCGCAGATTAAAACTTCGGCGCCTGCGATGTAACGACCCATATTGCGTAAAGCGTCACGAGTTAACTCGGCGACATGCAGTCCACGCGTGTCATTGATATCTATGGAAGTTGGTGTTAGTTTAAATAGTTTATCTCCATCTTCAAATCCGAGAATATGTTTATATGCCCAGTAACCGAGTCCGCCGTCTTTCGGAAGACAATAACCTCCAATTCCCGGACCTGGGAAAATAATGTTGTTATGCGTCGGACGTACCTTGATGGCTTTAATCACTTTGATCAAATCAACCCCGTTCCGTTCTGCAAAAAGACTCCATTCATGAAGGAAGGCAAGAATAATGGCGCGGTAAGAGTTTTCAATAATTTTGGTAGTCTCTGATTCGATCGGACGATCCATTACGGTCAACGGAAATTTTTCCGTATTCAACACCTCATGAAGAAATTTTTCAACGCGTTTACGGGCAATCTCTTCACAACCTGAACAAACACGCCAGAAATCACGAATGGAAGCTACATAATCTTTCCCAGGCATGACTCGCTCAAAACTATGCGATAGTAAGGGCGTTTTCTTGATTCCTCTCTTTATAAAGGCTTTTTTCAGAATCGGCCAGGCAACAAATTCGGTAGTTCCCGGAGCGACCGTAGTTTCAATCAGGACTAGACATTCCGGTTGGATCTTTTCTCCAATGGTTTTCATGGTATCTTCCAGAGCAGCCATATCCGCTTCACCGGTTTTCATATTTCCGAGTTGCTTCTTGGAAAAATCGCATTGAACATCCACTACCACACAATCGGCAAATTGCAAACAATCGCTGTTATATGTGGCAACCAGGGTCTTTGTTTTTAAGACACAATCCTCGATGAGAATATCTACTTTAGGATCTTCCGCTTTAACCGGTGAAAGTCCTTTGTTTATCATCGGTATCTTCCAATAACTGCGGGAACTTGGACGTTGACAACCGATCACGAATTTTGAGGGCTTCCCGCTTTTATCTTTGGTGCTGGCTACAATAGCAGCCATAACAGCGCCGACAAATCCGAGTCCCATAACAACCACAATTTCTTTCTTTTCCTTTCTGGCCTTGATAACCAGCTTTTCGATTCTGTTTAATTCCTTATTATACTCTTTTTCTATGGGTATTGGAAATTTTTCTCCATCCGGACTAACGGAGTATTTGATGTTTTTTTTCTCTGTCATATCGTTTTAAGTTGGTTTTTGTTATCTGATTTGTGCCTGGAGTTTGACTGCAAATGCTTTAATAAGCCGCTCCATTGTCTTATCGATAACTTCATCCGTTAAGGTTTTTTGTTCATCCTGTAAAATAAAACTTATGGCGTATGATTTTTTATTGTCCTGAATATTCGGCCCTTCGTAAACATCAAAAAGGCCGATTTTTTTTATCAGCTTTCTTTCAACTTCATAAGCAATGTGTTCGATCTGTTCAAAGGTAATCGATCGGTCGAGTAATAAGGCAAGATCTCTGCGAACTTCAGGAAATTTATTTACCTCTTTTACCTGAATCTCTCTCTTTGGAAGAATCGCCAAAAGCGCTTCCCAATTCCATTCAGCATAAAGAACAGAATGCTTGCATTCGAAGAATTTCAAGATTGAGTCTCTAAGGAATCCAAAAACAACGATCGTTCTTCCTTCAGCCGAATAACGTAACCCTTCCGCTATAATTCCCGAATTATGAATTTCAATAGCCAGATTGCCCGTCCGAAAAGAAGGATAGCTACTCCCAAGTCTATTAAGAATCACATCAACGGTTCCTTTCAGATCAAAGAAATCGACTTGCTGGTCCTGTGAATTCCAGTTTTCTTGTTCCCTTCTCCCTGTAAGGAATAAAACCAGGTGCTTTTCTTCGTGATACCCGGGAAGCGGATCCGTGGTTAATCCTGATCCAAGGGAATAGACCGAACCAAATTCGTAAAGCTTTAGATCCTGGATTTTCCGGTTTTGATTGTATATGATCGTTTCCAGTCCGCCATAGAGCAAAGTCCGGCGCATTGTATCCAGATCCCGGCTAAGTGGGTTAAGTATCTTTACGGAACTTTCTGCTGGAAAATCTTTATTCCCCTCATAGTAAATTGATTTCGAAAGGGAATTGTTCAATATTTCATGGAATCCATTGGCCGACAGATAGTCGGAAATAATATTCTGGATTTTTTCCGGATCGGGTTTCGTAGTGTATGATAAGGATGCCTGGATCTCAGAAGGAATTTCAACATTATTATACCCGAATATCCTTAAAACCTCTTCGATCAGATCGGATTCACGGGTTACATCCGACTTGAAACCTGGTACCTGAACGGATATTCCATTATGAGTTGTTTTCAGGATTTTCATCCCGAGATCCGAAATAATACTGATGACCACTTCCCGGTCGATCAATTTGCCAACGATCCGGTCGAGATTTTTGAAATCCAACGGTACAATTTTATTATTGATTGGATTTGGATAAACGTCAATAATATCCGATGCAACAAATCCACCGGCAATTTCTTTAATCAGCAGGGCGGCTCGATTCAGGGCATAAACGGTAATATCGACATCCGCTCCTCGTTCGAACCGGAAGGATGCATCAGTTTGTAAGCCGTGATGACGCGCTGTCATACGGATATGTTTCGGGTCAAAGTAAGCGCTTTCCAGAAAGAGGGTCTTCGTTTTGTTGGTTATTCCTGATTTAATTCCACCAAAGACACCAGCGATACACATGGGTTCTTTGGTATTACAAATCATCAGGTCGTTCTCCGTAAGTTGCCGTTCTACCTCATCTAAGGTCACAAACCGGGTATCACGGGGACATTTTTTTACAATAACCGTGTCACCGGTAATCTGGTCGCCATCAAATGCATGTAATGGCTGCCCTAATTCCATCTGGATATAATTCGTAATATCCACGATATTATTAATGGGTCGTAAGCCAACGGCCATTAATTTGTTTTTCAACCATACCGGAGATTCTTTTACCGTAATTCCGGTAAACGTCAATCCTGAATAACGGGGGCAAGCAATTGGATCTTCAACGATAATATCGATCCGGCGTTTTATTTGATCGACAGAAAATGATGTTACTTCCGGAAGTCGAAGATGATAGGATTTTCTATCCGGCTTAAAACTCCTGCCAAAGTTATTCAACACGGCAACCAAATCCCGGGCAACCCCCAGATGCGACATAGCATCGGTACGGTTTGGTGTCAATCCGATGGTGAAAACATGATCTTCTTCAATCCCAAAATAATCCCTGGCGGCCATTCCGATTTGAGCCTGGGGGTCGAGGATCATTATTCCGGTATGCGAAACGCCAAGCCCAAGTTCATCTTCGGCACAGATCATTCCTTCCGATATTTCTCCCCGGATCTTTGTCCTCTGAAGGGTTATTTCCTTTTCATTAACATATAAAACGGTTCCGATGGTGGCAACGGGAACTTTCTGACCGACGGCAACATTCGAGGCTCCACAAACGATTTTCAAGGCTTCTTTCTGCCCGATATCCACGGTTGTAAGAGCGAGATGATCTGAGTTTGCATGTTTTTCGCAGGTCAGCACCTCCCCGATTACAATACCTTTCAAACCTCCTTTAACCGATTGGAAAACTTCCAGACTCTCTACTTCTAAACCACATCCCGTCAGAAATTCTGAAACTTTCTCTGGAGTCAAGTCATGATCAATATATTGTTTTAGCCAGTTATGAGAGATCTTCATCTGTTAGCTAAATTTAAGGTTGCAAAAGTAGTAATAAAAACGCAATAAATCAGGAGATAAGTCCCCAATTTTCCTGATGCTTATCCATCTGGATCAGGTGTCGGGCAAGGACTGAATTTTTTTCGTCTTTCAAAACGGGATCCTCACGAATAATATCAGCCGCCAGATTCCTGGCTGCTTTTAATATTTTTTCATCTTTGACAATATCTGCTATCCGGAGATTAAGAATTCCGCTTTGCTGCGTTCCCTGAATATCGCCCGGTCCGCGTAGTTGTAAATCTGTTTCAGCAATTTCAAATCCATCGGAAGTACGTACCATGGTTGAAATTCTTTTTTTAGCTTCCGGGCTGAGGAAATTACTGCTCATCAGGATACAATATGACTGGTCGCTGCCCCGTCCAACCCGTCCTCTCAGTTGATGCAGTTGGGATAATCCGAAACGTTCTGCATTTTCGATGATCATCACCGATGCATTCGGAATGTCCACTCCAACCTCAATGACAGTCGTGGCGACCAATATTTGTGACTCCCCATTCAAAAACCGTTGCATCTCTTTATCTTTTTCCTGTTGTTTCATCTGCCCGTGAACCATTCCCACGGTATACTGCGGTTTTGGAAATTCGCTGACGATATGGTCGTATCCTTCTATTAAGTTTTTAAGATCCAGTGTTTCCGATTCCTGGATAAGGGGATAAACCATAAAGACTTGCCTTCCCTCTCTGATCTTTTGACGGATAAAATCATATACTTTAATTCGGTCGTGCTCAAAAACATGTCGTGTAACTACAGGTTTTCTTCCCGGAGGCATTTCATCAATTACAGAACTATCAAGGTCGCCATAGAGGGTCATTGCAAGGGTACGTGGGATGGGAGTTGCCGTCATGACAAGGATATGCGGGGAGAGAAGATTCTTTTCCCACAGCCGCGCTCTTTGCGCAACTCCGAAACGGTGTTGTTCGTCAATAACCACCATTCCCAGATGTTGGAACCGGACACTTTCTTCAATCAGAGCATGAGTCCCGATCAGCATTTGAAGTTCTCCATTATGTAAATCCGTGAGAATTTCTTTACGCTCTGCCGATTTTGTCGAACCGGATAAAAGTTTTACCCGGACTTTTAAACCTGATAACATACTGGAAATGGTATTGAAGTGTTGATTGGCAAGAATTTCGGTAGGAGCCATCAAACAAGCCTGATAACCGTTATCCAGGGCAATAAGCATCGTCATCAGCGCCACCAGTGTCTTTCCGCTGCCCACGTCTCCCTGCAGCAAACGGTTCATCTGCCTTCCGCTTCCCAGATCATTTCTTATCTCCCGGATCACCCGTTTCTGGGCTTCCGTCAGATTAAAGGTCAGATGGTGATGATAAAACTGATTGACATAATCTCCAACCTTCAAAAAAACATGTCCTTTCCGTTTATTGATCCTTCCATAACGCTGTTTCATCAACCGGAGCTGAAGAAAAAAAAGTTCTTCAAATTTCAATCTTGTCTGGGCTTTTTTTAGCAATTCCGGACTTCCGGGAAAGTGAATGGAAATAAAGGCCTCCTGGCGATCCATCAGCCGGAAGTCATGGATTATGGTGGGCGTCAGATTTTCCGGGATATTGAATTTCTCATTCAGCAGTAGTGTTTTCATCAGCTTGCTGATTCCTTTATAATCAAGTCTTTTTGATTTTAATTTTTCCGTTGAACTGTATATCGGTCTGATGGTTTCATTTAACGGTATTGGTTTGTCGGAAGGAATTTCCATATCGGGATGAGTAATATTCCACCGTCCGTTAAAAATCGACGGTTTGCCGAAGACAATATACTCTTGATCAGTGCTGAACTTATCAATCATCCATTTCAGCCCCCGGAACCAGATCAGGTCAATTTCACCGCTATCATCTTTAACGGTGATAATAAGCCGTTGATTCCTGGGAGGCCCAACGGTTTGAATTCTGAGGATCCTGGCTTTAAACTGAATAAAGGTTGTATCATCTTTGATATCAGCGATCCGTACAAATTTACTTCTATCAAGATACCGGAAGGGGAAAAAAGCAAGTAAATCGGCAAAAGTAAAAATACCGCATTCCGATTTCAGAACTTCCGCCCTGGCAGGGCCAACACCTTTTAGATATTCAATAGGGGTTTCAATAAAGGGATTCGACATGGAGCCGAATATACAAAAAAAAACTCCCCATTCAGAGGAGTTTTTTAAATCTTAATATTGCCAGAGATCGTGTTCGAATTCAAACAAGCTGTTCTTAGCTCGCTCTGCTTCAATTAATGCATCCACATTCATAGAATACTCATTGATCTGTCGATCATAGACATTTTCTTCTTTGTAAATATAACTGGAGAAAATTCTTTTCATAAAAACATCATCATACGTCAGTCTGCCTGCAGCCCCATTCTTAAGGTTAAACATTTCGTTTTTGGCAAAAAGTTGACGACATTCGGGGAAGTAAACCCAGAATAATGGCATATCGCCACGACTCTCGCCTGATTTGGGATCAATTTTTTCCATTACCGGGCAAATGCCTAATATTCTGACTTCCATCACCGATCTTTGACGATCGAAATAAAAATCTTCCTTGACTCTGAATTTTTTAACATTTTCCGAAGCGAAATCCACCTTGATTACTTTCATTATTTTTTGCTCCGGATTATCAGGGTCGGGAACGAACATAGTGTCAGGGATTTCAATCCTGTCTTTCACTTCATTAAAAGTGATTGGGGTCAGAAACTGATCCACGTCGGCAGAATAGGCCACAATAGTACCTTCTCTTAATCCATCCCAAATTATCGTCATCAAGCTTTTCCAGTTATTCTGAGGAGTTAATGGATAATAAAAGGGTTGATTCATCTTTTCACGCATATCGATTATTCTCCAGATACGACGTGTCCAGATAATATCTGCTTCCCTTAAATAAGGATAGGCAATGGGTTCTAACTGGGATATGGTTGTTTTATCATAAACACCATCCCGTGGAGGTCCTTCGAGGACCTGTGAAAAAAGGTCTTTTGGAACCATCGTTCCTGCGATGGATATTAAAATCAATATCAGAAACTTTTTCATCTTATCTGTTGATTTAATAGATATCAAAATCCTTTACATTATTGTATATGAAAGGCTCTTTTGTACTTTTCTGGTACCATCGGGTCCTTGCACTTTTATATTGTCAAACCAAATTTTCTGCTTTCTCTTGGCGTTTTGAATTGATCTGATGACCTCCTGGCTGAGGGTTCTTCCCTGACCGGGAAATTCGTTATAATCCCCTGTCGAACTTGTTGTTCCAAAGGTATAAGAGATAACCCGGTAAGTTGCTTTCAAATCAAACCCGGGAGGAGGAGCACAGATGAGGTCAGGAGCGCTGATTATGAGGTTTTTTTGGATCATTCCATCGGGTTGGCCGGCAATAGTAACATCCGGGTCTGGAATTGTTTTTAACCGGAATTCCTCGGAACCTAGTGGTATTCTTTTCCCTCCATAGACTGCACTGACAGACACAGAAACTTTGCTTGGACCACCGGATGCCGGAATCGAGACGCTCCAGCCAGTATCGAACCTGGAAATGCTGCCAAAACTGATACTTGCCTGAATATCGGTAGCGCCCCCGGGGACAGCAATTTTAACAGGGTTGGGAATTCCCCGGTAGAACACAAGCATCTGGGTAGGTGAAATAGAGATACTCCGTTTGCCGACAATATACTCTTCGCTAAAGTAATAGTTCTTTGGATTTCCTGATGGATCTAATACCTGAATATATCCGGCATATCGTTGTAGTCCTGACCCCCCGGCAGGAATATTCAACCATACAACTCCACCGGAACCTTCCAGGGTTTTTGCACTTCCTTCATTTGCAGCCGTAATTGTATCGGCTCCAAAAATATATTTGACCTTTGGATTATTCGTGGAATCGTATGCCGCTACCAGGATTTCTGCTTTATATTCCTCCCCGGCAAAAACGAAAAGGCTCTGTGGAACAACCCTTGCTTTAATAACATTGAATTTGAAATTTTCGGCATCGACAGATGAATAAATGCTGTTCACCACATCAAACTCTGCATTATAAATTTCTGCCTTTATTTTATTTAAGATCGTAACGGTGGCAGCAAGGATTGTTCGATAGAAATTATGCATCTCCCAGTTTTGTTTGACCCCGAGAGCGTCATAGAAGGGACCCTCCGTGTCCAACCCAAGTTTTATAGTCGAACGATTCTTTGGATCGACAAGTTCCAGCATCTGCTTTTTATAGGTTATGAGTTTCTCTTTTAAAATCCTCGCCTCTCCGGCAGAACCATCGTTTGAACTACCAATGAAATAACGTGTTGGAGAATCATAGTTGTCTTTCCGTTTCACAGTATTCAATGGAAGGTTTTTGGCCTCCTCCATGGATTTAAGTTTCTCCGTTTTCATAATGACAACATATTTGATGCTGTCAATATATTTTTCCAGTTGTGATGAATATGCACGAGCGATTTTTGCTTTATCCCAAAAGACTTTTACTTTGTTCGGATTCAATTGGTATTGCGCTTCAAATTTGGAATAGGTGTTTGCCAGTTTCTTTGAGAAGTTGACATTGGTCGTTTCCATGCTTTCATTTACCACCACGAATGCTTCCAGGATTTCTTTTGAGACGTTCAGCGCAAGAAGGGCCGTGAGTACGAGGTACATCATCCCAATCATTTTCTGCCTCGGTGTCTCTTTATATCCAGCCATTAATTTGTAGTTTTTACAGGTGAATCAATTTGTTTTTAGATCAACTTTTTGAATGAGCTATTTTATACTGACATTCATGGCTGAAAGCATGTTCCCATAAACCTTATTCAAGGCGGCGATGTTCTTTGCCATGGCATCAACTTCCTCTTTAAATTTAGCCGTTTGTTGTACCGATGCGTTTAAATTCTGGAGGAACTGAGTCATAGAGTCATGAACTTGGGAAGAAGATTCTACCTGATCGGTGGAAGCTTGCAATTGCATCTCAACGACTTTATTTAATTGGTTCAGACTCTCTTTATACCGGGCGGTATTCGTAACCGATTCCGTAAGGTTTTCGGAAAATTTCCCAAGAATAGAATTGAATTTGTTCGTATTTTCCATTTGTTCATTCGAACCCTGAAGGTGAAGTTCATAAAGTGCATTTAATGCCGACAGATTCGAAGAAATACGGTTAAGTTGTTTATTATAATTAGTCCCTTCCGTTGCAGAATGATTTAAAGTTTCTGCGGTTTTGGATAGGATTTCCGTTGATTCTTGGTACTTTTCGACGAACTTATTGGTCGAGGCTGTTGCATTGGCAATACTTGTGGAAAAGGCTTTATTGGCCGCTATATCATTCTTCATCGATTCCGAAACTTCACTAAACACGGTTGATAAAGTCGCCGCGCTCTTGGAAGTGGATTGAATATATTTCATTTGATCTTCCGATGCGGAAACACCCATTTCCAAAGTTTTGGCGGTTTTGCGATACGAATCGTTTAAAATAGTGGCAGATTCTGTAGCGTTTATTATTGTGTTAACATATTTGTCGTTCGCCAGTGATGCATCAGAAACTTTTGAAAGCTTTGACGTGGTATCACTTAAATTTCGAAGTCCATCTCCTAAACTCTGAATAAGCTCCGGGCCGATTTTTGCTTTTTCAAGCATTTTATCGAGATCCCGTGTTACTGATTCTCCACTTTCAATTGCTCTCCCTGAATCAATATCTGCCTCATGGTACATCCCGGCTAACTGAGGATATACCAGACTCCAATCGGGTTCAACATGGGGCGGCTCAAAAGCGGAAAAGAAGAAGATCATCGATTCGCAACCCAATCCGATGATGAGCATGATATCTGCTCCAGTATAGTGGTTGATCTTGAATAATGCACCGATAATTACGACAGAAGCACCCCAGCCATAAAGTTTGGCCATAAAATTCCGGTAGTACTTTGTCTTGACGAAAGCAAATAGACCCATGGACATAGATATGAAGTATTAGAAGTTAGTAGTTGGTGAATTATTAATTTATCTCACTGAATATGTATTAACTAATTATATACCTTGGACGCTCTGGCTGGATTATCATCCCGCTGACGTCCCATATATCCCTGAACACAACGGAAACCGATATAACATTTGGCGGTATCCTGATATTCAAAGGAACGGGAAGAAACACGCAGAAAATAGGCAATGTCTTTCCATGATCCACCACGCGTTACCTTCCTTTTAAGGGCGGGTGGATCCGTATCCTTGGCATTGTATTTATAATCGGGATTGAGGTCCCAGGTAAAACTGTAAGAAGATGGATTAAAGGCTGAACTGGTCCATTCCGCAACATTCCCGGCCATATCATATAGATTGTAATCGTTGGCAGGATAATGGGCCACAATAACGGTAGTTGCGCCTCCGTCATCAATATAATTTCCGCGTAAAGGTTTGAAGTTGGCCAGAAAACATCCTTTATCATTACGGGTGTAAGGACCTCCCCAGGGATACGGATTTCCGTCATATCCACCACGGGCTGCCCATTCCCATTCTGCTTCGGTAGGCAGGCGGAACTGACTGATAAAAGTCTCTCCTTTTTTCCCGAAAAGACTTGCATCTTTCAGCTGAGTCCTCCAGATACAGAAAGCATTCGCTTGTTTCCAATTGACTCCAACTACCGGATAGTTATCATAAGCCGGATGCCAGAAATATTTTTCAGTACTTGGATCGTTAAATGAATAAGCAAAATCATGAATCCAACAAAGGGTATCGGGATAAACATTGATAACCTCTTTGCGAACGTAAACAGAGCGGTCTTTATATCCTTGTGGACGGTTCGAAAGTCCTGCTTCCTTCGTATCAAGAGGCGTGGAAAAATCTTTTCTGGAAGCAGCTTTCAAATCGACAAAATAATATTCAAAATATAGCTTCCGGGTATCAATTTCTTTTCTACGAAAATACCGCTCGTTTTCAGGTAGGAACATTTGCAATAAAGCATCCCTGACATCTTGTTCTTCCGGATTCCAGTTAAGCTTGGTATCCCAATTCAGGAAAGGAGGATCAAAAGTTTCACCCGTTTTCTTGTTTTCCGTAATAAAGTATAATTCCGGTTTGATCTCTCCAAGAATTCTACGGGCAATGGAATCTCTCACCCAATATACAAACTGACGATATTCATTATTGGTAATTTCCGTCTGGTCCATATAAAAAGCCTGGACTGTTACTGTCTTTGGATTGTTTAGTTGTGCGTAAGGTACATCTTCATCACTCACGCCCATCGTATAAGCGCCCATGGGTACGTAGACCATGCCAAAAGGATCGGGTTGATAGTATCGCTTTCGGTTTTTCACTCCCGTTAATTCACCGTTCCCTGAGTTTCCACAACTTCCCAGGAAGATGATAAGGGCTGAATAAATAAGCAGTTTTTTCATTTTTGGCCAATTAGATGATGAAAAATAACGCTACCTCCTTAAGATTTAGTATTTGCGTCCCTGATTTTTCCGCTCGAAGGGTGCAAATTTATACTTTTTTATTTATAGAAACCTTGTGTTATGGTAACTTTTTCTGAATTTGTCGGTTTCTATCTTAAAACAATAACTCAACATTACTTCCACGCTTCCACTGTTGTACTTGGCCAGACTGGAAGTACAAATATCATACGCCACGCCAATCCTGAATCCTTTGAAATTAACTCCCGCCAGGATGGAAACCGCATCCTGCAAGCGATAAGCCAGACCGCCATAAAATTTTTTATTATACTCCACAAGGGCCGAAATGTTCAATTGAAATGCGGCTCCATCAAACCACAAAAACATAGATGGCTGAAGCTCAAAAGCCGGATGATATGGCAAAGGCCATTGATAACCGGCGGTCAGATAATAATGCCTACAGAGTTGATAGTTGGTGTTTTGGCCTTTCGTCTGTAAAAGTTGATCGGAGGATAAGCCGACATAGAATTTATCCGGAATGGTATAAGATAACCCGGCCGCCATATCAAAGAGGAAATCGCTTCTATCGCTTTTTTCCTTCAGAACAGGATCATCCTCAACAACTGGGTTAAATTTGGCAAAATCAATCTTTGGATTTTGAAATCCAAGTTGAATTCCAATGGAAAAATTGCCCGGACCGAGTTCCATCCTGTAAGCATAGCCCACCTTTACGGCAAGGATTTGTATGGTGCCAATTTTATCCTGATAGATGGACCCTCCAATCCCCCCGTGCAATATTTTTATAGGCGAATCGACGGTAAGTAAAAAGTCTTGTGGGCCACTTTTACTGTCATCCGGATCATTGTATCCTATCCATTGTTTCCGGAAAAGACCCGTCGCACAAATTCCACCGCTACTTCCTGCAAAACCCGGGTTGAGAAACATGTTGGTAAACATGTATTGCGTGATCATCGGTTTCTGTTGAGCCAGTGATGAAGGAGACCAAAATACCGCAAAGAGGATCACGAATAGAGGTGAACCTTTATACAAAAAATTAGGAAACCTATGGAAAGTAAACGCCAACGATAGTCTTGTTAGGGTCAAAAAAGCGCGATAAAAATACATTTTTTTTCTGAATAAAATAACGTGGAGAGATTATTTCAATTGTGCACAAAAAAATATCTTTGTACTTTGAAACGGATCATTAACACTTAAAGCTATGGCATTCTTTTTATTAAAAGAAAAACCTTTTACGAAAAAATGGTTTATTTCTTACAGTCTGATCGTTATCGGTTCTTTTATTCTGGCCTCCGGTTTCGTCTTATTCATAACCCCTTATAAAATTGTTCCGGGAGGTGTCTATGGTATTTCCATTGTCTTGCATTATTTGTTTGGAACTCCGGTAGGTCTCGTTGCTCTTTGTTTTGATATCCCCCTTACTTTGCTTGGGATAAAATTCCTGGGCCCGCGGTTTGGGGTCAAAACGGTTGTCGGATTTTCATTGACCGCTATCTTCAACGATACTCTTACGATTTTCTGGGGATATAAGCCTCTCGTTGAAGGAGATGCGCTGCTTTCTTCCATTTTCGGCGGGGTGATGGTTGGCGTGGGATTGGGACTTATTTTCAAATCGAAAGCAACATCCGGGGGAAGCGATATCATTGCAGCGATCATTGCAAAATATACCCGGCTCCCGCTTGGAATGCTCATGATCTATGTTGATTCAATAATTGTCTTGATCGGCCTTCTTGTTTTTCGTGACTGGAAAATTCCTTTGTATTCCTGGATTGTCATTTTTATTACCGGGAAAGTCATCGATATCGTGCTTCAAGGAGTAAGTTACGATAAAAGCTTGTTTATAATCTCGGATAAACATGAGGAAATCCGTGATAAAATCCTTAACAACCTCAATCGAGGAGGCACTTACATCGATGGTAAAGGCATGTATAATATGGCGGAGCGAAAGATCATTTTCACGGTGGTAAGCCGGCGTGAATTGGCACTCCTGGAAGAATACATTCATCAAATTGATCCGAAAGCATTTCTGACGGTGCTTGACGCAACAGAAATATTGGGAGAAGGATTTAAATCGCTTCAGGAAAAGGTCGCCAAGTGATTATCTGAACAGTTTTATGATATCATTCCCGTTCGCAAAAATGAGCAATCCAAAAAGAATCGCTAACCCGACGTACTGGGAATATTCCATGAACTTATCGCTGGGTTTGCGTCTGAAAATGATTTCATAAAACAGGAACATAACGTGTCCCCCATCCAGTGCAGGGATAGGCAAAACATTCAGAACGGCAAGCATTATCGAGAGAAAGGCAGTGAGAGACCAGAAAGCCTGCCAATCCCATGTAGATGGAAAAATGTTGCCAATACTGATAAAACCGCCGACAGACTCATAGGCTTTTTCCTGCGAGAAAATCAATTTTATCGACTTCAGGTAATTCCCGACCCCGTCATAAGCTTTGATGAATCCGGCAGGAATCGCCGTTATCAGGTTATACTGCTTTTCTTTCAGGCTAAAGTAATTGGCCGGACCTTTTGGATACACGCCAATAAGTCCTTCTCTTGGGACAGCAACCGGTATTTTCAGGGTATCTTTCCCCCGGATTACCATGACCTGTATTTCTTTATCCTTGAATTGCCCTATGGTTGCCCGAAACTGATCAAAATAACTAAGCAACGTATCATTGATCCCGATAATCCGGTCATTGACTTTCAAACCTGCTTTTTTGGCAGGCGAGGTTTTTGTAAAATCGCCAACTTCAAAGGGAATCCTGAAAGAGATGAACTCAGGTGTTTTTTTTGAGATGAGTTCACTGATAGAACCATTCGGAATATGGATATCGACAGGCTTCCCCTCTCTGATTATCTGAATATTTTTTGCCTCTTCGAGAAGGATAACTTTGGGAATCGAAGCAAAATCTTCGACAGGTTTATGATCTATGGAAATTATTTTATCTCCATTTCGCAATCCCATCCGATAAGCAACAGAATCAACGGTAATGCCATATTTTACTGAAGTAGTTGGCAAATATTGTTCGCCGATGGCCGATAACATGACAATATAAATTGCTATCGCCAGAAGGATATTTACTGTGACACCGCCCAACATTATAATCAGCCGTTGCCAGGCTGGTTTACTCCTGAACTCCCAGGGCTGGGGCGGTTGTTTCATTTGTTCCATATCCATCGACTCATCGATCATTCCCGCGATCTTAACATATCCTCCCAGGGGAAGCCATCCAATCCCGTATTCCGTTTCGCCTTTCTTGATTTTAAATAAAGAAAACCATGGATTGAAAAAAAGGTAAAATTTTTCAACCCTTGTTTTGAACATTTTAGCGGTGATAAAATGCCCCAATTCATGAAATATAACGAGTATCGATAAGCTGAGCAACAGTTGAACGATTTTAATAAGAATCTCCATTTGGAAGTTTTTTTTTTAAATGGTTTTAATTTTTCTGATTAACTCTTTAGCCATAATCAGCGTCTCCCGGTGGGTATCTACATAATCATCATACTCTGGTTTTTTTATAAAGGGAACCGCATACATACACTGTTCAATAATATCCGGCATCTTTAAGAATGAGAGACGATCGCTAAGAAAAGCATGAACGGCAACTTCATTGGCGGCATTAAGGATACATGGAACGTTTCCTCCACGGTCAAGAGACTCATACGCTAATGAAAGATTTTTAAACAAACCCGTATCCGGGAATCCAAAAGTGAGTTCCGGGTAATCCAGAAAATTAAATCGGGTAAAATCGGAGTGAATCCTTAAAGGGAAAGTCAGTGCATAAAGGATCGGAAGTTTCATATCGGGAATACCCATCTGGGCTTTCATCGAACCGTCTATAAACTGAACAATAGAGTGAATTACCGATTGGGGATGAAGGATCACTTCAATTTGCTTCGGTTGTAAATCGAATAACCATCGGGCTTCAATAACTTCAAGTCCTTTGTTCATCAAAGAAGCGGAATCGATGGTAATCTTATCTCCCATTTTCCAGTTGGGATGCTTCAACGCCGCTTCCTTTGTTACCTTGTCAAGATGATCTCTTCGTTTTCCACGGAAAGGACCTCCGGAAGCTGTCAGATAGATCTTTTCAACAGAGTTATAATGTTCTCCGATCAAACATTGAAAAATTGCAGAATGTTCAGAATCGACCGGAAGGATAAAACATTTATTCCGGCGTGCTTCTTCCATGATCAGATCTCCTGCAACCACCAGGGCTTCCTTATTGGCAAGCGCAACATCCTTCCCTGAACGAATGGCTGTTAGCGTAGGTTTGAGACCCGCATATCCAACCAGAGAACATAAAACCAGGTCGATGGTTTCCATAGTGACGATCTGGTTAAGAGCCTCTTCCCCGGCATAAACTTTCACCGGATAAGATTTAAGCGCTTCGGAAACCGCTTGATAGTACGCCTGGTTCCCAATGACGACTGCATTGGGTTTGAACTCAATTGCCTGCTGAATAAGAAGGGAGGCATTGTTCTGTGCCGAGAGGACCTCTATCTCGGCAACAGCAGGGTGCCGGCGAATAACTTCCAGCGCCTGGGTCCCTATCGATCCCGTCGATCCTAATATGGCAATTCGTTTTTTCAAAGCTGATCCTTTAATTAAAAGGGGATATAATCTTTCGGATTGACAGGGCGTCCATCATTCCAAAGCTCAAAATGCAGATGTGGCCCCGTTGTCAGTTCTCCTGTTTGACCGATGATTGCAATCGGATCGCCCGATTTAACTAAATCGCCAACTCTCTTCAATATGGCTGAATTATGCTTGTAAATGGAAACGATATTTTGAGCGTGTTGAATGATAATTACATATCCGGTTTCAAGGGTCCAATTGGTAAATATGACCGTCCCATCGAGAACGGTTTTTATAGCTTCATTTTCTTTAGAAACAATATCGATCCCAAAATGTTGAGTGGTCGGGTTATAATCATTGGTGATTACCCCTTTCAGGGGAGAGAAGAATAAAACACTTCCGATCGAGGATTTTCTCAGATTTTCAGCTTCCATCGATTCCATTTTATAGAGCGTGTACTTCCCCTGGTTTTCCACTTCCAGTCGCAGTAAAGAATCTTCTTCAGACCGCTTGATATTAATATTGCCATACCGTTTCAACGTATCACGCGGAATCGGGACATCTTCTTTCAGATCTTTTCCATCGATAATATTGCGAAGGTTTCGAATAAATTTGTCTTTATAAGCAAGATCTCTTTCAATGGAATCTGTTTGAAGTTGAAGTTCATATAATTTTTTCTGAAGACCCACATTGGTATATCCGGGAATATATTCGCGCAAAGGAGTAAAAGCAATCAGGATGGAAGTAAGAAATATCAGGATAATGGTAAGGGTTCCAAGGGCGACAAAAACTTTCAATGGGGACAGCCGGAAAGTAAATCGTTCTTCCAAAGTATTATCGGTCATAAATACCAACCGGTACTTCGTCCGTAATTTCTCTGCCCATTTAATTTTTTTCTTTTCGCGTCGCTCGGAGGTCATGCCTTTCACAATATTCCTGAAACGCTGCAAATATCGTAAAATTATGTCAAACGACAAATTGTCGCAGTCTTAGGCAATTTCAAAAATTTAAAATATTTTTGTAGAAATTAAGTTAGTAAGATAAAAGGATTTATAATAGTGAGATCGACGAAAATATACTCCTTTCTTGGATTTTTTTTAGTTTTTCTGATGTTTCTCTTGGTTAACGCTTGTTCGACCAAAAAAAACACCTTTACCCGCCGGGCTTATCATAACCTTACTTCCCATTATAATGTTTATTGGAATGGGATGGATAACTTGCGCCAGGGTTCAAAGGAGTTTGAATCTGATCTGAAAGATAATTACTCCCTGGTCCTTCCGGTTTATAATTTCGGCGATAAAGCCTCTGCAGGAAAAATGTCCCAATATGCCGATATCTCTATTAAAAAAGCCTCCAAAGCGATTAACAAGCATTCGATGATCTTCAACAGGAAGGAATATGTCAAATGGATTGACGATGCCTGGTTCCTGATCGGAAAATCCTATTTTTATAAACAGGATTACCCGATGGCAAGAAGAACTTTTGAATTTGTCGTAAAAACCTATAATAATAACGAAATCAAATATGATGCTATGCTCTGGCTTGCCCTTGCAAACATTCATCTGAGTGATTTTAACAGGGCTGAACCATTACTTGATATGCTGCAAAGTAAGATCAAGCAGGGTGAAGCGCCGGAGAAACATGAAACAGATCTGAATCTGATCTATAGCCAGTTTTATATCCTCCAAAAGAATTATGCTTCGGCAATTCCATTTCTGGAACGTGCTCTTGAATTAAAACCTGACGCCGCCATGCGAACGCGATGTATGTTTATCCTTGGTCAAATCTATCAAAAGGATGGAGATCTTGACAATGCGACGCGAATGTACAAAACGGTAATTAAACGCAGCCCTTCTTTTGAAATGGAGTTTAATGCAAAAATCAATCTTGCACAATGTTATGATACGAAATCCGGCAACCGTGAATTTATCATTAAAAAGCTGACACGGATGCTGAAGGACGATAAAAACAAAGAATTAGTTGATCAGATTTATTATTCACTGGCACAAGTCTCTCTTAAAGATGCCGATACTGTCTCTGCCGTTGAATATTTAAAGAAATCGGTCAGCTCAAGCCAGAAAAATAATTACCAGAAAGCCATCTCTGCTTTACAACTCGCTGATATCTTCTTTAAAATTCCGGATTATGGCAATGCGCAATCATACTACGATAGTACGATGCAGTTCCTGCCGAAAGATTTTCCAAATTATAAAGAACTCAAAAAAAAGACGGAAATCTTAACTGAACTTGTCCTGAATCTTCAGGAAATAAAACTTGAAGATAGTTTACAATCTCTGGCCTTGATGAGTGAAGAGAAACTATTGGGGGTTATCGACGGGATTATCCGGTCTGTTATCGCCGAGGAGATAAAAAAGAAACAGGAAGAAGAAGAAAAGCGGAATAATCAAGATCTTTTTGGTTCCCAGGTGAATCCCATGGAAACGACTGGACCCGCAGTGGGTCGTTGGTACTTTTACAATCCTGCAACATTAGCCAATGGGTTCTCCAACTTTTTAAAGAAATGGGGTCGAAGAATCCTGGAGGACAATTGGTTCTTAAGTGATAAAACCCTGGCAAGTACAACAACCGATGAACCATTCGATACCACGGGATTGAATCCCGGTTCGGATACTTCAATGAATACTTCTAAAGTTCCGGGAATAAAAAAATCCAACAATCCGAAAGAACGTGATTTCTATCTGCAGAAAATCCCCCTGACAAAGGAACAACTCGCCGTATCGAATGATAAAATAATTCAGGCCTTCTATAACACGGGTTTCATCTATGGAGAAGGTTTGTATGATTACGGACGGTCGATTGAAACTTTCGAGACCCTTTTAGAACGTTATCCCGAGAATAAATATAAGGTCCCCACAAGCTATGAACTTTTTCAACTCTATTCAAAACTGGAGAACAAACCAAAAAGCGACGCTTATAAAAATATCATCCTTACAAAATACCCCGAAACTGATTACGCCAAATTGCTGATAAACCCGAATTACTATAAAGAACTTACCTCAAAAAAAACGGAGGCTTCAAAGTTATATGAAGAAACTTACAATGCTTTCTCCAATCAGCAATATTACATGGTAATCAACACTGCAGCCATCGCCAGGAATAATTTTAAAGCCGATTCGGTTCTCATGCCGAAATTCGATTATTTGCGTGGATTAGCGATTGGAAAAATTGAAGTAGTCGATTCACTGGCGTTTGCAATGTATCAAATAATCAAAGATTACCCCAAAAGTGAAGTCAGGGTTTTAGCTCAAAACGTTCTTAATTTTCTTGGAAATCAGCGAAATTCACAAGGAGAGCCGATTGTTACAGATTCTTCCACTTTATTGGCTCCCGGGATGAAACTTTATAAATATGATCCTGATGCGATCCATTTTTTTGTTCTTATTGTCAATAGTAATCTGGTTGACATAGATGCCTTGAAAATTAAAATTACCGATTTTAATGCCAAGTTCTATGATCTGGATAATCTTCAGGTCAATAGTATTATCTTTAATAACGAACAGCAAATAATCACGGTCAATAATTTTGAATCAGCAGAAAAAGCTATGAACTATAACGTCAATATCCGTGACAGTAAATATATTTTTACCAAACTTGAATCTGCCGGGAACTATTATGATTTCGTCATTTCAGTCGAAAATTATCCAGTTCTTTATAGGAATAAAGATATTTCTCAGTATATTCGCTTTTTTGAAAAGAATTACCCGGTAAAAAAATAATATCCTATGGCCAAGAACAGAGAACCGGAAATGCCCGCAATCAATCTTCTGGGCGCCGGAACCGTTGTAAAAGGAGAGATTAATGTAAATGGAGATTTCCGTATTGACGGTGCCTTAATCGGGACAATTCAATGTAAAGGAAAGGTGGTTGTCGGACCCACAGGATCTATCGACGGAGAGATACGCTGTCAGAATGCCGATTTTTCAGGCGAAGTTAAAGCCACGGTTAAAGTGTCAGGATTGCTTGCCTTGAAAGAAACTGCTCGCTTCAGCGGCGAAATAACTACTGGGAAATTAGCCATTGAACCCGGAGCTAAGTTTTCAGGTACTTGTGCGATGGAAAATCCGGAATCCGGTTCGGGAAATCCTTCCATCCTAAAGAATGCCGAAAAATCCAAGGAACAGCTTACATAATTATGCCCGGTATTCGGGATTAGCCTTCCAGATGATGTTCATTATCCTGGCCGGCGTTTTCAGCGGATATACATTGGATCAATGCCTGAATTCGAAACCAATCTTTATATCAATCATTTCCGTTCTTTCCGTTTTTCTTTCCATCTATTATGCAATAAAAGATTTATTAAAGAAAAATGAGTAATAATGAAATATCTATATAAACACTGTTTACATAAATTGTAGAGGTTAACAATGGATATTCCGTCTGACCATTAAAATCAAATTCTTGACAGATGAAATCACTTAATTTAAAATTCCTGCAGCACCTTCTGATCTATTCTGCAATCCTCGGTACAATTGCAATTATTTTATATCTGCTTTTACCGAAAGAATTTATAACTCCGGCTTTGCCATTTTTATTCGTTTTTTTCGCTGCCATTACATTGATTTCCTTTTTGATTCTTCTCCGTTCCCTGAACTCAAAGCTGAGCCGTTTTATTCACACATTTTTAATAACGACCATCGTAAAACTAATTCTTTATATCGGGATGATGATCCTTTATGTATTACTCAATCCTCCCGATGCAGTTCCTTTTATGATCACTTTCTTTATCCTTTACCTCTTATATACGGTCTTTGAAGTGGTAAAAATGATCCCCCTGACTAAAAACCAAGCCCGGGAAAAATAATTCGTACCTTTGCGACAAATTATTTTTCATGATTACGATCACCCGTAGGGGACATTTTAGTGCCGCTCATCGTCTTTTTCTTACCTATTACTCCGATGAAGAAAACCTGAATCTTGAAGTGGATTTCCTGGAAGGAAAAGTTCCGGCAAGTGAAAATGTAGCCATTGGAATCTGGAATGAACTGGAAGAGGATATTCGAAAGCTTGGGGCAATACTCCATTGCATCCGTCTTGAACAATCGGAAAATAACATCATCGAATACTTCGGTGCTTAACGGATCATTTTTTACCAACTATGACAGAAGAAAAACTTAGTTACGAAAAATTTGAAGACTACGATACCGACCGGGTTGAAAAATTAAGCTATCATTATCGGGAAATTCTCCGTCTGATCGGGGAAAATCCTGATCGTGAAGGATTATTGAAAACTCCACTCCGGGTAGCAAAGTCTGTCCTTTTTCTAAACCAGGGGTATGGCCTTGATCCGATGGAAATCCTTAATTCGGCAAAATTCCGGGAGGATTACCGCGAAATGGTAATAATCAAGGATATAGAAATTTATTCGATGTGTGAACATCATATGATTCCATTTATTGGTAAAGCCCATGTGGCTTATATCCCCGATAAATATATTACCGGTTTAAGCAAAATTGCCCGGGTAGTTGAAATTTTTGCACGCCGGTTGCAGGTACAGGAAAGACTTACTATGCAAATCAAAGATGCTATCAATAACTCATTGCATCCGCTTGGCGTGGCAGTAGTAATCGAGGCACGACATTTGTGTATGTCAATGCGCGGCATTCAGAAACAGAATTCTGTCACGACTACCTCCGATTTCATTGGAGCATTCGAACGTGATAAAACCAGAGCGGAATTCCTGCATCTGATAAGTACAAAACTTCATTAGAATTAAAGTTGAATTTTAAATAGGAGAAAATACAATGCTTGAACAAACGGATAATCGCAGATACTTTTCCTCGCAACAGGGAACGCAAACCCTCCCCGTGGCAAAAACTTTTATGGCACAAGTCTTCCTGTGGATGACCTTAGCCATGTCGGTCACAGCCATTACGGCATACTTATTTGCCGGAAATCAAAACCTTATTAATAGCTTATTAAACCCTGTGACAGGATCGCTTACCGGTCTCGGGTGGGTCGTAACGCTTGGACCGATTGGATTTGTACTCTTGATGTCATTTGGTTTCCAGCGGTTATCGCCGGCCGCAATGACATTGCTGTTTATGACTTTTTCGGTTTTGATGGGAATGAGTCTGAGTTTTATTTTAAGGGTTTATACTGCATCCTCGGTCTACCAAACTTTCGCCATTACCGGAGGAATGTTTGGGGTCATGGCGATCACCGGATATACGACCAAAACCGATCTTACAAAATTCGGCAGTATAATGTTCATGGGTTTGATCGGCTTGATGATCGCTATGCTGGTCAATTTCTTTCTTAATAGCAGTACCCTTGAGTATATCATCAGTATTATTGGCGTCCTCATCTTTACCGGATTGACCGCCTACGATGTCCAACGGTTAAAGAAAATCGGAAGCGGAGCTGGTGAATATGGCACAGCTGATGCAAGAAAATTGAGCATCCTTGGCGCTTTAACCCTGTATTTGGATTTTATCAACCTTTTCCTTTTCCTGCTTCGTTTCATGGGAGACAGGAAATAAATTATGAATGGCGCATTGCGAAACAATCACAAATACCCAAAGAAATAAATGTGTTGAAAGTATATAGCAACAATAATTTCATTATCTCACTTTTCTTGACAATTAAACACAACATCGATTCTTATGGTTGCATATGTTTTCCCGGGACAGGGAGCACAGTTTGTGGGAATGGGGAAAAATCTTTTTGAACAATCTTCCCTTTCTCGAGATCTCTTTGAAAAAGCAAATGAAATTTTAGGTTTTCGAATAACCGACCTGATGTTCACCGGAACGGACGAAGATCTTAGACAGACAAAAGTAACCCAACCTGCTATTTTCCTTCATTCCGTCATATTGGCAGCCTCATTGGGAGCTTCCTTCAAACCAGATATGGTTGCAGGACATTCCCTGGGTGAATTTTCTGCATTGGTTGCCAACAAAGCATTAACGTTTGAGGACGGTTTACGTTTGGTTTCAGCCCGAGCCCGCGCAATGCAAAAAGCCTGCGAGATGCTTCCTTCCTCGATGGCAGCAATTATCGGTTTGGAAGATCACGTTGTTGAAGAAGTTTGTCGTTCGGTTGGCGAAATTGTGGTACCTGCAAACTATAATAGTCCCGGGCAACTAGTGATCTCCGGGAGCGTTAAAGGGATCGAAATCGTATGTGGAAAACTAAAAGCAGCCGGAGCTCGCCGGGCATTACCTCTGAAGGTCGGAGGCGCTTTTCACTCACCTTTTATGGAACCGGCACGTGTTGAACTTGCGGAAGCGATAAATGTCACATCTTTTAACCAACCTGTTTGTCCTATTTATCAAAATGCAACAGCAAACAGGGTTACCGATCCCCGGCTTATCAAGAAAAACCTGATCGACCAGCTTACTTCTCCTGTTCTCTGGACGCAGTCGGTTCAGAATATGATCTCCGACGGAGCTAAAACATTTATCGAAGTTGGCCCGGGGAATGTATTACAGGGATTGATTTCTAAAATCGGGAAAGAGGTGACGGTGTCCGGATTGTAAGCAAAACGTGGGGAAAATTCCAATCAATTTATTTCTGTTTTATCATCGTTTGTGATACTGGTTTTCGTAATATTTCTGATACTCCCCTGAAGTGACATTATTCATCCATCCTTCATTGCCAAGATACCAATCCACCGTCTTTTCAAGTCCATCCTTAAATTGAAGTGAGGGCTTCCAACCCATTTCTCTTTGTATTTTAGAAGAATCGATGGCGTATCGCAGGTCATGACCGGCCCGGTCTTTTACGAAAGTAATCTGACGTTCTGATGTGCCCGCAGAACGATTCAATTTTTTATCGATGATCTGGCATAAAAGATGTATCAGATCAATATTTTTCCATTCATTGTGCCCGCCAATATTATAGGTCTCTCCGTTTTTCCCTTGGTGAAAAATCAGGTCAATGGCTGATGCATGATCTTCGACATAGAGCCAGTCGCGGATATTTTCTCCTTTTCCGTAAACTGGTATCGGATTCCCTTTTCGAAGGTTGTTGATTGAAAGAGGGATAAGTTTTTCCGGAAACTGAAAAGGACCATAGTTGTTTGAGCAGTTAGAAATCACTACGGGTAAGTGATAGGTGTGCCAATAGGCCTTGACCAGGTGATCGGAACTTGCTTTCGATGCCGAATAAGGACTTCTCGGATCATATGCGGTCATTTCATGAAAATATCCGGTATCGCCAAGTGAACCATAAACCTCATCGGTGGAGATGTGATAAAAACGTTTTCCCTCCATATCCTGCCATATCGATCGGGCAGCGTTAAGCAGATTTACCGTTCCAACTATATTTGCAAAAATGAATTCCATCGGACTACTGATGGATCTGTCAACATGCGATTCAGCGGCAAGATGGATTACTCCGTCAAAATGATATTTAGCGAAGATATTGTTCATTAAACCGGCGTCAATGATATCGGCTTTAACGAATTCGTAATTTGACGATGTCTCAATATCTTTCAGATTAGCAAGATTTCCTGCATAAGTCAGCTTGTCAAGATTGACGATTTTGTATTCGGGATGTTTTTTAACGAATCTCCGAACAACATGAGAGCCAATAAATCCGGCCCCTCCGGTGATGAGAATTGTTTTCATAATTTATTATCCTTCATCTTTTTATCATCTCTTTTTGCCAGGGACAGTTCCCATTGCCAAGCAGAATAAGTCATTTCATCTATTGATTTTTCCGCTTTCCATCCCATTTCCTTGTTGGCAAATTCCGTATCGGCCCAAACCTTCTCTATATCGCCCGGCCTCCGGTTCATGATTTTATATTTCAATTTAACTCCTGTCGAACGTTCAAAAGATTGAATGACGTCCATTACCGAAAAACCTTTCCCCGTACCAAGATTGAACGTTTCAATCTTTTTCTTTGTTTTCCCTTTCATCATACGCTCAACGGCTATGACATGAGCCTTGGCAATATCAACGACATGAATGTAATCACGAATGGCGGTTCCGTCGGGAGTACCGTAATCATCACCCCAAACCCTTAAATAATCGCGTTTCCCAATAGCAGTCTGGGTAATATAAGGCATCAGATTATTCGGAATCCCGATCGGGAGTTCTCCGATATAGGCAGAATCATGAGCACCGATTGGATTGAAATATCGCAACAGAATAGCCTGGATGTTTGCTGTTAAACTTGTATCGGTTATAATCTCTTCAGAAATCTGTTTTGTGTTTCCGTATGGGGATAACGCTTTCTGGATCGGAGAATCTTCGCGGGCAGGAAGTATTTCCGGTTGCCCGTATACTGTACAGGAGGAAGAGAATACAAAATTGTGGATATCGTTTTCTTTCATCCCTTCGAGAATGTTGATCAGGGAAACCAGATTGTTGTAGTAGTACTTCAGAGGAAATTCAACCGATTCACCTACGGCTTTGTAAGCTGCAAAATGAATAACTGCTCCTAACTCTTTGTGTGATCCGAAAAACTGTAACGTTTTCGCGCGATCAGTTAGATCAAATTTTTCAAAAAGAGGCTTTTTACCCGTTATTTTTTTGATGTTATCGACCACCGATAACGAAGAGTTGGAAAGATTATCCACAATGATCACCTCATAACCTTTGCCCTGTAACTCAACAACCGTATGGGATCCAATATATCCGGTCCCGCCTGTAACCAATATTTTCATAAATAAAATTTATCTAAGGGTAATCTCTTTAAGAATCGGATGATAATCTCCTTTGATGCCTATCGGGTCTTCATTCCTGATTTGATGGACGATTTGAATACTCGGTTTAGCGTCCATAATTCCAAAACCTCTGTCAGCTAATATTTCCTTGTACATCTCCGTATGAAGATCAGTAAATCCGTCACTGAATTCGATTTCCTCACCATCCATGACGAGAGACCGGTAAGTTCGTTTTCCGGTTATACGGATTTTTTTTGGAATATCTTCGGAATCGATACTTAAAAACCAGCGGATTGTGGCATTTTCAAGCTGAAGAAGTCCTGCCCCTTTAGTTTGGGTTAAAAGGTGTACGGTATTTTTCTTGACATCACCAAAAACCCAGGAGAGCATATCGAAAAAATGAACTCCAATATTGGTCGCAATACCGCCAGATTTAGAAATGTCACCTTTCCAGGAACGATAGTACCACTTCCCTCTTGAGGTTATATAGGTAAGATCCAACTCGTAAATTTTATTTTTCGGACCTTTTTTGATTTTTTCATGCAATGCTTTTATTGCAGGATGAAGGCGCAGTTGTAAAATAGTGTACACTTTTTTCCCGGTTTCTTTTTCAATCACTTTTAAAGCATCCAGATTCCAGGGGTTAAGGACGATTGGCTTTTCGCAAATGGCATGTGCATTATTCCGTAATGCAAGACGGATATGGGAGTCATGCATATAATTGGGAGAGCAAATACTGACATAGTGGACTTTCAGATCATTCATTCTCTTTCTGGCAGAGGCAAGCCGGCGTAATTTATCTAAATGACGGTCAAACCGTTCGGGCTCAATAAAGAAGTCGGTATTAGGAAAATAACTGTCTATAATTCCCATCCCATCATAAGGATCTAATGCGGCGACCAATTCATTCCCGGTCTCTTTAATTGCCTTCATGTGCCGAGGAGCAATATAACCCGCTGCACCAATCAGGGCAAAATTATAGGGTTGTTTCTTTTCTGTCATAGGTTATTTCCCAAGTTTTTTAACTATACCATCTTCTCCAAGTTGATATCGGTCGTGCCCTTCAGGACAAATAGCGATGCCTTGTTCATCAAAATGCAAGTGATGTCCATGTTCACTCATCCAGCCAACATGACGCCCAGGATTCCCCATAACCAACGCATACGGCGGAACATTTTTGGTAACAACAGCCCCGGCCCCTATAAAGGCAAACTCTCCAATTTCATTTCCGCAAACGATGGTGGCATTGGCTCCGATTGAAGCTCCTCTTCTGACAAACGTAGGCTGGTACTGATCGCGCCGGAGAATATGACTGCGTGGATTGATCACATTGGTGAAAACCATGGAGGGCCCCAGGAATACATCATCCTCACAAATAACCCCTGTATAAATAGAAACGTTGTTTTGAACTTTAACATTACGACCCAGAACTACTTGTGGTGAAACCACCACGTTCTGACCAAGATTGCAATTTTCTCCAATTGTACATCCACTCATAATATGTGTAAAATGCCATATTTTTGTGCCATTACCTATTTGACATCCTTCGTCAATGACAGCCGTTTCGTGGGCATAAAACTCCGTTTCCATGGTCAATGATGTAAAAACTCAAGCAATGATTGCGTGATATAATTCAGTTGTTCGTAATCCAATTCGGTATGCATCGGTAAAGATACAACCCTCTCTGAAAGATATTCCGTGACAGGAAAATCACCGGATTTATATCGTGGATCGAGATATGCTTTCTGTAAATGAAGAGGTACCGGATAATAGATCATTGCCGGAATTCCTTTTAACGCAAGGTGATCGATCAGTTCTTTCCGATTTACATCCTTCGCAACCAGGGTATACTGATGAAAAACATGGTTGGATTTTTCGTATCGGTATGGGGTCTTCAGCTTAGGATGGTTATTAAATGCCCGGTCATAAAAATCAGCTGCAGCTCTCCGCTTGGCAGCATATTCATCAAGATGTTCAAGCTTAACTTTCAAAATAGCTGCCTGGATACTGTCAAGCCGTGAATTGACTCCAATGTAATCATGATAATAACGAACCGTCATTCCATGGTTTACAATAATGCGAAGTTGTCTCGCCAGTTCATCATCATTGGTAAAAATAGCTCCACCGTCGCCATAGCATCCCAGGTTCTTTGAAGGGAAAAACGAGGTACATCCGGTATGGCCTATGGTTCCCGCTTTTTTAGATGAGCCGTCGTTATAAATATAATCAGCTCCGATTGCCTGGCAGGCGTCTTCGATGACATAAAGGTTATGCCTTTTTGCTATTTCCATAATCTCTTCCATCGGAACGCATTGCCCGAAAAGATGAACCGGAACTATAGCTTTTGTTTTTGAGGTAATGGCCTTTTCAATAGCTTTCGGATCAATATTATAGGTGTCCGGATTCACATCGACAAGAACCGGAGTAAGACGAAGTAATGCAATGACTTCTGCGGTGGCTATAAAAGTAAATGAAGTGGTAATTACTTCATCGCCGGGTTGTAATCCTAGTGCCATCATGGAAACCTGTAATGCATCCGTTCCGTTGGCACAGGGGATCACGTGTCTGACATTCAGGTATTTTTCTAAAGCATCCTGAAAATCTTTTACAGCAGGACCATTGATAAAAGCACAGAAATCAAGAACTTCTTGAATCCCATGATCAATATCATTTTTAATATGTTGATACTGACTTTTTAAGTCTACCATCTGGATTTTTTTCATCAAGGTCAGTTTAGTGAGTTCTTTATAAATTTAGAAGATACAAATTTAAGATTATTGCCACTCTTAGAACAATTTTTTTTAATTTTAGCAGGTTGTTTTAATGAATAAAAAGAGCGCTTACTTTATCCCTCTTTTTAAGGAAAAAGGTTATGGATCAGGAAAAAGGCATTTACATTTAAAATAATGGCGTTCATACAAGCCGAAGATGATAATAATGGATATTCTTCCGGTCATACCGGAATAAGTTATATGATTGTAAAAATCAAAATTATTGACGGATGAAAAAGTTTGCTGTCGTTTTAGCAGGTTGTGGTATTTTTGATGGCGCTGAGATTCATGAATCCGTTTTGACTTTACTTGCCATTGAAAAATTTGGAGCCTCCTATCAGTGTTTTGCCCCTGATATAAAACAATATCACGTTCTGAATCATCTTACCGGTAAACCGATGAATGAATCCAGAAATGTGTTGGTTGAATCTGCCAGGATTGCCAGGGGAAAAATTCGATCAGTCTCTGTATTCGAGGCAAACGAGTATGATGCGCTTATTTTCCCCGGAGGATTCGGGGCAGCAAAAAACCTTTGTTCCTGGGCCTATGAAGGAGATCATTGTTCCGTGAATCCTATTGTGGAAAAAGCGATTAAAGCTATGTTTGAACAGAAAAAACCAATCGGGGCCATGTGTATTGCTCCGGTCATCCTTGGAAAATTATTTAAAGGGACTAATCTTACTACAGGCCAGGATGCGGCTTCCCAGGCATTTATTGAAAAAAATGGCAATAAATACACCCAAACGACCCATGGTGAAGTTATCATTGATCCTGTCCGTAAACTTTTCACTACTCCTTGTTATATGCTCGAATCCAATATAGTTCAAATCCAACTTGACACCGAGAATATCGTCAGAGAAATGTTGAAGTTTATGTGATCGATAGAAAAGATTGCCTTGCAGGAAAATGATCCCTGAAAAATTATTTGTATTCTTTGACTTCGTATTCGCCACGTACTACCATTAATCCATTGATAGCCAGTGCCCGCATCTCATCTTCACCCGGATAAACATGAATGGGAGCCAGCTTAAAGATGCGTTCTTGGATCCATTGCACAAAACCTTTATCATAGGCAATACCACCTGTGATAAGAATAGCATCCACTTCGCATTTCAGGACAGTAAACATCTCGCCAATACATTTAGCAATCTGGTAAGCCATGGCATGGTAGATCAGTTCCGCTTTGCGATCACCGGCGCTGACCATCTTTTCCACATCGCAGGCACTGTTGGTTCCCAGGTAAGCTACCAATCCGCCTTCACCGGTAATCATGCGCTGAACTTGTTTTAAAGTATATTTGTTGCTGAAACATAATTTTGCAAGCTGATCGACCGGAAGAGTTCCGCTTCGTTCCGGACTAAAGGGACCTTCTCCGCTCAAAGCTTGGTTGACATCTATTACGCGTCCCTTTGCATGTGCACCTACCGAGATTCCCCCGCCCATGTGGACTACAATCAGATTAAGATCTTCATATTTTCGTTGAATCGATTTGGCAAACTCGCGGGCCACGGCTTTCTGATTTAAAGCATGGAAAATAGAAATACGCTCAAATAGCGGATGTCCTGAAATTCTGGCAATATCATCAAGTTCATCAACTACGACCGGATCGGCTATATAAGCTTTTACCCCATTCAGCGACTTTATCAGATTATAAGCAATTAACGCTCCCAGGCTGCTGGCATGTTCTCTGGTCTGACTATTTCTTAAATCCGAAATCATCGTTTCGTTAACTTCATAAACGCCTGATGGGATTGGTTTTAGCACTCCCCCCCTGCCGATCACCGCATCGATCTGATCTAAACGAATATTAGCTTCATTCAACTGTTGAAGGATAATCTCCTTCCTGAATTCGAACTGGTCCGTAATTTTAGGATATGGAGCAAGTTCTTCTGAGGTATGTTTGATGTTTTTCAGGAATAGAGGTTCCGTGTTTTTATAGACACCAATCTTTGTTGATGTAGAACCGGGATTAATGGCGAGAACCCTGACATCTTTCATTTTCGAAATCCTATTTTGGTGTGGTTTTATTTTTTCTTTGCTTACTATGATGAATGCTATAGGTAAAATAAATCACAAACCCTATTGCCATCCAGACCAAAAGACGCAACCAGGTGTCTAAAGGTAACGCAGCCATTTGAATAAAACAAATAAGCGCTCCCAGGATGGGAATTAAAGGGACAAAAGGAGTTCTGAACGGACGATGAATTTCAGGCCTGGTTTTACGAAGTACTGCGATACTTACACATACAATGGCGAAAGCAAGTAATGTCCCGATGGAAACAAGCTCACCTAAAATGCTGATTGGAAGTATTCCGGCCAATACGATCGCAACGGCTCCAGTAAGCAATGTGCTGATATACGGTGTTTTAAATTTTGGATGAACTTTAGAAAAAACAGGAGGAAGTAACCCGTCATTCGACATAGAGTAAAAGATTCTGGGTTGGCCCATCAGCATGACCAGAATAACAGAACTTAATCCTGCTATAGCAGCTATTTTTACGATCGGACGGAGCCAGAACATGCTCTCTCCCATGGCATCGACACCAACGGCAACAGGATCAGAGACATTCAGTGTCGTATAGCTAACGATTCCTGTAAGAACAATTGCAACCAGGATATATAACACCGTGGAAATGCTCAGGGACCCCAGGATACCAGTTGGCATATCACGTTGAGGGTTCTTTGCTTCCTGAGCGGCAGTAGAAACTGCATCAAAGCCGATGTAAGCAAAAAAGATCACACCGGCACCCCGTAAAATTCCGCTCCAACCATACTGTCCCCAATTTCCGGTATTTTCCGGAATGAATGGATGCCAGTTGCCCGCATGAACGAATGCAATACCAACAGCAATGAATAATATGATCACCGAAACTTTAACTATGACCATAATGTTGTTGAAATTGGCCGATTCCCTGATCCCGATGATAAGCAGAATTGTCAGGAACGCTATTATAAACATCGCAGGCAAGTTGATGATCGCAGTAACGTGTGGTAATGTTTCAACGTTCACACCCCTGGCTGTCAGATTCGCTAAAAGGGTGCCCGTAAGCTCTTGCCAACCAATTTTCGGAATATCCACTAATACCGATCCCGTTGCCGCAGTCAGCACTGTTGGAATATGTATCCCGAAATCCTTCAGAAAGCTGACAACATAGCCCGACCAGCCAACCGAAACCGTGGAGGCGGCGAAGAGATATTCAAGGATCAGATCCCATCCAATAATCCAGGCCAGAAATTCTCCCAAGGTCGCATAGGAATAAGTATATGCACTTCCTGAAATCGGGATCATCGAGGAAAACTCAGCGTAACACAATCCGGCAAAGGCACAGGCAGTACCCGATATAATAAAGGAGATCACGATGGCAGGGCCGGCATACTGAGCAGCAGCTTGCCCGGTTAAAACAAAAATTCCAGCTCCTATAATAGCCCCGATTCCAAGCGTAGTCAGGTTAAGTTTGGTCAGGGTTTTTTTTAGACCTGCCTTATTGTCCTTTGCCTCCTGCAGCAAATCCCCGAGGGGTTTAGTCAGAAATAGATTGTTAGCCATTGTAGTATGTCAAAGAAGTGCTAGATGGCTGCGGCCATGATGATGCTGGCTTGCTTCGATTCTTCAGTATCCGAGCGTGAAGTCAGCACAATAGGCGCTGCAGCTCCAAGTATAACCGCTGCCAGTTTTGCGTTTGCTGAAAAACCTAATGCTTTATATAAAATATTACCAGCCTGGATATCGGGAACAATAAGTAAGTCGGCGTCGCCTGCAACATCACTGACAATTTTTTTATGCTTTGCGCTTTCTTTACTAACTGCATTGTCGTATGCAAGAGGACCATCAATAATGCAATTCTTGATTTGACCACGTTGGTTCATTTTGGATAACATAGCAGCTTCCAGAGTAGCTGGCATCGATTCATTTACCATTTCAACGGCCGCCAGAATAGCGACTTTCGGTCTGGCATAGCCCAATTTATTCATAAACTCGACAGCATTGTTGATGAGCGCTATCTTAGTTTTGAAATCAGGAGCAGGGATCATGGCAGCATCACTTAATCCAAGCAACTTATGATAGGTGGGAACTTCAAACAATGCAAAATGCGAAAGCACATCTCCCTTGCGAAGACCATTTTCTTTATCTAACACCCCGCGAAGAAAAGTAGCTGTCGGAACATTTCCTTTCATCAGGATATCGGCCTCCTTGTCTTTTACCAACTTAACGGCAAGTTTTACCGAGTTGACATCAACTTCTTCGTTATAAATCTTCATCCCGGCAAGATCAAGTTTCAGCTTTACTCTCAGTTCCTTGATCTTTTTTTCATTTCCAACAAGAATAGCTTCAACGAGTCCCAATTTATTAACGGCGCAGATTGCTTCCAGACAATGTTCATCATGAGCGACTGCAACAGCAAGTTTTTTCTTTTTTGATTTTTTTGCTAATTCGTAAAGATCAGTAAGTTTAGTTAGTCCGTTTATTCCTGTTTCTTCTTTAATTGTAGTCATTAGCTTCTTCCCTCCTGAAATTTTTTTATTTAATAATTAACCTTATTTATTTCGGACAAACCTACGTGATTTTTGGTAAATAGACAAGGAGCTGTAAAAAAAAGTCAAGTTAAAAAAAAATTCTAACTTTGGCCATTAATTTCTAACATAACCTTTATGGAGTTACCTTTCGCAGAATCATACAAAATAAAGATGGTGGAACCAATCCGGAGAAGTGCCCGCCAAGACCGGGAACGATGGATTAGGGATGCTAAATTCAATCTTTTCAAACTAAAAAGCGATCAGGTGTTTGTCGATTTGCTTACCGATTCAGGCACCGGCGCCATGAGTCACCAACAATGGTCAGAATTGATGCTCGGTGATGAGAGTTATGCAGGAGCTATGTCCTTTGAGAAGATGAAAGCAGCTATTCAGGATATTCTCGGTTTTGAATACTTTCTACCGACCCACCAGGGAAGAGCTGCCGAAAATGTCCTCTTTTCCGTCCTTGTCAAAGAAGGAGATATCGTTCCGGGTAATTCTCACTTTGATACTACGAAGGGACATATTGAATTCCGTAAAGCCTACGCTCTGGATTGCACTATTGATGAAGCTTTTGATACGAAAATAGAACATCCTTTCAAAGGGAATGTGGATCCGGTAAAATTGGAGAAAGTATTGAAAGAAAATGGGGATCGGGTTCCCTTCATCATTATTACCATTACCTGTAACTCATCAGGCGGACAACCTGTTTCCATTGAAAACATAAAGATGGTCCGCGAGATTGCCGATAAATATGGCAAGTTGGTGATTGTCGATGGCGCCAGATTTGCCGAGAATTCCTATTTTATCAAACTTCGGGAGCCGGGATACAGTGATAAATCCATTCGTGAGATCGTACGGGAAATGTTTTCCTATGTAGATGTCATGACCATGAGTAGTAAGAAAGATGCAATCGTCAATATGGGAGGATTTATTGCCATGCGTGATAAAAAGTTGTACGATAAAGCAAGTGTCTTTGCCATTATGTTTGAAGGATATATTACTTATGGTGGGATGTCGGGTCGCGATATGAATGCGCTTGCACAAGGACTTTATGAAGGAACCGATTTCGACTACCTCGAATCCAGAGTAAATCAGGTTCATCATCTCGGCAACCGTCTGATAGAATTTGGTATCCCCATTCAAAGACCCATTGGAGGACATGCTGTATTTGTGGATGCAAAGCGTTTCTTGCATAATTTACCAAAAGAAGAATTTCAGGCTCAGACCCTTTCTGTTGAACTGTATCTTGAAGCGGGGGTCAGGGCAGTGGAAATAGGAGCACTTCTGGCCGACCGGGATCCTATAACCCGTGAAAATCGCTTCCCGATCCTTGAATTCATGCGGCTTGCCATTCCTCGGAGGGTATATACAAATAATCATCTCGATGTAGTCGCCGTTGCCCTGAAAAATATCTGGGATCGTCGAAACGAAATTAAAAAAGGATACAGGATCGTAAAAGAAGCTCCGATAATGCGTCATTTCACGGTTGAACTTGATTTAGCCTGAGACTTTTTGACCATGGTTAAATAAAAAACCCGTTACAAACGATTCTACTGAGAAACGGAATTTATTTGTCATCCTATGACCTTTCTTGAAATATTCCTTATCAGCCTTGGACTTTCCATGGATTGTTTTGCTGTTTCGCTTAGCTTTGGCGCAACTCAACAATTGAAATGGAATGAGGTCTTAAAAATAGCCTTTTTTTTTGGACTCTTTCAAGGCCTGATGCCTCTCATCGGTTGGCTCATCGGACAAAGTATCCAATCTTTCATCTCTTCCTTTGATCATTGGATCGCTTTTGGGATTCTGGCATTTATCGGTTTCCGGATGATTGTCGAATCATTTAAGATCAAAGAAAAAAAGAGGTCCATCGATATAAGGAAAACCTCGGTTTTGCTCAGCCTTTCGGTTGCCACAAGTATTGATGCTTTAGCAACCGGAATCAGTTTCGGTTTTATCCGGGTCAATATCCTTCCAGTAATCATCACCATAACCCTCATCACTTTCCTGAACTCAATTTTAGGTGCCCGCCTTGGAGAAAAATCAACTTTTATTCCGGCCAAATGGGCTGAAATTTTTGGCGGTATCGTTCTTATTGCTATTGGCGGTAAAATCCTGCTGGAACACCTGAATATGATCTGAATAAGAAGTATATTTGCCTTGAATTTGAAAAAATGAACCGGATCCGGGTAACGAAACAATTCCGATTTGAAGCCGCTCATGCGTTAAAAGGATATGACGGGGTATGTAAAAATGTACATGGTCATTCTTACGAATTATCTGTCACAATAATTGGATCTCCTGAAATGGACACACAATCTCCAAAATTTGGCATGGTCATGGATTTCAGCGATTTAAAGAAAATCATCAACCATCGCATTATTGCGCTATTTGATCATGCATTAATCCTTTTTTCGGAAGACGCCCCGGAAGAGTTAAAAAAAATAGGCGAACCTTTTACAAATATCGTTTTCGTTCCTTACCAACCTACAAGTGAAAATCTACTTCTTGATTTTTCTTCCAGAATCAGAGAATTATTACCTGCGGGAATAACACTTCACAGCATGCGGTTGCAAGAAACGGCAAATTCTTTTGCCGAATGGTTTGCGGGTGATAACCAGTAATATCTTCTGTCGGTTTATTTCCCGGACCAGCATGAAGAACACTCCGTATACTTTCACTAAGTGAGATATCCTCTAATTGCATTTAAATTAAAACTTGTCAGTATTTTAAAAACTTTTGCGAATCGATCAGGACTCCCTCTCCGGAATGAATTAACAGAAAATAAAAACCTTTCGAAAGGGAATTGACTATCGTGGAAACCTGCGTCTTACCTGCATTTATTTCAACGGTCCGGGTATGCATGATCTGACCTGCAATGTTTACAATTTCAATGATCAGTTTAGATTTTTTTTGCGATGAAACATCAAACCATATCCCATCATCAGCCGGGTTCGGATATAGGGCGCTTACATATACCGTTTGTGCAATCTGGTAATTCTCAATTCCAGTAACATCATGGTCGAATACCTCAAGGACAACGCTATCCGCAATATTATGTCCATTTTCCAGGGTCAGGGTGATAAGACGTGAATATAAACCAGGTGCCTCAACCTGTAGATTGTATGTCCCAAGTGGAAGTTCAGTAAATTCAAAATCACCGGTATAATCGGTAACTGTAAAGGTAAGGGGATCCATCCGACTGTTGAATAGTAATACTTCAATAAATGGTTTTTCTTTGGTAAGCAGTTCTCGTTCACCATCTATGACAAATCCCCGGATGGCTGAAGTCCCCATCAGCGTATCAACCGTGGGAATCAAATGAATATCCGAATGATAGGAATTGCTATCGGTCAGACAGATAATCTTTCCCGATCTCCAAGTTATGTTTGTATTGTAGTAAGTAGGGAAATAGCGGGAGTAATTTGAGGACCCCGGGGTCAGTTCGGCTCTCATCAGGTATGAACCATTGAGTTTTTGTGAAAAGGCGAAATACCCATATTGAGTAAATCGTACCGTGTCAGACGAAGTTAGATTATTGTTTTTCATCCGATAAAGATAAACCAGACCCGTATCCCCAGTAATCAATGGATTATTGATTGGATACTCACCTGCAAAAAGATGTCCTCCAAGATCAAAATAATCTGGTGTAATCAAATTCTGGCAGATAGAATCATAACAAATAGTCCCTGTCGAATCCATTTCAGCGATCAAAAGACAGACCTGGAACTTCCCCGAAGTTTGAAACCTGTGAACCGGGTTTTGGCTATCGGATAAGGAATCATCTCCGAATAACCATAACCAACTGTTTGGATTTCCCGTTGATTGGTCAGAAAAGATATAGGTATTTGGTTCCATGCTTAGGGAATCCAAAACGAAGGAAAAATTGGCCTTGCAATTGTGAGTAATATTAACATAAATGGTATCGCAATATTCATCCCAACAATAATTCCCTGTATCCGGATTGCTTATAGTGAGACAAACAGTATATAATCCGGCACTTGAATAAAGATGTGACGGGTTCTGAAGTTCGGAATAGGCGCCGTCGCCGAAACTCCAGATCCAACTTACAATATTTCCAGTCGATTGATCCTGGAAATTAATGAGAAGGTGGTTCCCGGGATCTTCATTCGCGGAAAAATCTGCCTGGCATGAGAAAACGCTTTCCGTACCGGATTGTGCATGAACATTAAATGTAAATAACGTTAACAGCAAGATGAAGATGAAAGGGCACCCTGTTTTCATGATCGTCTAATTATTTTTTCCAAAATAAAATTGCATTCCAATTCCTAATCCGATTGAATTAGCATTTGAGAAGGATCCTTCTCCTGAAATTTCAAATGCTTTAATGGTGTATTTATAGGAGGGTTCGGCAAAAATACTTATTGTCTTATTAATACGGTAGTCTATCCTCAGCGACAACCATAATTGCCATGAGGTCGAAATCCGTTTAGATGTATTATTTTCAATCCGGATGATCCTTGCATTTGGATAATCAACATAGGGTTTTGCTTCTTTCCTTCCAATCAGAAATGAAACTGCCGGACCGGCCTGAAGGGTGATTCCGAGATGTTGTGTTTCAACAAACCGATACCCCAGCAACAAGGGAACTTGAAGATAGGTATAACGGTTTCGCGTTTGATCGTCGACAATATGTTGAATACTATCATAGACATTTGTTAATTCAGTCGTATAGATAATTTCCGTCGGATTTTGAGGATTAACAGTAAATCCGACCACACTTTCATAGTACCCGATACTGTCTTTACTCTTATATTCTATCCGGTATTTCCCTTCATCATAAATACAACCAAGTGAAATCCCTGTCCCTATCGAAAATCTGGAAATATTATAGGAAGCTCCTAGGTTCATCCAATAATTCATTTCAGAATATGAACTGGGAGTTTTATAAAAATTTATCTCAGGTAAAACACTCAGACTTACCGAGAAAAAGTTCGATGTCGGGATTTTGTCTTTTAAGATCAAGTGGATAATATTTCCGGGACCGGTAAATCGTAAGGTGTTTGTTAATGCATCGGGTGTCAGGTCGGGTGTCGGTTTGAAATTCATAAATACAAATGGGTCAGTCTCTGTCGAGATTGATTCAACATATTCTGTAACAAGGGATTCTTCTGGACTGGATTCTGAAATCCTAAAAGGATCATGGGAGGTAATCGATGCCGATGCAATAGTCGAATTAATTGCTTTGATTGGAGAAACCTTTGAAACAATTAAAGAAGATGGTGAAAACCGGGATACAGCAGCAGCAGGGGGCGCCGGAAGAACTGAAGACGAAGTCGACAAATCGGGAATGCTGGCAGCAGGAATCACAGGAATTTTTTTTGCTGATGAAATAGCATAATTTGAATCTCCCGGTTTAAAAAGAAAGTAGAAAGTAACTGTGATCAAAACCGCAACAGCAATACCGCCAATCCAACTTAATCTGGATAGATTCGTAAAATTAAAATGGGAAATCTCTTTCCATAATAATTTCCGACTGATGCTTTTCCAGACTCCGGAAGATGGTTCAATCTTATGATCCGACAGATTCTCCCTGAACAACTCATCCATCATCCGGTCATCATTCGTTTGGTGTTTTGTATTATCTTCCATGGACAAGTGAAATATTCTTTATTAAATTCAACTCGGAAAGCTTCCTCCGCAACATCCTGCGAGCTTTCAGAAGTTGTGTTTTGGAAGTGTTTTCCGAAATATTAAGTTCTTTACCGATTTCTTTATGACTGTATTCCTCAAAAACATATAAATTAAAAACCATTCGATACCCATGCGGCAGCAATTGTATCAGCGATAAGAGGATATCTGCGGAAATGACTTCATGATGTCCCGAAATCTCTTCTTTATTCAATATTTCCTGCTCATTGATCTCATCTATATCCTGATGAAATGGCATTTTTTTGTTTTTCCTGTAATGGTTAAGCGCATGGTTGATCATGATACGTTTCATCCATCCTTCAAAAGAACCCTCTCCTCGGAATGTAGCGATGTTCTGGAAAATCTTAATAAACGCTTCCTGTAGAATATCTTCGGCTTCATCCCGGTTTTGAGTATATCGCATACAAACCGAAAGCATCATTGCTGAAAACTTTCGATAAAGGGCATTTTGCGCACTTCTTTTGCCTGCGATGCATCCTTTAATTATGGATTCGTCGATTATCATTCAACGGGTCCTGTCAATTAGACATAATACTCACCATATAGTTGCCTGAACTCCTCAAAGATAAAGAAAAGCTGAGGCAAACAATGGGTTATTTTTTGCTGGTTTTGATTTTTTCGGATTTGGCCTCAAAAAATTCCATTCCTTTTTGACTAAGAACACCTTTGAGGTGATAAATAAAAATTTCCCGGAAAACTTTTAACGAAGTCAGCTCCTCCATCGAAAAAACATCATTATTCATAAGATTTTCAGTACGGGCAATATGGAGCCGAGCAATAATGGATGCATTCAAATCCTTGCGATATAATCCCTCACGCTTCCCTTTTATCATGTTATTATACATTGCTGAATACATCCGTTTACGTTTGATCTGCTTGATCCATGTATAAATATCCGGATAATATTTCCGGATGTCATATTCCATAGAGGTGTTATACTCCTGGAACAACTCGTTTATCATTTTATAAACCTCAAATAATTCTTCGATAGCATTCAGATTCTTCTTGAATATCTCTTCAAAAATCACATTGCTCTGTTCTTGCTCCTGAAGCAGAACATGCCTGACTAAATCTTCTTTATCCTGGAAAAATTCGTATATTGTTTTTTTGGAAATGCCAAGATGATTGGCAACATCATCCATGGTCACGCTTTTAATCCCATACCGATGGTAAAGTCTCTTTACTTTTTCAAGAATCTGAGTTTCTTTTCCCTCCATATAATGCAAATATACAATAAAATGGAAACTATTTTTCAGCAATAGTTTTCCAACTCGGAGGATTATCTTTTTTTCCTCTTTTTCTTTTTTTCTATATTTGAAAAATATTCGCCAATAATACTATTGATTTTATCTTTTGACCCATGAAAAAAGTACTCTTCCCCTTAATCACGGCAATTATCGTCATTACCATAATTGTTTTGTTGTTTGTCTTAGGAAAGAAAAAAGAAAAAAGCGGTCGGCAGGAGATTCTCAGCGATATTCCGGTGAATGTTGTTACATGTAAAAAACAACTTCTGTCAAACCTGGTAAGTATGGTCGGGGTGATCGATCCGAATAACGACGTAGATATCATTTCCGAAGCCCATGGTATTGTTAAAACAATTCATTTTAAAATTGGCGATAATGTCAAGAAAGGAACACTCTTGCTTGAAATCGACGACCTTGTCTGTCAGTCGGACATGGCTCATTCGGAAATTAATTATTTCAAATCAAAACGTGATTTCGAGCGAAATAAAACATTATACGAACAGAATTCTATTTCAGCCGCTCAGTTGGATCTTTCCCGGTTGGATATGCAATCGGCTGAGAATGACATGACGCGTTCCCAGAAAGCCCTTGATGATACCCGTATTAAAGCCACCATTACCGGAACCATAAACACAAAAAATATTAATGAGGGCACCTATGTTCAGCTAAATTCGGTAATTGCGAACATTGTCGATATTTCAACCCTGAAAGTTAATGTGAATGTCTCCGAAAAAGATGCTTTCATGCTTCACCCCGGTGATTCGGTTGAAATCACTACTGATGTTTACCCTGGGGCTGTTTTTCATGGTTGCGTTGATAATATAGCTTCCAAGGCAGATAAAGAACATACCTTTCCGGTGCAGATCAAACTTCCAAATTCTAAAGAAAATTTGTTAAAAGGAGGTATGTTTGCCAGAGTTTATTTCACTTCAATTACATCGCGGAATGCGATTGCTATTCCCCGGGAAGCATTGATCGGAAGTGTAAAAAATGCCCAGGTATACGTCATTTATCAAAATATTGCCCGGCTCAGAACGATAACCATCGGGCGTGAATCCGACCAATTCCTCGAAGTGTTGGATGGCCTCAAAGAAGGAGAACAGGTTGTCACAAGCGGCCAATATAACCTGTCGGATAATAGTAAAGTTGTAATAGTCAAATAACTCAAAATCACATCATGTCCCTTACCGAATTAGCAATTAAACGACCCTCTTTTATTATTGTAATCTTTCTGGCTTTAGGAATGATGGCTATTTTCGGATATTTCCAACTGGGATATGAACTCCTCCCGAAAATTGATGCGCCATATGTCACCGTTCAAACCATCTATCCCGGTGCATCTCCCAGTGAAGTGGAAAGTAATGTTACCCGGATTATCGAAGATGCATTATCCGGTATCGAAAAAGTAAAAAACATTACTTCCGTTTCCTATGAGGGATTATCCATCGTATTCATTGAATTTTACCGCACGGCAACGATCAATACTGCTGTTCAGGATGTGCAGCGAAAGGTCAATGAAATCATCTCCACACTCCCGAAAGATGTAAAAACGCCTTCCCTTTTTACCTATTCAGCCAGCCAATTACCGGTTTTAAGACTTTCCCTGACTTCAAAGCTTCCTTCCGCTAAATTTTATACCCTGGTCGAAGACCAGATAAAACCAACTTTATCCAGGGTTCCGGGTGTCGGAAACATTAAAATAATTGGCGGATTGAAGCGGGAGATAAAAGTTAATGTAGATGCACAAAAAGTTCGCGCTTCCGGATTATCCATTAGTCAGGTTGCCAATGCTATCTATTCGGCAAATCTCGATTTCCCGACCGGTAAATTAAAAGATCCTTCACACCAGTTTATCGTTCGGGTTGCCGGAAAATTTTCTTCACTGGAAGAGATGAATAATCTGGTCGTTGGTCGTTCGGCTCAGGGAGGGGAAATAAGACTTCGGGATGTTGCCGAAATTCAGGATGGTACCGTGGATCCCGAATTGATCAGCCGGTTTAACGGGATTAATGCCCTTGGATTGGAAATCCAGAAACAAAACGATGCCAATATGGTTAAAGTTTGCGAATTGGCACTTAAAGAAGTAAGACGCCTGGAATCCGATTATAAAGATATCAATCTCCATTTTGATATCGCCGATGATCAAAGTGTCTTCACTATGAAAGCGGCTAATGCCGTTATGGAGGATCTCGGTCTGGCAATTTTATTGGTAGCTTCGGTAATGTTCCTTTTTCTTCATTCATTCCGTACTTCATTGATCGTTATGGTCTCAATCCCGTGTTCGCTGACCACGGCTTTTGTCGTGATGTGGATCTTTGGAATGAGCCTGAACCTGTTCACATTACTTGCCTTTTCACTGGTCATTGGAATCCTGGTGGATGACTCTATCGTAGTTCTTGAAAATATCTATCATCACCTGGAAAAAGGCGAAGAGAAATTCACTGCCGCAATAAAAGGACGAACAGAAATCGGCTTTGCCGCAGTTTCAATTACATTTGTCGATATCGTGGTATTCATTCCCCTGGCCCTGACGACCGGTCTCATCGGCGATATCGTCCGTGGCTTCTCCATCATTATCCTCGTTTCCACCTTGACCAGCCTCATGGTTTCTTTTACGGTCACTCCTATCCTTGCTTCCCGTTTTGCCAGGCTTGAGTCTGTAAATTCCAATACCCTTCTTAACCGGTTTGGACGACTATTTGAACGGGCGTTTAACTATCTCACAAAAAAATATGCGGAGCTCCTTTCATGGAGTCTGCGACATCCTTATAAAGTTTTATCTGTAGTGACCTCATGCCTGATCATCACCCTGATGATACCTGTTGCGGGATTGACTGGTTTCGAGTTTATGAAACAGACGGATCGAAACCAGTTTTCAGTAGCACTGGAATTCTCTCCCGGAACTACCCTTAACAATAACAACCATCAGACCCAGGCGATTGAGAAGCGTATCGCCTCTTTACCCGAAGTAACAAGCATTCTCACTAATGTGGGTAAGGGTGGTGATGGCGTAGCCAGTGATAATCAAACCGAAATCATAGTCTCTCTTTGCCCGAAAAACCTCAGAACGCTTACTACCGCGCAATTAGGACAAAAAGTTAAGGAATTGACGGCCGATATTCCCGGTGTAAAAGTATTTATCAACCAGATCGATTTCACTGGAGGAACAAGCACTGCCCCGGTAAGCATAGAAATTACCGGAGTTAATCACGATAGCATCAGGAAGAGCGCTGATATCGTTGCCCGGAATCTGATATTGACACCCGGAGTGACTTACCTGAAGTTTTCTGCGACCCAGGGGAATCCTGAAACCCGTATCGAAATCGACAGGCAAAAAATGGCTGCCCTCGGTCTGACCGTGACTGATATCGGCACCGCCTTACAGGTGGCGCTCACCGGAAATAATGACTCCAAATACAGGGAGGGATCAAATCAGTACGATATCCGGGTATCGCTTGACAAATTAGATCGTACCAATCCCAACGATATAGCTCATCTTTCCTTTGTCAATATGAAGAACGAAATTATCGAGCTGCAGCAATTCTCTACTATCTACCAATCCTCAGGGCCAACGAAGTTAGAACGAAAGAACCGCAACGCAATGACAACAGTCAGCGCCTATACCGACGGTTCACCGAGTGGCTCCATCGTTCAGAAATTTTCTGAAAAACTGGGAAATTCAAAAGCCCAGGGAACCCGGATCAATTTTGGAGGAGATCAGGATGAAATGATGACCTCTTTTCTGAGTCTCTTTATTGCACTCATTGCCGGTATTCTTTTCGTTTATTTTATTATGGTAATCCTATATGATTCGTTCGTTTATCCATTTATTGTTCTGTTCTCAATCCCTATAGCGTTGATCGGTGCAATTCTGGCTCTCGCACTGACGGGAAATACGATCAATGTTTTCTCCATTCTCGGGATTATCATGATGATCGGATTGGTTGCAAAAAATGCTATACTTATTGTCGATCGGGCGAATGATCGGTGCAGAGCCGGTGAAAGTATCTTTGACGCGCTGATCGACGCCGGGAAAATGCGAATCCGACCCATCTTTATGACTACATTTGCCATGATCTTCGGTATGTTACCTATTGCCACGGCTACCGGAGCAGGTGCTGAATGGAAAAATGGTCTTGCCTGGGTATTAATCGGTGGTCTGACCAGTTCGATGTTCCTTACACTCATTGTAGTTCCAATCATGTACGATAAAATGGCAACCTTTATTGAAAGACGAAAGAACCGGAATTCAGATCAAAGGGATAAGAAAAATGTTAAAGCCTACCTGCCTCTTCTTTCATTCATTCTGCCTGCAATTTTATTTTTTGCGGGTATATCCTCCTCCCAGGCTCAACAACCGGTAAAATTCCGTTCCGGACAGGTTTCGATCGCCGTTGTATACGATGGCCCTGCAAAAGCTAATCTGGAATTTCAATCCTGTCTGGTTCAAGAAGTAAAAAGTCTGATGGCCGGCCAGGTAAATGTCAATTTTTTAGATACATCATTAACTACCGGAACATGGTCCGCGGAAAAAGTCAGAAAAATAAATTCATACCTACTTGCCGATACCAGCGTCGATATTATCATAGGAATGGGAGTTCTTGCATCCCAGGATCTTGCTACCAGAAAGGGGCTGTCAAAACCCGTAATCGCTGGTTTTGTGATCAATCACGGATTACAACAAATCCCTTATTTAAATGGCACAAGTGGAATTCCCAATCTTTCTTATATCCAGTTAAAGCCTTCTCTCGATAACGAATTAAATGAACTAAAAAAAATTGTAACCTTTGATAACCTCGCGCTGGTAATCAGTAAAGATGTTTTTGATATACTGAATCCGGAACATCGTCCTGTAAATAGTTTTGAAACCAACGACAAGGTAAAAATCAACCTCATTCTTGGAGATACTTCTGCGGATCAGATTTTAAAAGCGATTCCACAGGAAGCTAATGCCGTTTACCTGGATGCTCTTTTCCGATTACCTTACCCGGAGCTGATTCGTTTGATAGATTCCCTGACCGCCCGAAAATTGCCAAGTTTCGGGTTTGACCAGTCCCTCGTTGAAGATGGCGCTCTGGCCTCCATATTTCCTCGCATAATCGAAAGACTTTCGAAACGGATTGCTTTAAACATACAGCAAATTTTATTAGGCCAGAATGCTTCTTCGCTTCCGGTAGAACTTCTGGCAGGAAAAGGAATTTTTTTGAACCTGGGTACTTTTGCAAAGCTGGATCTCAAACTCATCTCCTGGGATCTTTTTACTGAAGCAACAATTGTTGATCTTAAAAAAAAGGATACTTCAATGCAGTTCATATCTCTACAGGATATAATGACAATCGCCTTAGACAGCAATCAGGATCTGGTTGCGAAGAAATTTGAAGTGTTGGCCGGCTCTAAAGATATCAACATTGCCCGCTCCGCCCTCTTACCCTACCTGAACATCAACGCTACCGGATCACTGAATGACGACCAGAATTATCAGCCCCCGCAATCATTTAGTGCTGATGCCAGCGCTTCACAAACCATTTATTCCGAACCATCCTGGGCAAACCTTAAAATTGAAAAATCAAAACAATTTGCCCGTGAAGAAGATCTTAGTAACAGGAAACTGGATATCGGGAATCAGGTAGCCCATGCCTATCTCGATATACTTGAAAACCGCAATACTTTTTACCTGATGATCAATAACCTGATCATCAGCAGGTCAAATCTTGAAGTTTCCCGGATGAAAAAGGAAACCGGTTCTTCAGGAGAAGATGAAGTTCTCCGGTGGCAGATCGAAGTGGCTACATCGAAAAAAAATGTAATTGCCTCCTATTTCTCCATTTCGCAGGCTTCCTATCAATTAACTCAACTTATTCATGTTAAAACACTTACGGCCTATGACCTTCTTGAATTCCGCCTGGAAAAGTCCGGACTTTTAGTAGCTGATTCGAATTTCCTTAATATTCTTAATGATCCGATCAGAATGAATATTCTGGGTAATTTTCTTGTGCAGGAAGGAATTGAAAATTCTCCTACCCTACGTCAATATAAATTTTTAATTGAAGCCCAGGAACGATATTGCAAATCGGCTAATGTTTCCCGGTTTATTCCGACAGCAACTGCTTTCGGAAATTACACCAAACAGTTGTACCAGACTCCGGTTGAAATTCAGAGTGGAATACCATTCTCCTATTCTCCCTATTCATGGTCGGCCGGAGCAAAGGTCGAGATCCCAATATTCACCGGGTTAAAGAACAATGCGGTCATGCAGAAAGCCAGACTGACTCTCGCCCAGCTAAAAAGCGAACAACGTTCTAGTATTGAGAAACTTGAGTCTTCGACCCGTACCAACCTTTCTGCGCTGATGTCATCCTATTATAATTTTGAACAAATGAAAATTGCTGAAATAGCGGCAACCAAAAACCTTGAAATCGTAAATAACGAGTATTTACTTGGTAAAAAAAATATTTTAGATGTCCTGGATGCTCAACAACAAAATCTTAGCACCAGCATGTCTGTGAATACCTCTTTTTACAGTTTTCTGAAAAACTATTTTGATCTACAGCAATCCTTGGGGAGATTTGATTATAAAATGTCGGACCAGGAGAAATTGTCTTTCCTAAGCCGAATGGGAACGTATATGAAACAGAAATAACATTTTTTCCCGGAAACTATTTTCCCTTGAATAGTTTTCTTTTCAAAAGATTTGATATATTTGAACCTTATTTCCTGATATAGAAAGATTTTCTATCCGGATAATATTTTCGAATGACATCGGTGTGTATATAATTCGAATAAATTATGGATAATAAAATTGGATATTTTTCTTCGTTGGTGTGACACAATTTGACCCTTAACATTATTGACGCATGAGAAAATTGATTATAATCACCGGTTCAATATTATTTCTTGTCGCTTGCGGGAATAAGGAATCCGATAAAAAGATAAAGCTTGAACAACTTAAACAAGAACATGATAGATTAAGTGTAGCAATTGCAAATCTGGAAAAGGAACTAAACCCTGCGGGGATCGTCTCTGCCACATCAGTCAATGTAAAAGTTATAAAAAAAGCCCCTTTTGAGCACTATATTGAAGTGCAAGGGAGGATCGACGGTAATGAAAATATCGGGGTCAGTCCGCGAACTCCTGGTGTTGTAACGAAAATCCGTGTTAAGGAAGGCGACTATGTTAAAAAGGGAACGATCCTGGCAGAACTGGATGCTGAGGTTTTAAAACAAACGATGAAGGAACTGCAAGCCCAATTTGATTATGCAACCGACCTTTACAACCGGCAAAAAGCGTTGTGGGATCAGAAAATTGGATCTGAAGTACAATTTTTATCAGCGAAGAACGCGAAAGAATCTCTCGAAAATAAAATCAATACTCTTGAGGATCAGATCCTGATGTCAAATATTACTGCCCCAATCGACGGGACTATTGAAGAGATTCCAATTAAAGTCGGACAGATGGCTTCGTCATCCTCTCCTCTTCCGGCATTCCGGATTGTTAACTTTTCAAAAGCCAAAGCACTGGCAGATATTGGAGAAGCTTACTCCGCTAAGATCAAGACTGGCGATCAGGTTAAGGTATATCTGCCCGATGTTAAGGTTGAACAAAATCAGTCAATTACATTTGCCAGCCGGTTCATCAACCCTACTAACCGGACCTTCCTGGTTGAGGTTGATCTTCCTCCAAGCAACATCATGTACCGTGCCAACATGATTGCAATCCTCCGAATCAAGGACTACTCGAATCCCGCTACTATTGCCATCCCCCAAAATTATATTCAGGTCTCCCGCGATGAAGGCCAGTACGTTTTTATTGCTTTAAAAGAAAAAGGAAAAAAAATTGCCCGGAAACGGACCATCATCCCATTCATCAGTTATAATGGTCTTACAGAAGTGATAACAGGACTCAACGAAGGGGATCTCATCATTACTGCTGGATATAAAGACCTATACGATGGTCAGATTATCGATTACAACAATCCGGAACCATAATGAAAAAGAAAGAATTCAAACCTAAGGAATTTTTCGGTACCAGCTGGTCTATCGACAATAAAACAAGCATCTATGTGCTTGCTGTTTTTATTTCTGTTCTTGGATTGATGTCCTATCTGAGTATTCCAAAAGAACAATTCCCGGAAATCGTAATTCCTACGATCCTTGTCAATTCGGTTTACCCCGGAACTTCTCCTGAAGATATGGAAAATTTGGTTACCCGCCCTATTGAAAAGGAATGTAAATCTCTTGCTGATGTTAAAAAAATAACGAGTAATTCTATTCAGGATTTTTCTGTCGTCGTTATTGAATTTAATCCGGGAATTGCAGTATCAGAAGCGAAACAACGTGTAAGGGACGCTGTTGATAAAGCAAAGACCAATCTTCCCACTAATCTCACAAAGGATCCGGATATCAAAGAGATTGACTTGTCCGAGATCCCAATTATGAATATTAACCTTGCAGGTGATTATGATCTCCAACGCCTGAAAAAATATGCCGACGAAGCGAAAGATAAAATAGAGACACTCAAAGAAATAACCCGGGTAGATATTGTCGGCGCATTGGAACGCGAGATTCAGATTAATGTCGATATGTATAAAATGCAGGCGACTAGCGTCTCTTTTCGCGACATCGAAAGTGCTATTGCAGCCGAAAATGTGACTATTTCTGCCGGCACAATAACTTCCTACGGGACCAAATATACCATCCGGATCACCGGTCAATTCAAGTCGGCTGAAGAAATCAAGGAAATAATGTTGAAATCATCCAGTGGAGCGGTAGTATATATCAAAGATATTGCCGAGGTTAAGGATTCATTTAAAGAACAAGAAAGTTTTGCCCGCCTCGATGGTAAGAATATCATTACTCTGAACGTGATTAAAAAAAGTGGGGAAAACCTTATTAACGCTTCCGATGAGATAAAACTCATGATGGATGAGATGAAGCAAAATATCTATCCACCCGACCTCAAAGTCACTATTACGGGCGATCAATCGCGGTTTACCAGAAGCACTCTCGAAGAGCTTAACAATACGATTATCATTGGATTCTTACTTGTGACGATCGTACTGATGTTTTTTATGGGTTTTAATAATGCCTTTTTTGTGGGTCTGTCTGTACCGTTATCCATGGCGGTTGCCTATCTGATTATGCCAAGTCTTGGGTTTACGATGAATATGATCGTGATGTTTGGCTTTATTTTCGCTCTTGGAATTATTGTCGATGATGCGATTGTTGTAATTGAAAACACTCATCGAACCCACCGGGGTGAAAAAGATATTATTAAGGCAGCCAAACATGCTGCCGGAGAGGTTTTTCTCCCAATCTTATCGGGAACATTAACGACCCTGGCTCCATTCTTCCCACTTGCTTTCTGGCCGGGTATCGTCGGGAAATTCATGTACTATCTGCCGGTGACATTGATCCTTACTTTATTCGCATCCTTATTCGTTGCCTATATCTTTAACCCTGTCTTTGCCGTCACTTTCATGAAACATGAATATGATGTGACCGAACATCGCACCAATAATAAAAGGTTAATCCTTGTAAGTGGACTCTTCCTTATTCTTGCTATAATTTCTTATATCGCAGGTGGTTTTGTAATTGGAAATATTTTCATGCTTGTTCTCATCTTAAATGCACTCTACCGCCTCATTATCAAAAACACCATTGCTAAATTTCAGACCATTGTTTGGCCTGCGTTTATGAAACTATATGAAAGAACGTTGGTTTTTTCCCTGAAAGGAAAGAATCCCTGGTACTTGTTTTCTGCCGTGATCATCATTTTCGTTATCACAATTTTCCTGACCGGCATTGCAAAACCGAAAGTCGTCTTCTTCCCATATAATATACCAAGTACCATCATGGTCTATATAAAAATGCCTGAAGGAACGGATCAGCTTGTTACCGATTCTGTAACTAATCTGGCAGAGAAACGGATCTATTCTGTTATTGGGGAAAAGAATCCACTTGTTGAGTCGGTAATCACTAACGTTGGATTTGGGGCAGGAGAAAGCACCTTCGACCGAAGTATAGCTTCAAATAAGGGAAAAATCACCATCAATTTCGTTGAAAGCAAGTACAGGCATGGGGTCTCTACACAAAAATACATGGATGATATCAGGGAAAAACTGAAAAACATCCCCGGAACAACCATCAGCGTTGAGAAAAATAAAATGGGACCCCCGACGGGAAAACCTGTTAATATTGAAATCACGGGAGAAGACATGGAAGACCTGATTTTTACTTCCAACGCGTTTAAAAATTATCTCGATTCTTTACATATTCAGGGAATTGAGCAATTGAAATCCGATTTCGAAAAGAATAAACCTGAGATCATCGTTGATATCGACCGGGTCAGAGCAAACCGTGAAGGACTTTCGCTTGGACAGATTGGAATGGAACTCCGTACCGCAATCTATGGGAAAGAGGTTTCGAAATACAAGGAAGAAGAAGATGAATATCCAATCCAGCTTAGATATTCTGAGCAGGAACGGAAAAATATCGACAAGGTCATTAACGCCAAGATCACTTATCGTGATATGAATAGCGGGCTTTTGCGACAGATACCAATCTCCTCGGTTTCTGCCATCGAATACCGTGATACTTATGGTGGGATCAAACGGAAAAACCTGAAGCGGGTCATCACTTTATCTTCTGAGGTTTTATCGGGATACACTGCCAATGAAGTAGTTGCAAATATTAACGCCTCCATTGCCAACTTCAATCTTCCGAAAGGGATCGAAATTAATCTGACGGGTGAGCGGGAGGACCAGGCTGAAACAATGGCGTTTCTTATGAAAACCATGATCATTGCAATTGGATTGATATTTTTTATTCTTATTACCCAGTTTGGCTCCCTGAGTAAATCCTTCATCATCCTGAGTGAAGTATTCTTTAGTGTGATTGGGGTTTTATTGGGTATTCTATTATTCCATATGACGATCAGCGTGATCATGACTGGATTGGGAATTGTGGCGCTGGGAGGAATTGTTGTAAGGAACGGAATTCTGATCGTTGAATTTACAGATGAATTAAAATCCCGTGGATTAAAGACAAAAGAGGCGATTATACAGGCTGGTAAAACCAGAATCACCCCGGTAGTTCTTACAGCAACCGCAACAATTCTGGGATTGGTTCCTCTTGCTGTCGGAATGAATATTAATTTCGTAACCCTCTTTACAGAACTGAACCCACATCTATATTTTGGAGGAGATAATGTAATGTTCTGGGGACCGCTTTCCTGGACTATTATCTTCGGATTAAGTTTTGCCACTTTTCTTACCCTGATATTTGTTCCGGCCATGCTGCTCATCGATGTTAAAATGAAATTGAGATGGCGTCGAAGAAAATCAAATTAAAATTTTTCCAGGAGTCTGCTTAACTTTATCTTGTTACGGATTACATCATAGATCGATTGCATGTAATCGCTATTCGAGGAAAGGAACTGGTTATATTTTTGATTCAGGTCAGTGCTGGAAGAGATTCCCTGCTCGTATTTAATCGTGGTTTTTTCATAAATTTTTAGCGCTGTTTCAAACCCCTTCCGTTTATTCTGGTAAACCAGGAAGGAGTTATTAAAATCTTTCTTTGCAGTTTCGACTTGTAATTGAACCTGCGTTTTTACCTTCTCATCCAGGACCTTCATCTTGTAAAGGTTCAAACGAGCCTGGTCAACAGCATATTTTCTGTTTCCGCTGCTCCAGATGGGGATCTGCATGGAAACCCCGAATGTCGCAGCAGCAAACCATGGTTTTGAAGTATCAAAGAAATTCCATTCCTGCCTTTGAGCGCTTGTAGAGGCAGACAGAAAGGCAGTCAGCGATGGCTGATAAGTTGTTCTCGATAATTTATATTGCATTTCTGTCAGGTGTTCTTGTTGCCGGAGCATTTTGTAATCGATGTTGTAATTGTAGTCAAATGGTTGATTCATCAATTGATCGCGATCCACCTGCGCAAGAAAGAAATTTAGATTATCGGTCAGAATTATTTCCTGATCTTCTTTAATGCCTAAAATAAATTTAAAGAAGTTATAGGCAATTAATTGCTGACTTTTTGTATTTATCAAAATGGCTTCCAGATTCGATTTATTCAAAGTAAGCTGATCCACATCGACATCTTCAAGCAATCCATTCTGATAAGCTTTTTGCGCTTCATCCACCATCCTGCTGACAATATTATAGGTAGAATCCAGAATTTTCGTACTCTCCCGGATTACAAGCAATCCGATATAGTTTTCCGCCACGAGATCACGAACATCGACTTTGTCTTTAATGTTTTTTTGTCTGACTGTTTCAAGATAGGCTTTTGCCGTTTGTACACCAACCAGATATTGTCCGCTATAAATGAGTTGGGTAATAGTACCCTTCAGGGTTACATTGAAAGGAGCGCCAAACTGAACCGGCACCAGTTCATCATAACGGGGTGGTTGGGAAAATATATTTGGAATCATCTGGGTCGGTATCAGTAAATAATCCAAATAATCCAGACTTGCGTTGATCTGAGGCAGTCCAATGGTGACGTTTTGATTGACCATTTTTTTAGCAATCTGTACATCGTAATCCGAATTCCTAAGATCATAATTATTCTTAAAGGCATAGTCTTGGGCCTGCTGAAGTGATAAGGAAATGAGGGTCGTGCTACCTGCCTGCTGTTGTGCTTGAATAAAGAATGGTTCACAAATCAATACTATGGTAACAATAAAAAATCTGATCCTTCGAATTCCTTGTTTCATCTAATTGAATTTTTTAAAGTTCACTTTTCGTTTCTGTTTCTCATAATATTTAATCCCATTTTCTGTGGCAATCCCGCGAATAAAGTTGTCGAACATGACATCGAAAAGGGTCTGGAATGAGAACTTATCAGCTGGAAAGAATTCCGGATTATGCAGGTCGATCAGGCGCCGAATGTATAAACGGGCAACAAGCTCTATACTCAGATCACTTCGATACATCTCTAGCCTGATTCCTTTTTTAATATTGAGTTGTATCTGATGATAAATAAAATCTACCCGTTCTTCAATGTGCTTGTGGTATATTTCCGGGTAATATTTTTTCAGGTCGAAGGTCATCGAGGGACTTATATCCCAGAACCTTTCGCCTACTTCACGGCTGACAATCAATAATACATCGATGGAATTGACGCCATCAAAATTATGAGTCGAAAAAATGATCTCAAAACTCTCCCTTTCCAGTTCCAGAAGTTTTTCGACCAATTCATTTTTACTATGAATAAAATGATAAAGCTTTTTCTTGGAAATACCAATATCGCGGCAAATATCATCTATTGATATGCTACGGACGCCAAATTTGAAAAAGAGTTCCCTGACCCTTTCTATGATATCTATAAGCGATTTATCCATTAAATAAGAATAATTAAAGAGAATGTTTTAAGGTACAAAAATAAAAAAATGAAGACTAGAAACAAAACGGATCTAAATAGTTTCTGTGATGAGGAACTCTCAATTAATTTAATATTCTTTGTCAGTTGAAAAGATTTTAGAATGACTAATCTTATTCCTGACAAAGATAAAAGAGTCTCCCTTGATGATTTTTCCGATAATCCTTGCATGTTTATTCCCCTGTTTACCAAGCGTTTCAAGGAAATCAGGAGCGACCTCTTCGGGCAAAGTAAGCAATAATCCACCGGATGTCTGGGCATCGGCGAATATGATTTTCAGAAGTTCAGGTATTCCCTCATCCCAGCGGGTGACTGGTTTCACAAAATCAACATTGTTTAACGTCCCTCCCGAAATACATCCCGCTGTGGCATATTCCCAGGTTTCTGGAATCAACGGTACCAATCCTGAAACAATCTCGGCACCAACTTTAGATCCTTCAACTACCTCTTTCAGATGTCCCAGCAGTCCAAAACCGGTAACATCCGTACAGGCATTTATCGGAAATCCGGTCATAACTTCAGCAGCCAGGAGGTTAAGTTCTGTCATCACATCGATGGCTTTTCTTATATTCTCGGGTTCTGCTAATCCTCTTTTTAGCGCGGTGGTGATGATCCCTGTCCCGATCGGCTTTGTGAGAATAATTGCATCTCCCGGACAAGCTGAAGAGTTGTGCAAAATTTTCCGTGGATGAACCTTCCCGGTTACAACCAGTCCAAATTTTGGCTCGCTGTCATCAATGCTGTGTCCGCCAATAATATTAATACCGGCTTCCGCCACTTTATCCCCTGCTCCTTGTAAAATCAGGTGTAAAACTTCCATTGGGAGTTTGGAAACAGGAAAACTGACAATACTAAGCGCAAAAAGTGGCTTCGCCCCCATGGCATAAATATCGCTCAATGCATTGGCCGCCGCTATAGCCCCGTATGTATATGGGTCATCGACGACCGGAGGAATAAAATCAACCGTTTCAACAATACAGTTTTCTTCATCTATCTGGTACACCGCGGCATCATCGGATGTTTCATAACCGACAAGCGCCGATTTGTCTTTGATCGGAGGAATTTTTTTCAGGATCTCCTCAAGCAACTGAGGTCTGATTTTACAGGCACATCCCAGGGAATGAGTGTAATGCGTCATCTTGAACCCACCCGCCTTGTGACTTCCCCCCAGTAACCGTCGATACGATTCAACGATGATTGGAATTGCAATTTCGACCTCTTCAGGAGTCGTCATTCTTCCTAAAGAAAAGCGGATGGTTCCCATCGCATATTCCAAAGGTACTTTCATCGCTTCCAATACGACTGAAACATCATTTCTTCCGGCATGGCAGGCTGCACCGGCGGAAGTTGCAATTTCTTTCATTTCTTCAAGAAGTATTGCAGCGTCAACCCCTGGAAATCCCAGACTCAACGTATTGGGTAAACGGTTGTTGGGATGCCCGTTAAGCCTGATCTCGGGAATTGCCTGTTTGATACCCTGATGAAGTTTATCTCGTAATTGACGGATCATATCTTCCTGCCGGTAATGCAGGAATGGCTGGTTTTCTTTGCTTTCAGCAATTTTCATTCGCCAATCTGGAACCGATCCTTCCATCGGAAATGATAAATTGTTAATCGCAGCCAATTCCGCAGCCTTCCCCAAACCGACTATTTGCATTACGTTTTCTGTTCCTGCCCGAACATTCTGTTCCTGATCGGCGCCATGGATAAGTTTTTCAAGTTTCACTCCACGTCTTACGTACAAAGCGCCAACTCCCTTGGGTGCATAAAATTTATGACCTGCAATGGATAACAGATCGACATGCATTGCCGTTACATCAACGCATATCTTTCCGATGGTTTGAGCGGCGTCGGAATGAAAAGGGATATTGTTTTTCCTGGCTATTTCCCCTATTTTTTCAACGGGTTGAATGGTCCCGACTTCGTTATTGGCATGCATAATGGTGATCAGGATCGTCTCGGGACAAATGGCATCCTTCAGTTCCTGTAAATTGATTTGACCGAATTCATCAACTTTTAGATAAGTTATCCTGAAATTCCTTTTTTCAAGATAACGACATACCTCTATCACCGCAGGATGTTCAATGACCGAAGTAATAAGGTGATTCCCTCTTCCAATAACGGAAAATGCCACTCCTTTAATAGCAAGGTTATTGGCCTCTGATCCTCCGCTTGTAAAAATAATTTCATCAGCATGACATCCGATAAGGATTGCCAATTGCTTCCTTGCCTTTTCAACCGCTAACTTTGCGTCAACTCCGAAAATATGTGAACTAGACGGGTTCCCATATGCGGAAGTCAGATAAGGGAGCATAGTCGTTGCAACGAGAGGGTCAAGCGGCGTTGTTGCATTATAATCAAGATATATTGATTTCATCTGTTTATAATTTGATTTTATTGTTCAACCGGAATATCCATTATTATCAACGATTTGTATGAACGACCTTGGTATAGATATTTCATCTTAAATAGATGTTTTAAAAAAAGAGAGAATTTTTTCTGCATTCAATTCCCCGTCAGATTGATTTATTTCAATGCTGTAAATTGTTTTATTTTTTCTACGTTCAATAGCAAACTGATAGGCTTTATCATAATGTGAAAGTACAATGGCAGAGACAATATCATATTTCCGGTTTTCCAGTGCCTGAATTGCATCTCTGGTATGTGTTCCTCCGATTCGCTGGTGGAGTTTACATATGGCCTCTGCCAATTTTGCCGGATCAAAACAGGAATATTCCCGGACCAACCGTTCAATTCTCAACGATAATGGCATTTTCATCTGGATCAGTATTCCATTGCTGATCTGATCAAAAAGGGGATCGGGAAGGGTAATTTTACCAATCATCCGACTCTCATCCTCTATCCAGATTGGTTTTGAAAAATCCATCCCTTTCCACTGAACAAAGAAATTGTTTTCGAACTGCTCATTGGTCGGTTGGGGTGGCTGTCCAAGAGCGCCAAATACTGATCCCCGGTGACTGGCAAGTTTCTCAAGGTCAATGGTTTGTTCTCCTCTTTTTCCAATAGCGCTCAATATTTCGGTCTTTCCGCTTCCAGTATAACCACCTAAAACAACAATTCTGGCTTTTTTTGAGAGCTCTGCCCGGACAAATCTGCGATAAGATTTGTATCCTCCTGTTAAAATGAATACTTTATATCCGCCCTTCTCAAAAACTTGCGCAATGGTAGCGCTTCGCATACCACCTCTCCAGCAATAAATAAGAATCCTTTTCCCCTTTGCCAGTTGGCGTGCTTTTTTCACGAAAGAGGATGACTTGGGAAGGCATATATCAAGACCTTTAATGACTGCCATCTCCTTGCCCTTCTGAACGTAAAGTGACCCGATCAAAGCCCTCTCTGAATCATTAAAAAGCGGAATATTGATCGCCCCAGGGAGATGTCCTTGGATATATTCCGACGGAGATCTGACATCAAGGACAGGGTATTTTGCTGATTTTTCAAGAAAACCGTAAACTTCAATCCCTTCTATCACCTTTCTTGCTTATTTTTCAAATTGCAAAATTCGCTATTTTTATTCTCTTGGTACTTGTTATTTTTATGATCCGGATTAAAAATTTGCAAGTATTGGGGCTTTACTTCACCGAGTCTTGATGGATCCTGATCCGGATCGTGATTTTGAAGAATTTTTATCATTGAAAAATCGCAGTAAGCTGCGAGAACTCTTCAATCCTATTTGAAAATTTAAAATCTTAGTTTGCCCCCCCTGAAAGCAAGTAATCTTCGGGAGGCAAGATGGGTTGAATAACATTGTTATGGATGGGGGCCAAACCGAATCCAATAAAATAATCCATATCTTTGCAATTCATTTTACCAAAATCTAATGAGCGATTCCATCCAGCACGAATGCGGTATCGCCTTGATACGTCTCCTAAAACCCCTGGAATATTATTTAGGTAAATATGGAACCGTTTTCTATGGGTTGAATAAGTTACATTTATTAATGCAAAAGCAGCACAATCGCGGACAGGATGGTGCTGGGGTTGCTTGTATTAAATTTGATCTCGAACCCGGGAATCAATTCATTAGCCGGATCCGATCAAATGATAATTTACCGATTCAGGATATTTTCAATAGAATCAGTCTTTCTCATAAAGAAATTGAAGACCGTTACCCACAGCGATTAAATGATATTCAATGGCTAAAACATAATGTGGAAATGGTTGGAGAACTCTATCTGGGACATCTCAGATATGGTACTTACGGAAAAAACAACATCCTGAATATCCATCCTTTCGTCAGAGAAAATAACTGGATAACAAAAAACCTGGTTCTTGCCGGTAATTTCAACCTGACCAATGTCGATGAGCTTTTTGAAAAGCTGATCGATCTTGGGCAATATCCCGTTGAGACTTCCGATACTATTACCATTCTTGAAAAGATCGGACATTTTCTGGATGAAGAGAATGAGGAGCTTTATCAGAAATTTAAACGATTGGGATTGCCGAAACGGAAGATAACCTATGAAATTGCCAGCAACCTGAATATTCAAAAGATACTCAGGCATTCAGCCGAAAGTTGGGATGGAGGGTATGTCATTGCAGGATTGATCGGTCATGGTGATGCATTTGTGATACGTGATCCCTCCGGGATCCGGCCTGCATTTTATTATAAAAATGATGAGATCGTTGTTGTAACATCAGAAAGACCGGTCATTCAGACTGCATTCAACCTTCCTGCTGAATCCATCCGGGAACTTGATCCGGGAAATGTTTTGATCATCAAGAAAGACGGGAGAGTGAGCGAAAAGTCATTCCATAAACCCACCGAAAAAAAATCATGTTCCTTTGAACGTATTTATTTTTCGCGTGGAACCGATATCGATATCTACCGGGAAAGAAAAAAGCTTGGGAAATTTCTTGCTCCATCAATACTGGAGGCAATTGACTATGATCTTGAAAACACGGTATTTTCATATATCCCAAATACTGCCGTAGATGCCTATTATGGTTTAATTGAGGAAATTGATTCTTTTTGCGACCGGATAAAAATTGAAAAAATTCTTCATTCCGAAGCGCCATTGACGAAAGAAAAACTCAATTCGATATTCCAGTTGCGCCCCAGGGCTGAGAAAGTTGCAGTAAAAGATTTGAAGTTGAGGACCTTCATAACCCAGGATTCACAACGAAATGATCTGGCAGCTCATGTTTACGATATTACTTATGGAAGTATCCGTTCGGGAATTGATAACCTGGTAGTTCTGGACGATTCGATCGTTCGAGGTACTACGCTGAAGCGAAGCATTATCCGTATTCTTGACCGCCTTGGACCAAAAAAGATAGTGATCGCTTCCTCCGCTCCTCAAATCCGGTATCCTGATTGCTATGGGATCGACATGGCTCGGCTTACCGATTTTATTGCCTTCATTGCCACCATTGAATTATTGAAAGAGACTCATCAAGAGCAGATAATCAACGAAATATATCTAAAATCGAAAGCCCAGGAAAAACTGCCAAAGGAAAAGATCATCAATTGGATAAAAGAAATATACAAACCCTTTTCAGCAATCAGTATTGCCGAGAAAATTTCTGAATTAGTCACCCCGGCGTCCTGCCATGCCAAGGTGCATATCATCTACCAAACCATTGAGGACCTTCATGTCGCTTGTCCCCATCATAAAGGCGATTGGTATTTCACCGGCGATTATCCCACCCCGGGAGGGAATAAGGTAGTGAATAAAGCTTTTATCAATTATATCGAAGGGCGTAATGTCAGAGCCTATTAATAATTGCTCCCGAGATTTTTTCAGCGATTGCTTTGAACTCATCGGGATTTAGGTGCAGCTTAGGTTTCCGGAAATCCATATCGTATAACCCTGTTAGGGGGATCAGATGGATATGAGCATGGGGTACTTCAAGACCGATCACGGTAATTCCTATTCTTTGGCATGGAATGACTTTCCCCATTGCGGTGCCGACCATTTTTGCAAAATGCCATAGCCCTTTGTACAGTTCGTCCTCGATATCGAAAATATAATTCACCTCTTTCTTTGGGATTACCAAGGTGTGACCTTTAGCAAGCGGATTGATGTCCAGAAAAGCAAGGTAGTTTTCGTCCTCCGCTATCTTATAACAAGGAATTTCACCATTTACGATTTTAGTAAAGATACTTCCCATAGCTCCTCTGGTTTATCGGTTAATCTCAATGATTTCCAACGCAATCGTTCCGGCCGGAATTGTAATCTCCACCTTTTCTCCTATTGATTTTCCAAGAAGTCCTTTTGCAACCGGAGAGTTGACGGAAATCTTTCCCATTTTGACATTGGATTCATTTTCGGGTACAAGAGTATAAGTGACAATAGCACCATTTTTAGTATTCTTCAACTTGACCGTTGAAAAGATCAGTATCTTGGTGTTATCTAATTTAGTTTCATCGATCAGGCGGGCATTACTGATCATATCCTGTAATTTGGAGATTTTGATTTCCAACAAACCCTGGGCTTCTTTGGCCGCATGGTATTCTGCGTTCTCCGATAAATCTCCTTTATCGCGGGCTTCAGCGATTTGTTTCGACAACAAAGGGCGATCTTCAGCTACCAATTTATTAAATTCCTGTTTCAGTTTCTGAAGTCCTTCCGGCGTATAATACTTTATTTCCGACATGGCTGATTTGTTGGTTTTTGAGTTATAATAAGGCAAAAGACCCTTAATAAGGGTCCCTGCACATAAAAACGAAGATAGTGATTAACTTGTTACGAACTTTAAAAGTTAAGTTTTATACCAATGCTATGGGTACCCGAAAAAGGATTAGTAGATCTGTAAGAGTAATCGATGGCGATACCCGTTTCCTTTTCCTTATTAAACGGAACAGAAACTGTCAGACCTGCACTTAATCCGGTAAAAACTGTGCCACGGTCAGTTAGATTGCTATTAAACATTCCACCCTGATAGGTATAACCGGCTCTGATTTGGAAATAGTATTTAATGGCATACTCCAATCCCAAAGTAAACTGATCTTTTGAAAATGAGTTCGATGAAAAGTTACCTGCGAGGGTAATTCGATGCATTTCACCGATTAAAAAATCGTATGAAGCGCCGATCCTTAATGTAGTAGGAAGTTCGTAACGCGCAGAACGTGTTTCAACAGTGAAAAGGTCGTTGTCATTTCCATGGCTTGGAATTATACCCTGAAAGGAAAGACCGTCACCGCTGAATTTCAATGGCGTTCCGACATTTTTTAAAGCGATTCCGAATTTTATCTGATCTTTTTCTCCGGTCACATATTGGATCCCGGCATCAATTGCAATCCCGATTGCACTTGCGTTTGAAATAGATTCTGAAATGATCTTAACGGCAAGCCCCCCATATATACTGTTCGAAAAAGATTTTGCATAGGCGAGGTTGATATTCAGGTAACTGGGTTTAAAGGTCCCCAATCCCCCTTCGGGGGAACTGGTTGAAGTGATTTGGATCTCACCGAACGACATCGACATTACTGAAGCAGTGAGTACTCCTTTATTTGAGCCAAGCTTCTGACTGAATCCAAATGCCATCACACTTACTCCAGATCCCTGAAGCCAATTGGTATAGGTAAATATGATTTCCGTCCCTTTCGTAAAACCTGTTCCGGCTACATTCGTGAAAATGGCTTCCAATCCCTGAGTACAAGATGTACCGACCGATCCCCAACCCGAACTGTGTGCCCATGGATTAATAAGCAGTTCCGAAGCACCCGCTTGACCTGACCGGTCTTTATTTCCGGCACTAACCTGACCAAGGGGGATAACTATTAATCCCATCAAGAATATTGCAATTAAGTTGCTGTATATATTTTTCATAATCTTGAAATTTTTTGTTGTTATCTTTTCAATAAAGTAAAAGCAATTACATTGAGTTCATGTCAACAGGTCGCAATATTCCAAACCATTTAAGTGTCCGTTCGCCCAAATTATCGGCTTTAATATGGATCAGATAAACTCCGCCAGAAATTGGAATTCCGGCAAAATTTTTCAAATCCCAGTCAATAGAAGTCTTTGCATCGGTGTTTCGACCGGCTGTTGAAGTTCTGGGTTCCGGGATACCGGTTTTATCAACAATAAATTGCCGGATCAGGGTTCCGCTCAAATCAAAGATGGTAACGGTACATCTTGTCGGGAGATTAACGATCTTGATCCGGTTATCCAAACGGTTATTTTCATAATCGTCATAAGCATAATAAGGATTGGGAACAACATTGATCAGGTCAAGATCGGTGACGGCTTTTTCCTGATTTTCTTTTCCCGTAGCAATTGGGCTGGTATTGAATTCATATACCGGCCAATATCGGTTATTTTCTGCAGAATCTGCATCTTCTCCCGGCATCGGTAATGAAAAATATCGCTGGTATGGCTTGGCTATCCTGATCTTGATGGTTACTTTATTACTCAGCCATAAACTTTCACTACCCGGTACAGCCCGTGGAATGGAAGTATATAAGCAGGCTGCATATACAAAAGTTGCATAGGAAAGACTGGGATTATCCGTATTCCAATGTAACATAGTCAGGAAATATACACCAGCATCATAGGCCGGAGAAGTAAAGAGTCTGTCTCCTCGATCAATCGTTAAAGAACCCATAATATAAACATAATGTTGTCCTCCAAAAACAGATTGTCCCGAGGCATCAGTAATCCTTGAACTGGGATTCCATATCATGTCGCGTCCGTTATCGGCAACCATCCAGGAGTTTTCCCCGAATATAATATTAAGACGTTCACCCGTTTCAAGGTTGATAGCGTATCCCGGGAACCAGCCCATACCTTTTTCACTGATGTAATTTGAATTGTATAACGGATCAACATTGGTAACGCCGGCAATACCTTCAACATTAACTGAAGGAGCATTTCTTGGGAAAAATTTCCTTGCATGTCCTTGTGAAAGATTGGTATCGGGACACATTTCAACAACAACACAACGTGTCCATTTAGTTTTATCAGGAGTCATAACGATATCGACACTGGCCAGGTTATTGATGGTTCCTTTCTTCTTCGATACTTTATTGAAAGCAGGCCCCATTGAATTTTGATCATACCCGGCTGTTAAAGCATAGGGAGCCCAGGTGCCTCCTAATCCAAATCCAATATTTTCCATCTGAATCTTTTGATAATTCTTATTGGGGTCCCAGGGGCGATTGAAAGCCATATCCCAATCATAATTATTCTCAGAACCGCCTTTATAGGTCCCTGACCGGATCCAGTTATAGTCAGTACCGGGACCATCGTAATCAGGAATACCACTGAGCCATACCTTCGTACTGTCTTCATAAACTGCCGATGGCGCCGATAACAAACCATTGTCTTTGGAAACCGATCCGTCCTGGGACGTATCCCCGGGAAAAGTTACTTGATTGATAGTCAGAGACAAACCCAGTTCCATATAGAGTTGTTCGGAAGTATTCCAGAAACGGAGCTGTTCATAAGGATAGACGGTCGTAGTATCGGATCGGTATGTTTTACCCGTTTGTTTATCGATCAGGGTCCACCTGCCAAATTTTATGTTGGGATTCATGAAAGGATTGACAAGATTTGAACTCAGTGGAGCCATTGAGTCAAATCTAACTTCATATGATCCATTGACGACATTTAATGGATCTATCACCGTAACTTTTAATGGACCTTGAGAAACCCGATAGGTTGGTGTGTAATCGATCGGATAATCAGGGCCGCCATATTTGTTATAAATAGAATCGGCTGGCGGTTTTGATAGAATTTTTGCAATGGATTCCGGGGAAAGTTCAATCGTCATTCCACCATTTCCCTGACCCTGAATACGAGTGATAATTGGTCCTTCTCCATATTCCGAATTAATTATGGTTGCGGTGGGAATATGTGGAATTGCCGTATAGGGGTATGGATTGGGGAAGTTTCCCCGACCCCGAAGATAGGGTTGCTTCTGACCGTCAACAGCGTCGATTCCGGTTATATTGTTTGGATTGAATGTCTTCCAATTGTTGTAACCGTAAGCGACAGCAATATAATAGTATTGCTTATGATTAATGAGCCTGGCATCGCCGGTCGCGAATTTATCTTCCGTAATTACATAAGAATGTTTAACTCCTTCATCAGCGCCGGTAACCATGATTTGTCCGACATTACCATTAAGAGAGGCATCATAGGTCCAGTTAATTAATTGGCTTACTCCGTTTTTAATATCGGATTGCGCAACCAGTCTGGATTTTGTGGCATCGTCAAGATCGGCAGCAGAGACGGTCGCATCTTTAACCTGGAATATCTGATATCCTTCAAAACGGTAAAGGGAGTCATGCCGGTTATTATGAGATAAAGTATCGGGATTGGGAATATTTGGATCCCATTCAGAGTATTTTTCATTGAAGTTGTTGCCCTTATCATTGATTTTCTCGTTGGTAATATAGATGATAAGTTCTCCATCCAACTCTTCAATCGTCAGGTCAGGTGCATTAGGACCGCTTAACACGGCAAAGCAGTTATCGAAAAGATTCTGGCACTTATCATCAACGATTCTGAGCAAGGAGACCGATTCCCAGGGGGTTCCCGATACCGATCTTGCCCATGGGATGCCTACGGTGATATAGTTGCATGCACCCGGATTCAGGGTAAAAGGACCTGCCGACTGCATAAAACGACGATCGTCGGGATTGTCATTGGATGACACTTCAGTCCAGACCCCGGCTTGACAATTTGGGGGTTGCCCTCCGGTACCCCAGTTACATGGATCGGAATCTCCGGGGAACATAAAATCACAGGCAGGTCCGCATCCACCGGATGAAATGTGACCATTCCCTCCATATAGCATTTTTGAGTTATCATTCCAAATACCTCTTAAAAACAGATAATACTGCGGTGCGTATTTCGGGTCATCTCCATAAGCAGGTCCATTATTGATATGATAAACAAAACGGCGCATGCCAAAACGTTCATTGTCAACAATTCCATCACCAAAGTTAACCCCGTTAATCGCCATCTGGTCAAGGGGGTATTCACTTCCGATTATGGAACAGTCTCCGGCGAACTTTGGATTATCGCGTTTATCGGGATCCATATAGGGTCCCTGGAAAAAATCGACGCCAACGGCGGGCGGGTGAGCTCCATAAGCCCAGATCTGTCCGGAGCCATCGGAAGGTCTTCCATTATAGCAATAACCCAGACCGCGTTTTACATCACAACCCACAAAGTCATCATCGGCATAACCAAGATCCGGGTCCACCCATTGGCTAAAGTAAGTTCCGGTAAGTACATATGTTGACCTGTTAATCAATTCATACGAATAAAAAGTCATGTTGTTGATTTCGTCGTTGGTGGCGAAAGCGAAATATTGGGCGCGGATCTCCATCCCGATGGGTTCCCCCTGAGTCTCCGAATGGAAGTTCCCTTTATCATTGTAAACATTCCATAAGGTTTGATCCCCCTTTAGAACCTGGTCGACAAGAATCCCGAGGGTATCACTCTCTCCTCCGTCGCCAATTTTTCCACGAACTACACGTGGAACAGAATCTTCACGGTTTTTCGGACAAAGTGCGTTTGCAAAATCATAATAAGGATAATCACCTTTATTGGGATCATATGTGAGGTCCTTGTCAGCATCAAAGAAAGGAGCCATAAACCATGCTTGCCCTTTAGTACGGTCGCCGTGGGCCGGCCAATCCTTGATCGATTTGGGAATTTCATAATCGGGATAATCCGATTTATTGGCAAACCAGGCCTGGAACTCAAGAACCTCGGCACGTGTCATCGGGTATAATTTATCCCATTTGGCACAGGTTTCGGCATCAACTGCAGCACTTCCGTCTATAGCCAACGGTCCTGGCCAGAAATCGTTTTTTGTTTGGGCAGCTGCAGTGGTAGGTCCTTGTCCGAATTTGTAAGCGGCAAGCTTCAGGTTGTTATTGACATCAATCCCTCCAATCCATAACGAGAATGAGTACATGGAAGTTTTTTTCGATCCTTTCGGGATTTCATAATCTGCAACATTAGCGCTAAACCATCCGTTTCCATAACTATAGACGATTGTCCTGACATTGTTTATGTCGAGATAATCATAATTGGAACCCGCTTCGCAGCCGGCAGCAATTTGTTTCGTTTCATGGGTGCTTTTGGTTCCACCTCCAACGTGAACTTCCTCTGCAGGAACTGAGTTAACGAGTAAAATGCCGCAGAGCGTAGCCACAAAAAAGCGAAGTATATTTTTCATATTGAACTTATTTATTAATATACCAAAATTATTTTTTGTTACCATTTTATACAGACCCTTCATTAAAAGTTAAACATAACGCCCAACCGGATTGTCCGCGGAGAGCTGTAATAATAAGGATTTTCATCCCAGCGGATGGAATAAAGATCCCGATAGGATTGAGGACTTACCTGTTCTGAAATGGCGCTCTGCCATTCGGGGGCAGTCAGATAACCGTCATCATCCGCCGTACCTGTTGCGGGATATACATAGGTAACATTCTTTGTGTTTAAAAGATTCTGTATTTCAAGGTACACATTTATCGTTCCCGTTTTCTTCTTATTCAGCGCAAAATCAAAATCCTTATCTACACGGAAATTCAGAAGAAACTGCCAGGGTAAGCGAGCGCCATTGATTGATCCACTGATGGGACCCATTTCCTGAGAAGGCAGTATTTTACTCGATTTTGTATAGGGTGTTCCGGAACCACCTGTAATGGTAAGATTGGCTCCGAAATTGGAAAGGAACTGGACGGGTGGTTTTCCGCTTTTCTTGCGATTAATCACGGGTCCGTTATAATCTTTTCCACTTCCCCAACGATAGTCAAGGCTGATGTTGAACTGGTGACGACGGTCATAGCTCAACGGGTTTAACGTACGGAGGTTCGGCTGGTCCGAACGGACAATATTTGCAGCAGTATTGGCGTCAGATCCGGTGCCATCGGCAAACTGTAGCGTGTAATTAAAGCGGATCCGTGCATTCCCGGATCTTCTCAGGTCATACGTAACCGTTAAACCTTTAACGGTTCCAAAATCGATATTGGTATAAGAATAATAGGTTTTCGGGTAAGCGCCTGACAGCCGGTACTGTTGTATCTGATCACGCATTTCCCGGTAGAACACCGATAATTTTAAAGAAGAAGCATTGTTGATCTTTTGTTGGAATCCTAATTCATAATCGATGGTTTTTTCCGGTTTTAAAGCAGGATTAGTGAGGGTTCCCGAGGTACCGGTCACCCCGATATAATAGTAAGCAATAGGATCTATCTGTACTTGCCCTGTATTGGGTCGCTGTGTCAGAATATCATAATGAGCATAGAAAAGTGCATCATCTGAGATTGGAAACGAAAAAGAGATACGTGGCATAAAGTTTGTCTGAGGATCATAATCCTGAAACACTTCCGGACCTATTTTCGTATTTGCTGGATTTACCAGATAAGGCTTGGCTCCGCTCGGATCGATTATTTTCGGGTCCGATACCGGCGTGCCTTCTTTATTATACCAGTTATTCCCGCTCCTGTAACCCGTGATAGCGGAAGGGCTGTTGAGATCATCTACATAAACTACGTAGTCAGATCCAATATTACTGGGATGCGTGTACGTTTTTCCGTTCATTTCGGTCACCTCGCCAGCCGTTTTGGCTAAATTAAAAAGATATGGATCCGTCAATACCATCTGGTTTGCATCAAAACGGTCGATTCGAAGACCTACATTGAAGATCAGATCTTTAAATGAAAATTTATCCTGGATATACCCGGCCATGTATATGGGTTCATAGGCTCCGATCGGACGCGATAAAGTATCGGTAAAGAAATCCTCAAAGGCCGGTTTATAGCCTAATTTGTTCCCCATGTAATCATACCCCGCATAGCCAATTATTGGAGATCCGTTATACAACAACTCATCAGCAGAAAACATATCAATGGTAAAAAGGCCGTCCGAGAGAGTTTTAGTATGTAACACCTGGTTATTATCGTAATAGTTGATGGAGTTATTCTCAAAATCATAGGAGTCGATATCAATCCAGTCGGTTCCGTCGACGGGAAGGCCAAGTTTCTTGCGCAGGTTGACATCAAAATTCCGTTGCAGGGCAAGAACATATTTACGGTTATAATTGATAGTATCCATAAACACGCCATCACGGTAGACGAGTTGCGGTTTTGAGAGGTCGAGTTCCCGTATCTGGGCGTTTGTCAAACCGCGCATTACCTCCCAGATGCTTGATGCAGATGAAGCATAACCAAAATTATAACTTGAAGAATTACGTTGCTGGTATTGCAGCCCCAACTGGATTTCATGGTTTCCAAAGTCGGCGGCAAAAGAGGCATTTATCGAAATCTGATCGCTGGTACTATAACCAAAACCAAAGGAACGGCTTCCGATGTTTGCCATAAGATTGTACGGATCGTAAGGTTCCATTCCATTGATAAGACCACGACCGGATACAATCTGATCGAGATTTTCATAATGGCCCACGGGACTATCAAATAAATTCATATATTGTTCGGTCCAATTCGATGATTCCTGATTGATATCCGAACCCTTAAAGACAACAAGAGTATCGATAGTGCCATTTTGTTTATGTGCCCATTTATGAGCCACAGAGTCATACTCCATTTCAGGAGTGTACGCACGAATGGTTTTCGTAGCCAGGCTGCCCACATATCCATATTTAAACGGATTATCTTTATGCCAGGGATCCTCTGTTTTAGCATTTTGCCTTGTAAAGTCTGCTCCAATGGAATAATATATATTCTTGACAAATGATTTGCTGTCCGCGGCAGTTGGGAATCGTTGCGTAAAACGACCGTTCACGCGCCAGGTATTACCTGTAGAGTGACTGTTGTATTTGGAGTTTAACAGGGAATTGTAAAAACTGAAATTCGTCTGGTCGTACATCTGGAAGGTTCCGCCGAAAGAGACATTGATAGTTGGAGATATGCGGAAGTCAAGTTTCCCGGAAACGTTGACATTATACCCGCTGGAGTTCAGCGTGCTTTTGGTTTTTTCCATATCATCCTTGGTGAGAAACTCTGCGTTATAAAATACACCCTGGCTCTGTCCATAAAGACGTAACGGGTTTAGCGACAGCTCATCAACTTTGGCATCTTTCACTTTGTATAATGGGAATGCCGCAGGGCTTCCATCTTTCTGATAAATGAAATCTCCGGCAAGGAAAAATCCCATAATAGGGGTCTTGGTTCCCCGGACAGTATCTTTTTTTGAAACTACAGGCCCGGTAAAGTTCAATCCAACCCGGTTATAACCGAACGCATCAAGGAACTGAGAGGTCTGAAGATCAATACCACCTGAAAAGTCTTTTGAAGGGCCCCTTGTCGTAACACTGATGATACCACCGGTTGCATCGCCATAACTTGCCGGCGTACCCCCGAGAATAACTTCCACCTGCTCTATAGCAGATTGGGGCAGGGCGGTACTTCCGACAACGCGCATACCATCAATGTAGTACACCGTACCGGTGGACCGCTGACCACGCATACTGGTGATATTACCGTTAGCATCCGTAGTTACACCTCCCACGGTCGTTGCGACAGCAGTAGCCGATTTATTAGCCATCTTCGAAATTTCGTCAGAAGTTACGGTACCCCCGGAAGTCGTCTGGTCTCTTGAAATTAAAGGCACTTTATAATCTACTACTTCTATTTCCTTCAATGTGGTAGTCATAGGTTCCAACTGGACATCCTGGAAGGTGATCTTATCCGGGACAATGACAATACCTTTATACATAAAAGTTCTGTATCCAACATACGTCGCTTTCAAATCAACTTTACCGGGAGGTATCGGCTTGATCTGGAAGTTGCCCTCAAAATCCGAAGTCGAACCTCCAACCTGAACGCCCCCCACTTCTGCAACTATATTGGCAAAGGCAACAGGTTCCTTTGTCGCTTTATCCGTAATTTTTCCCTTAAGGGTTCCAGACCCTGTTTGAGAAAATACTAACAAGTTGGTTGCTAGTACGATTCCAAATGAAAAGAGTAAATTTCTTAACATACCATATAATTTTATGTTAGATTATGAATGCGCTTAAAAGGGGGTAAAAGTAATAATTATTTAAAATAAAACTGAAAAATATTAACCCTTAATACAAATATATAACCATTCTAAATTATCCGGTAGTCTTTTATATGACTGTAAATAAGCAATCGCTGAATACGTACAAATGAAAGGCAAAACCATCTCCTTTAATGTTGTAAAGGGGTCATTTTTCCTGATTGTCGTTTCGTTTCTTTCATTCTTTTCCTGGTTTCTTTCGATTGAATCTGCTGATGTTTTTTAACTGCTTGATCGTATTTTTGTTTGATTTCTTTTTGTCTCTTCCTTTTCTCACGTTCAATTTTTTTTTGATTCACACGCACTTCCTGAACGGTGAATGAAAAGAGGAAGGGAAGAAGACAAAATAGTAAAATTAATATTTTTTTATGGCTGAGCATCATACCATTGAGAATGAATTTAAGGAATGAAGTTTACACTGCATACACTATTTCAATTAATAAAACGTTAAAAGTATGAAATTTTTATCATGATCCAAATTTTTCAAAGTCGATTTGTCAGTTTCATCCTGATCTCCGGATTTTTTCTTTTTTTTAATCCGGGGTGCTCCAAGGAGGAGCAGTCTCCCGACATTCCCTATGTATATGTCAATTTTAGTTTGAATCCTAATTCCACGGAGTATATCAACCTTAATGTTATTAATGGTTGGGAAACCGTGACGGGTGGCTACCAGGGAATACTTATTTTCAGATCCTCACAAAATGAATTCATGGCTTTTGAACGCGCCTGCCCATATGACCCTCTCGTCACCGGAGCTCAGATCCGGGTTGAAGATTCCGGAATTACCTGTTATTGTCCGATCTGCCATTCAAAGTACATTATGACCGATGGAACTCCTTTTGAAGGACCTTCCCATTTCTCACTGAAACAATATACGACTACTTATGATGGATTATTATTGTACGTTTATAATTGAAGCGCGATCAAACCAATCCATGATTAGTAACGATAATGATCCGGCTTATAGGGCCCTTCAACCGGAACTCCAAGATAATCCGCCTGTTCCCGGGTAAGTTTTGTCAACCTGACCCCTAATTGTTCAAGATGCAGACGGGCAACCTCTTCATCCAGTTTTTTAGGTAATCGATAAACATCTACCTGGTAATTATTTGTCCAGAGTTCGATTTGTGCCAGTGTCTGGTTGGTAAAAGAATTCGACATAACGAAAGAGGGGTGACCCGTGGCGCAACCAAGATTCACCAGCCGGCCTTCAGCTAGTAAATAAACGCATTTCCCATCCGGGAAAATATATTTATCGACCTGGGGTTTAATATTGACTTTATGGATTCCCTTCCAGTTATTTAACCGATCAACCTGAATTTCATTATCAAAATGACCAATATTGCATATTATGGATTCATCTTTCATTCTTGAAATATGCTCGGCGGTAAGAACATCCTTGTTCCCGGTAGTAGTAACCCAAATATTTCCTTCACACAGCGCTTCTTCCACCGTGGCTACTTCGAATCCCTCCATGGCAGCCTGTAAAGCGCAAATCGGATCAATTTCGGTCACGATGACCCTTGAACCATAGGCCCGCATGGACTTCGAACAACCCTTTCCCACGTCGCCATAACCCAGCACAACGACCACCTTCCCGGCAATCATTACGTCCGTGGCTCTCTTTATGCCATCGGCCAGCGATTCACGACAACCATATAAATTGTCAAATTTCGATTTTGTGACGGAATCATTCACATTGATGGCGGGGACCAGTAGTTTCCCTTTCTCTTTCATCTGATAAAGGCGGTGTACCCCTGTGGTTGTCTCTTCCGAAACTCCTTTCCAGTCAGTAACCGTACGATGCCATTTCGTTTTATCCTCTATATATACTTCTTGTAGTTTGGTCAGAAATGCCTTTTCATCGGCATTGGAAGAAACCGTTTTCAGCAATTCGGGATTATTTTCAATTTCAAATCCTTTATGAATCAACAGGGTCGCATCCCCGCCATCATCAACAACAAGAGTAGGTCCCTTCCCTCCGGGAAAACTTAACGCCTGAAGCGTACACCACCAGTATTCATCCAGTGTTTCCCCTTTCCATGCAAAGACAGGAATTCCTTTAACGGCAATAGCTGCAGCAGCATGATCCTGGGTGGAAAAAATGTTACAACTTGCCCAACGGACCTCCGCCCCCAATTCAATCAGGGTTTCAATAAGAACAGCAGTCTGAATGGTCATGTGGAGCGATCCTGTGATCCGGGCGCCTTTTAAGGGTTTGGTTACTGCGAATTTCTTTCTTATTGCCATTAATCCCGGCATCTCTTTTTCGGCAATTTCAATTTCTTTCCGGCCCCATTCGGCTAAGCCAATATCGGCAACTTTATATTTCAGGTTCTTCTCAACCGCAAAATTTTGCATAACGTTTGGTCTTTAAAATGAATTGACAAAAGTAGGTAAAAAACCAAAAACCGCAAAAAGAGGAAAAGTCGTAAATTTGATGACGATTAACAGCAATTTTATTGTTCAATGCCTCTTCTAAAGAAGATCGTACGGAATAAAACCTGTATTGCAGGTGTCTGGAATATTACTGAAACGGAAGAAACGCTCCGGTCAATATTAAAGAAAAGCAATCCCGGACAAAGGATTGTTGATTCTTTCAAAAATGAAATCCGCCGCAAACAATGGATGGCCTGCAGGATACTTCTTTCATCTCTTCTTCACAACCGGGATGCAATGATCATTTACAATGAATTCGGGAAACCCTTCATTAAGGATAGTCCGTACCATATCTCCGTCTCCCATTCCGGCAATCTGGCGGCAATAGCGATTAGCCATACTCATTTAGTAGGAATTGACATAGAAAAGATAAAAGACCGGGTAGAGCGAGTTGCGGATCGTTTTCTCAGCGATGCCGAATTGAAATCCATCGGTGATGAAAACCGTCTTGAGAAATTATATATCTGTTGGGGAGCCAAGGAATCTTTGTATAAAATTGCAGGGACTCCTGAAGTGGAATTTAAAAAGGACATTATCATCCATCGCTTTGATTACCTTTGTAATCCATTACAGACTTGTCAATCTTCCATGACTGTTTCAGGCCATACCAAGGATTATACGCTTCATTATGAAAAAATTCTTGACTATATGTTGGTTTATGCATATGATACAAATCCAGAAGCGACATTATAAACTCCTTGCCTCTCTCCTTTTAACTTGTGCCATTTAAACCCATCGACATAATACCCAAATGAACCCAAGCCTGTATAAAGAAATTAAACAGCGTGTGCTCGTTCTCGACGGAGCGATGGGAACTATGATTCAACGCTACAACCTGGATGAAGCGACCCATCGTGGGGAACGTTTTAAAGATTCTAAATATCGTCAGTCAGGGAATAATGATTTGTTATCGCTTACCCAACCTCAGGTTATCCGGGAAATTCATGAACTTTATCTTAACGCCGGCGCTGATATTATTGAAACTAATACTTTTAATGCCAACCGTATCTCACAGGCAGATTATCACATGGAGACATTCGCTTACGAGATGAATTTTTCCGCCGCCCGGATCGCAAAAGAGGCTGCTTCTCATTTTATGGAACTTAATCCGGATAAACCAAAGTGGATAGCCGGATCGTTGGGACCTACCAATAAGACCGCTTCGTTGTCGCCGGATTTTCAGAACCCCGCATTCAGAGCTGTTTCATTCGACGATCTTTACCAGGCTTACCGTGAACAAACGCGGGGTTTACTCGATGGAGGCGCAGATCTGCTTATCGTGGAAACGATTTTTGATACGCTTAATTCAAAAGCCGCACTGATTGCTGTCTTTGATGAGCTTAGTGATCGAGGATTGATCAGGGAGGCAAAATCAGGAGAACCTGATTTTTATGAAAAAAATTCAATTCCGGTCATTGCTTCCGTCACCCTTTCGGATACAAGCGGACGAACCCTTTCCGGACAAACACTGGAAGCATTTCTTTGCTCTGTTTCTCATTTCGATCTGTTTGCCATTGGACTTAACTGTTCCATGGGAGCCAAAGAATTGCGCCCTCACCTTGAAGAGTTGTCCGGAATAGCCCCATTCCCCGTGATCGCTTATCCCAATGCCGGTCTTCCTGACCAATTTGGGGAATATGGCCAGTCGGTTGAGGAAATGACCGGCTATATCAGGGATTTTTTGGATAACCGGTTTGTAAACCTGATTGGCGGTTGCTGTGGCACTACTCCGGATCATATCAGGTCTTTTTCCGAACTCGCCGCAACTGCCGAAGTACGACTTGTCCCGGAACGGACTCATGAATTAAGGCTCAGTGGACTCGAACCTTTGACCCTATTCAAGGGAAGTAATTTTATCAATATCGGGGAAAGGACCAATGTGAGCGGATCCAAAAAATTTGCCCGTCTGATCCGCGAGGAAAAATATGAAGAAGCTTTATCCATAGCGCGCCAACAAGTGCAAAATGGAGCCCAGGTAATCGATATCTGCATGGATGAAGCGATGCTCGATACCGAAAAGGCAATGGTAAATTTCCTGAACATGATCGCTTCTGATCCCGATATTGCCAAGGTTCCCGCGATGATCGATTCTTCCCGCTTCAAGGTCATTGTAGCGGGGCTTAAATGTATCCAGGGCAAATCCATTGTCAACTCAATCAGCCTGAAGGAGGGCGAAGAAATATTCCGCCAGCAGGCTGAAGAACTCCGTAAGTTCGGAGCGGCAGTCATTGTCATGGCTTTCGATGAGGAAGGACAGGCAACGACTTTCAATCGACGCATTGAAATTGCAAAACGTACTTATCTTATCCTTACCCGCGATGTGAATTTCCCCCCGGAAGATATCATCTTCGATCCCAACATACTTACGATAGCCACCGGAATGGAAGAACACGACAACTATGCACTTGATTTTCTTCACACCACGAAATGGATTAAAGAAAACCTTCCCTATTCAAGGGTGAGCGGAGGAATCAGCAATCTTTCCTTTGCTTTCAGGGGAAATGATCTTTTGCGTGAAATCATCCATTCCGTCTTTCTTTATCATGCTGTTCAGGCCGGCCTCGATATGGGAATCGTCAATGCCGGATCTCTTCCGGTCTATGATGAAATTTCAAAAGACATCCTTGAACTTGTAGAAGATGTGATCCTGAATCGCAGGAAGGACGCGACAGAACGGTTGCTGGTCTATGCTGAGAAGATGAAGGATCCGGGGAAAAAAGTCACCAAAGAGGAAGCATGGAGAAGCCGGCCCGTTCGGGAACGGTTAAAACATGCTTTAGTAAAGGGGATAACCGAATACATCGATCCGGACATCGACGAGGCAATGCCACAATTCAAGACTGCCCTGAAAATAATTGAAGGACCGCTGATGGATGGCATGAATTATGTCGGCGAACTTTTTGGGAATGGGAAAATGTTTCTTCCACAGGTTGTAAAAAGCGCCCGGGTTATGAAGAAGGCTGTTGCCCGGCTTCTTCCCCGTCTGGAAAAAGAAAAAGCCGAAAATATCTCAACGACCCTTTCCGGTCGAAAAATTCTGCTTGCAACCGTTAAAGGTGATGTTCACGACATTGGAAAAAATATTGTCGGTGTGATACTTGCTTGTAATAACTATGAAGTGATTGATCTGGGGGTCATGGTTCCGGCTGATCGTATTCTTCAGGAGGCTCGTGAACAAAATGCCGATCTTATTGGACTAAGCGGTTTGATTACCCCTTCGCTGGAGGAGATGGTACATGTCGCCAGAGAGATGGAACGTCAGAAGTTCACTATTCCATTGCTGATCGGAGGGGCTACGACATCCGAACTGCATACTGCCGTTAAAATTGAATCCGTCTATTCCGGTCCTGTAATCCATGTCAGGGATGCTTCAAAGGCAGTTGGTATAGTTGCAAATCTTCTTTCCGGAAAGCCAGGAAATATGTTTTCACTTACAATAAAGAAAAAATATGAAGAGTTACGTGATCGTTTTGATAAAAAGGGAGATTATCTCTATATAACCATAGGGGAAGCCCGCAAGAATAAACTTAAACTTGATTGGAATAGCGCAAAAATAGTTAAGCCTCAGTTTTTTGGCAATAAGTTTTTCGTCGATTTCCCCCTTGAAGAATTGCGGGCTTACATCGATTGGACTCAATTTTTCCATGCATGGAAGATCAATGGGAAATATCCGGCGCTCCTTCATGATCAGGCAAAAGGAACAGAAGCCCAAAAATTGTTTGAGGACGCCCATTGTTTGCTTGACCAAATAATTAGTAAAAAGATGCTGATTGCAAGAGGCGTGGTCGGGCTGTATCCTGCCAACACTATTGGCGATGATATGGAAATTTATGAAGATGAAAACCGATCGGTGGTTCTTGCAACATTCCGGTTTTTACGTAACCAACAAAAAAAGGACTCCGGACAACCGAATTTATCGCTCGCCGATTTTATTGCTCCCGCAGAATCCGGCATACCGGACTATATAGGATTTTATGCGGTCACCGCCGGACTTGGTGTGGAGAAATGGGCAAATAATTTTAAGCAAGAACTTGATGATTACAATGCCGTCATGATCAAAATCTTAGCCGATCGCCTTGCAGAAGCTTTTGCGGAGAAAATGCATGAAAAAACCAGGAAGAAATTCTGGGGATACGCCATGAATGAAGCGCTCAAAATTCCAGCACTGATCCGTCAGGCTTATCAGGGAATCCGTCCCGCACCCGGGTATCCCTCCTGTCCTGAACATTCGGAAAAACGCGTGATTTTCGATCTTCTGAATGCCGATGAACAAATCGATATTCATTTGACGGAAAATTTCGCCATGGTTCCTGGAGCGTCGCTCTGTGGTTATTATTTTTCTCATCCAAAATCCCAATATTTTAACCTGGGTCGAATAAGTAAAGACCAGGTAATTGATTATGCAAAGAGAAAAAACATTAGTTTTGAGCAAGCTGAAAAACTCCTGAATACAAATCTGAACTATTAGCATATGAGAGTCATTGATCTGATCAGCAACGCTAAAAAAACCTTGTTTTCCTTTGAGTTGCTTCCCCCGCTCCGGGGTCATAATATCAACCGGATCTATCAAACCGTGGATCCTTTAATTGATTTTAGTCCTTCTTTTATTAATGTTACGTATCATCAGGAAGAGATTGTTTATAAAAAGCATAAAAGCGGTCTGCTTGAAAAAAAAACCGTCCGGAAACGACCGGGGACCGTTGCTATCTCTGCCGCTATCAAATATAAATATCCTTCGGTTGAAGTTGTTCCCCATCTGATTTGTGGCGGTTTTACCAGGGAAGAGACGGAATATGCCCTGATCGACTTTCATTACCTGGGCATTGATAATATTCTTGCTTTACGGGGCGATGCGCCAAAAAATATCCGGACATTCTCTCCCGAAAAGGATGGCCATACTTATGCCAATGAACTGGTTCAACAAATTACCCATATGAACCATGGCAAATATCTTGACGAAGAGCTATTGAATACTTTCGCAACTAATTTTTGTGTAGGCGTTGCGGGATATCCCGAAAAACATATTGAATCTCCAAATCTTGCTTATGATCTGAAATATCTCAAGGGAAAGATCGATGCCGGTGCCGAATATATCATCACGCAGATGTTTTATGACAATCGGAAATATTTTGATTTCGTCGATTCCTGCCGGAAGTGTGGCATTACCGTTCCCATTATTCCGGGTTTGAAACCCATCTGTACCATGAAAGATATAAATATTCTCCCCCAGGTCTTTAATATTGATATCCCGGAAGAGCTTGTTAAAGAAATACAAAAATGCAAAACGAATGAGGATGCATTTCATACAGGTATAGAATGGAGCATCAATCAATCCAGGGAACTCATAAAATTTAATGTTCCTGTATTACATTATTTTACCGTCGGGATTTCTGAAAATATAAGGCAAATTGCCAAAGCCGTTTTTTAATCTTCTGATTTATGAGCATCTATTCCACCTTATGCAAGGAAGTCCGGTCAGGAAAAAAAAAGTTTGCCGTCCTGATAGATCCGGATAAAAATGATATCACCTCTATTCAGAAACTGGTGAAAGTTGCAATCAAAGGAGGGGTCGATTATTTCTTTTTAGGGGGAAGTATATTGATCAATGATAACCAGGATAGTCTGATCACCTGTCTTAAAGAAAGTTGCGATATCCCGGTTTTACTTTTCCCGGGAAACAGTATGCAATTGAATAATAAAGCCGACGGTCTCCTTCTTCTTTCATTAATTTCGGGCAGGAACCCCGAAATGCTTATTGGCCGTCATGTGATTTCCGCTCCTTTTTTAAAAAAGAGCAACCTGGAAATAATGCCCACCGGTTATATCCTGGTTGAAAGTGGATCTCTGACAACAGTTGTCTACATGAGCAATACAACGCCTATTCCATCTGCAAAGAGTGAAGTTGCCATGTGTACTGCCATGGCCGGAGAGATGCTTGGTCTTAAATTGATCTATATGGATGCAGGGAGCGGTGCATTAAATCCCGTTCCCGGAGCTATGATAGAAAAAGTTAAAAAGAATATCAGTCTTCCTTTAATTATCGGAGGAGGGATAACCACTCCCCGAAAAGCTAAGGATGCCCTGAATGCCGGAGCTGATGTGGTCGTAATTGGTAACGCCATTGAAAAAGACCCAAAGCTCATCTATAAAATCGCTGAAATCCTCTGAGCATGAATAAGGTTGTTTTTTTACTACTGACCGGTTATTTACTGCCCTTGTCGCTGTTATCACAGCCCCGGGTTCTGACAATAGCTGAAGCAACCGGAATGAACCCTGCTCTCAAGGCCGCTGACTTGGCGCAATTGCAGTGGATCGGGAAATCAACGGATTATTCATATGTAAAGCAAGATCTTTTGTTGAAAGGTTCCGTCAAATCTCCTTCCCCCGATACCCTGATTACCCTGGACATCCTTAATTTTTCCTTGCAAAATCTCATTAAAGAACCGCTGCAGAAGATTCCCGCTATCAGTTTTCTTGATGATTCCCGGATTCTTTTCAATGCCGGGACCAAATACCTGGTTTATGATCTTGGATTGAAAAACGCAAGAATAGTTAATTCCTGCGATTCCACCGCTGAAAATATTGACATCGAAAAATTTACCTTTAAAATTGCGTTCACCAAAAAAAATAACTTATATATCGCCTTCCGCGACAGGGAATCGGCCATTACATCCGAATCAAATCCCGGGATCGTTTATGGTTCAGAACGGGTTCATCGTAACGAATTCGGTATTGATAAAGGGACTTTCTGGTCTCCCAAGGGAAATTTCCTTGCTTTTTACCGGATGGACGAAACCATGGTGACTGATTACCCGTTGGTGGATATCAGCAAACGGATTGCGGTCGTGACTCCGGTTAAATATCCCATGGCCGGAATGGTTAGCCATAAAGTGACCCTTGGCATTTACAACACCACTACGGGAAAGACCATTTATCTTCATACCCGGTATTTGAACGAAACATTTCCCCAGGGAGAAACGATACGGGCGGATGATATGGAATATCTTACCAATGTAACCTGGTCTCCCGACGAAAAACATGTTTATATAGCCTGTCTGAACCGGGATCAAAATCACATGCAGTTAAACAAATATGATGCCGCTACCGGGGATTTTATCAAGACCTTATTTGAAGAGAGAAGCGATAAATATGTGGAACCCGTTCATGGCCCTGAATTTATAAATAACGACCCGTCAGGATTTATCTGGCAAAGTTCCCGCGATGGATATAATCATCTTTATCTGTACGATTCGGAGGGGAGCCTCCTCCGGCAGCTTACCAAAGGATCCTGGGTTGTGACACGATTTCTGGGAACCGATTTAACGGGTACAAAGGTGTTTTTCATGGGCAATAAAGGTAATCCTTTGGAGGAAAAACTCTTCTCCGTTTCCATTAAAAAAGATGCCCTCACGCTCCTGACAAAAACCCCGGGGATACATAATCCTCAAGTTTCAGCCGATGGGAAATATATCCTGGATAAATTTGAGAGCATCTCAACGGCAAACCAGGTCGAACTCCTTGATGAAAAAGGAAATTTGCTTCGTACTCTTCTTGAAAGCAATAATCCTTTGACAGGTTTTAACCTGGGAAAGATGTCTGTTTTTACGTTAAAAAATGAGGAGAATACTGAACTCTATTGCCGTTTGATCAAACCCATTGATTTTGATTCAACAAAAAAGTATCCGGTTATCATTTATGTTTATGGAGGCCCCCATTCGCAATTGATTAATAATTCATGGTTAGGTGGTGCCGGGTTGTTTTTAAATTATCTGGCCGAACAGGGATTTATAGTTTTTACACTCGATAACCGTGGCACCTGCAATCGTGGTCTCGATTTTGAGCAATCCATTTTCAGGCAACTTGGCGTCAAGGAGGTCGCCGACCAGATGGTTGGCGTGAATTACCTGAAATCGCTTTCCTGTGTCGATTCCACAAGGATCGGGATCAATGGATGGTCTTATGGCGGTTTCCTGACCATCACCATGATGCTGAAGTATCCCGGCACCTTTAAAGTAGCCGTATGCGGAGGGCCGGTCGCCGACTGGAAATACTATGAAGTCATGTACGGAGAACGATACATGGATACTCCGGAATCAAATCCCGAAGGATATAAAAATGCATCTTTACTCAATTATGTTAAGAACCTTCAGGGGAAATTACTTATCATTCATGATGATCAGGATAACACGGTGGTACTGCAAAACAGCCTGACTTTTTTAAAGAAGTGTGTGGATGAAGGCAAGCAAGTCGATTTTTTTCTTTATCCGGGTCATCCTCATAACGTTCGCGGAATAGACCGGGTCCACCTGAATAAAAAGATGGTACAATATTTTATGGACTATCTGTAATCCCTGTCATTATTCATCAGCAAACCTCCGGCATATTTCTCTTAACCCTTTTTCCTGCCTGCGGTTAATCGCTTTAATTTATGTGGAATTGTAACGCAATCCTCTTCCGGGAGAAGCCGAGAACCGAAACTATATCGATTTTCCGGAACAATGCAAATTCTGGCATCGGCGGATGTTTTATGAGCAGAATGAATAAGATGCCAAGTCCGGAAAGTTTCTTTTTCATGCCGTTTGTTAAGAGGTCGCAATATACGCCATAATGATGACAGAATCAAGGAATAGCTTAACTTCAGGTTGATGCCCTTCAACTTTGTGCATAAAAATGTATATATTAATTGAAAAGGGTACCACATTTCAATTGAAAAGTATACCACTTATCGAAGTTAAACCAGTTGCTTTGCAGATGCAAAAGCAGCGTAAAAACGATGATAAGTATGGATACTAAACAAG
>Ga0247840_10000062_pt1 | contig 184712 bp, 183 predicted proteins | sample LaCruzMarch2015__FD_192404 | JGI IMG/M metagenome (GOLD analysis project Ga0247840, IMG submission 192404) | Freshwater microbial communities from meromictic Lake La Cruz, Castile-La Mancha, Spain - LaCruzMarch2015_17m | ecosystem: Environmental > Aquatic > Freshwater > Lake | place: Spain... | reverse complement strand
TTGTACTGGACCCCATTCTTTAGACACCAGTCTTGTTAGCTAAAGTATAGCTCTCTGCGCTCAAAAGTGCAAATTTGACTGGCGACATTTTGAGAGCGGAATGAATCCTAGAATTATTGTAACGATAAATTGTCTGGTAAATTTCAAGCACTAGCTCGCCAAGTTTTTTGAATCTAGCCGGATCACCAAGATCAATTTTAAACTGAGAATAGAAAGACTCTTGGTAACCATTCTCCCACGGACAACCTGGGGTCGAGCGAGAGATTAAGGTACCGACATTTTGTAAGGCTTCAATAAACACCTGTGAGTTGTATTCACTACCATTGTCCGAGTGAAATATCTCTGGTCGAGAATTAGTGTGAATGGCATTTAGGAAGGCTGACAGCACTAACTGAGTAGCGTGATTGGTGTAGACGGATAGACCAACGATTTTTCTGGTGAATAAGTCCTCTACTGTTGCGACATAAACCGTTTTACCTTGAAATGGAATATAGGTGAAATCTGATACCCAAATATGATTCTCGTAAGCGGGATAGGTGGTGATAAGAATATTGGGGTAAATAACCTTAATATTCTTGGTTTTCTTGTATTTACGACCTCGCCTGCGATACGCTTTGATACCAAATATATTCATCACTCGTTTGACTCCTTTTCGATTAAGATGAAGATGCCAAGCTAAACGTCTGGATCCGTAACTTGGATGTTCTCGTAATACTTCCTCGATTCGGCATTTAAGTTGCCAATCCTTGTCTGGTTTCTTCTGTTTGTAATAGAGACTTTGGCGAGAAATTTGAAACTCTCTGGCCCGAAGAGTTTTAGATGTCTCGCTGTCAGCTAACATTTCTTTTTTTGGGTTTCAGATAGCTTGAGGGTAATCTCACCCAAGAGCTGAAAAAGCTGAGAGTTTTCCTTTTTCAAGCGAATGATTTCAGACACAGTTGGACCACCTTCGACCTTTTTAGCAATCCAAGCATAGATAGTACCTTCCGCCAGACCGTGATCTTTAGCGGCTTGCATAACAGTAACACCTTCGTTTTTAATACGATTGATAATTTGCTCCTTTAATTCTGGAGCGATTTTTTGTCTTTTCATATATCTTGTATATTAACTAGATTGATAAATTATACAAGATTGGTGTCAAAAATTTGGGGTCCGGGCCAAACCCTTATCATTTCTTTCACGGCAGTAATTCGATCTTTTGGTTCTAAATGTTCTATCATGTCATTGGAAAACACTAGATCGAAAGTACTGTCTGTAAAAGGAAGTTTCGTTGAATCTCCCTTAATAGGAATCATATTTTTAGCTTTCTCTTTATATTCTGTTGAATAATCATTAAAGTTTTTGTCCACTCCAATAAATGTAATTTTTGGTAAATATTTGCCAATACCTTGAGTCCCTGACCCTATCTCACATATTTTAACTTCTGCATCTTCTTTCAAAAGACAATTTATTGTTTTAATTATAGGCTGATATCTGATTTTTTGGTTTAACATATACTTAATTTAAAGAGATTTTTTTAAAAATTGATTAAACTATTTTTTAGCAATAGACCAAATGTTATTTGAGAAAATTGGTCTAAGGAAAAAGATTAGTGATGGTTGAATAAAAACATATTGGAAAAAACTCATTACTCCTTTAACAAGAAAACTGTCTTTTAAAAATACTTTTACTAGGATGAATCCAGAATTATTTAAACTTTGTAAAACACTTTTTGTCGTTTGTTCATTTATATGCATTTCTAATTCATAGATTGATCGAGGATTTTTATTATATTTTAATTTTCTTCCTAAGATGGGCTCATAGAATAACTTACTCAATATAAAATAAACAAATCTTGTATAATATTTGTAACCAATGTTATAGTAAACCTTATTGGGAGAAGTATGAAGTATCAATCTGCCTCCAGTTTTTAATACTCTATGTAATTCTTTAAGTATAATATTCAGTTCTTCCGGATACACATGCTCTATAATATCTAAAAAGAAAATTACGTCAAAAGATTCGTCTTTAAAAGGCAGAAAATCAGAGTCGTGGTGCATAAAACTAATCTTGTCTGTAATTTTTTTATCAAGAAATTTTAACGATTCTTGCCCAAAACTGATAGCATCACGAGAATAATCTATTCCACAAGCGAAAGCGCCCTTTATACCTGCCTGAACTGTAACTTCTCCTCTACCACAAGCAAAATCAAGTATTTTTTCACCCTTATGTATATTTGCTAATTTTATGGCATAAGTAAGACGTGGATCTACTCTCTTTTCTTGATATTTTTTCCAATATTCATAGCTACCGCACCCATTATTTACGGTAAAATATTTTTCATCATACCTTTCTGAATTAATTTTTTTCATATTATTTATATATTATTGACACTGAAAAAGTAAATCAATGGAATCGACTTTTTGCTCAAGACGATAAACATATCCTATATCAACTAATCTAATGTTATTAAGTTTGCATTTTAATAACGAAATAATATCTATAATCGTTCCATCGGATGGTCTGCCAACACTTGTCTCTATAAGCAAATATTTAGTTTTTTTTAAAGTGTTTTCACTTGAAATTAATACATCATATTCTGATCCCTCGGTATCAATCTTTAATAAATCTATTTTTTCTTCTTTTTTTATTTTATCTAAATCATCTAATTTAACTGTTTTAACTTCTTCGCACAGATCTTCCTCATTCCTCTTATATGATGAAGACATTAAGGTGGTTCCTGGCGTATATAATTTTAATTTTTTTTCCGTTGATATGGCGTAATTATAACAATTATTTTTATTAACATTCAGAATTAATTTATCATAGACTTTTTTTATAGGTTCAAGACTATATATCGTTTTGGCATGAAGATAATTAGTGCAAAAAATATTAAATTGACCAATATTTGCACCTATATCAATTATAATTGAATTTTCCGGTATATACTTTTTTAAAAAAGAATTATCTATATAAACATTTTGAAGAAATCCAATTCCGAATGGATTATCAAAAATAATAGATTTATTAAATATTCTACTCTCATAATGGTTAGATCTAAAAACTTTGTTTTTTAAAATTAAATAATACTTTTTTATGACAAAATCTACCTTTATAGTGAATGGCAAAGAAAGCCTAAAAAAACTCACGTCATTCTCTAATAAAGAGTATAATCTTTTTAATTTACCTATCATGTTTTTTAGATTACCATAAATTCTTTAAAAAAACACGTAGGTGATATAATTTTCCAAATCCGATATACATCTTCTTCATTATTTGTAAATCGGTAATTTTCCTTTTCTCTTGAACCCATTTTCTTTTTTTAAGAATTTTTGGAAGATTTTTTATGTTAAATATCCAACCTTCAATATACGAGAGTGAAATTTTTGGTTTAAATATTAAAAGAAAGAAAATTATTTCAAAAATATTTTGAATAAGATAAATTGGTATTATCCATAACAGATTACACAACTTATAATTTTTTAATAACATTTGCAAAGAATTTTGATTTCGCCATAAAAAAGAAAGGTATTTTATACCGTTACCTGTAGTCCCCGAACCAGCATGATATACAAATACGTTATCAATGTGAGAAAAATTTTTCTCCAATAAATTTAATCTCCAAAACCAATCAGTCTCTTCATAATACATAAAAAAATTGTTATCCAATCCAAGAGTATCTTTATATAATTTTTTTTCAAAAAATAAACAAACTCCGGATAAATAAAAATCTTCTACTTTTTTATTTTTAAAATAAACGGGGTGTCCTAAGAAGTCTATTGTTGCAAAATATTTTTTAAATTCTTTTTTGTTTTCATAATCTTTTGAATAAGGAGCTATAACACTAAAATTATTATTGACATAGAAAACTAAAATCTTTTCCAAAAAATCATTTTCAACCCAAGTATCATTATTCAATAATAATATATATTCTCCTGAACAATTATTTATTCCTAAATTATTTCCACTAGCAAATCCAAGATTATTTAGATTTTTAACAATTTTTATCTTTTCATCTTTATAATTGTTTTTTATAAATCTAATACTGTCATCATTCGAGGCATTATCAACAAAAACAATCTCAAAATCTTGATAGGTTTGAGATAATAAAGAATCAAACAGTTTTTTAAGCCATTTTTTACCATTATAATTTACTATTATTATAGATATTAATTTACTCATTTTTATAAATTTTCTTTGCTCAAACTTGTAATTATTTTATTTTTTCTCAGTAAATTTTGTTGAATATTATCATACGATTTAATAAGAAGGTTGATTTTAAGAATAAGAGATTCTTTATTAAAAGGAATCATATCTAAATAATAATTTTCCATTCCTATCGATTTCATATAATTACTCATTTTAAATTCATATCCAGTCGAGATAACTGGAATTCCTACTGTAGATGCAATTATTATTGGATGCATACGAGCACTGATCAAAAACTTAATATTAGAAAATACAAACTTTATTTCACTAGGAAGTAAGGTGTGAATATCCATGATTGGAAGATTAAGATTAAAATCTTTATTTATTTTTTGCGAAAAAAATAAATCTTCTTCATTTGGAGCAAAAAACATCACTTTATACCCCAATAACAAAATATATGAAATAACTTCTGTTATACCAGATATATAAACACTGTGTTCTCTTTCAGAGATATCCGTAAATTTAGTGTCTCGAACTACTATCATAACGGTTGTTTTATCAACCTTGTAATCACTTATAATTTTTTTTGCTCGAAAAGAATCATTTGTTTTAAGAAGAATAACCGAATCGGCAGTTTTATATACATTAGAAAATACTCCGTATTCCTTTAATAATGAGACTGTTTTTTCATCTCGTGCGAGGATACCATCTATTTTTTTTAAAAACCATCTAACAAAAAAAATACTTATCTTAGGAAAAGGTCCTATGGATTGAGCGTATAATATTAAAATTTTGTGTTGTTTTTTAATTAAAAAATATTCAAAAAATCTAAGGGGGTATGCATATTTTTTAGATAGAAAATCTCCGCCAGCACTGAGAATTAGATCGGCAGATTTAATTTCGTTTAATATTTCAAATTTAGACTTTTTCATATTAAATGTCACAAATAAAAAAGAATTTATGACAATGTATATGGTTTTAAGAATAAAAGGTATATTATTAAAAAAAAATTTTAGAGAAAAAACTTTGCCTGTATATTTTATTTTTGACACATCAAACAAACGAGGAACTATTTTTATATCTTTAAAATATTCCTTAGTAATAGCTGGGTGACTGGATTCTAAAACTAAAAAACACCCAGGAAAAGTTTCTTGCATTTGGCATATCATTGCTTCAGCCACGGCCACATCACCCAAGTTTTTTGACCAATTATCTTTAATGATTATTTTCATTTTATTATTTAATGATTTTTCTTATTTTGAAAGTCATAAAATGTGAATGAGTTTTATCTATATTTCCTAAACTAGAAAGTAAAGGAAAATATCCAGATCCTTTAATACTTTCTATTTTAAACCCAAAGACTTCAAAATATTCTTTCATTCCTCTTATATTATATATCCCAACATGTTTCCATGACCCTAAATTGGTAAGATTATCTTTGTGTAAAGAAAAAGGATTGCCTATTCCACATTTAATATTTGATATATTAGTCAAAGAAAATATTTGCCAACCCATAATGCTTGCAAAAATATTACACCAACTACTAGCATTTTCTGTACTTACAACAGCATATCCTCCAGGTTTTAATATTCTATATATTTCTGATATAAAATTATCTGAGTTGTACAAATGTTCTATAACCTGATTGGCGTGTATAACATCAAAGAAATTACTTTCAAAATTAAATTTATTATTTAAATCAAATTTGTTAACTATTATATCATTGGCTCTGGCTCTTTTTATTCTTTCATCAACGATTTCTACCCCATAAATATTTTTAGTATTTATTCTTTTGGCAAGTTTTTTTGTTAATTCTCCATCATCACAACCTAAATCTAAAAAAAAAGAATCGGGCTTTTCTTCTAATAAATTAAATATATTTTTATGATTAAGTACGACGGCTTGTGTATATAAATTTATAAAATATTTTTTCATACTTTTAATTTTTTAGTAAATTTAACAAACAAATTTGTAAATCCTTTAGTATAATCAACATCGTACTCTACATTTTCTTTATTAATAAAAAATTCTTTATATAAAGAATTTTTTCTTAATATCCATTTCGAAAAATAAAGATTAAGCAAACCAAGAATACTCCACCAGCCACCATTAATTTTTACAGTTTCAACAACAAAACCAGTTTCTTCTCCTAATTGTTTTATTTCGTGAAAGGAATAATGTCTGTGTCCAATCAGCCACCATGCTGGATCTAAAATGTTTGAGAATACGGATGTATATGGAGTTGACAGATAAAAATGACCGTCAGGTTTTAAAACCCTGAATACTTCACTAAACATTTTGGATTCGGTATTTATCGGGATGTGTTCTATTACTTCCCAAGAAACAACAGTATCGAAGAATTCGTTTTTAAATGGTAAGTTTATTGCATTACCAACTTTTGGAACAAGCCTTTTGTCTTTAATGTTCTGTTTTACAGTTTTAAGAAATTCTTCAGATATTTCCACGGCCGATATCTCCTTAATTCCTCTTTGTAAAAAATTTAACTCACACCAACCATAACCACATCCAATATCTAAAATTTTTTTATTTAGTAGGTCTACATTACTTACAAACAAAACACTAGCCAAAAGTCTGCCGGTAAGAGAATAATTTGGTTTTTCGTTTAAAATATTTTTCATAATTTATTTGCTATTTATATATTCAATTATTTTCATAGAAATCATACAACCAAATAAGACGGGGTGTCTTAATCCCTTTTTAATAATTTTGATAAAAGAAAAGCGATAAAAAAAACTCATTTGTTTTTTAAATTCCACAGGATGTTTTTTCGCATAAATTTCAAAGAAATTTGACCCATAATATTTCTTTTTTTGACTACTACCAAATAAGTTTATGTCTCCTTCATCATGTTCAATAAAAGAAATAATTCTTGATATTTTATAATCTTTTTCTCTAAATCGTATTGTTAAATCCCAATCCTCCCCAGCATATAAATTTTCATCATACCCACCAATTAACAAAAACTTATCTTTCCTAAAAAATCTGATACCTTCCATATAATCGTTACCAACGTAAAAACTCCTTTCAAATGCTTTAACTTTTGCCCAAAAACCGACGCCAATTGATTTTTCTGGTAAAATTACGGCGTCACACCTTTTCCACTCACTTAACTCCACACATTCTTTAATAGAATTAATATTAAAAAAGATATCACTATCATGAATCAACAAGTATTCCCCTTTTGCTTGTTTAGCACCAAAATTACGCTGTGTACTTCTCTCGGGTCCTAAATTAAAAACTTTATCAGTATATTTTTTTGCAATTTCTTTGGTATTATCCGTACTGTTATTATCAACGATAATTAATTCTATATTTTTATAACTTTGTTTTTTGATTGACTCCAAACATCTCTCAAGCGTTCTTGAAGAATTTTTTGTTGGTATAATTACTGATACTAGAGGGTTATCCATTGATATTTGATATAAATTGCTTATAACTATTTTTAAAATTTATTTTCTTGCTCCACTCCCAGCTATTTTTCTGTAATGTTTTATAGAAATTATGATTCTTTAAAATCCCCGCTATTTGTTCAGCTAAATTGACTAAAGTATTTTTTTCACAAACTAATCCCGTCTGATCGTCTTTGACTGCGTCTCGTAAACCATCTACATTATATACTACAGCTGGAGTTCCTTGACTATTTGCTTCGGTTACAATCAAGCCCCAGCCTTCTTTCACCGACGTCACAATAATCAAATGTGCTTTTTGCATTAATTCAGATTTTTGGGCAGCATTTACTCTTCCCAAGCACTGAATTGAGGCTGAATACTTTGAATTATTGACTAAATTTAACATTTTCTGACCATAAAGACCACAAGAATCGCCCGCAATGATAAGTTCTAGGTTTGGAATACTTTCTTTGCCTACTTCAAATGCTTTTATAATCTGGTCCGTCCGTTTCATTGAACGAATAGCACCAAGAGAAAGAATGGTTGGTTTTTCAAACTTTTTTATTGTTTCAAGACTATTCACAGGTTCCATTTCTATTCCTACTGATATTATGGAGATATTTTTTCCCTTAAAACCAAATCTCTCAAGGTCTTTCTTGGTGCTTTCTGATATAGTGATAACTTTCTTATCATTCAAAAGCCAAAGATATAGGGGCTCTAAAATATAACCGATTATATTTAACGGAAAAAACATTTGGTAAAACCATATTTCTCGACATAGTTGATAAACAACAAGAATATTCTTTTGCTTTGTATAGAATTTACAAAAAAAAGGAATGGTGTTAATTTCATCTATTACAAAATCTGGCCATTCACTTAAATATTTTTTGTAATAAAGAAAAGCACGCCAATAGACAGTCCATTTATTTCCTAACCGAATTATTTTTAAATTATCTTTAACTTCTTCTTTTTCGCATCCTGAAAAACCGGCAGTGACAAATATAACTTCATGTCCGTCTCCTACAAGTCTTCTTGCCAACTCCTCATTCATAACTTCCGCTCCGCCCGCAAGAATATTTTTCTTGTCTTTCCATGTAAACCATAAGATTTTCATAACTTTATAGTTTTTTATCTCTTATTACATACATCGGTCTATTTGATACCTCTTGTGAAATTGAACCAATATAAAGAGCAATAAGTCCAAGACAGGATAAAATAACACCGACTAAGAATAAAACTGCCACTACCAAAAAGGCAAGCCATGTAAAGCCCATAGGATCGTTCAAAATTACTTTTTCAACAAAAATCAAAATTCCCAAGAATCCCGAGACAACAATGATAAAAATACCAAGATAGCCGGCCAGTTTAAGAGGAAAAAGACTCATAGAAACAAAACTAGAAAGAGCTAGTTTTATAAGTTTAAGAGTATTATATGAAGCTTTGCCATTAACACGTTCATTAGCTTCAAATTCAACAAAACTTCTTTTAAAACCAAGCCAGGCTATGAGACCTCTCGTAATTCTTGTCCTTTCTGTACACTGATTAAAAGCGTCTATTACTTTCCTATCGATGAGGCGAAAATCGGTGGAGCTCGGAGCAATTTCCGTATCAGAAATTTTTGACATTATTTTATAGAACAACTTTGAACCAAATATTTTTATGAATGTATCGCTTTTGGAAGATTTTCTAATTCCAACAACCACTTCAAAACCTTTTTCCCAATCCATTATAAATTTTGGAATTATTTCCACTGGATGTTGTAAATCTGCATCTATCAAAATAGCGCAATCCCCTTTACAATGATTGAGTCCTGCAGTGGTCGCCATCTCTTTGCCAAAATTTCTTGAAAATTCCAAATACTTTACTTGACTATCAGAATCGGCTATTTTCCTTGAGATTTCCGCTGTCTTGTCCGTGCTTCCATCATCCACAAAAATAATTTCAAAATCATATTTTGGAGACAATGAAGAAATAATCTTTTTTACTTGTTCATAAAAAAGAGGGATGTTTACTTCCTCGTTATATATCGGTGTAATTATGGAAATTTTTTTCATATTATTGAATAATAACCGTTTCTTTTGAATTTTTTTTTGATTTTAGAAATAAATTGACTAAAAGTGACAAGGTTATCAAAACAGAAAAAATTAAAAGAATGGTGGCAAATTGAGCAATATTTTTGTGATAAAAAATTAAGAAAATGATTTGTAGAGCAAGCAGAAATGCTGAAATATAGAAAAATAATCTATCATGAACTGCCACAAAATAATTTATCAAAGTAGTAGATATGGAATAAAACAAAGCAATAAGCCCAAAATACCCCAGATATGGCGCGATATCGACATAAGCCGATCCAAGCAATACTTTAACAATAAAACTGGGAAAAGTAAAGAAACAAACGACGGCAATTATAGATAAAATCGAGATGACGGAAAGAGAAAGAGTTAGAATCCTTTTATGTTTGTCATCTCCTTTGGAATGGGAAGCAGAAATCATAGGAAACATTACAGTAGAAAAAGAAGTTGTCACATATATTATAATCTTACCGATAGTGGATAAAGCAGAATAATGCCCAGCCATTATTGGTTCAAAAAAGTGTTTCGCTAAAACTATATCAATATTCATAAGTAAAGCAATAATTAAATTGGCAAAAAAAGCTAATTTTAAAAGCGGAAAATAATCGCGAATAGAAATTTTAGTTTTTATTTCTGTAATGTATTTTGAATCTTTCAATTCTTTTTTGATAATATTCCAAGAATATAAATAAGCCAAAAATGAGGCAAGAACTACCGCCAGAACTGCACCAGAAACATAATAGCCGATATAAACTAAAAGAACTCCAAGAAATAGTTTCAAAGTAGTAGAAATAACACTGAAAGCTGAAATGTTAAAAAACTTTTGCAAACCGTGCATTACTCCACTAGTTAAGGAGGAGAAAAATCCGAGTGGCACGAGAAGAATAAAAATTAAAAGCGGAATTTTGTGTATTCCCAAGAAAGATGCAAAAAAAGGTACCAACAAAAGACATATTAAAAAAGAAATAAGACTGGTAACTGTAACAAATCTGAACAATGATTTTAGAAAACTTACAACCAAGTGGTGTTCTTCTTTGGCCTCGTGGTCAGAGATACATTTTGCGACAAAAAGAGAAAGGGTGGCTGATGGAACTCCGATAATAAGAAGTAAACTGAAGATAGAAGACATCTCTCCGAAGCCTATTGGACCGAGCATTCGCCCCATCATTAGGGTAAAGATGTAATTTAAGACATTTACGATCAAAGACCCTCCTACTACTATGTAGCTCGCTTTCATAAAGGCGTTCTTGAACAAAAAATCTAAGACAAATTTCATAAAAAATAGTATAGCACAAAATTAGACTCGGTTCAGTATTGAATCAAAAGCCCCGCGCATCAGATGCGCGGGGCTTTTGATTCGTTTTTCTTATTTATTCTTCTTTTCTTTTATCACTGCTTGAGCTGCCGCAAGTCGTGCAATGGGTACTCTAAAAGGTGAACATGATACATAAGTGAATCCTTCTCTGTGGCAGAATTCTACGGTTCTAGGTTCCCCACCGTGTTCTCCGCAAATTCCGACTTTCAAATCTTTCTTTACTCCCCTGCCTTTCTTGATAGCAATTCTTATGAGTTCACCAATTCCCTCTTGATCAAGAACTTCAAATGGGTCAAATTCGTAAATATTTTGTGCAACATATTCTTTGAGGAATTTTCCTGCATCGTCTCTCGAAAGTCCACCTCCCATCTGAGTAAGATCGTTTGTTCCGAAAGAGAAGAATTCTGCACCGGCCTCTACTATTTTATCGGCAACAAGAGCTGCTCTCGGAACTTCAATCATTGTTCCGATTTTATAATTCATTTTAATCTTCGCTTCTTTGAGTTTTGATTCAACTATTTTGACAACGCTATCTTTCAAAATGGAGAATTCTTTTGTTGTAGCAACAAGAGGAATCATTATCTCAGGAACAACTTTATGTTTCTTCCCGCAAATAGGACATTTTTTACTGACAAGTATTGCCGCTTCTATCACGGCGTTTGTCTGCATATCGTAAATTTCCGGAAATGTGATGGCAAGTCGGCAACCACGGTGCCCAAGCATGGGATTGAATTCATGAAGATCGTCTATTTTTGCTTTCAAAACTTCTACGCTGACTTTCATTTCTTTTGAAAGTTCTGCTATATCTTTTTCTTTTGTAGGTAGAAATTCATGTAGAGGCGGGTCGAGATATCGGACGGTTACAGGGAATCCTTCCATCGTGTGGAATAAGCCAACAAAATCTTCTCTTTGATATGGAAGAAGTTTCGCCAAGGCTTTCTTTCTGCTTTCTAAATCATTTGAAAGAATCATTTCTCTGACTGCTTTGATTCTATCGCCTTCAAAGAACATATGTTCTGTCCTACAAAGTCCGATGCCTTCTGCACCGAATTTTCTCGCCATTTTGGCATCTGTCGGAGTATCTGCATTTGTTCTCACTCCGATTTTTCTAAAGCTGTCAGCCCAAGCCATGATTGTTCCAAAGTCGCCAGAAAGTTCTGGGTCCTCCGTCGTAAGTTTTCCTTCATAGACTTTTCCCGTAGAACCGTCTAGAGAAATAAAATCTCCTTCTTTCAAAGTTATTCCTTTGTCTTTTACAATCAAAGTTTTTGCTTTTTCATTTATAGTTAAATCCGAACATCCGGCCACACAACAAGTTCCCATACCTCTTGCAACCACAGCTGCATGAGAGGTCATGCCTCCCCTTGCGGTAAGAATTCCTTTTGCACTGTGCATTCCATCTATGTCTTCTGGAGATGTTTCTGTTCTGACAAGAATGACGTCTAAACCTTTCTTTGTCTTTTCAAATGCATCGGATGCAGTGAAGACTATCTCTCCCACAGCAGCTCCTGGAGATGCTGGAAGGCCTTGTACGATAGCTTCTGCCTTGTTTAATGCAATTGGGTCAAACTGCTTGTGAAGAAGCTGATTAAGCTGATTTGGATCAATTCTAAGCAAAGCAACTTCCTTTGTAATAAGTTTTTCTTTTACTAAATCAACAGCCACTTTCACCGCTGCCGCTGCGGTTCTTTTTCCGTTTCTGGCCTGTAAAATATATAGTACGTTTTTTTGAATGGTAAACTCCATATCTTGCATATCTTTGTAATGCCTTTCAACTCTGTTGCATACATCTACAAGTTCTTTATAGATTTTTGGATTTTTTGTTTTTAAAGTGGAAACAGCGAGCGGTGTTCTGATACCCGCAACGACATCTTCCCCTTGAGCATTCATCAAATATTCTCCGTAAAACTTTGCTTCTCCCGTAGAAGGATTTCTGGTAAAACAAACTCCCGTTCCGGAATCATCGCCAAGATTTCCAAAGACCATAGCTTGAATGTTTACTGCGGTTCCTATAAGTCCCTTGATATTATTTATTTCTCTATATCTTATGGCTCTGTAATTATTCCAAGAATTAAATACTGCTTTGATAGCAAGATCCAATTGCTTTTTAGGGTCTTGAGGAAATTCCGCTTTGGTTTCCTTTTTGACCATATCTTTATATTTCTTCACAATTTCTTTCAAATCTTCCACGGTCAAATCGGTATCATACTTTGCTCCATGAGTATCTTTTACTGATTCTAAAATATGTTCAAATTTTGAATGTTCAACTTCGAGGACAACAGAACCGAACATCTGGATCAGTCTTCTGTATGAGTCATAAGCAAATCTGGCATTACCCGTCTTTTCTGCAAGACCGACTACAGACTTGTCGTTAAGCCCAAGGTTCAAAATAGTATCCATCATTCCAGGCATTGAAGCTGCGGCTCCCGAACGTACAGACACTAGAAGCGGGTTGCTGGCATCTCCCAGTTTCTTTCCCATTTTCTTTTCTAGATTTAAAAGATTGGTTTTTATTTGCGCATCAATTTCCGGAAGAATTTTCTTGCCGATATCGTTATAAATCTTGCAGGTTTCTGTAGTAATAGTAAATCCTGGTGGAACATTAATACCCAGGCTTTTCATTTCTGCGAGGTTCGCTCCTTTTCCTCCGAGAATTTCCTTCATACTCTTATTGCCTTCCTCAAACGCGTATACATACTTCATTTTCTTTTTTTCAGACATTTTTTTAAAAAAATTATTAATAAATACCTACACAAAATAAAAAAGGACAAGCCCTTTTATAACCTACAATATATTTATATCAAAAAAATATATTGAAAGCAATTAATTTAAACCTAATTTGTCTGTTCAAACCGGAAAGTTTGATTATATTATCTTTTTTATCAGTCTTAATTTGTGCTCGTCAAAAAGAATTTTCCAATTTATTTTGGCCATCAAATATACCAAATAAAAGGCAAAAATTTGTCCTAAAATAAAATAGATACCAAAGTATGTACCGAATTTGACGGAGGTTAAATCAAATACTTTTGAAGTTTCTGAGGAGGTAAAAATCCAAAAGACATAACTACTTAAACGACCGACAAAAAATGGAATGATTGCCAGACTTAGTTTAAGATCAGTCAGACCATAAGCCAAAAATAACTGCCCCGAAGGAAACGGAGAAAAAGCATAAAATAAAAAGAAACTTTTGGTGAGATTTTTTCTTTTTATAATATTATCTTTCAAGATATCCAGATTCTCTCTGGTCTTAGCAGAAATAATTTTATTGCGTAAAATTTTGCTTGATAAAACAGCAAGAACGGCGCGTCCCCCGGATGAAGCTACTGCAGCCAAAATGGCGAGTATCGCCAAATTGTAGTTATTCAAATGAAAATTAAAACCCACCAGAGAAAGTAGAATCCATGTCGGTGGCATAAATGCCGGAATGACATTAATTATAAAAATAACCAATAAAATTCCGATTGAAACCAAAATCATTTTCTTATTCTATCTTTTATTGAATATAAAGCAATTTTACAAATCAAATTATAAAAAATCGGGAAATTAAAAAGCGGTGCACATGACTGTACACCGCTTTTAGGAAACAAGCGCTATCCAGAGGATGTCATTGTAAGCTTCGTCTCCTCGACTTACTCCGACACCGCAATCTGGACAGCTATAAGAACACGGGAGTTCGCCTTCCGTATAGAATTTCCTTTGACAGGAAGGACACACAAAAGGAAATTTTTTCTCCCATTCTTTTCTCGTTTTCTCCTTTTGTTTCTCTTTCTTAATATTAGAAAAGAGCAAATTCACAGTTATCCTTTCTTTTATTTATTGTAGGCTAACTTTCCACACTTTGGACAGATTGCTATGTGCCCTCCGCCATAAGGTATGGGGTTAACTTCAACTGTTTCGTTGCAAGATAAACATTCTACTGTCTTAGTTTCCATCTTTTCCTTTCATAATTAAAGAATCTAATACCTCCTCGTATATATTATCATATTTAAATATTAAAGTCAACTTTTAAGAGAGTTCTGTTCTTAAACCACCGAGCATTTTTATTGTTTTTTAAAATAAGAAAGAATGTCTTTGATCTCAAATAGAACTTGATCTTCATTGGCTTTAAAAAGCATATCTTCGGACACATCTTTTTCTGCTTTTATTTTTTCGAGTATTGAGAGAGTTTTCTGATAAATTTTAGCAACTTCAAATTTGTTTATTGATTCGGCATATTCTATAAAAGCTTCTAGTTGAGATACGATTTCTTCAATAATAATTGTCTGTATTATGTGCTTCGCAAGAGCTTTCTGATCTTTATCAAGCCATTTTTCTGTTAAATCAAGAATAGTTCCCTTGTCCGCTCCTATCACTACTCTCGGAACATTGCTTTTGTGTCCGCGGAAACTCAGGTTTTCGGACATGAAATATTTTATTTCCGTCAAAAATCCTTGATCTATTTCTCCTTTTATTTTATCAAATTTCTTTCTAATTTCATGGCTCGAAGTGACGTCTATTGCAAGAGCCAAATGAGAAGGTCCGCTTTCTTCATCAAATTCTACAATTGTGTCTACCCCGTTATGAATATCGTCATATCTTGAAGCCTGTATAGTGATAGCGGATTCCCCCAGCCAATTGCTAAGTTCTATTTGTTGAGAAACAATTACTTCAAAGATTTTTGCTATTTTCCGAAACATTACTTCTATTTCTGTTTTTTCTTTTTGGTTCTGGCGAAAACGCATTTCCATTTCTTCCACATACTTTAAATCTTTTTCTGCATCTTTATACAAATCAGAAAAATCTTCCATTTTTATGGGATTATCCAAAGCTTGAGCTTTTTGATAGGCGTCTTCAAGCAACATGTTTCTTTCAACTTGATTTTCAAATTGGTTTTTCATGCGTAAATTATATCATGCAAAAAAAGAATCACAATTTTGATTTTCTATAATTAAATGCAATAAAAAAGCGCGGAAGATTTCTCCCGCGCTTTTATCAAACATGATTTGCCTCAATATACTTGAATATCGTTTGGTGGCGCCGTGATATTCATATGGTATTCGTTGTATTCGCGATCAAACCAATGTTGATCACTCTTAATTTTCGGATAACCATAAGAGTTACAAAACCAAATGGTTATTGAGAAACTTTCATCGCCGATGAGACTTCTGGAAACCCAGCAAGTTTCTCCGGGCAGAAGTTGGGAAAATTCGGCATTACCCACAAAAACTTTTACCTGTCGCATCCAGTCGTTACGAACGACAACAGAAACATACGATTCGTCGCCGTAATAACTGCCGTTGTTTTCGCAACCACAAATCAAAAGACTTAAAACCAAGACGATCATCGGCGAAAAAACAAAAAACTTTTTCATTTTTTGTTCCTTTCTATAAGAGTTTTCAATTCAACAATCCAGAGATATTATACACGATGTATGTTTCCTTGTCAAATACAAGATGGGGTTGAAGATAGATTATTTTTATAGGATATCGTATTGTCTTTTTAGTTTCATTATACGATCATATGACTCGCTTATTGTTTTTCTAGAAATTTTTCTGTCTTTTACTGCTTTGTAAATGACATCTATGGTTTTATAAGGCAATTGTTCGTCGTAGAGAGATGTACTATTGTTTGAAATTATAAGAATGTCACAACCTGCATTTATTGCTCTCGTCACAGCTTCTTCAAATCCGTAGTTACTGGCTATTGCATTCATCTGCATGTCATCCGACACTATAACTCCTTTGAAACCTATTTCTTTTCGCAAAATGTTTTGAAGAAAATACGGAGAAAGAGTGGCTGGGTAATCTCTATCTATGTGTGTGTTTATTATATGAGCAGTCATCACAACTTCCAGAATTCCCTCTTTTTGAAGTTCTCGATACGGGGTTAATTCTTCAATTTTGTAAGTTTTTGTTACATCAACCAGCCCCAAGTGGCTATCGTTTTCTGAACTACCATGACCTGGAAAATGTTTCGCTACACTGATGATTCCGTTTGCTTTTTGCTTTTCAATAAATGTTTTGGCTTGCTCAAAAACATTCTGAGGATCGGCTGAAAAAGAACGCTCCAAACCTCCAATAACTGGATTCGTAGGATTTATATCTACATCTACAACGGGAGCAAAGTTCATATTAAATCCTAAATTTTTTAACTCTAGAGAAAGTTTTTCTGCTTCGCTAGCTGTTGTGCTGGTACCCATACTGTTTCCCATTTCTTTAGCTGACATTATAGGGAGAAAACCATATCTTGTTTTTAAACGATTTATATATCCGCCCTCAGCGTCCACAGAGATAAATAAAGGAGTTTTTGAGTATTTTTTTAGGTCTAAAATCAATTTCTTTGTTTGTTCCGGACTGGTTATATTTCTAGGCCGACTTTCGGAAGGAACATCATAATCAAACAAAATTACTCCTCCTACTTTTAGATCTTTAATAATGTTTATTATATAAGAATCTTTTTGGGCTTCTGTTCCTCGAAATCCAACTATAACCATTTGCCCAATTTTATTTTTTAAAATATTATTTTGGGCGATAGAAAATAAATACAATCCTCCTGCAATCACAACAAGACCTACTATGATAAAAAGGTAATTTTTTTTAATAAATGAAAATATTTTTTGTGTCATATTTTTTATCATTAAATTATATCAGAAATAGATAATGAAATCTAAATTGAAATAAAAAAAAGAGCCCCGCGCGCAAAACGCGCGGGGCTCCACTGCCTACTACTGAATGTTTACTTTCACCGAATCAAATAGGAATGATTCGTTGTCGTTTACATCCAGGATTCCATCCATTCGGTTATCAACTACAAACCAGAATGTGTAAGAACCGACCGATAAACCGGTCGCATCCAACACTTCCGTGGTCGGTAGATTAAATAAACCGCCTTGGTACACCGGATGACAATTTGAGAGATTGCCATCAAAGGGTACCCATTGAATGGAACTGTTCAGGTAGTACCAAGATTGTCCGGCAAGAACGACAATCCACCAATCGTGAGGTACTCCCACATAAGGTCCGGCATTCATCGCCACGGTCACCGATAAGTTCTCGGGATGATTGACATCAACTTCTGTCAATGAATCGTTAGCTTTGATTGTCGGACCAATTGCACTGCGCCATCCTTGCCATAGAACGGTATGAAGACCTCCAAATGTTGGCCCCCATCCTGTAGTTCCCGGCAAGTAATAAACGATTGCGTTGTGATCAACAATACCGAACACGCCCGAACCAAGACCGGGAGCATTTCCTTTGAAATAAAGGCCCTCTAAAAAAGTGCACCATCCAAAGGCCTCATCTCCGATATAAGTCACGCCGTTTCCGATAGTGACATTGACCAATCGGGTGGAATAAAAAGCATTGCTCCCAATACGAGTAACACTGTCGGGAATCGTGATACTGGTCAGATGATTGCACCATGAGAATGCATCGTCTCCGATATTAGTAACACTATTTCCGACTGTAACACTGACCAGGTTAGCGCAACCGCTAAATGCAAGTTTTCCAACACTGGTGACACTGTCGGGAATCATGACATTATTCAGACTATTACAAGTAACAAATGCGCCGTTCCCAATACTGGTAACACTATTCGGAATAGTGATACCAAACAAATTGGTGCAATTAACGAATGCACCAACCCCGATCCTCGTGACACAGTTGGATATTGTATAGCTTCCAACTTTGCCCGGTGGATATTCTAAGAGAGCGGTCTGGTCTTTGTTGAACAATATTCCGGTCACACTGCTGTAGGCGGAGTTTCCTTCGTCCACTGTGATTGCGGTTAGATTGTCGCAAAAAAGAAACAGATTGTCTCCAAGATAAGTGACACTGTTGGGAATAATAATGCTAGTCAATCCGATACAACTAGCAAATGCCGCACTCCCTACATACGTGACACTGTCGGGAATCGTAATGCTGGTCAAACCAGCACAACCGACAAATGCACCTTTCCCTATGCGGGTAATACTATTGGGAATAGTAATACCAGTCATGTCCGAACAACCATAGAATGCCTGAAATCCGATATTGACGACGATCTTACCCTCTATGGTTGAGGGAATAACAACCGCGCCGCCGGAACCATTGTATCCTGTGATTGTGATCGTGCCGTCAGTGTTTGTCACACAGCTGAAATCACTGACTGCTGCTGTTAATGTGACCACTGACATTGCGAATACGAACGCAAATGCGAAACTAAGTTTTAGTTTCATTTTACTTTCCTCCTATTTGTTAAAGAACACGATGTGGCTTTCACCACGTTTTGGTATGAAATCGCATTGATTCCATTTCAACTGGTATTATATACCTAATAATATTAATTGTCAAGGTGAAAAACTGAGCGGAGCGGACTCGAGTCACAATAATTTTTCTGCTGAAAAATTTTGCAAACCCCGTCTCGGCGCCGTCGCGCCTCCGACCGTTCGAGTCCTTGCTCACCCAGTCGGTCAAAGAAAAAACTGGCGTAAAGCCAGTCTCTCTTTGACCGTGGACCCGAGCGGACTCGAACCGCTTACCTCCTCATTGCAAATGAGGCGTTCTAGCCAGATGAACTACGGGCCCAGATAAAAACCAGAATAGCATAGATTAGCGAAAATTCAATATTTATTTACTTTTTATCTCAAATATTGTAGTGTGACTTAGGATTTCAAAAAAGAAAGGAGATGGTCTATGGCCACGCAAAAAGTATTTGTTCTTAAAAAACCAATAGTTTATGAAGGTAGGAATTTCTTTGGGAGAAAAGCAAAGCTGGGGTTTACACCTCAATCCCGGGAGATGTCAGGTCCTTGGTTCTGGAGAGGACCGTCTGTTTCGAAAAATATTCATGAAATTGAACCGGGCATTATTCAAGGAAAGAATCGTCGAATTGAACTGGTCAACAGAATTGGAACGTTATCTGTTTATGAACACATCGGAGTGCTTCGCTTCTTTAATCTTGTCGGCGGTCTCGAGATCGGTGGAATTGGCTGGCCTCCGTATGATGGCGGAGCAATTGGATTATGGAAGGCGATAAAACCTGCTTGTGTCGCAGAAAAGATGGACGTTCCCTTATATTCGGTTTCTAAGACCGTTCGATACGAATATAAAAACATGCGGGGTGACAGAAAAGCTTTTACGGAGATTAGACCGTCCTCCGATGGGAGATTGACTCTAGATATTACTCGTTCATTTTCTGGAAGAGGAACATACCGACATGTATTTCAATTTCCTGACAATGAGTTACTTGAGCATATCTGTCACGCTAAGCCACTCGGCTGTCCTTCGATTCTATATCATTTCTCGCGGGTGATTTCTCCTGCGTTCAATTGGCCACATCATAAGTCCATACTTTGGCCACAAGAACACGGGAAGGAGGACCTACTCAGAGAAATTGTCCATCACGCCACACTTGATACACTCGGTGCATTGAGTTTGTTGTGCAGAGATGGATACTTTGTCGGTCATGTGGTTTCGGAGTGTTCCGGACATGAGGCCGATGTTGGGGCAGTTCTTTTGGCAAATAAATATGTTGTGAAAATTTGAATAAATGTCGCGACTCACATTCGGTGGGCGCGACATTTTTTTATTGAGAATTTTCTAGGTTCTGATTCTTAAAATTCTTATAATAATTAAAATTATTTCTTATTTAAAGCCAAGGTAATAATATGATCCAAAAAATGTGATAGAGAGCAACCAATAGCTTTGAGAGATTTGGGTAAAAGAGATTCACTTGTAAGTCCAGGTAAAGTATTAATTTCTAAAATATAAACCCCCCTCTTTGGATGAATAATAAAATCAGATCTAGAATAGTGTCTGAGTCCTAAAGCTTCGTGGGCTTTTACTGCCATCTCTTGCATAACTTTTTTTTCTTTTACGGAAAAATTACCAGGACAAATTTCTTGAGATTGACCATTATATTTTGCATTATAGTCAAAAAAACCAGAACTAATGGGTTTAATAATTTCTATGGGCAGTAAAGAATAAATTTTTTCTCCGCGAAAATCTTCTACTACTCCACAAGTTCCTTCTCTCCCGGAAATAAATTCTTCTATCACTGCGTTATCGGAATATTTAAAAGCATTTTCTAAAGCCATTTCAAGTTCAGAAATATTTTTTGCTATAGCTACACCTACGGATGATCCGCTTCCATGCGGTTTTACTATGGCTGGCATAGGAAACGACTTAAAAAGTTTATTGGAAATTTCAGATAAGTCTTCTCCCCTTTTCACTACCCTATAGACAGGAGTTTTAATTTTATTTTTTACAAAAATTTCTTTTGCAAGAATTTTATTCATACCGAGAGCTGAACCGAGAGCTTTGGAACCGGTATATTTGACGCCAAATTGGTCCAGAAGTTGTTGAACTTTTCCATCTTCTCCATATTCACCATGCATTGCATTAAAAACAACGTCGTTTGCTTGAAAAACCTTTGCTGGAGTGGTGGGAACGCCATCTATATGCCAAATACCATTCTTATCTATCAAAACATCTGAAGGAATGTATTTATCAGGTAAATTATTCAAAACACTTTTACCTGTTTTTAAAGAAACTTCATACTCATTTGATGGACCGCCACGTAACACTGCGACTTTTATTCGTTGCATATATTTTTATTATAACATCTGGAACTAAAATTAAAAACCACACAGCTTTCTGTGTGGTTTTTCAAAAGGAGATTGTCGCCGAATATCAGACTTCGACAACTTTTCCCCGTTTATACATGACCGGCTGATCTGTTGAAAAGGATTTGGTCGTGGTTCCTTGAAACACCCCGGAATCGAAGCCTGCTGTATGAACTGCTTTGGCAAATTCATCTTCAGACACTTCGACCCACCTATCCTCATCATACATGGTCTCGTTGAGCAAGAACTGTTTTTTCATTAAAACACCTCCTTTCTTTATCTAAAACAATGGTAATTTATCTTTTTAAGGTTGTCAATCAAAATAAAACCCGTCCCTTGATACACAAAGAGCGGGTTTTTACCGATAACGGGTTATTTAAAAAGCATTGCTGGATCGGACTTACTACAACCATTTAAGGCGTAATTTATATTTCTTCCCTCTTTCAATAATTCGTCTGCCGAATACGTGACACCCATCTCATCAAACTGACGAAGATGTTCATTGACCTGCATTAAAGAAAAGAGGACACTGATTTTCTTTCTTTCACACTTTAACATTGGAATACGGAATATTCTTCCTTCACATTCGCACGTTAAAGCCGAATCAGATTGGTCACTTGTATATTTTTCATACCACCTGTCTATTTCTCTAATGACGAAGCAAAAGAAGTTATGAAGTGGGAGACCAACCAAACCAAGATTGAGTATGAGTTGGTTTGGTTCACCGATACCTTTTCTTTTTTGGGCTTCATCTATCAAAAACTCTAATTCTATACCAAACTCACCTTCTGGAGGTTTTTCGGTATTGAATACAATAGTTTCCAAAAGATCGGCTCGGAGACTCTGACTATATGATATTCCATACATATCATATCGGTGCCAAAGTCTTTCCATTATAAGACGGGCTATTTGCCAGTCACTCAAATTCTTCAATATTTCAAGGTCCTCAGAGTTTTGCATACAACCATCCTTTCTTTTTTGGTCATATCATCAAAATAACTTCTTTCAATATACTAACAGAAGCTTTTTAATAATCAATGTTATCTCTTAGATTCCTATGATATTTAATAGCAAACCTGTGTGCTTCGCTATTTGCAAGCAAAATCTCTTTTTTATATTTTTTAATAATATGTTCATTACCAATAATGGCTTTGGGTTTATGATTGTCACTTTTCAACACAGAAACTACTTCAAAATTGAAACCATTTTTATGCAAAACTTTTTTAGTAATATTGATTTGATTTTGCCCTCCATCCACCACCACAATATTCGGCATTTGCCATTCTGTATGTTTAAATCTTCTTTCAAGAATTTCCTCTAAACTTTTTAAATCGTCGTTTGAAGAGTTTCTAATTTTGAATTTTCTATATTCTCTTTTATCCATTTCGCCATTTTGGAAAACCGCCATCGCACCAACTATGTTCGTACCGGAAATATGCGCAACATCATAAGCTTCTATTCTAAAGCTCTTTGTTATTATGCTTTCATCATTTTTTACGAGAGAAATATCCTGAATATGCTCCAAAGCAAAAATCTGCCTTTTAATTTCCCCTGCTTTTTCAAATTCCTGTTTTTTAGATAAAACTTTCATTTCTCTTTTTAAACTTTTTTCAAGAATATCGGTTTTTCCGGAAAGAAATATCTTTATTTTTGCAATTATTTTTGAATAATCTTTTTTATTTATTGCCCCATCACAAACTCCTGGGCAAAGTCCAAGTTGTCTATTGAAACACGGCCTTCCAGAAAGCGGTATACATTTGTCTCTAAAAGGAAAAATTTTCCTTATTATTTTCATCGCCAATCTCAAAGAAGTTCCGTCTGTGAACGGACCAAATTGAACTTTTGTTTTATAAGGTAAACCTTTTTCTATTTCTCTTCCACGTACAAGTAAGACTCTAGGGAAATCCTCATCCGTAATAATTACGAAATTAAAACTCTTGTCATCTTTTTCTTTAATATTATATCTCGGCTGATATTTTTTTATTAGATTCGCTTCTAAAATAAGTGCTTCCAAAACAGAGTGTGTTTTCTGAAATTCAAGTTTATTTGCAATCAGGACCATCTCAGCAATAATAGGACTTCTCGTTTCAAGTAAGTCGTTAGAAAAATAACTTTTTACTCTATCTTTTAAAGAAGTAGCTTTTCCAATATACAGAACTGAATTATCTTTTTTAAAAAAATAAACTCCGGAAGTATCGGGAATATTAAGTTTTTTAATATATTGAATTTTCACTTTTTTATTTCTTTAACACTTTCTTCAAATATTTTCCCGTGTATGACTTCTCATTTCTAGATACATCTTCCGGAGTTCCCTTCGCAATTATTTCTCCGCCATTTGTTCCACCTTCGGGTCCAATGTCTATTACATAATCGGCAGATTTTATAAAATCCATATTGTGTTCTATGACAAGCACAGTATTACCGGCATCAACAAGCTTTTGCAAAATCTCAATAAGCTTCTTCTCATCTTCATAATGTAAACCTATAGTCGGTTCATCCAAAAGATAAATTGTCTTCTGTAAATGAGGTCTGTAAAGTTCTGAAGCAATTTTGACCCTTTGTGCTTCTCCACCGGAAAGTGTAGTTGCCGACTGACCAAGTTTCAAATATCCGAGTCCTACATCATTTAATGTTCTGATCCTATCATAAATTCCTGGAATATCTTGGAAAAATGTAAGAGCTTCTTCTACTGTCATTTCTAAAACTTCAAAAATATTTTTGCCTTTATATTTTACATCTAGGGTCTCTTTCATAAATCTTTTTCCACCGCAAATATCACAAGGTACATATACAGTCGGTAAGAAATGCATTTCAACTTCTATCGTTCCATTTCCTTGGCAAGCTTCACATCTTCCTCCTTCTACGTTAAAAGAAAATCTATTTGCTTTCCAACCTTTTTCTCTCGCTTCCACAGTAGAAGCAAACATATCGCGAATAAATGTAAAAGCCCCAGTATAAGTTGCAGGATTTGATCTAGGAGTACGCCCAATCGGCGATTGATCTATCATTATTGCTCTCGCTAAATATTCTGAACCGCTAAATGATTTGCAGTTGAATACTTCATTACTTCTGTATCTCCTATCAAATCTAGCTTGTAAATTTTTATGCAAAATTTCATAGACAAGAGATGATTTTCCCGAACCGGAAACTCCTGTGATACAGACTAATTTTCCAAGTGGAATATCCACATTTATATTTTTTATATTATAAATATTTCCGCCACGTATTTTTATTGAGCCTTTATCTTGATCTCTTCTTTTTTTGGGAGTTTCAATTACCTTATCCCCTCGCAAATAATCAAGGGTTAATGATTCAGAATCATTATTTTTTGCCATGAGTAATTTATCCAAATATCCACTTGCCACCACATGTCCTCCATGGATTCCAGCACCTGGCCCAATATCTACTAGATAATCTGAGGCAAAAATTGTTTCTTCGTCATGTTCAACGACAATTATAGTATTCCCCATATCTTTTAAACTTAGGAGAGTTTTTATGAGTCTAGCATTATCTCTAGAGTGTAGACCGATGGTCGGTTCATCCAGAACATATAAAGCTCCCACAAGGCCAGAACCAAGTTGTGATGCAAGGCGAATTCTCTGTGCTTCTCCACCAGAAAGTGTGTGAGCTCGTCTATTCAATGAAAGATATTCTATACCAACATTTATCATAAAATCCAGACGAGATTCTATCTCTTTTAAAATAACTTTGGAAATTTCATTTTCAGTGTCAGTAAGTTCAAGTTCAATAAGAAAATCTCTAGCCTCTGTAATAGACTTTGCCGTAAAATCCACAATATTTATACCGCCGAGAATTACGTGAAGCGCTTCGTCTCGAAGTCTTGCTCCTTTACATTTGTCGCAGGGTTCTTCACTAAAAAAATGTTTTGTTCCCAGTCCGTTGCATTCTGTACACGCTCCATAAGGAGAATTGAAAGAAAAAAGTCTTGGTTCTATTTCCGGATACGAATAACCATCGTACGGACACATGAATTTTACAGACATCAGTTTTTCTCCCTCACCTGTCTCTATTTTCAAAAGCCCGTTTGATTCTCCCACAGCTTTTTCTATGGCATCACTAAGACGCGCTCTAATACCTTCTGTTTTGTGTTTAAATTCACTTACATAAAATTCATCTACCAAAACATCTATATTGTGCCTTTTATTTTTAGCGAGGATTATTTGATTTCTAAGATTTTTCAGTTCTCCATCAATTTTTACAAATTCATAACCCTTTTCCAGAAAATCATACAAAAGCTGGTAATATTCACCTTTTCTACCTACTACAACGGGTGCGAAAATTTTTACCTTATCTTTATCATATTCAACTCCTAGAATTTCTTTTTTACTCTGGCTTGGAATGTTAGAAATATTTTTAATAATCGTTTCCATTATCTCTTCCTTTGAAAGTTTTTTAATTTCCCTGTTGCAAATAAGACAATGTGGTTTTCCAACTCTTGCAAAAAGTATTCTCAAATAATCATAAATTTCAGTAATAGTCGCTACAGTAGAACGAGGATTGTTGGAACGAGATTTTTGGTCTATTGAAATGGCTGGAGAAAGTCCAATAATTTCATCTACATCCGGTTTTTGCATTTGTCGTAGGAATTGTCTGGCATAAGAAGAAAGTGATTCTACATATCTTCTCTGCCCTTCCGCAAAAATCGTATCAAAAGCAAAAGACGACTTCCCTGATCCGGAAAGTCCTGTTACGGCAATCATTTTGTTGCGAGGCATTTCCACAGTAATATTCTTGAGGTTATGTGTTCTAGCCCCTTTTACAATGATTTTCTCCGCTATTTCATTAAAACCTGTTTTTGTTTCCTTTTTTATCATGTTTACCAAACGCTAAATGCCCCTTCGCTTTACGCTTAGGGGTCATGTGTGAATTATATTACTCTTCTTTTTCTAATAAGGCAAATAAAGCAACTAGATTATTTTTTAGTTTTTTCTTTTAATATAGCTATTTCATCCCTCAATATTGCTGCGGATTCAAAGTCTAAAATTTTAACAGCAGCGTTCATTTGAGCTTCTTTTTGTTTTATAAGTTTAACTGGTCTTTTTCCAATCATTTCTAGATCTATTGCTAGAAGTTCGGCAACAGCTTTGTCATGATCACTTCGCAAATGTTCCGCTATATCATGAATATTTTTTATAATTGTTTTTGGAGTAATTCCATGTTTTTTATTATAAGCAATTTGTATTTCTCTGCGTCTGTTTGTTTCTTCCAAAGATCTTTCTATTGATCCAGTGATGTGATCTGCATAAAGAACTACTCGTCCAAGGACATTTCTGGCTGCACGACCGATAGTCTGAATCAAAGATGTATCGGAACGCAAAAATCCTTCTTTATCTGCATCTAAAATTCCTATAAATTCTACCTCCGGCAAATCAAGTCCTTCTCGAAGAAGGTTTACACCGACAATACAGTCAAACTTTCCTTTTCTAAAATTTGTAAGAATATCTATTCTGTCTATTGTTTTTATTTCACTATGCAGATATTCTGCTTTAACACCTTTTTCTTTCAAATATTCGCTCAAGTCCTCTGCCATTTTTTTGGTAAGAGTTGTAGCAATAACTCTTCCGCCTCCTTTTATTACTTTAAGAGCTTCATCTATAAAATCATATATCTGGGATTTATTTTTTCCTTTAACTTCCGTAATAGGTTTGATATCTACTATCGGATCTACAAGTCCAGTCGGTCTGATAACCTGCTCCACTATCTGCTCAGAATTTTCTCTTTCATAATCACTGGGGGTTGCAGATGTGTAGATGGTTTCTCCAACTCTCTCTTCAAATTCCTTGAAATTTAAAGGTCTATTGTCTTTTGCACTTGGCAATCTAAAACCATAATCCACAAGTGTCTTTTTCCTAGAGGCATCACCAGCTTGCATTCCACGAATTTGTGGGATAGTAACGTGTGATTCATCTATAATAGTCAGAAAATCCGGTGTTCCATCTGTCTTGTGTGGAAAATACGCGAGAAGTGTATCCGGTGCTTCTCCAGGTTTTCTACCGGAAAAATGCCTAGAATAATTTTCTATACCATTACAATACCCAACTTCCCTAATGAGCGCTAAATCATAGTTTGTTCTTCTTTTGAGTCGTTCTGCTTCAAGATTTTTTCCATCTTTTTTCAAAACCTCCAATTGTTCCTCAAGTTCTTTTTTAATACTTTTTTCTGCACTCACCTGCTGTTCTTTGTTTGTTATAAAATGCTTTGCAGGGAAAATAAAAATTTGGTCTATACTATCTTTTTTTATAGTCCTTGAAACTGAATCAATTTTAGAAATTTTTGCAATTTTGTCATCTTTGATATCAACTCTTATTATTATCTTTTCGTTCACAGGCATTATCTCAAGTGAATTACCGATAGCTCGAAGTTGGCCTGGCTTTAGATCAGCATTTGTTCTCTCAAAGTGAATATTAATAAGTTTTTTAATTAAATCTTGTCGTGAAGAAGTCATTCCTTTTTCAATTTGAAGATTTACGTCCAAATATTCTTCTGGACTTCCTAATCCATAAATACAAGAAACTGAAGCAACGATTATCACGTCTTTTCTTGTGAGAAGCGCTTGGGTAGAGGCGTGGCGAAGGCGATCTATTTCTTCATTTATCATTGCTTCTTTTTCTATGTAAGTGTCAGTGACTGGCATATACGCTTCCGGCTGGTAATAATCGTAATAAGAAACAAAATAGTGCACTTCATTATCCGGAAAAAATTCTCTATATTCTTGGGCAAGCTGTGCAGCAAGAGTTTTATTATGAGCTATAACTAAAGTTGGTTTATTATGCTCGGCTATCACATTTGCAACAGTAAATGTTTTTCCGGAACCTGTCACGCCAAAAAGAGTTTGTTTCTGCAAACCTTTTTTTAAACCAGAATTAAGCAATTTAATTGCTTCCGGCTGATCACCTGCCGGTTTATATTCACTTTTTAATTGAAAATTTTGATTTGACACTTTGGTCACGATTATGCTACTTTTTTCTTAGAAAGACAAGAACGGGTTCTAAATGAAATAAAGAAAGGGGGTACTATGAAGCTGGCCATGATGTTGTGGCAACTAGAGTTTAAGAAAGGGAGAAGTTCCGTAACCAACAGCAATGTGGCTTATCTCGCTAAAATTTGTAAATCTCTTTCTACGGACCCCAACAGCGAACTTCTTGAGTTGGTCAACGAACTTTTACCTGAAGAAAGCCGCCCCATCTTTGGACTTGCACTCGTAAAATCAAACGAAACAGAAAGTGCCAGTGCATCCATGCTATAAGCGACCGCTAACCACGGTCGCTTTTTTATATTAAAAAAGAGACCCGACGTGTTCTGTAACACGTCGGGCTCTAAAGTCATTCGTTTTAGGAAACAATCAAGAGATTGCCCTTTCTTGTTTGGGTATTAAACTTACCCAAAACTTTTTCTGTCGTCGAAGGAAGAAATTTACCCATAGCTATATGTCCGGTACTTTCAAATACCCACTCAACGGCATCTTCATCCGCCCTCTTGAGAGAGTCAATACGCATATGAGCAACTTCTCGTTTATTTCTTAAAAGAAAAATAAATTTTACATAGATATTTTTATGAAATAAACTGAACATCAGATCCATTGAGGAAGGACCATTGAGAATCGTCAGTTCTTTTGACACGTTTTTTTCACCCAATCCTTGACCATTTGAATTCATACGAATTCCTCCTTATTAATGAACAACGCATTAATTGGCGAATGCGCCTTACGCCGTTCTTCCGCATCCGCGGGAGCACCAAGTCATACGACTTGGAATTTCTGTTTATTAGATTACAACTAAATTGATCTTTGTCAAGTAAAAGAAAATTAATCTTTTTTAGAATATCTACTTAAAAAATCATTCTTAAACCCTTCAAAATTCCCTTCAATAATTGATTGACGAATTTGTTTAACCAAATTTACTATAAAATGAATGTTGTGGATTGATGCTAGCGTTCCGCCGAGCATTTCTTTACCGTGGAAAAGATGTGCGAGATAACTCCTCGTGTAATTTTTACAAGTGTAGCACTCACAACCTTCATCTATTGGGGCAAGGTCTTCTCTGTATGCATTGTTTGTAATATGTATTTTTCCATTCTTTGTGTAAATTGTTCCGTTTCTACCAAGTCGTGTTGGTAAAACACAATCAAAAAGATCTATTCCATTTTCAACCCCCATAAACAAATCTTCTGGTTCACCTATTCCCAGTAGATGTCTGGGTTTATCTTCCGGTAATATTTCATTTACCCATTTTACGGCTGTAGACATATCTTCCTTTGCAAATGATCCGCCTATTCCAAATCCATCAAATTTTTGTCCATCAATTTCCATTTCAGAAATAATTTTTGCCGATTTTTTTCTAAGCTTTTCTTCTCTACCTCCTTGAACAATTCCAAATAATGCAACTTTATTTTCTGAGTTTAATTTATTATGTTCTCTTAATGATCTTTTTGCCCATTCATGAGTTCTATCCAATGCTTCTTCCTGATATTTAAAATCCTCAGATGGAGAAGTGCATTCATCAAAAGCAAAAATTATATCCGCACCAAGATTGTGCTGTATCTCTATCGATTTTTCGGGAGTAATATAGTGAATTGAACCATCTAAGTGAGATGTAAAAGAAACACCATCTTGCCCTATTTTTGCGAGTCTAGGAGCATTTGTATCGTCAAACCTCTCAGGAATCAACAAATTTGGATCGATTATCTGCAAAACTTTTGAGATTCCCTTTCCATAAGCTACCCCCAAGGAAAACACTTGGAAGCCCCCAGAGTCTGTCATCGTTGGTCCATTCCAATTCATCATTTTTCCCAATCCCCCCATTTTCTTTACTAATTTGTCTCCGGGTTGAAGATATAAGTGGTATGTATTTCCAAGAACTACCTGAGTTCCTGCGTCTCTCACTTGCTCTGGATTTAATGATTTCACGGTTCCTTTTGTGCCAACCACAACAAAAGCAGGTGTCTCAATATTCCCATGTGGAGTTTCCAAGATTCCTGTTCTGCCGAGTTTTCCCTCAAGTTTTTTATCTATTTTAAATTTCACACTGTAAATATAACAGAATATGGTAAAATATCCATCAGTATGAATAACAAAAGAAAAACTGTCGGTTTAATTCTTGGTAGCGGAGCCGATCGTGGTATGGCTCATATAGGGGTTATCAGAACCCTTCTCAAATATAATATTCCCATAGATTATATTTCAGGAAGCAGTATAGGAGCCGTCATAGGAGCTTATTATGCACTACATCTCGAAGTAGATAATTTGGAAAAAATAATCAGGGCCATAATGAAATCCAACCCCTTGAATTTCTTGGATTTTAATTTTTTAAAACCGTCTCTCATTAAAGGAAAAAAGTTTTACGATTTGATGACATATAATCTCTATAGTGATAAAACTTTCAGCGATACAAAGATTCCATTGAGAATCAATGCCACTAATTTAGACACAGGTAATTCTTATGTATTTAAGGCCGGAAAAATTATTGATGCCGTTGTCCCTTCTATGACTATACCTGGTGTATTTCCTATCGTTGAGAACAAAGACGCAAATCTTATTGATGGAGGTCTCTCGGATGCCATACCATCGCAAATTTTAACCGAATTTAGACCGGATATTGTAATAGCCGTAGATTTGTACAGCAGTAAAATGGAAAAACTTCAAAAATATAATATCAAGTCGCTGTTTAACAGGGTTTATCAAATTTATATAACTAGACTTTCAAAGTTGAGTATTAAAGAATTACAAAGCAATTGTAAAAATTGTATAATCCTGAATCCTCAGACAAATGAAACCTTTGAAAGTTTTACTTTCAAAAATATAGACAAAAATATTAAAATTGGAATGGAGGAAACAGAAAGTAAAATTGAAGAAATTAAAAAATCGCTAGAATAAAAAATAGTAGGAAAATGTTTCTGAATAAGCTTTGTCCGGACTTAAGCGAAATTCAGGAATATTTTCCTACTATTTTTTGTTCCAATTATTAGAGTAAATTTTACTCAACTTTAAGTAATTCTATTTCAAAAACCAAAGTTGAATTTGCTGGAATTGGTCCATAACCATTGACCCCATACCCAAGTTCTGGAGAAACAACGAGAATCCTTTTTCCACCAACCTTCATACCCTGTACGCCTAAATCCCAACCCTGTATAACTTGTCCTGCGCCAAGGGTAAAGGTAAAGGGTGTACCTCTGTCTATAGAGCTGTCAAACTTTGTTCCATCTGTGAATACTCCTACATAATTGACTGTAACATTTTTTCCAGAAACAGCCTCTGTTCCTGTTCCAACCACTTCATCTTTAATTCCTAATTTTGAATTGTCCACATTATTGATTTGGTTAATAGTATTAGATGCATTTTGACCAACATTCTCGGAAACTTGCTGATTATTACTTGTTCCTTTTAAAATAGGATCAAATATTCCGCCCGTCCATCCTATAAAAATGAAAACTATTAATATAGAAACTGCTATAGCCACCCCTTTACTTTTATTGTTCATGTTTTTAAAAACTTGTCCCACGATCAATTTTTTAAAAATTAATTTATGGGATTAACTTATAATAACGGTATTATATCACACGCAAACTCTTATACAAGAAGCATGTAGATAAAAACTTTTGTAAAAGTAAATAACTTGATATAATCATACGATGAATATAACAAATTTGTTTTTAAAAAATCAAAAAAGAGAAAATGCTCCTATAACTATCGCCGAACTTAAAAAAATCATTGATAAGAGAATGTCTGTCACCACAGATGAGTTTAAAAAGGGCTATAAATTGATAGAAAAATATCCTCGTTCTGTTAGTATATTGGGTTCTGCCAGATTTAAAGAAGACAATGAATATTATCAGATGGCAAAGAATCTGGGGTATAGGATAGCAAAAGAACTAAAATACACTATAGTAACTGGCGGAGGACCAGGCATAATGGAAGCTGCAAGTAGGGGTGCATATGAGGCTCGAGGCAAATCAATCGGTTTTACCATCAAACTTCCCAAAGAACAAACGATAAATAAATATGTCACTGAATATGTAGAGTTTGAATATTTTTTTAGTAGAAAGACCTTACTTTATTTTTCTGCGGAAAGTTATGTTTATTTTCCAGGAGGGTTTGGTACGTTGGATGAATTTTTTGAAATTATAACATTAATACAGACAGAAAAAATTCCTAAAACTCCTGTAATTTTGGTAGGAAGAAAATTCTGGGGACCTTTACTTCACCTAATAAAAGAAAACCTATTGGAAGAAAATGAAACGATAAATTCAGAAGATACCGAAATATACAAAATAGTTGACTCAGAAGATGAGATCTTGGAAATAATTAGAAAAGCCCCATTTAGGCAGGAGTAGAAAAAAAGTAAAAAAAATATCCCTCCGCAAAATGACCTAAAGTCTCTTCAGTCCGGACAAAGACACTTTAAATCACTTTGCTACGGGATATTTTTTTACTTTTTTATCTTACTTAATAGAAGTAATCTCTATTTTGAAATATGGCTGTCTATGTCCGTTTTTCTTAAAATACCTGCTTTTTTGTTTGTAATGAATTACAGTCACAGTATCATTTTTTCCAATTTCTAAAATTTTACCTTCAACTTTTGCTCCATCAATAAAAGGGGTACCGATAGTAGTATCTTTGCCATTATCTACAAGCAAAACTTTATCAAAAACGACTTTGTCGCCTTCTTTTTGTCCACCTAAAAGTTTCTCTATATTCAAAACGTCGCCTTTTGAAACTTTATATTGCTTTCCTCCTGTTTTTATAACAGCAAATTCCATAAGGAGGATTCTACACGAAAATTCAAATTATTGCAAGCTTACTTTAAATATTTTTCCTTATTTGCCAGATGTTCTTCATAGGTTATTGCATAGTGCATATTACCATCTTTATCGGAGAGAAAATATAAAAATTTTGTCTTGATAGGAGTAACTGTCGAGACTATAGCATCTAAACCAGGATTTGATATCGGGGTCGGTGGTAATCCTTTGTGCGTATAGCTATTGTATGGGGAATCAATTTTTAAATCGTCAGTAGTCAAACTGAAAGAATCTTTGCCGTTAATATACTTAAAAGATGCATCTACTTGAAGTGGCATACCCAGAGATATTCTTTTCCAAAGTATCCCAGCAATAACCCTTCTCGTTTCAGTCGTTCTGGCTTCCCCTTCTAGTATTGAAGCCATTTTTATAATATCACTTAACGGTTTCTGAAAAACAGAGATACTACCTTTTATACTTTCCAATCTTCTTGTAAAGGTATTTTCCATAGTACTGACAATATCATTCACTTTTTGATCCGGTAAAAAGAGATATGTGTCTGGGACAAGATATCCTTCTTTCGAAGAAGCAACCTCTAAAAATAATTTCTTATCAAAAGACGGTATCTTTTTGGAAAAAATTTCCGCCATTTCCTTTATATTGGATCCTTCCGTGATCAAAATTTTTATAGGAGTAAGATTATATTCCCCATTCTTAAACCTAAAAACTACTTTAAGAAGATTCTGAGAATCAGTAAAATAATAATCTCCTGCCACGATTTTCCCTCGCCCCAAAATATAAGAGAAATTTTTAAACCAAAATTCTGATTTGATAATTCCTTTTTCTTTCAAAAGAATGGCCGTGGAAGAAAGTGTCTCTCCTTGCTTTATGACTATTATGCTATCGATTGGAAAATTTTTAGGCGCAGAAATAATTAAATTTATAAAAGCGATTAAAATAAGGATTAATAACAAAAACTCTGCAATTAAAATAGTATTTTGACGACTAAAAATTAGAGAAAAAATGTTCCCGCTCGGGTTGTCTTGTTGATCCATATTCTATATAGGTAAATTTGAAGGAGCCTCAAATTTCTTTGATGGAACCCTGGTTAGCGTTGGGGTTTGAGAAACAATATGGCTTGGAAAATGGAAAATAGTGGCAAGTTCTTCTGTATTAAGAATAAATGGTTGGGAAAGACCGAGATACCTGTATGGATTTTGAAAATATGAACGTAATTTGTACGCATTAAATAAACTTTTTCTGAAATATTCCACTTCATCTTCATAGTGTTTTTTAAATAACCAAGGAAAAAGACGAATTAAATCTTTCTGATAATCGTCAGTGTCTGTGATGTTGGCTACTCTAAAACCGTTGAGATTTGACGAATTGAAAGATCTTAAACAACCAAGTAAACCAATAATATTGAGAGGGGTAAAATTCTCTTTCTTGGCAAAATACATAGTCCTGACCATGCAATCAAATGGAATTTTATTCGCACTCCTTTCCACAGCAGCAATGGTTTCCGTCTGGACCTTAGTTGGACTCGGGATTTTCGAAAATTTATCGTCCTTATCTACTTTCATAAAATCGGGAACAGTTTTAAGTTTTAATTCCTTCACGACTTTTTTAATATCATCTTTCCAATCTTTCTTCCCCATCCATCTACCATTTAAAAATCTCGTCTCTTCTTGGTGTTTTTGTATAAGAATTTGTACCCAAGCATATTCGTTTTTTTTCATAGAACCAAGAAATTCAAATAAGGAATTTATCGGATCTATCTTATATTCATCTTTTTGATCAGCATCTAGTCCATAATCTATATATGTTTTTATAGGATATGGGTCTTCTTTGGTTAAGCCATGTTGTATTCCAAAATAAGAATATGAATCTGGATCATACTCAAATTTATTTGCATAATCATCCGCTACATAAATTTCCAAGTTGGGATACTGGGCATACAATTGTGCTTCAAGTAGATTTTTGTATTTCTCCCAAGTCCAAACATAAATATGTATTTCTCCTTGGTTTGATACAAGTTCACAAGTAAACCACGGCTTGACCTTACCATCAAGAAACGCTTCCGTATAAGATTTCGGTCCATTTTGGGCAAAATAAGAAAAGAAAATTTCCATTGAAGCTGGAGACTTTGTTATTTCCTTTGGAAGTTTTATCTCAAATAAGACTTTCTTTGTCTTATCCATGAATTTCAATTGTGCAGTTCGCATTCTCAAGGCAAAATACACATAAATAAGCATAAAAGGCAGGATTATAGGAAGTAAAATCATCAAAATTTTTAAGACAGAAAAAGATAGATCGGAAAAAATTGAAGATAAAAATTGAATAAACATTTCTATTATTATAGTCCAAAAAAGAATAAAAGCCAACAGCAGAATTATGGACATGAAAAAAGAGCGGAATAGTTTATTTTTTTGAGTCTGGTTGGTTCCGGACCAAAAAAATAAACTATTCCGCTCTTTTTTAACTTATTTAACTACCTCGTATTTATTATCTTTTCCTTTCTTAAAATACTTTTTATTTTGTAAATTTATCACAATCGTATTTTCCTTTACATATCTTTCTTTCAAAACTTTTTGGATTATTTCTTCTTTGGTCATTGGACCATTTTTCTCTATCAAACCTTTGATAACATCCTTTACAACACCAGAGGTGTAACCCCATTCTTTCAAGGCATAAAGTCCTCTTCCAACAAGTACAAATCTAGGGTCTTTTATAAGCTCATTGTGAGTGGTAGCAATATGAGCTTTTTTATTAAAAGTCTGGGTTATAGCTTCAGCAACTTCTTTGAAATGTATCGGGGAACCGTGCCTTCGAATAACAAGAAAAGCATAATCTCTCATTCCTTTTGTGGTAATATTTGGAGATTCAGACCTACCCCATTCACCCAAAGCGTTTTTTCCAAGTTTCTTTGAAATAGAAAGCCATCGTTTGGCCATCTCTTCACTTTTGTATTGGTCAGCAACACCTTCTATATAACCCAAAAAGGCTTTTATAATATTTTCTTCGGAAAGTAGATCGTCATATTTTAGACTTTCATACAATTTTTTGAGAGAAACATGAACCTTTTCGGCGATATCAGAATCAACAAGCCATCTATGTCTAAAATCTTCATCCTCTTTAAATTTGGTAAAAGAATTGCCGAGAACCAGAATAAAATTTATTTGGCTTTGAATTCCGGCATCTTTTGAAATTTCCTCCAATAATTCTTTCTCGGTAACAATGCATCCGAGTTTGTGAATCAATTTTTCCATTTCCTCAAAAACCGGCTTTTCGTCTGAATACTGTTTGGATTTTCTTATTTGGCCTAAAACATGATTTTCTATCTGTCTAACTCTTTCTCTGGTAATACCATATGTTTTACCAATAGCATCCAAGGTCATTGGCTCCGGATTTTTACCCAGACCATACCTCTTTGTAATAATATCTATTGATCTATCTGAAAGAGAAGAAAGGAGTCTTTTTACTACCTGCTTTGGTTTAAAACTTATGGAAGATGTTGACATATGATTTTTATTTATTCGACGAACGAAGAACAAAGTGGAAAATTCTTATTTTACATTTTGTCTGAGTGATGTCGAATTATAAAGGGATTACCTTTCTATTAAAATTTAACAAACGTCTTGATCACAAGGATACCACTTCCTAATAATAAAGTCAACTAAACTATAAAATTGATAATTTTGTTCTTTACAAAAATTGTTTTCTTGATTTTGTTCACACCTATCCATTTTGAAATGTCTTCATTTTGTAAAGCAATCTTACAAACTTCTTTTTCATCGCTGTCTCCGGAAATTTCTATCACTCCTCTCACCTTTCCATTTATCTGTATAGGCATTTTGATTTTTCCAGAGACAATTTTACCGGCATTCCATTTTGGCCAGACCGTAATTATTATCGATTTTTTATTACCCAGATTTGTCCAAATCTCTTCGCAAATATGCGGAGCAAAAGGTGAAAGAATTTTGATTAATTCTGAATAAGTTTCCATACCAATTTTTTCTTGCTTATCCAAGAGATTAATAAAAATCATCATTGATGAAACGGCTGTATTGGCATTAAAGCTCTCTATATCTTCTCCTACTTTTTTTATTGTTTTGTGTAATAAAGAAATTACTTCTTCACTGTCTGTAAAATTTTTATCAACTTTCTCTTGCAACTTCCAAACTCTTTCTAAAAATCTTCTGGAACCAATCATGCTGTTTGTACTCCAAGCAATCTCTTGCTCAAAAGGCCCCATAAAAGATTCATAGAGACGAAGAGTATCTGCACCGACGTTTTTTACAACTTCATCCGGGTTCACAACATTTCCCCACCTTTTACTCATTTTCCTATTATCAGAACCCAAAATCATTCCTTGATTTTTTAATTGTTTGAATGGTTCTTCTTCACTTACTACACCAATATCAAACAAGAACTTATGCCAAAATCTCGCGTATATAAGATGTCTTGTAGCATGTTCTGCTCCACCTACATACATATCCACTGGCATCCAATATTTTTCTTTTTTAGAATCAATAAGTGCCTTTTTGTTTTTGGGATCAATATATCTTAAATAATACCAAGACGAACCTGCCCATTGAGGCATTGTATTTGTCTCTCTTTTTGCTTTTCCGCCACATTTTGGACATTTTGTATTCACCCACTTGTCTATTTTGGCAAGAGGAGACTCACCTGTTCCAGACGGCTCATAAGACTTAACTTTGGGAAGTTTAACCGGTAAATCTTTTTCAGGAATAGCTACGACTCCACATTTTTCGCAATGTATTACCGGAATCGGCTCTCCCCAATATCTCTGTCTTGAGAAAACCCAATCTTTGAGTTTGTAAGATATTTTCACTTGACCAAAATCTTTTGTAATTTCTCTTCTCGCTTCTTCGCTCGTCATTCCATTAAATTTTTCAGAATTGACTAAAACACCATCACCAATAAAAGCATCTGCTCCGTTTTTTATCCTTTCAAGCCAAATATCCATTTCCGCATGACACATAAATTCTACATTTAAATCTTTCTTTTCTATCCAAAGAATATCATTTTCTTCATTCTCTTCCTTAGATACTTCCACCTGTTCATCTCCCCCTAATTCAAAAAGTACAAGGGAAGTAAAAGAACATCTATTTTGATCTTTATGTTTCGCAAAATATTCTGCATAAACTTGCCCACCAAGCACAGTACCTTTTTTAAGATTTATATAACCGGTTTCTTCTTCAACTTCTCTCTTTGCTGCGTCAATTAAATCCTCACCTTCCTTAACACCTCCCATAGGAAAAGTATTCCAATGGTATTTTTTAGAATGTAGACACAGATACTTACCGGTTTTGGGATCCTTCACAACAGCCTGTACATTTTTCCTTTCAACCTTTTGTTTTCCATCAACTGGCGGATTTCTTTTATCAATTCTACTTGGAACAATAACTTCCTTAATCGGCAAATTATATTTCTTTGCAAAAGCATAATCACGATCATCGTGGGCAGGAACTGCCATCACACATCCGGTACCATAATTTGCAAGTACGTAATCCGAAATCCATACGGGAACCTTGTCACCATTTGTAGGATTAATTACAAAAATGCCTTTTAGTGGAGTACCTGTTTTACTCTTATTTACTGCTGTTCTTTCTATTTCACTTTTCTTTCGAGCTTCCTCAATATATTGTTCCACCTCTGACCAATTTTGTATTTGCGGTTTTAATTTCTTAACCAATTCATTTTCAGGAGCAATTACGACATACGTAACACCAAATAAAGTATCGGCTCTTGTGGTAAAAACTTTGATAGATTTTACCAATAAGTCCTTGTTTGAAAATTCAAATTCAAGTTCCGAACCATCACTTTTCCCTATCCAATTCTTTTGGAGTTCTTTTATATGATCGGGCCAATTCAAAGAATCGAGACCATCCAAAAGTCGTTCTGCGTATTTTGTAATCTTTAAAACCCACTGGCGCATTGGCTTTTTTTCTATCACAGTTCCACATCTTTCACATTTATCGCCATCCAAGTCCTCGTTTGCAAGCCCTGTCTTACAAGATGGGCACCAATTGATCGGTTCATATGATTCATAAGCCAATCCTTTCTCGAACATTTTTAGAAAAGCCCATTGTGTCCATTTATAATAATTTGGATCGGTAGTATTTATTTCTCTAGTCCAATCATAATCAAGACCGATCATGTGAAGCTGATCTTTAAATCTTTTGATATTTTTCTTTACTGCAACTTCTGGATTTATCTTGTTTTTAATAGCATAGTTTTCTAGGGGCAAGCCAAAAGCATCCCAGCCCATTGGATGCAGGATATTAAATCCGTTCATTCTTTTGAACCTAGAATAAACATCAGTGGCAATATAGCCCCTGGGATGACCTACGTGGAGTCCATCACCGGACGGATAAGGAAACATATCAAGTATATAAGTTTTTGATTTGTTGCCTTTATCCTCAGTTTTATAGATTTTTCTCTTATCCCAATACGCCTGCCATTTCTTTTCTATCTTAGTATGATCGTAAACAGGTAAGTTTTTTGTATTACTTTTCATACGCTCCATAATACAATAAAATAAATAAATTAAAAAGCTATCTACTAAAAGTAAACGGCTTAAAAATTTACTCTTCCAATTCCGGTTTTTCTAATTCCATCGGCTCAAATTTAAGTCCTTTTTCATTTTCTGTAATTCTGACAATATCTTTGTCAATTTTTTTGAATTCTTTTGAACCATCGGTATATTGATTTACAACCGTTACAAGAGATTTTCCAAGTTTTTCATATTTTTCGGCATACTTTTTTAAATGAACAGTTAAATCTCCCACTCTTTTTACAATATCCTTAGCCGACTCTTCTATTTGCATTGCTTTTAAACCCTGTAAAACTGTCTGCAAATAAGCAAGAAACGACGTCGGCGAAACAATAATTACTTTGTATTTTGAAGCAGCACGTTGAATCAAACTTTCAGTTTCTTCTTTTAACGCGCCGATTTTATTTATAAGTAAATCATAATAAATTGCTTCATGAGGAATAAACATAAAAGCAAAGTCCATAGTTCCCTTTCTCGGCTGGATGTACTTTGACGTCTCTGCAATCCTATTTTTTAAATCATTTACAAAAAGTTTTTCTAACTTTTCTTTTTCCGCTGGGTCTTTCTGTTCAATAATTTTATTATAGTTTTCAAGCGAGAATTTTGAATCAATTGGAATAATCTTCTCTTTTACAAAAACAACGGCATCTGGTATGAGTTCTTTGCCATCTTCATCGGTTCCCAGTTTGTATTGCATTTCATAACTACCCGGTGGTAAAACATTTTTTAAAAGAGTTTCCAGATAATATTCACCGAGAATTCCCCTCTGCTTTGGGTTTTTTAAGATATCTTGAAGCGATTGAAGCTGATCGGCAAAAGAAACTACTTGTCTATTGGTCTCATCTAGCTTTGTAAGTCCTTGCGTTACATCTTTTATGAGCTTGGCAGATTCATTGAATTGATTCCGCACTGATTCATTCATATGTTTTGAACTCTCACTTATCTTGCTATCTACTGTTCTATTGAGCTCATTTATCTGTTCTAATATAAGTTTAAGGCCCATACTATCTTCATTTTTAGTTTCTGGTTTTTTCTTTAGAAGTGCCCAAACAACAACAAGAAGTAAGACGAAGATTATTACGAGAAAAATATAAACTATACTCATGACAGTATTATATCATCCCATTAGAAATTACAAAAATTAAAATTTTCTATTTCTAACGGGACAAGATTTTCAAGGTATGATATTATCAGAATGTTATTAGTTATATAAAAGTAATTTTATGATACACAAAGAAATAAAAGAAAAGATTAAGGAAGCAATGCTCGCAAAAGACCAGACCCGTCTTTTGGTTTTGCGAAATATACTTTCTTCATTTACAAACGAACTTGTGACAAAAAAAAGAAAACCAAACGAGGAACTTGGGGACGATGATGCATTTGCTGTAATCAGGAGACTTACTAAACAGAGAAAAGATTCTATTGAACAATTTACAAAAGGAGGAAGGATGGATCTTGTGGAAAATGAACAGACAGAATTAAAAATTCTAGAAACCTTCTTACCTAAGATGATGAGTAAAGAAGAAATAAAAAAGATTGCCGAAGCAAAAAAAGCCGAACTTGGAATTACAGATAAAGCAAAAGCCGGAATGTTGATGTCGGGGATTATGAAAGAACTCAAAGGAAAAGCTGATGGTAGTGATGTAAAAGCAGTAGTTGAGGAACTATTTTAATAAAATCTTAAAAGGGCGGGAAAATATTCCTGAATTGATCTTAAGCCCGGACAAAGATCATTCGGAAACATTTTCCCGTCCTTTTCTTTGTAAGGAAAAAACGATTTTCTTAATTTGACAATTTCTATATCTCAAGTATAATATTTAGGGGTTCTTTTTGTTGTGGGTAATAAACAATATAGAAAGGGGGATATTATGAGCAAGGAGGTCTCAAACGAGACTTTGGCTAAAAAGGCCGTGGCATTGGTCAAAAAAGGATTTTTAGTTAATGCTGCGGTAAGGCGAGTTTTTCAAAAACAGCATATCTTCAATCCTCCACGGTTCGGTCAAATATGCCGGCTAGTGGAGTTTGACATCAAATCATCCTTGGCAACAGAGAAAGAAAAGTCACATTCTCAGTGGTATCAGACAGGTAGTATGGCTTAACTTCCTCCCCACCTAAAGACGCCCCGCGATATAATCGCCTGGGCGTCTTTTTTTGTTTTGAGATTAAAGAAATAAATGTTATATTCTCTTTGTTCGTTCGGCCCTATCGTCTAACGGTTAGGACGGAGCCTTCTCAAGGCTCAAATCAGAGTTCGATTCTCTGTAGGGTCACAGTTGACAAACTCTATTGATTTGGTATAACACGAAGAGAAATTCGGATCTTTTTATGGTGTTCTAATAAAATCCAAACGAAAGGAAGAGAACCGATGCAATTCACAAAAAGAGTAAGTTTATTGCTTAGCATCTTGATCCTTGCGGAACTGATTGCTTATGGATATTTTATTTATATGTGCGGAGTGTTTGGATATGTTTTTGGTGCACTTTTCCTTTCATTCTTCGCAACCATCAATCAGGCTTTTGCGATAATGGTGGAAAAGAAAATCGAAAATATCTATCCAATGTGGTTCTGGATGTTAAAAAAATCCAAGCAAATTCATTTCGGTTTGGTATTGGTTGTATGGGCACAGGGATGGGCTTGGGCAAACTGGACATGGAGATCACTTCTCCTCACGACCATAGCTTATCTCGTGGTCCAGCACTTGTTCACTAACGCTATAAGAAACGAGAGAGATCGTAAATAGGACAGCAATCACAAAACCCCACAAGGAAACCTTCACAGGCCTACTTGTGGGGTTTTTTTATGTCTTTTACCTATTAAGCCACTCCTCTTCTTGTCTCACCAGAAGTTCTTCTGCTTTTTCTGGTTCGGCCATGATTTCCAAAACAAATTTTTCCATCCTAATTGATTGAGAGCCTTTTACTAAAATCAAATCCCCTTCTTTTATCTTGTTTTGAAATTCTTTTCCGGCACTTTCTGAATCGTCATATTGAAAAATATTTTTTTCATTAAGTCCTACATCAATAGCACCCTCCCCAATTTTTCTTGATCTCATTCCAACCGTAAGAATAAAATTGCAGAATTCTCCAGCAAATTTTCCCGCTTTATAATGTTCTTCGCTGGAAAGTCTTCCTAGCTCAAGCATATCTCCCAAAACAGCTATTTTTCTCCCCTTCATTTTTATATCTTTAAGAGTTTGAAGAGCAGAAGAAAGAGCTAACGGAGAAGAATTGTAGGTATCGTCTATTATTATTGATTTTTTGATACCCTTAATCAATTTCATTCTTCCCTTCGGAGTATCATGTTCTAAAATCTTTTCGTTTATTTTTACCGGATTAATTTTATTTATAAAACCGACAGCAACAGACGCAAGTACAGAGTAGACGTTTGGAAGTCCGACAGAACCTTTTACATACATGGGAAAACTGTCTCCTTGATAATTTATTCTAAATATAATACCCGTAACTTCTTTCTCGTTCTTTTTTTCATTATCATATAAATAATCCAGACTTTCCGCTTTTATGTCTGCTCCCATCTCAAAACCATATTTTATAATCCGTCCTGAAAAATCTTCACTCATTTTCAAAGAATCTTCATCATCAGCATTTATTACAAGAGTTCCGCCTTTTTTTAAAGCCCTCACAAGAAACCATTTTTCATTTATTAAATCTTCTCTGGAATTAAAAAATTCTATGTGTACAGGAACCTTTGCGAACTTTGTAATAACGACTATATCAGGTTTAAGCCACTTACTTACATCTCTGATGTCTCCCGGTCTGTCGGCGCCGACTTCTAGAATAAGCCATTCCGGATATTTTTCAGAAAAAAGAATAATAGATAAACCCTGAAAAATGTTTTTAATCCATATCAAAGGATCGCTCCATCCATTTTGACATCCTAAAATAGTGAGAGGAATACCTATGTCGCTATTGAAGCTTTTTTCACTTTTCCTAACAAAAAAAGCACTGGACATTGCGGTATATATGGCATCCTTGGTAGATGTTTTTCCCACACTTCCGGTAACAGCAACAATTTTTGGTTTATACTTTTTAAGAACTGCTTTTGCCTCTGTTTGGATAATGGTGGAAATTATTTTTTTAAAAAAAGATTTCATAATTTAATAATACCACAAAAACTATTTGAGAAAAGTGCTATCTTATAATTCATAATCTTATCTATCTGGAGCTATTTCGTAATAGTTAATTAGGAACTTTGCGGTGTCTATAAAGGGCATAGTCAAAGTTTGTGAAGCATAATTGACTTCTTTAGGATCGAATGTGTATAGCAAAACTAAAAATTTTGAATCATAGGCCGGAAAATAGCCAAAAAATGAGTGCAAATATTTATTTGGATAATATCCTCCTCCTTCATCCCTTGGTCTTGCTATCTGAGCAGTACCAGTTTTTGCCGCGATGCTATAATGCTCCATTTTTACACTTCCGTTTAAAAGAGCTTTATCTACAACTTCAACGAGCATTCGCGTAATCTCATCTGCTGAAGATTTCTTGATTACTTGATCCGCCTCATTCACATAAGAAATGTTTTTTGGAAGGGTCCATTTATAATTTATTTTTCTTACAACATGAGGAGTAATAAGTTTCCCTCCGTTTGCAAGAACTGAAAGCGCACGTGCGGTGATAATCGGGGTCATAGAAATTCCTTGTCCAAAAGAAGCGTTATAAAATTCCACCGTATTCGGACTTTTTAAATTTTCAATATTTCCCGACGCTTCACTTGGCAAATCAATACCTGTTTCCATGCCAATTCCAAATTTTTTGAAATATTTTGTAAATTTTTCTTTTCCCATCTGACTTTCCACAAAGGAAACACCTGTATTCAAGGAATTATTGAGAACTGCTTGCATATCAACAACCCCTCTGCCTTTTCCATCAAAATTTGAAATTCTGTATCCATCCACATTGAGGAATCCTTTGTCGTCATAAGTAGTTTTTGCTGTGACAGCTCCCGAATCAATACCGGAAGCCATAGTTATAGCCTTTATAATAGAACCCATTTCATAAGCATTGCTCACTAAAGGATTTCCAAAGAGAGAAATATTTGTCTCTTTCCCATATTCATTTGGATTAAAAGTCGGCACAGAAGCCATAGCATAAATTTCTCCAGTCTTCGGGTTGAGAATTATTCCACCGGTATTTTCTGAATTCCATTTTTTGTTCACTTCGGAAATTTTTGATTCCAAAAATCCCTGAACTTCCGGTTCTATGGAAGTCACTATATCGCCCTCTTGTGAATCAAAGATATTTTTTTTAAAGTTTAAAAATATCTCCGCATAAGGATTGACATACACTTCTGTGCTGGACCTTAGAAGTAAATCGTTATAATATTTTTCTAAACCATACCTGCCTTCAAGTTTGTCTCCATTGTATCCCACAAAACCAATAACATTGGATGCGAGAGTTCCTCCTGGATAAAATCTCGCTTTGTCTATTTCTATAAAAACGCCAGGAATTTTCATAGAAGAGATAAGAAGTGCTTCTTTTTCCGGAACTTTTTTCATTATCTCTTCATATGGATCTCCTGTCTTTCCCGCTTTTTGAAGGAAATTTACCTTATCAATATCCAGTAATTTTGAAAGTTTGCCATAAACGTCTTCAGAATTTTCAATAACTGAAGGGTTTATAGAAAGAGAATATTCATTTTTTAGAGATGCAGCAGAAATTAATAAACCATTCTTGGAAGTAAAGGAAATACTTCCCCTATCAAAAATACCACTGGCACTTGTTACCTGTCTTTCTTCAGCAATAATATTGTAATATTCCCCACGAACAACCTGAAGAAAATATAATCTGATAAATAATATTGCCGCCACCGAAACAAAGATACCAAAAATAACTCTGACTCTAAATGTAAAACAACTAGATTTCATTTATATTCAAGGATAACGATGGAATATCTTTTGTTCTTGATACAAATATTTGATTTGTATTATCAGAAAAACCAATATTTTTAGCCGTTTCCAAGGTTATGGAATTTTTTGATTGTAAATATTGGTGTTCTAAGGTATTAACTTCCAAGCTTAGATTGGACATTTTTTCTCCCAACACGGTATTTTCCTTAACATTTATTGTTATCTCAATAATTGAATAAAAATATATAGACACCATAATAACAGAGATGGATGCTAGCATCCAAAAAAAATGTTTACTTGGTTTCGCGATTTGTTCTTGAATTAATTTAGTCATTTTTTTTAAATATTCTTAATTTTGCGCTTCGTGATCTTGGATTATCTCTTACCTCTTCCTCACCTGCAGTAATCGGTTTCTTGTTAATTACTTTTCCTTTTTTTTCTTCCTGCCATTTTCTGAAGGTATCTTTTACTATCCTATCTTCAGTGCTATGGAATGAAATCACCGCTATTCTTCCACCGCAATCAAGTGCTTCTATACTCTTATTCAACCCTTCCTTTAGCGCTTCCACTTCGTCATTTACTGCCATTCTCAAAGCCTGAAAGGTCTTTGTCGCAAAGTGTATTTTTCCCTTCTGATAAGAAAACGGAACTGCGTGTTTTATTATTTCCACTAAATCAGAAGTTGTTTCTATCGGTTTCCTATTTCTTGCAGCAACGATTCCTTTTGCAATTTTTCTTGAGTATTTTTCGTCTGAATATCCATAAAGAATATCTGCCAATGTTTCTTCTCCCCATGAATTTAAAATTATTTTTGCTGTAATCTGTTCTTCGCCCGCTCCATTTGAGAAAGTCATTAAAAGTGGTTCATTGTTTTTGAAAGAAAAACCTCTGCCTGAAAAATCTAACTGGTCGGAACTAAGACCGAGATCAAGAATTATTCCATTCACGTTTTTCACACCTACCTTTTCAAGTACAAAATTAATTTTTCTGTAATCGGAAAGAAAGGCCTGAAAATTACAACTTTCTTTGCAAATTTTTGCTGTCGCTCTATTTATGGCTTCGACATCTCTATCGGTGGCTATTACTTTTATTTTTAAACCAAATCTTTTGAATATTTCTTCACTGTGTCCACCCGCACCGAGAGTTCCATCAAATACGATAGAATCTGGCTTTAAATCTAGTCCATCTATTGTTTCTTTTAGAAGAACCGCTTTATGCATTTTTTAAAGCGCCCCCGCCTGGCCAAGCTTTTCAGCAAGCTGGTCTGCTTCTCCTTCGACCTTTTCTCTAAACTTTTTCCATGCTTCTTCATTCCATATTTCTACCCTGTCTTCTACACCTACTACAGCTACTTTGTTTGAAAGATTTGCCCTTTTGATTAAAAAATCTGGTAAAAGCATTCTGCCAATAGTGTCCACTTCCGCTTCCACCGCTCCTCCAAACATAAACCTGTTAAAATTTCTGTTGTCAGCCTGAAGCATTGATGACTCAGAAAGTTTTCCTGAAATATTTTTCCATTGGGAAAGCGTAAAGACAAAAAGACATCCATCAAGACCGGGAGTAACTACAATCTTTTTACCCATCTCTTTTCTAAATTTCACAGGGAGTGAAATTCTTTTTTTGTCATCTAGCGTATGTATATATTCTCCAATTAACATGTTAGTTTTGGTAGGATTTCTTAATTTACCACTTTATCCCACTTCTAGTGCATTTTATAACACTTCATCCCACTACACAACACAAAGTTATCAACAGGGTGACAATCCTTTTTTTAAAAAAATAAATATTATAAAAACACAAGGCCCACTTTCAGAAATTATGAAAGTGGGCCTTGTGTTTTTATCTTTTTTCTAATTTTTAGGAGGTCTCAAAAGAGGAAAAATTTGACATTCTTTTATTGGTTTATCTACGAGGAAACTAAACAACCTTTCTGATACGCCAAATCCACAAGTTGGAGGCATTCCGTACTCCATAGCTTCCACAAACTCTCCATCAGTCATTTGGGCTTCTTCATCCCCTTCTTCTCTAAGTTTGGCTTGATCCACAAATCTCTCCATTTGGTCTAAAGGATCATTGAGTTCACTAAAACCTTTACCCATTTCGGAACCAGCAAGAATTACTTGGAATCTTTCCACCAAATTCTGATTTTTCTCCATCCTCTTAGCAAGTGGTTCCATCATCACAGGAACATTTATAAGGAAACCCGGACCACCAATTTGTTTTCTGCAATATTTCCAAAGATTATCTATTGCTCTCGTTATATTGAATCCGTTTTTATTGTCATATTCAACTTTTAAATCTCGAAGTTTAGTTTCTATTTCTTTCAATTTAGCTGAAGTGACATCTATTCCAGTAATTTTCTTGATAGTTTCTACATAGTCATAGACTTCCCATTCTTTTTCAAAATCAACATCAAATCCCTTTATGCTAAACTTCGTTGTTCCAAAGGTTTCTTTCGCAACGTATTTATAAAGTTCTTTTATCATTTGCATTCCTTGATTGTAATCAGTATAAGCAGAATAAAATTCCATATGAGTATAGTCTTGTGAGTGTTCGGCATCCATACCTTCATTTCGGAAAACTCTGCCAATTTCAAAAACTTTTGGAAAACCAGCAATCATAAGACGCTTGAGCCAAAGCTCCGGAGAAATTCTCAAATAAACATCAAGATCAAGAGCGTTGTGATGCGTAATAAAAGGTTTCGCTTCTGCTCCTCCGGGTACAGATTCTAAAACCGGTGTTTCTACCTCCATAAAACCTTTTTCTATTAAAAAATTCCTAATGGAAGACCAAAATTTTGTTTTCTTTTCTATCATGTCTTTTACTTCAGAGTTAAAAAGAATATCTAAATATCTTTTTCGGAATTTTTCTTCTTCGTCTTGAAGTCCGTGCCATTTTTCTGGAAGAGGCCTGAGACTTTTTGAAAGCATTTTCCAAGACAAAATTTCCAATGTTTTTTCTCCCCTCTTAGTAGTAAAAAGCGAACCTCCTATTTCTATAAAATCACCGATATCAATAACTTTTTGAAAAAAAGTAAATTCCTTTTCACCTATTTCATCTTTTTTAATAAGACCTTGAAACTTGGCCGTTCCATCATAAATATTTAAAAATATCAAAGCTCCCTGTTCTCGAAGCGACATCACTCTGCCGGCAAGATGAATATCTTTATTTAGAAGAAGAGAATCATATTTTTCCACTACTTCCTTCAAAGAAAAATCTCTTCTGGAGATAGCGGGATAAGGATTTATTCCGGCATCTTTCAAAATTTTTAGTTTTTCTATCCTAATTTTTCTAATTTCTTCAATTGAAGACATTTTTTAGCAATTATTTTATATCTAAAATTTTATATGTTATTGTGCCTGAAGGACAATTGTATTTAAATATATCATCTTTATTTTTACCCAAAATAGATGCACCCAGCGGACATATGTTTGAAATCTTTCCTTGCACAGTGTCAGCTTCTTCAGAACCCACTATTTGGTATACTTTTTTGCTTCCAGAGCCAACTTTTTCCAAAGTAACAGTGCTTCCTATCATTACGTGATCTCCATGTCTGTCTTCAAACACGGTTGCGTTTTTTAAAATTGTTTCCAGTTTTGAAATTCTATCTTCCGTGTTTGCTTGTTCTTCTCTGGCTTCATGGTATTCAGCATTTTCAGACAAGTCACCCAACCCTCTTGCATAATCTAAGTTTTCTGCGACTTCTTTCCTCTTATTTGTTTTAAGGTTTTTTAACTCTTCAACAAGTGCATTGTATTTCTCTCTCGTAAGATATTCTCTTTTTTCTTCCATAGATTGTTTAAATTATTATTAAAGTGTGACTATTCTAACAAAATCCTTCTCAATAGTCAAAAAATGCTTTATTTCAAGTACTCTGGTGTATTAATTGCCATCCAATCAAAAAGTCCGCGCATCACATACAAACTTCCTGTAGTATTCGCAACTGGACCCTTTTCCATTATTACAGCAAAAGCATACTTAGGATTATCATAGGGGAAAAATCCTGTAACCCAAGAGTTAACAAACTGTTTCTGAGAACCAAGTTCGGCAGTTCCTGTTTTTGCGGCAATTTTTACATCTGGAGTATTCAAACCGACAGCTACTCCCTCCATGACACCAAGCCGCATTCCTTCCTTGACTATTTTGTAATAACTTTTATCAAGATTTATTTTTTCAGAATTTGTAATTCCTGAAGTGTCACCTAAAATAATTGTTGGGATAAGAAGAGTACCTTCATTCGCGATAGAAGCTACCGCTCTGACTGCTTGTATGGGACTGACCTGAAAACCGTATTGCCCTATGGAAGTATGATAAGTATTACCAATGTTCCACTTCTCTCCGTTGAAATTTAATGCCTTCCATTCTGGTGTAGGAATTGTTCCAGAGACAGCGTTAAAAAAATCTCCTGGGACATCTTTTCCAAAACCAAACATACTCATGTATTTATCAATATTTGTAATTCCCAAACCTTTCTGGTTTTGATACCCTCCACCAACTTCATAAAAATAAACGTCTGAAGAGACAGCGAGTGCGTGTCGCATATCTACATAACCATGGGCTTTCCAATCTTTAAAAACAGTAGGTTTTGAAGCGTCATATGGATTAGGAATAGAAATAGAACCAGTACTTAAAATATTTGTTAAAGGATCAATAATTTTTTCGTTGAGAGCTGCCATTGCCATATAGGGTTTGACAATAGATCCAGGAGTATACAAACCGCCTATAACTCTATCCAAAAAAGGTTTTTTACTGTTAGTCAAATATTTATTTATAGCAACATTATCTTTTCCGTCAGTAAGAATTTGTGAATCATATTCGGGATAACTCGTCATTACAAGAATTTCCCCGGTATTCACATCCATAATAACTCCCGCTCCGCCCGAAAAACCAACTTGATGAGCAAGACCAGAAATTAAATCATAAAGTTTGCTTTGCACCCTAGAATCAACTGAGAGTTTTAAATTTTTTCCTTCTGTCGGGGGTCTAATAACATTTTCTGATTGTATCTTGCCTAAAGCATCAACTTCTACGATCCTTAACCCATTTTCACCCGAGAGCTCATCGTCATAGACTTTTTCTACTCCATCTTTTCCGACAAAAATATCACTATAATAAAACCCGTATTTGTCTTTTAAAGGATATTTTAAATATCCCACGGTATGGGCTATACCAGAGATATTCGTATATGACCTATCTGAAAATTCCGGATTATCTTTATTTTCTGTATTCCAGGCAAGTTTAATTTCATTTCTATCCAAAATCACACCTCTTTTGGCGAACAAAAGCGTATTTCGCATAGTATTTTTTTCACTTCTTGCATAATACTCTCCCCCCTTTAATATTTCTAGGTTAGCAACGCGAAATATAAAAAGAATAAAAACGATTCCAAAAAATAATGATAAAAAAATAATAGTTCTGACAGAAATCGATTTCTCTATTCTTCCTTCAAATTGATGAACATTAAAATTCGGCAAATTACTTGAGTCCAAGAAAATTTCATCCGGATCTATATCTTTTGCTCTATTTTTATAAAAATCATTTCTTTTCATCAGCTGAATTTTATCACCTTTTTAAGCCAAAAAGAAATGGAGAAAAAAATTATATAAAAAATAGTGAAAAAGTAGCTTATTCCCATAAAGGTAAGACTTTTTGATCCATAAATAATATCAAACAAAAAACCCAAGACAATTGCCTCAACAAAAAAATCAAATACAAAAATTAAAATCATACTGAAAATAAAGGTAAACCACCAAGGTAAAATAAAAAAAGATAAAAACAAAAGAAATAAGGAAAGTATTCTTAACATATTATTTTTTCTTTACAATTTCAACAAATTTTAATTCTTGAATATTTATAGGACTCTTAAATAAAACTGTTTGAAAAGAATCTGTTTCTTTTGATTCAACTTTTTCGACAACTCCAAAAATATTTGTGCTTATAGATGGCATTATTATACTGTCGCCAACTTTCACTCCAATCTCTTTAGGAACTTCTATTCTGAAATTTCCATCGCCGACTCCTTCTGCCTCTTTCAAAATATTTGCCGGACCTATAAGTACATTTGTTTTTTCTCCCGGACTTGAATAAAGGATTATTTTGGAAGAATAGTCATAAACTTCCACAACTTTACCGATAAATACAGAAGCATCTGCCATAACTAATTCTCCCACAGAAACTCCGTTGTTTTTTCCCACATCAACTATTAGGGTATCGTAAGGCGAAATATTGGGTTTTACTAAGACTGAAGCAAGTATAAGATTGTCGGATTGTCTTTTCCTATCAAACAGATCTTTTAATGTTTCATTTTCTTTTTTAATCAAATCAAAAAATAAAAGATTTTTTTTTGTAGATTCTATTTGTAATAATAAGTTTTTGTTTTCCTCTATTAGTGATTGTTTTGATCTAAAGGTTCCTATATTATCTTTCCAAAAAGAAACAAAAGAGGAAGAAAAACTCCAGAGGGGCTTTCCTGTCGTAAATAAAACATTCTTGCCAAAATTTGTGGAAAGTATAAAAAGAAATATGACAACAATTACTAAAATTAAAACTATCTTTAAAATATTTTTTTTGGGTCTTTTTTCTCTACTTTTTAGGAGGTAATTCATCTTCATTTATAATTAAAATTTCTTCAAAAGAAGACAAATTCTCTATAATAATGCCAGCTCCTCTTGCGACAGCGGTTATTGGGTCTTGCGCAATATAGATGGGAATTTTTAAATATTCATTAAGTAATACATCCAAACCTTTTATCATTGCACCTCCACCAATTAAGTGAATACCTCTTACCATAATATCTGATAAGATTTCTGGTGGAGTTGTCTCTAAAACTTCTTTTGTCGCTTCAACCAAGCTTTCAATAGATTGTGACATAGCTTCTCTCACATCTGAGTCAGTAATAATGACTTCTCTCGGAAGTCCAGTGATCAAATCTCTACCTTTAATAGATGCTTCCATGGGTTCACCCGCTGTAACTGCACCAACACTTATTTTTATATTTTCAGCAGTTTTTTCTCCAATCAAGATTTTGAATTCGCTTCTAATATAAGAAATGATGTCATTATTGAGTTTGTCCCCAGCTATTCTCAAATTTTTTGATCTTACTACACCAGAAAGGGAGATAACTGCAATATCAGTAGTACCTCCTCCAATATCTATAATCATGTTTCCGACAGGATCCTTTATAGGCAATCTTATTCCGATAGCTCCAGCCATTGCTTGCTCTACGATATACACTTCTTTTGCGCCAGCATTTCTTGTAGCATCTCGTACAGCTCGAATTTCCACGTTTGTCACTCCGCAAGGTACTCCCACCACAACTCTCGGTCCTAACATTTTGGGTAAAAATTCTTCTGCCCTTCTCAATAGATGAGCTATCATTTCTTCTGTAACTTCAAAATCAGAAATAACTCCATCAACCAAGGGACGAATGGCTATTATATGAGCGGGGGTTCTTCCAAGCATCTCTTTTGCTTGAACTCCTACTGCCACCACTCGGCCGGTTTTTTGATTAAGTGCTACGACAGATGGTTCATTTATAACAATTCCCTTTCCTGCAACATAAACTAGAGTATTTGCGGTACCCAAATCTATTCCAATATCATTGGAAAAATATTTATTCAACTTTTTTCTTGTCTCATCAAAAAAATCAGACATATTTTTTTATAAAATCTATCAAACCTTTCTCTTCCATTTCTTTAATATTTCCAGTCTTTCTTTCTTTCACTTCAAAACTTTTCTTTTCTAAGCCTTTCTCGCTTACAACTACACGTAACGGAATTCCAATTAAATCCGAGTCAGCGAATTTTTCGCCTGCCCTAATTTCCCTATCATCATACAAAACCTCTATTCCAAGTTCAATAAATTTGTCATAAAGCGATTCTGCCGTTTTTTTGATTTTATCATTTTCAGAAACTATTTCAATTAAGTGCACCTTGAATGGGGCTACAGAAACTGGCCAGATTATCCCTTTTTCATCAGAAAGAACTTCAACAACAGTTCCCATTAATCTTCCGAGACCGATGCCATAACTGCCCATCACAACAAGTTTTTCTTCGCCTTTTTCGTTTTTATATTTTAAATCAAACGGTTCGGAAAATCTGGTACCAAGAGAAAAAATATTTCCTACTTCAATTGATTTTTTTTCAACTAATTTATTTTTATCAAATTCCATTTCCTTCGTAAGATCGGAATCATCCATAACTTCCCTATTTATCGCAAGACTTCGTTTCTCGTCAATATATATTGTATCCTCGCCCGCGTCAGTGATTGTTTGAAATTCATGAGAGTATTTTGAAAATGAACCGCCAGATGCAAAGGTGATATAAGTCAGATGACCAATACCAACCCTATCAAAAATATTTATATAGGTTTTTTTTGCTTTTTCATAAAATTCATTATGTTCAATATCACTCTTGGAAAAAGAATACATTGCTTTCCAATAGAATTCTCGTCCTCTCAATATTCCAGATTTACTTCTAGCTTCATTTCTAAAGATACTCTTAAAATCATAGGGATAAAGCGGTAAATCCTTGTATGAACTAATGTACTGCTTTAGTGTGTTTGCATAAGCTTCTTCATTTGTGAAAGATAAACCAACTTCAGTCCCATTGTTTAATTTAGTTTTGAACCAAATATCAACCGATTCATTACTCCATCTATTTGATTTTTCCCAAACTTCTTTGCTTTGAATAATAGATGTTTTCATTTCCTGTCCACCAATTTTATTCATTTCATCACGAATTATATCCTCAATTTTTTTCATTACTCGAAGACCTAAAGGTAAATAGGAATACACACCAGCCATTTCTTTGCTTATGAAGCCTGCACGAGTAAGGAGAATAGCGTTTTTTGAAACCTCATCCTTTGGCCCATCTTTCCTTGTTTTTGTTAGAAGTTTTGATTGAAGCATTTGTTGAATGATACATTAAAAAATAAGAAAAACAAACACTTGACTAAAAAAATAAGTATGCTAATTTAACAACGGACTAAGCACAGTTAAAAGAAAATACTATTGAGAGGAAGTTCAAATGAGAGCTCATGCGAAACCGAAGAAAAAATTACCTAGAGGAATTTTTTTGATCGGGGGTATCATAGTAATGATGTGCCCTACCCAAAAAAAGAAAAAGGTTGCACAAAAGATAATAGATAAATACTTCGAGGGTCTCAAGAAAAAACTGGAAAAAATCATTGCCGGGATTGATAATCCTTAGAAAATGAACCTCGGTTAGCATAGAGGCCACGCGAATCCGATTCGCGCGGCCCTGTTTTTTTATTTTATCAAACCTGTTACATCTTTAAAGGTAAGCACAATCATAAGTAAAATAAGAAGAGAAAAACCAATCATATTTAAAATATTCGCTACAATAGGTTTAATCTCTTTTCTCATTACAGCTTCAATCGCCACAAAAAGCACCCTTCCTCCATCAAGAGCTGGAAAAGGTACCAGGTTTATTATTCCAAGATTAATAGAAATTAAAGCAATAAAGCCGAGAAAGTACGAAAAACCAAAAAATCTTGTTTGGTTTATCATACCAGCAATCCCTACCGGCCCTGTAACCTGGGAAAAATCGGCCTTACCAAAAAATGAATTCTTTATCAAATCATAAAGACTTGTAACAACCTTCTTTGAATTGAGAGCAGTTATCTTTCCACCTTCCCAAAAAGCTAAAACTGGATTTAATTTTACTACCCCAACATTTTCCATATAAATACCGATTATTTTTTTATTTATATTATTTTTTGCTGTTTCCGTAGAAGTGGAAATATTGTTTGTATCTCCAATTGTAATTAAGTCTCCCGGCCTTATCAAATCCAAATTACCGGAAGGAACAGATACTATTCCGGCAGTTTTATAATTCGAAAAACCATATTTAACGGCAATGGCATTTAGAGTATCGCCATTCTGCACTTCGTATATAACCGGGGTAGAAATTGAGGAAGTTGAAGACGTCAAAGCTTCCATTGGAGTAGCAGTTGCCATCAATAATTCTCCGTTTCTATTATAAAAAATTTCTAAAGGAGTATTTTTATTGCTCGAAATAGCTTCTTGAATTTGAGTTATAGAAATATCTTTTGGATCATCGGTACCGTATTGTTTTCCATCTGAAATTACTTTTATCAAGCTGTCTCCTGTCCGCAATCCTATTTTTTGAGCTACAGAATCAGACATGACTTGGGTGATAATTATTCGTGGATTTTTAATATAATCAGCATATTTCAATGTTTCTTCCCCAATCGGCACAATTGACCCAAACATAAAGGAAATTGAAATTAAAATCCAAGCAAATAGCAAGTTAAAAAAAATACCAGAAAGTAAAATAGATGTTTGTTTCCATTTTGGGACAGAAGTAAAACTTCTGGCTGAATCCTGTCCTCTAAGAGATTCCTCGTCGGGATTTTCACCAAAAATTTTTACAAAACCACCAAAAGGAATAAGTCCTATAGAATACTGTGTTTCACCTTTTTTAAATGACACAATCCTCGGCGGAAAACCTACACAAAACTCATCAACTCTCACTCCACAAAGTTTTGCAACAATAAAATGCCCAAGTTCATGAACAAATATAAGCACCGCCAAAACAGCAAGAAAAAGTATTACCGTTATTACCATAAAGATATTCTATCAGAGAAAATAGAAGTTACAAAGAAATTTCCTTTTCTTTTTTGGTGAAAATAGTTTCTAAATTTTTATTGGCATCATCAATCAACTTTTGCATTTCGTTTTTTAATCGGAATTTGTCGTCTTCGCCCATTCCACCAAGTTTTTCTTTTGCCTGAATTTCATTCCAAATTATGTCTCTTATACCACGTAAAGATTCCCTTGCATCTTCCATTTTTGACTTAGCTGTTTTTAAAAGAAGTACTCTTCTCTCAGAGGTAAGTTCTGGAAAAATAATTCTAAGACCTTTATTGTCCACCATCACGGATACACCAAGATTCGCGACAATAATTGCTTTTTCAATTTCTTTTGTTTGAGTTTTATCCCAAGGTGTAATTCTTATAGATTTGGCATCTTCTATACTGATATTGGCCAATTGATTTATAGGCATTCTTTGACCATAAGATTCAACTAATGCCCCATCAAGAAGCGCTGGGCTTGCCATACCTGTTCTAATACTTAGAAATTCTTTTTTGAGCCATTCTTCCACTCCTCTTATTTCATCTTTTAATTTTTTAAAATCGTATAACATATATTAATAATAAATTATTTAATAATTAATGCCATTATATCACAAGCGCTAAATGCTCCAAAATGATTTTGAGAGATGGCGATGGATCGCTTGAAAAAGAACGACATTTCTCTATTTCTTCCAAAATAAAAAGTTCCTTTTTTGTGGCTTTGGATATTTTTACACGATTGTAAACCTCAGTTTCAAGCTCATTAAGAAAATTGACTACCCGAATTTTACTTTCTTTTTCATCAGAGATATCATCTAAAAGTTTTTTGATTTTTTTAAGTCGTTCCGCAAGATCTATAGACAGAAATTCTTTTGCATTCATGGAATTTTTGTCTTCTTTATTGTGAGTTTCTTTTACTTTATCCACATCAACAAAAATCATCCTGGATTTCAACGTAGGCAAAAGATTTCCTGCAGATGGTGAGATCAAAAAGAAACAAGTTCCTCCGGATGGTTCTTCAAACATTTTCAGCATTGCATTCTGTGCCTGTTCTGTAATGAAATTTGCACAAATAACAGAAACTCTCAAATCACCTGCTGTTGGTTTTTGAAAATGTGTTTCTTTTATCTTTCGGCTTTCTTCCACATTCAAAGTGTCAAACTCCGCAAACCAAAAGTCCGGATTTCCTCTTGTTTTGAAACCAACCTTTTTTTCAACAAAATTAAAAACTTCTTTCGTAATATCTGCCCCGGAAGCATTTATGCAGTAGGCATGATGTGGCTTACCGTCTTTTAAATTAATTTTTAACATCAAAATTATCTCTTCGTAATAATACTCTTTTTGTAAGTATCAAGATGTTCTAAGGCAATACCAGTTCCCTTTGCCACGCAATAAAGCGGATCTTTCGCAACGACAGCCTTTACGCCTGTTCTTCTGAAAACAAGTTCCGCCATGTTGCGAAGCTGAGATGAACCGCCAGTCATTATTATACCTTTGTCTATAATATCGGCAGAAAGTTCCGGAGGAGTCTCTTGTAAAACGTCTTTTATCGCTTTTATCATATCCCTAAGTTCTCTGGAAACAGCTCTTACAATTTCATTTGTTTTAATTTCCGTTGAGCGTGGAAGTCCTGTGAGAAAATCGCGTCCTTTGATAGTCATCATCAGTTCTTCTTCCACAGGTACAGCACTGCCAATTTTTATTTTAATATCCTCGGATGTCTTATCTCCAATAGCCAGGTTAAAAGTTTTTTTAATATAATCTGCAATTGCGCAATCAATTTTATTTCCAGCACACTTTACTGAAGTGGAAGAAACTATCCCTCCAAGGGAGATGACGGCAACGTCGGTCGTACCTCCGCCAATATCCACTACCATATGTCCCATCGGTTCATAAATAGGAATACCCGCTCCAATAGCAGCGAGAATTGGCTCTTTCACCACGTAAGCGTTTTTGGCTCCAGCTTTTATGGCGGCTTCTATCACGGCACGTCTCTCGGTGGATGTAACTCCGGCAGGAACAGATATCATCACATCTGGTTTAAAAATATTCCACTTTCCTAAAGCTTTGTTTATAAAATACTTAAGCATTGCTTCCGTTACACGATAATCGGCAATCACTCCATCCCTCATCGGTCTATAAGCTATAATACTATCCGGCGTCTTGCCTATCATTTTTTTTGCTTCTTCCCCCACTGCGAGAATTTTATTATCTTGTTCGGAAACTGCTACTACGGAAGGTTCAAACAAGACCACACCTTTGCCAGGTAAATATACCAAAGTGTTGGCAGTACCTAAATCTATTCCAATTTTTCGTGTAAAAAATGACATAACTTCACATCAATATATCACTTCTTATTATTTTTACAATCTTATGTTATACTCGCTCCATGAATCCCGTTAGAGACCATTCCGTTATGAAATATAATGTAAAAAGGTAGAAAGGATTGGAATTGATTAAATTTAAAAAAATAGATATCTCTACGGAAATATTTAAGGGGAAAGTTAAATAAAATATAGTCGAAATAATTTAAAAGTAATTTAATAACGAAATAGGAATAAAAAATATTTCCTATCTCTAACGGGATGAATTTGCAAATTGAAGGTGGTCACAAACTTTCGGGAACAATAGTTACAAAAACATCAAAAAATGGAGCAATGGGAATTCTTTCTGCTTCCCTATTAAACAAAGGAAAAACTATCATAAAAAATGTACCGAAAATCGAAGAGGTTTACAGAATGATAGAAGTTTTGGAAAGTATTGGAGTAGATGTTAAATGGAACAAAGATGATCTTGAAATAGAACCTAAAAAAATAGATCTAAAAAAAATTAACAGAAATTCCGCAGAAAAAACCAGAAGTATCATAATGCTTATCGGTTCATTAGTGCATCATTTCAATAAATTTTCTCTTCCACAATCTGGCGGATGTAAGTTAGGTGCAAGAACAGTTACTCCGCATTTTTTTGCGCTTGAAAATTTCGGCATAGATATAAAAACCAAATCAGATAGTTATGAAGTTAGTGCTAAAAAATTGAAACCTGCAGAATTTGCTCTCTATGAATCGGGCGATACTGTCACCGAAAATGCCATAATGGCCGCCTCACTTATACCGGGAAAATCTGTTATTAAATTCGCTTCTGCAAACTACCAAGTGCAAGATCTTTGTTTTTTCTTAAAAAACTTGGGAATAAACATAGAAGGAGTCGGTACAACCACTCTCATAATACATGGAGTAAAAGAGATTAGGAAAAATGTCACATACTATCTGGCCGAGGATCCTATTGATTCAATGTTTTTTATTGCTTCAGCAATTCTTACGAACTCTGGAATAAAAATAGAAAGATGCCCAATTGATTTCCTGGAAATTGAATTGCTTAAACTTAAAAAAATGAATTTTAGATACAAACTTTCAAAAGTCTATAAGGCGTTGAACAACATGACAAATCTTGTGGATATTACAATCTCACCGTCAAAACTTATTGCACTTTCCGACAAAATAGAAGCAAGACCATATCCCGGACTAAATATAGACAATCTTCCCTTCTTTGCAGTTATAGCCACACAGGCAAAAGGTCAGACACTTATCCATGATTGGGTTTATGAAAAAAGAGCCATACATTATAAAGAACTTGATAAACTCGGAGCCGATACAATACTTGCCGACCAACATAGATTTTATGTAAATGGAAAAACAGAATTGAAACCAGCGGAAATAATGTGTCCACCGGCGCTTCGCCCTGCTGCAATTATCCTCATCGCAATGCTTTCCGCAAAAGGCACATCAATTCTACGAAATGTTTACAGTATAAATCGTGGATATGAAGAAATAGCAAAACGTCTAAATTCTTTGGGTGCTAAAATAAAAATCTTAGAAGACTAAATTTAGAAAATTTCTCGGAGTCCTTGCCGGCTTGTTCCTTTTGGGTAGTTTTTCAAACTTGAAAAAAAGCCGTTTTTCTGCCATTATACGAAAGATGAAACTAATAGAAATCATACCTATTTCTAGAGGCATACCAAAAGAATCGTTAAATTATTTTTCTTCCATTTCGGTACCTCTCGGCTCTATAATAAAAGTTCCTCTCAGGAAAAAAATTATCCCGGCAATTGTCGTATCCGTGAAAGACGCAGAGGAAGTAAAATCAGATATAAAAAATTCGTCTTTTTCTCTCAAAAAAATAGAAAAAACAAAATTCGTAAAATTCTTAACCGAAAGTTTTGTAGAGGCCGGAAAAGAAACTGCGAGATATTTTGCCGGATCAACCGGTTCTGTTTTATATTCTCTTGTCCCTAAAGTCCTTCTTGAAAATGCAGGAAAAATAAAAATTTCAGAAGAAATTGGCCTAAAGAAACAAAAGGACCAGACTTATGAAAAATACGTCATTCAAGCTACCGATGATGAAAGATATACGAACTATAAAAGTTTGATAAGAGAAGAATTTGCAAAAAATCTTTCTGTTTTCTTTTGTTTACCGACAATTCAAGATATTAAAAAAGCAACCGAGAAACTTCAAAAAGGAATAGAAAAATATACTTACATACTACATAGTTCAATGGGTGAAAAAGAAATAATCGAAAGTGTAAATAAAATTTTGTCGGAGAAACATCCTGTCTTAATCATTGGAACAGGAGGATTTCTTTCCGTTCCAAGAGAAGATATCGGGATTCTTATAATAGACAGGGAAAATTCAAGAACATACAAAAGTCAAAGTAGGCCGTATCTTGATATGAGATATTTTGCGGAAAAATATGCAGAAAAAGCAAAGATTAAACTGATGTTCGGAGATATGCTCCTTCGTACAGAAACTATTTGGCGATATAAAAATAATGAGCTTGTAGAAATTTCTCCTTTAAAATTCAGGTCTCTTTCTACCATGACGGAGGAGATTATAGACATGAAAGCACTACAAGAAAGTAATTTGGAAAAACCAAAATTTAGAGTGATAAGTGACAAACTAGAAAAATTAATAACCAAAAACATAGAGGGTAGTGAACATCTTTTTATATTTGTCGGGAGAAGGGGTCTGTCGCCTTCTGTTGTCTGCGCTGATTGCGGATCAATAGTAGGATGCAAAACCTGCGGAGCTCATACCGTTTTGCATAAATCTTCCATAGAAAACTTTTTTCTTTGCCATAAATGCGGAGAAAGGAGAAGCGCTCTTGAAAAATGCACAAATTGCGGAAGTTGGAAATTGACAACTCTTGGAATAGGTACGGAGCTTATAGAACAAATGCTTTTGGAAAAATTTCCCAAACAAAAGATTTTTAAGCTTGATTCAGACAATTCTCCTACACACAAAAAGGCTTTGCAAATAATAGATAAATTTTATAATTCTCCCCAGGGAATACTCATCGGCACAGAAATGGCTTTGCTTTATCTCACAGAAAAAGTGGAAAATTCGGCTGTTGTCTCCATGGATTCTTTTTTCTCTATCCCCGACTATCGAATAAATGAAAGAGTGTTAAATATTTTATTAAAGATAAGGTCTGTCACAGACAGAAACTTTATCATACAAACAAGGGATCCTGCGCAAAAAGTCTTTGATTATGCTTCCAAGGGTAATTTGATTGATTTTTATAAAGATGAAATATATATGAGAGAAAAACTCGGTTTTCCTCCTTTTACAGTGCTTGTAAAAATAATAATTGCAGGAAATAAGAATGAGGTTTTGGAAAGCGTTGAACGTTTACAAAAGGATTTGAATCCTCTGGAAATAAATATTTTTCCAGCTTTCATCCCCGGTGCAAAAGGAAAATATGCAGTAAATGGAATTATTAAAATACCTAAAAAAGATTGGCCGAACGAAAAAGTTCTAAATGTCCTCAAATCTCTTCCTCCAAATTTTTCAGTAAATATTGATCCGGAGAATTTGTTGTAAAACGAAAAAACAAAATTTTTCTTTCCTCCAAAAATATATCTCGAAAGACACAGAAATTTTCTACTAAAAATTTCTTATGTCCGGCGCCAGTCACGCCTCCCAAAGTCTTTCTCAATACATTTTCTCCGAAAAGATAAAATTTGTTGATTTTCTGACTGCTACGCTAGAGCGTTCGGAAAGTGTTTTACCCCTGTTTTTTATTTTGTTTTATAATCAAAGTGAACTTTGTTTCCGTATCTTAGATCCAAGTGATTGAGTTTTTCAAGAAAATCAGTGCTTGTACTAATAGCTCCATCCCGTAACATCGAATCTATGTTTTCTAGACTATTCTCAAACGCCTGTTTTTCATTGAAATAAATTACTCCACCAAGTTTTAGTTCTATTTCATATTCTCCACCAGAAAGAACAGACAAACTGACCGGTATAAAATCCATATCTTTCAATTTTTGCATCAAAGAATAAAGTCGTAAAAATTTCGGATTTTCCATATAAACACTGCCTATGGGTTTTGAGAAACTTCCACCGAAAAAATAGAAAAAAGGATTGCCGGAAAAATTCGGGGCTTCCGAATAGATGAATCCATTTTTATCCAAAAAATAACACTTCCTGTCTTCTCTTTCTTTAGATGAACAATAAATACCTACGGGGTGTCTTTCTAAAACAGTTACTCTAAAAGAATTTTTTCCGAGAATTCTTACTGAAGTGTCTTCTATTTTTGGAAAATTTTTCTTCAGGGAATTTTCAATTCCGAAATACGGTAAAATTAAAATATTAGATTTAGAAAATAAATAAAAGTATTTCCCCTCTATAGTTTTTTGAATGTTCTGTACAAGATCGTCCGCATTGAGAGTGGACATTCCTGCTACTTCGATTTTATTTACATTCCAAATACCGCTCCCACTAAACCACGCAAAAGCAACAAGTAACACGACAATCAATGAAAGAAAAATCAGAATCTTTCTTCCTAAAACAATTTTTCTTCTCTTTTTAAGAGAATTACTTATGTCTCGCGATGAACCCATTTTAAAAATTAAGACTTTTTACCGATATATTCAATACCGCCTACGTATTTTCTCAAAACCTCTGGAATTTTTATACTCCCGTCCTCTTGTTGATTATTTTCCACTAATTGAATCAAAATCCTTGGGGTGGCAAGAGCCGTATTGTTCAAAGAATGGGCAAATTTTATTTTTCCATCATCGTCTCTATACCTAATATTTAAGCGTCTGCATTGAAAATCGTGGAAATACGAACAAGAATGAGTTTCCCCATATTTGTTTTGAGATGGTCGCCATACTTCTACATCGTATTTCTTCACCTGTCCAAGTCCGAGATCTCCTCCACAGTTTGCAACAACGTGATATGGAAGTTTGAGTAATTGCAAAAGTTCTTCAACATTTGCCAAAAGTTCTTCGTGATGTGCAACGCTCTTCTCATGGCTCGCTTCACACAAAATCACTTGTTCAAATTTAAAAAACTCATGTAAACGATAAAGTCCTTTTACGTCTTTACTATAACTTCCCGCTTCCCTTCGGAAACACGGAGAGAAAGCAAATTTTTTGAAAGGTAGATCTTTTTTGTCCAAAATCTTATCTGCAAAGTAACTCATGGTCGCAACTTCAGCTGTTCCAGCTAGATAATCGTTATCTTGTGTCTTGTATAAATCATCTTCACCTTGTGGAAGATACCCCGTACCAAGAAGCGTTTCTCTGCGAACAAGAGATGGAACAAACATAAGCTCATATTCACTTTTCTTCTCTCTGAAAAAATCCATCACAAATTGCCACAAAGCAAATTCTAAAAGTGCGCCTTCATTTTTCAAAAAATATCCCCGGAATCCGGCAACTTTTGCACCAGTCTCAAAATCCGCTAGATCTAACTTTTCCATTATTTCAATATGATCCTTCGGTCTAAAACTAAAGTTTGGTTTTTCCCCCCAAGCTTTTACTTCTACGTTTGCCGTGTCATCATCACCCTCTGGTACAGACATATCTGGAATATTTGGAACCTGAAGCATAAGCATCTGCCAATTTTTCATCACTTCTTTCATTTTTTCTTCTTCTTTCTGTAAATCTTCTTTCAACAGCTTCATTTCATCTAATAATTTCTTTTTTTCTCCTGCATCTTGCATAGAAGGCAATTTTTTACTTGCTTCGTTTTGTTTGGCTCTTTTTTCATCTACTGAAAGAGTAAGAGCTTTCCTTTCATCATCTGCTTTTATAAGTAACTCAACATCAAATTTGAGATGTTTTTTCTTTGCACCAGCATCTATTAAATCCTTATTTTCTCGTATAAATTTTATATCTAACATGTATTCAATGTTACCAAAGTTTGATAAAATAGACAACCGATGTTAAAAGATTTTAAAATTTCAATAATCAGAAAAAATGAAATGCCGGAAATGCTCCGAGAAATTCCCGATTGTCCCGAGAAACTTTTCGTCCAAGGAAAATTACCTGGACCGGAGACAAAACTTCTTTGTGTAGTCGGCTCACGTAAATTTACTCCTTATGGAAAAGAAGTATGTGAGAAACTTATCTCAGGACTTCGCGGATATGATATTGCTATTGTTTCCGGACTTGCTCTCGGAATAGACGGCATAGCTCATGAATCTGCAATGAGTGCGGGATTAAAAACTATCGCTGTTCCCGGCTCAGGACTTTCCGAAAGAGTTTTGACTCCAAAGACAAATTTCATGATTGCAAACAAAATTCTTGAATCCGGTGGTGCGATGCTTTCAGAATTTGAACTGGATTTTATTGCCACACCTTACAGTTTTCCTCAAAGAAATAGAATTATGGCTGGACTTTCTCACGCCACACTCGTGATAGAAGCAGAAATTAAATCCGGCACCCTCATCACTTCCAAACTCGCCACGGAATACAACAGAGACGTACTCGCAGTCCCCGGCTCTATCCTTTCCAAAAATTCCGAAGGACCAAATATGCTTATCCGACTTGGCGCTACACCAATCCGTTCGAGTTATGATATTTTGGAAGCACTTGGTTTTAATATTGATGAAGAACCACAAAATCTAGAACTCAAATATTCCGACTGCTCACCCGACGAAATGCTCATAATAGAAATTCTCAAAATTCCTATGCCAAAAGACGAGCTTATCCGAAAAGCCAAAATGCCAATTTCAAAAATCAGCGCTGTTCTCTCAATTTTGGAAATTAAGGGGTTGGTGAAAGAAAGTATGGGGGAAATGAGATTAATATAAAAATTATTTAACCACCTTAAAATTAATTATATCTATTTTTGGTCTATCTTTATCATCTAAAATAACTTTAACACAACCTTCATCTACCTGGCCACTTTCTTGGTAAAATTTTATAAATGACTCTGATTCACCAGGATCAACTCTCCATAAATCTTCAACCCCATGACCAGCTTTCAAAACAAAGAGAACTCTTCCGTCTTTATTAATAAGAAAATCTAAATATACTGTTTGATGTGGATAAATATCGCGGACAGCTTCTCCTTTGTGAGTCCAAGCTAGTGGTACAGGGAAAAAATTATCTCTAAATTTTCCTTTATGTTGTATTCTTTCGATAAATACTTCCACAGATTTGGCTATATATTTACCTTCATTTTTGATTATTAATCTTCCATGTATATTACCATTTTGATTAACTATTTTAGTACCTTTAAGGACTAGTTTACTTTTCTTAGGTTTGTTATTAATCCAAAAAACTATCCATGGAGAGAAAAAGGCAACAATTAAAGCAAAAATGGTTGAATTTAATCGAATAAATTCCCAAACATCTTTTAAAAAAGATAATGGTTCATATAATATATAACAAAAACACATAAGTAAAATTATATCACATTAATTAAAAAATTTGCTAAAAAATAAAATATGTTATATTAGTATACGAAATGAAATTATTAATCGTTGAATCGCCATCAAAAGCAAAGACGATAGAAAAATATTTGGAAGGCGCTTATACTGTCCGAGCAAGCGTCGGGCATATTCGTGATTTACCGAAGAGCAACAAGGACGCTATTGATATCCCTGGCGGTTTTATACCTCGTTATGTAGTCAGTCCTGGGAAAGAAAAAATAGTTTCTGAAATAAAATCTTTGGCCAAAAGAGCTGAAGAGGTACTACTCGCAACTGACCCTGACCGAGAAGGAGAAGCTATTGCATGGCACATCAAAGAAGCCGTGGGACTGGAAAGTCCAAAAAGAATTCGTTTTTACGAAATTACAAAAGACGCAATTAAAGAGGCACTAAAAAACCCTACTCTAATAGATGACAATCTAAGAAAAGCTCAGGAAGCGAGACGCGTCCTTGATAGACTCGTGGGATATGACCTTTCAGGACTTATTTGGAAAAAAGTGAGATACGGACTTTCTGCAGGACGCGTGCAGTCCCCCGCTCTCCGCATAATAATGGAAAGAGAAAGAGAAATCCGCGCATTCAAACCGGAACAATTTTGGGTTATTGAAGCTGATGTAGAAAATAAAAATAGAACAAAATTAACCTTGAATTGTGATGAAGAACCTCGCAATATAAAGTTGGTTGAAAAAATACTTGAAGTTGGCAATAAAGAAACCTGGACTGTAAAAAACGTCTCTGCAACAGAAGCAAAGAGGTCTCCAAAAGCTCCTTTTACCACTTCTACACTCCAGCAAACTGCTAGCACTCGCCTAGGATACGCTCCGTCAAATACGATGAGAATAGCCCAGAAACTTTATGAAGCTGGTCTTATTACCTATATGAGAACAGATAGTACCAACTTGAGTGCAACAGCTCTTGATCAGATGGGCGTTTTAATAAACAAAAAATACGGCGCAAATTACGCCAAAAGAAATGTGTATGTGACGAAAAGCAAAAATGCTCAGGAAGCACACGAAGCTATCAGACCAACAGATGTTCAGAAAGAAATGGCAGGACTTGCCGATGACCAGAAGAAACTTTATAGACTTATTTGGCAGAGGACAGTCGCCTCTCAAATGACTGATGCAAAAATATTGAGAACAAAAATCACTGTAAAGGTTGGCAGTGGTGAAATTCCTAATTTTTCAATAAATGGTTCACAAATGCTTTTCGACGGCTGGCTAAAGGCAGATCCGAATGCACGAGGTGAAGATATTGAATTGCCAAAAATAACAGAGGGAGAAATTCTAAAACTTTTAGATATCAGAAGCCAAGAAAAATTTACCGAGCCACCTGGAAGATACACAGAAGCCGGCCTTATCAAAGAGCTTGAAAAGAGAGGTATAGGCAGGCCTTCTACATACGCTTCAATTATGAAAACTCTAGAAGAAAGAGACTATGTTTCAAAGGAAGGCAGAACTTTGATACCTACTGACGTGGGAGATGTGGTAAGTACTTTCTTAGAGAATAATTTTGCAAATTATATCAGTGATACTTTCACCGCAGAAATGGAAGATGAATTGGACCAGATAGCAGAAGGAAAGAGAGAATATGAAAAAACTCTCAAAGATTTCTATGGGCCTTTCTCAAAAGATGTAAAATCAAAAAATAAAATTGATAAAATCACAAACTTGGGAGATGCAGACGAAAAACACAAATGTCCTGTCTGCGGAGGGCCGATGATTATTAAACTGGCAAAAAATGGTAAGTTTTTGAGTTGTGCAAAATATCCTAAATGTGTAGGGGCAAGAAAAATTGACGGTGAAGAAATGGCAGGACCAAAGGAAACAGGTGAAGCTTGTCCAGAATGTAAAGATGGTAAACTTATGGAACGCGAAGGACGATTTGGTAAATTTATCGCCTGTTCAAATTATCCAAAATGCAAATTTATAAAAAAAGACGCCGAACTTGAAAAACAAAATTCAACTGGAGTCGCCTGTCCTATTTGTAAAACTGGAATGATGACAGTAAGAAGAGGAAGATTTGGCAATTTCTACAGCTGTTCAAACTATCCAAAATGCAAAAATATAACAAAAGCAAAACCAACAGGTAATCTCTGCCCTACCTGTAATGCCCTTATGATGGAAGGCACCAAAACTATCCCCGAAAGATGCTCTGATAGAAAATGTCCTAATCATAATCCACATAAATTAGAAAAAAAATAAAATGAAAAAATCTGTTGGATTAATATTAATGTCATGGGTTCCACAAGAAGATGGCTCAAAAAAATTAGTAGCTATTCTCCAAAGACGCGGTATTTGGGATTTTGAAAGAATGGACAAAGAAACTTTTCCTGGTTGTTATCAAGTAACTTTTCATGGAGGATTGGAAGAAAATGAAACATTTTTAGATGCTCTCAAAAGAGAATCCGAGGAAGAACTAGGAAAGGAGTTTAGCAAAAAGAATCATCTAAATAAAAATCTTAAAGAGCTTTTTCATAAAAACGAAACAGAAAAAGAGGTTATTACCTTTGGAGCATTAATTCCCTTCAAACAGATATCTCTTATTCGCCTTGGTATGAGTACCGGTGGAATTGATTTAGTAGAGGAAAAACAGGTCAAAAAAATTATAAATATTTCTCCAGAATTTAGAGAAGTTGGTACTCCTTCTGGTGTAATAGCAATGTTTCCTGACGAAATTGAAGCTCTAAAGAAAGCCTTTGAAATCTTCCAATAATAACTTGGTTTTTATATTTGCCTAAAAACAGATTAGGGTCTATTATTCCCAATATGGCTTCTGTAAAAGAGATAATAGATTTGATGGATTCCCCATCAAAAGAAGATATTGTACTTATAGAAAAGGCGTATAATTTTGCCGAAAAGGTACATGAAGGAAAAAAAAGATACTCGGGAGAGACGTCTTTTAATCATGCTTTTGAAACTGCTAAAATTCTCGCGGAAATCAGAATGGGATCAACGACTATTGCTGCCGGTTTATTGCATGACACCATAAGAGACGGCAAGATAGGAGATGAGCAAATTAAAAAAGAGTTTGGGGATGAAATTTTGTTTTTGGTAAGCGGGGTAACCAAAATCGGTAAAATAAAATATGGAGGAACCGAAAAATATATAGAGAGTTTAAAAAAATTCTTGGTTACTGTTTCTCAAGATATAAGAGTTTTAATAATAAAATTTGCCAGCCGACTTCAAAATATGAGAACTTTTGAACCAATTTCCACAGATAAACAGCGAAAAATTGCCTTGGAATCATCCAAGATTTATTCTCCACTTGCTTATATGCTCGGTATCAGAAAAATATCAAAAGAATTAGAGGATTTATCTTTCAAAAAACTTTATCCAAAAGAATACAAAGAAACTCTCGATTTTATAAAGGAAAAAAGCGAAAAAGAGTTACCAAAACTGGAAAAGTTTGTAAAATCCGTTAAAAAAATATTGGCAGAAGAGGGTGTCATAAATATAAGAACCAGTTATAGACAAAAAGGTATATACAGCTCATATAAAAAAATAAAAAGAATTCAGAACGCGAGAGGTGGTGTGGATAAAATATACGATATCTTGGCTCTAAGAATTTGCGTAGAAACAGTCGCAGATTGTTATAAAGTTTTAGGTATTATTCATGGGACTTGGCAACCCCTGCCCGGCTTTATAAGAGATTTCATCGCATTTCCTAAGCCGAACGGTTATCAGAGTTTGCATACAACAATTTTTACAGGAGATGGTTCAATAGTAGAAATACAAATACGTACAAATAAGATGCACGAGATGGCCGAGTTTGGAGTTGCATCATATCTTTTTTATAAAGATGACAATAAAAGTATAGAAAACAACGAGAGTACAAGATGGTTCAAATATTTTTTGCCAAAATTTATAAACTATACAAAAACAGATAAAGAAAAAGAAATTCCGGAGTGGATTAAAGATGCTACCCAGAAGATAGACCGTGACGGTGACAAAAAAAACAAAGGTACTTTTTTGAAAGATTTAGGAGCAGATGTTTTTTCTGATAGAATTTTTGTTTTTACCCCAAAGGGTGAGGTGGTAGATTTGCCTGTTGGCTCAAGCGTGCTTGATTTTGCATATGCGATTCATTCCGATATAGGAAACCACACCAATAGTGCAAAAATAAATGGAAAAATGGTTGCTATAAAAACTGTATTAAAAAATGGAGATATAGTAGAAGTCATTACAAAAAAAAGTAGCAAACCAACCACAAAATGGCTCGAGATAGTCAAAACCTTAATGGCAAAAAGACACATCAAGAGTTTTCTGGAAAAAGGTTCTGATAAATAATTTAAATAGAGAAATTGCTGACGGAATAAAGATCATCATCCGCTTCCTTCTTCTCATCAGTAGATCTGTCATCCAAAGGTGCTTCTTCAAGATTATTTTTAACTCCTTCAATATGCTTTTCTAACATTTCTGTCCCCTTTCTTTTCTCTTGTTTCTCAATTATATTGAGAATAGTTCTGAGATCGTCATTTGAAAAATAATCTATTGTAATCTTTCCGCCAATTTCTTTTGGTTCTATTTGAACTCTCGTACCAAGCGATTCCGTAAGCTTACCTTCAATTTCCATAACTTCCGGGTCAAACATCCTTTCTTTCTTTCTGGCTCTTTCAAAAGCAATCTTTCGTGCAACAAGTTCCGACTCTCTGACTGTCATTTTTTTATAAATAATTTCCCTAAAAACAGTTTCCTGTTCTTCTTTTCTGTCAGTAAGCATGAGAAGTGGCCGAGTGTGTCCCTCGGATATTTTCCCCGCTGAAAGCGCTTCAAGCATGTGTTCTGGTAAATCTAAGATTCTCAAGCTGTTTGAGACGTATTCTCTACTTTTGCCAACCTTATGAGCAATTTGAGCATGTTTGAAACCAAATTCATCCACAAGCTTCTTGAACGCTTTTGCTCTATCTACGGCATTTAGATCTTCTCTTTGCAAATTCTCAATAATCGCCAGCTCTAGTTTCATCAGATCTGACTCATCGGAAGAACGTATAACCACCGGTACCTGAGAAATACTTGCGAGTTTTGAAGCACGCAATCTTCTTTCTCCGGAAATAAGTTCGTATTCCACAACAAGGCCACCGTCTTCTCTTTGAATTTCTTTTCTGGTTACAACAAGTGGTTGAAGCACACCATACTGTTTAATAGAATCTGCAAGATCTTTCAGTCTTGCCTCATCGAACTCTTTTCTCGGCTGAAAAGGATTTGGCTTTATTTTTTCTGTCTCAACCCAAAAAATTGAATTACTATAAAATTGTGTCATGTTGTTTTGCCCCTATTTTATCATAATAATTCATAAAACAAAAAGGAGATTATGCCTTTATTTTTTTAGAAAAATAAGATATATTGGTGGAATGCCGGAGTGGCGGAATGGTAGACGCGCACGACTCAAAATCGTGTCTCGAAAGGGGTAAGAGTTCAAGTCTCTTCTCCGGCACAAAAAAATGAAGTCAAAAATCCTAGTAATTCTCGGCCCTACAGCCACTGGTAAAAGTGATTTGGCAGTAGAAATTGCTCTAAAATATAACGGTGAGATTATCTCTGCCGATTCTAGACAGGTCTATAGAGGAATGAACCTTGGCACGGGTAAAATCACCAAAAAAGAAATGCGTGGTATTCCCCACTACATGTTAGATATCGTAAATCCAAATTCTATTTACAATGTCGCAAAATATAAAGTAAAAGTCCAGAGAATAATCTCAAATATAATTAAGAGAGGAAAATTGCCAATAATTTGTGGTGGTACAGGTTTTTATATTGATTCAGTCGTAAAAAATATTTCTCTGCCAGACGTTCCACCTAATCAGAAATTGAGAAATGAGTTAGAAAAAGAAAATTGTGAAAGATTGATGAAGCAACTCAAGAAATTAGATCCGAGAATTTCAAAAACAATAGATTCAAAAAACAAAATTAAAATAATCCGTGCAATAGAAATAGCAAAAAAACTCGGAAAAGTACCTGAAATTAAATCATCCCCGATTTATAATGCGATTCAGGTAGGTCTTATAGCCCCTGATAAAATTCTGAAAGAAAGAATAAAAACACGTCTTGCCAAAAGAATCGACCTAGGAATGTTAAAAGAAGGAAAAAGACTCTATGAACAAGGTTTAAGTTGGAAAAGAATGGAATCTTTAGGTCTTGAATACAGATATATGGCTAGACACTTAAGTGGCAAGATTTCACTTGAACAAATGATAAGTGAGCTAAATTCAAAAATTTGGCAATTTGCTCGCAGACAAAAAACTTGGTTTAGAAGAAATAAGAGTATAAGGTGGTATCAAGTTGGTCCAAAAACAAACCAGAAAATTACTGAATATTTAAGAGGTATGATATAAAAACTGCGGGAGGTGGAGGAATCGGACCCCCGACAGCGGTTTTGGAGACCGCAGTTATACCACTTAACTAACCTCCCTTAACAATAGAAATATAACACAAAATAGACTTTTCTCAAATCAAAAACCACATAAATATAATTTATGCGGTTTTTGATTTAATTATTTTTTAGCTTCTTTATGAACAGTCTGTTTTTTACACCACTTACAATATTTCTTGAGCTCAATTTTTCGCTCAACTTTCTTTTTGTTTTTTCTGCTCCAGTAATTTACTCTCTTACAATCTTTGCAAGCAAGTTTTATTAATTGTATTTGTGACATAATTTAAATATTATGAAGTCTAATATAACTTAAATTGGGATAAAATGCAACCTCTGTTTTATAATTCAGTAGTTTCTGGAACGACAGCTTTAACTCTCCAAAATTTCCTATGAAGTGTCTGCCATGCTTCTTTCAACTCTTTACTGCCCAAAAGATGCAAGATTATAATACCAGAAACTATTCCGATTATTCCAGAAACAAATCCTTGCCCAAAAATACCCAAAAAGGTATTGATATTAAATATATTAACAAAAATATTTAAGCACAAATATGAAACCGCCCCCATTATTATTGAGGCAGAAAAACTCTGAAATAATGTCTCTAGAACCGGTTTCGAAAATCCCCGAAAACTCTTTTCAAACATAATCCAAAGTGCTATACAATTGATAATACTTGCCAAAGAAAAACCGAGAGCAAGCATCAAGACGGAAGTATCAGAAAGTCCATCTACCCTAAACAAATTTTCTATAAAATATTTGAAAAAAAGCGAAGTACTAAAAAGTTTTACGAAACCAAAAGAGAAGACGATTGTGAGAATACCAGACAATACGCTTGTCCAGAGAGACTTACTGGTATTCCCCATCGCATAATATCCACGGACAAAAAGAAGTACAAGTGATTGAGCAAGAACCGAAATAGCAAATATAGCCAAAGTTGCGGCGACAAGCTTGGTGCTTGACCAGTCAAAATGTCCGGAACCATAAATAACCCTGACTATTTGAGCTCGAAGAACAACAAACAAAACGCTTATAGGTATTGACCAAAAAATAATATGTCTAGCTCCTGTGATAATGTTTTCTAAAAATTTTTCTTTATTCCCGTCTATAAAAAATTTGGAAAGCATCGGAAAAGCAGCGACAGAATAACTAACTCCGATTATCGACAAAGGAACTGATTGCAAGTTAAAAGCAAAATTAAAAACTGTAATAGATCCTTTTTCCATAAGGGAAGCTATGCCAAGAAGAACAAGGATAGAAAATTGGGACATCCCCAATGTTATGGTTCTTGGAACAGAAATTATTACAATATCTTTTATCTCCGACCAATTTATTTTTAACACCTTAAAAGAAAAAAGTTTGCTGGCAGAGACAAAGGGAATTTGTATAGCCAAATGCATAAATGCACCCAGAATTACACCATATGCAAGTCCATAGATTCCATATATAGGATAGAAAAATATAATGCCCAAAATTATGCCGAAATTATAAAAAATCGGACTTAGAGCATACACCAAAAATCTTTTACCTATTTGTGTAATTCCTGCAAAGAAATTTGAGAAACCAAGAAGTACCGGAGACAAAAGCAATAATCTCGTCATTAAAACAAGCTCTGAAAGATGGGGACTATTTTGCATTCCTTTAAAGATAAATGGCGTAAGATAAGGGATCAAAAAAAATGCGATAACGCTTGTAGAAAAAATTAAGATAGAAAAAAAAGAAAAGATACTGCCAATAAATTTTTTCGTCTCTTCTTCTCCGCGATTCATTCTTTCTGTAATAAAAGGAATAAGAACAGAAAGAGAAACAATAGATGCCACGGAAACAAAAATAAAATCTGGAATTCTAAAAGAAGAATAATAAATATCCAAAAATTCTCCTGTACCAAAGGAAGATGCGAGCATTCTGTCCCTGAATAATCCCAAGATTTGAGATAGCAACGCAAAAAGTCCAAGCAAATACGCCGCTTCGTGCAAACCGCTTATTTCTTTATAAAAAATATTAAAAAACCTTTTGACCATTTATGTTTTCTTAAATAGTATAAAGAAAATTCATCATAAAAGCAAAGTTCCATCCGTTGTGGATGGAACTTCGTTTAATCGCCCTTGTGCCTATAAGCCGAATTCTGTCTTCTTGTGTTTAACACAAGATGTATGATTATTTGTCTCGACCAAATGTTACCATCTGGTTCAAGCGACAACTCCTCTTGCGAGGCACGTGTCTTGCTCCCAGGTAAGGATTTTGCCGTTGCATTTCTATCTTTCGATAGAACCATTCCCGAAGGAACCCTAGCCTTTCGGCATCGGCGTTTCTGTTCGCACCTCTTAGGTTTCCCTATGCGGGCGTTACCCGCTACCCATGTCTATCCAAAGATAGACTGAGAGTTCGGACTTTCCTCTCTATCAATAAAGATAGAGCAATCATCCAGCACAATGGCTAAAAAATATAATATCATAGCCACTAAAGATATGCAAATTTAGCCTTGACTTTTTATATGAAAGGTGCTATTATTTAGGACGAGTAGTGTTCTTTAACATTAGTGTTAGTTAACAATGTGCGAAAAGCACAAAAGGAGGCAGAAATGAATAGTTTCTTGTTCATAGTGAATTGTTTCTTGTTCGTTATAGCAACCGCTTCTGTGATATGGTTCTTAGGAAGTCTTATTTCCCTTTTGGGAGAAAAAGATACTTTCTTCAGCACCATCAAAGAAGGACAAGTCAAGGTTTCTCGTCGCGGTGGTATTGCGACCTTTTTCTTTGGAAAAATTAAAGATCACACAATTGACGAAAAAACCGGAGAAATTATCAAAGGAAAGGATACTAGACCGGAGAAATTTTGGGAGAAAAAGCTTGGAGTACGTTGGATAGGTTTATATCCATGGAATACCATCTATCATTATAGATTCAGATGGAACAAATGGGCAAAGCCTGTGGAAAAGACTGACTACGAAATTGTCCCCCGGGATGAAATAGTAGATTCAGTTTACTTCCGAGCTCCATATGCTCTCAAGCTTGTTGACCTCGAGACGAGTGATCGTCTTGGTGTTACATCAGAAATCGTGTTTACGATAAAGATGAAAAATATCAAGACGGCCCTCTTTCTCACAAGCGATTGGCTGGCAAATACAAGTGCCGAGATAAGTGCGGCAATTCGTGACTTCTTTGGACAACGAAATTACAATGATCTCATTGTTATGCAAAATGAGATCAATAGTAAATCCGTTTCCGGGGCTATCTCCGAATTTGTCTCAGCTATCAAGACACTGAATACTTCTGGTTTTGGTAATGAAGCATTGCCTGATAAGTTTGGGGTTGAAATTGATGACATTAGTTTGTTGTCAATTGAAATCGGCGAACCCAAAGGCGAACTTGCCAAAGCTACGCACAAGAAATACGTGGCTGACAGAGAAGCAGAAGTTGTAAAAGTTGCTGCCGAAGCCGAAGCCAGTAAAATTCGCGTGGTTGCTGAAGCCGATGCAAAAAAGATTGAGCTTCTTGACGAAACAACAGCAGGAGCCTTAAGAAAGTTACACGAAGCTCTCGGAATGGATGGGGATCAAATTGGTCTCGTAAAACTAGCGGGAGCTATCGATGAAGCAGGAACTCAAACTGTTGTGCTTGGCGGTGGTACGGCTAGCCCAATACTTGGAATCAACAACCCAAGTGAAAAGAAAGTGAAAATCAAATAGGGAGGATAGATATATGTCCTGGACTATTGGAATAACGATAGGATTGGTAGTTGTTGCAATATTAGCCCTTATTGGAGTTTATATCTCCTCTAAGCGGCGCTCGCATGAAAATTCCCCATTGTCACGAGAAGGACAAGCGACAAACGCTTCCCATAGAGAAATGACATCTTCCAGATTGAGTAAAATCGGCTGGGGATTCATTATTAGGTGGGTGTTTGTTCCATCGCTCGTTGCATTTCTCATCTGGGGAATGATCTCATGCACGAGTTCGTGCAACAGTCAGGTGGAGCAAAGAGTCGAAAGAACTCCAACCGAAGGACAGTTCCGGTGGGAGCAACCGTCAGAAGTAATGATTGGCGGACGAGTTCCCGATAAGGGAATCTGTCAGGCTCTTGTCCAAATGGACAACAGCAATATCTGGCAGATCGTTCTGTCGGATAACCAAGGACGGATTGACCATCTGACTTGGAAAAAAAGTGAACCCTATGGATCATGGGATGAAGTAGGATCACCGGACAAAGGAAACTGGTGGTTGGAAAAAATAGGTCGCCGAGAATACCGTGGCTGGATAACCAGCATCAAGTATCCTGGGCAAAGACTCCGAGCAACGCTAACACTAAGATATTGAAAGTATGGGGGCTACACGGAACACAATGTTTCGGGTAGCCCTCTTTTTTATAAAAGCAGTAAGAACTCTTATAGTTCGACTTCGCTCAGACAAAATGTAAAATCAGAATTTTCCACTTTGCTCTTCGCTCGTCGAAATAAATCAAAAAGCCCCGCCAATCTAATTGGCGGGGCTTTTTTTCTTAATTCTTTTAACTTGTAATCGTTCCTAAAATTAAATTGATTATTCCTTTTACTGAAAACATTATGAACATTCCGATAAGACCCCACATTATGTGTTGACCACCCGTTCTCCTTCCCTCTTCACTTCCGGCATTTTTGACAAACTCAAATACTCCGTAAAGAAAATAAATTGTAGCTAAACCAAACAGAACCCAGAGAAGAGGACTCACAATTTCACTATTCACTCTCGTCAGGAGTAGATCGAAATTTACACTATTCATATTATTTCAATAGAGGTATAGTTGGAAGTATTACGTTCTGTACGGTTCCTTGACCAGCAAAGGTGTTCTGTAAGATATTTACAAGGCCCCAGATGGAGAATATTACGAATATACCAACGACTGCCCAAACAACTTTTGTCTTTGCGTCTTTTTTCTCTTCTTCATCTCCAGCAATTGTGTATCGAATAACCTGCCAAATAAAGTACAAAATAGCTATAGCTCCAAGTAGAGGACCTCCCCATCGAACAACATTTGAGATAAAGTCCATTATGCCGTAAAGGTTGGTTGTGGCAGCAAAAGCTAGAACCGGAGAAAAAGCGGCCAACCCCAACAAAGAAACTGATAATTTTTTCATATAACTAACTAATTAAATTAAGCTAATAAATTAATAAACGACCCGATAATTTTACCACTCTATTATATCATAGCAACGAAAATTATCCACAACCCAATAGACTATAAATTATTCAGGTCTATATCTGGAACTATCGTGCTTTGATTATTCAAATCGAAACTATTTTGTAAAATGTTCACAAGACCCCAGACGGAAACCATCACAAAAATACCTATAATACCCCAAAGCATGTACATCTTACCCTCCCCCCTCTCTTTACTATCCGAACTTTTCATAAACTTTAAAATTCCAAAAATAAATACGATAATGGTCAAAGAAATAAGAATTGGAACTAATGGCACCAAGACACCGTTCATTACAACATTAGTAACCAAATCCTTAAAGGTATCGTTCATAGCAAAAGTAACAAATGGAATAAAGGATGAGACAGAAATTAAAGAAATGATGGTTTTTTTCATTTTTATTTTATTAGTTTGTGAGGGCGTCGGTCGTCCCCTTTATAATTGATGCAATAACTTGTGCTCCGAGAAGCAAAGCTATACCTATTATTGTACCCCATAAGGCTTTCTTTGCAGAAGATATTTTTTCTTGATTACCTCTTGCTTCGACAAATAGATAACCAACATATACGAGTGCAAGAACACAAAGAATCGCTCCCACTCTCACAATTTCTGATAAGACCAAACTTATAAAATCAACGACGTTATCAACCTTCAATGGATTTGAGACAATTCCACTATTAGACGCCAAGCCAAAACAAAAAGTGGTAGAAAAAATAGCAAGAAGAACCATAAACGAACCTGTGGAAATTAATATTTTTCTCAATAAATCTTTTTTCATGATATATTATTTTAAATACTTTAAGAAATTAAAACCTGATGAGGTATTAGCAAGAACACTCATTATAGTATAAACTATCAGCCACGCGCCCGCAACAAAAAGAGTCCCTTTGACAATACTGAAAAACATACTCTTGGCTTTAGACAGTTCTTCCGGTTTTCCTGCATTTATAACGATTTGTGCTCCGGACCAAGTCATTCCTATAGCGGCAAGAACAAAAGCTATGCTAATAAACCACTGTAATATGTCGTTTACCATGGTAATAAGAGATCCGAAGTTGCATGGATTACTAGAGGTTCCATCACAGGGGACAAACCCTGCCGCAAAAGCTAGTACTGGCAATAAAAAAAATATTGGCAATACAGTTATGGTTGTTTTTTTAAAATTCATTTTATTATATTTATTTTAACAAATTATCTATTTGTCCGCTTGCGTCTTTGACAGCGCTTCCAACATCCGATCTGCCCGAAGAAATATCCTCAATCATATTTTGAAAAATCTGAGATGTCTTAGAGTAATCTGGATCAAGCCAACCTTTTGACATAAGTGCTGAAGAATTAACTACCGACTTGATTGAATTTATTGGAGGCAAAGCTAGAAGATCTTTTCTTGCTGAAGCGTAATCAGTATTTGAAATAAATAAGTTTTCTATATCTTTTGAAGTAAACAAATATATGGTACTTAACGCCTGAGAAATATTTGGTGAATTTTTTAGTATGCCGAAAGCATAAATATTGCCAAATACAGAAGTTTTACCTGCATCAAACTGAGGTATATTTGCCACATCAAAATTCAGATTAATGTTTTTTGATTTTATATCAGAATATTCGGAAGCAAAACCAAAATACATCGCAAGATCTTCACTCAAAAAACTCTTCTTTGCACTGGGTAGTGCCCTATTCCAAGAATACACAGCTTTTTTGGGATTTGCAAAATCGGTGAAAAACTTAATAGCCGAACCGGCAAGAGTGAGCTTGCTTGCACTATTTGAAGAAGCATCATCCACCCCGAGAGTAGACTGCATATTTTCTCCAACTGAACTTACTATAGAATTTCCTACCTGAAAAAGAAGAGAGGAGATTAATTCTTTTGCATTATCCACATTCCTATATTCGCCGAAAGAAACTGTACTTCTTGTAATGTTTGAACTCGCATCACTCTTTGTAATTTTAAGAGCTAAATCAGGAAGTTCAGACCATTTTTTAGGAATTTGAGCTATACCTGTATCCGTAAAAATATCCTTATTAAAATACATTATCATCGGATCTGCTACAAAAGGAACTGCCAAGATACCATCTGATTTAATATAAATGTTTGCGCCATCTATGAAGTTATCTCTAAATGTCCTTTCTTCATAACTCGTAAAAGGAATGGTGAATAGCTTGTTCCCGTGTTTAAAAATAAAATCTTGTTTAATAAGAACTATATCTGGGCCTATACCGTCTGCAAGCGCATTTACGAGATCATTTTCAAAAGTATCTTTACTTTTTTCCGTATAAGTCATAGAAAAACCCTGAATTCCGGCTTCGTTTAACTTTGAGGTAAACAAACTAAAATCGTTTTTACTAATAGTCCCCCATATTTGTAAATTGGCTAAATTTCCTCCACTTTGTCTCGCCTTATATGTGGCAAAAAGTACAAGACCTAAGACAAGGAAAAATCCGCATACTGCAATAAAAATCATTTGGAAATTGTTGCTAGAATTATTCATTTTTATTTATTTATTTCTAAAAATTATTCCGTAATGTTGCGTACCGGCGCTGATTTCTCTATCATACTCAAAACCGTTTTTAATAAAAAGATCTTTGGCTTTTCCAGCATTAAAAACAGAATCTGGGTGTGGACCAATTCCTCCAAAAGAACTTGACCAATCAATTAAGAGCACTCTTCCGCCTTTTTTAAGAATTCTTTTTATTTCCAAACAAGGATTCTCTTTATTTTCAAATTGAAAAAAGACATTGGCCGCAATAACGGCATCTAAAGACAGGGAACGAAGTTTCGTCCCTCCTAAATGTTCTAAATCTGCCCAAACAACATCTATATTTGTTTTATGTTGAGCGTTTGCAATATTTTTAATTTTTAGAAGTAGATCTTTTTGAACGTCTATAGCATAAACCTTACCTCCCCCTCCCACAGCATCAGAAGCCGCTAAGGTATAAAAACCTGAACCCGCGCCAAAATCGGCTACAAAGTCTCCGGAGTTTAAACTAAACTTATTTACGTTATCTTTTGGATCAGAAAACATCTCGTGATAATTATATCAATAACCAAAAAGTAAACAAGTAGGGTTACAAAAAAGAAAAGTAAAATGTTCTTATTTGAAAGAGGTTAAATAAGTGTAACAGAAGCAATGGAGTCCCCTTCCCGGAGTTTCATTATTCGAACACCTTGGGTTTGACGACCGAGAGATGGAATCTCTTTTACATCTACACGAATTACCTGACTCTTTTTTGAAATAGCGGCAATTTCTTCTTCTGTCTCACGTACAACTCTTGAAGAAATAATCTCGCCTGTTTTTGTGGTAACCTTCATTGTTTTTATTCCAGATCCACCCCTATTTTGAACCTTATATTCCTTGAGTGGAGTTTTCTTGCCGTAACCATTTGCGCTTACAACGAGAAGCTCTGGATTTGAATCACTCTTTTTTATAATATCTGTTCCTACCACAAAATCACCTTTTTTTAATTTTATTGCTCGAACACCTGCAGCATTTCTTCCCATTACTCGAATACTCTTGTCTTTGAAATGAATCGCTTGACCTTTTGAGGTGGCTATCACTATTTCGTCTCCTTCAGATACAAACAACGCTGAACGAAGTTCATCTTTATCATGTAAATTAATGGCAAGCAATCCATTTCTTCTGACATCTTTAAAACTATCTGCATCAACTCTTTTTGCTACACCTTCTTTTGTAACGAAGATAAGAGAAAGTTTAAGATTTTTGAGCTCTTTCGGCATAGCCAAAACAGAGGTGATTTTTTCCTCCGGAGAAATAGAAAGGTAATTTACGATCGCTTTACCTTTTGTCGCTCTTTTTCCTTCCGGTAAATCGTACATTTTTATCTGATATGCTTTACCCTTGTCCGAGAAGAAGAGAATGTCATTATGCGAAGAAGCAGTAAGAAAATGGGTAATAAAATCTTCTTCTTTCGTATCAAGATCAACTACACCCACACCTCCCCTTCTTTGTTTTCTGTATTCGTCAGGATTCGTTCTTTTGACATATCCTCCCGAAGTTAAGACTAGAATGCTTTCTTCATCCGGTATAAGGTCTTCATCAGACATTGCGGTCACACCTTGTTTAACAATTTTTGTTCTTCTTTCATCTCCATATTTTTCTTTTGCATCAATGAGCTCTTTCTTAACTATTTCCAAAAGTCTTTTTGGTTTTGACAAAATGTCCGTAAGATCTTTTATAAGAGCTTGTATTTCTTTGAGTTCGTCTTCTACTTTTTTTCTCTCAAGTCCAGCAAGTTTCTGAAGCTTCATTTCCAAAATAGCATTGGCTTGAATTTCACTAAACTTGAATCCTTTCATCAAACTTGCCCTCGCATCATCTACGTCTTTGGATTTTTTGATAAGTTTGATAATTTCGTCTATATGATCAAGTGCTTTAGAGAGTCCGAGTAATATGTGTTCTCTGGCCTCAGCTTTTTTCAAATCAAATTCTGTTCTTCTTTTTATAACAATTTTTCTGTGGTCTATAAAATAATCCAGGTATGATTTCAGAGAAAGAGTTTTTGGCACTCCATCTACCAAAGCTAGCATATTGTAATTAAACGATTCTTCAAGTTGAGTATGTTTGTACAAAAAATTTAAAACTTTTTGTGGTTGAGCTCCAGATTTTAAGTCAATAACAACTCTTAAATCTTTTGCTGATTCATCACGAAGACCTTTTATACCATCTATTCTTTTTTCTCGCACAAGATCGGCGATAGCAACAATAAGATCGGCTTTATTAACTCTAAAAGGAATGGAAGTAATAATGATTTGGAACAATCCCTTCTTATCTTCAACTATTTCAGCAACTCCTCGAGTAACCACACCCCCTCGTCCGTTTGAGTAAGCATGATTTAAATCTGTTTGATTGTAAACTATTCCACCGATGGGAAAATCTGGGCCTTTTACAAATTTTAATAAATCATCAATCGTTGCATCTTTGTTATCTATTAAGCAAAGCGTAGCATCCACAACTTCATTTAAATTATGAGGAGGTATGTTTGTTGCCATACCGACAGCAATACCCAAGGTTCCATTCAAAAGAAGGTTTGGTAAACCAGAAGGTAAAACAGATGGTTCTTTCTTGGTATTATCATAGTTTGGAATCCAATTTACTGTGTCTTTTTCTAAATCACGAAGCATTTCTCCGGCAATTTTAGACATTTTAGCTTCGGTATATCTCATAGCAGCCGCAGAGTCTCCATCTATGTTTCCAAAGTTTCCTTGACCAATGATAAGAGGATATCTGTAGGAAAAATCTTGAGCCATTTTTACCATAGAATCATATACGGCGACATCTCCATGAGGGTGGTAATTACCCAACACCTCACCGACAACTGCCGCAGATTTTCTGGTCTTTGCGTTTGCTGTCAATCCTATCTCTTGCATAGCAAAGAGAATTCTTCTATGAACTGGTTTCAAACCATCACGAACATCAGGAAGTGCTCGGTCCGTAATAACAGACATAGCATAATCAATAAAAGATTCCTTCATCTCAGTTGTAATATTCCTATCTGTTATCTTGGCATTTATTATTTCTTTTTTTTCTTCGGCCATAATTAGTTATTGATTACTTTCAAAAACATCCCTTTAAAGACGCCTGCGGGATCACTGGATGATACGGTTGCTTCTCTTGAAACTTTATCCATAATAGCCTTATTATAATTTTGAAGCCCATAAAAGAAAATTCCACTTACTATTAGGATTAATACAAAAAAAACTACCACAAACAATATCAGTCTTCTTTCTTCTTCGTTTCTTAATTTCATTTTTTATATATTAAACGTTTGTAGACAAAACTACAACTTCTCCCTCCTTGCCTTCAAGCTCTTTTTTCTTGATGGTTAATTTGTCTATTGCTTTTACTCCTTCCTCACCGCTTTCTTTCAAAAACTTTTTCAAAGCGTCTTTTTCACCAATTTCTCCATAATGCATCGGTATAATAATTTTTGGTTCTATCTCTACGGAAATTTTGTCTGCTTTGGCAGCATCAAGAACTCCGTCTCCGCCGATAGGAACGAAGAGGATGTCCACATTGCCAATTCCTTCCACTATTTCTTTTGGTAACTCAACTTCTCCAATCGCTCCAAGAAAACATAGGTTCATATTTTCCAAATTGATAGAATAAACAGTGTTTATTCTTTCTTTTCCACCATATTTTGTTTTTGAAGAAAAACCTTTTATAGTAATACCTTTTATCTCATATTCGCCTGGACCGGAAATAACAAAAGGAGCTTTTTCCGCAAAAGCCACGACATCCGCGCCATTAAAATCATCATCGTCAACGGAAATAATAGCGATGTCAGAGCCAAATTTTGAGCTCTTGAATTTAGACTCCTTTGAAATAGGATTAAATGCAATAGTGATGTCGCCAAATTGCACTTTAAAAAACTCTACACCTTGGTAAGTGATAATCATATGTCTATTGTAGCAAAATAAAAAGATAATTTCAACTTTACAAATTATTTTAATTTGCTACACTGTTCATATTATAAGTTGCGTGAAAGAGTAATCCCACGAGTTGAGGGCTTGGGCCAGACAAAATGGAGCTTTTACACAAAAACAGCGCGCCTTATAGAGGCGCCATTATATTTTATGGTTAATATTAAAAAAACAGAAGTCATAGAAGACGAAGAAATCAAAGTCGTCAAGAAAAGTGCTTTGATGTCAAGAATTTTTAACGATACAAAAAATTCTCCTGCGACGGATGATGTCGTGGAAGGAAAAGTTATTGGAATTGAAAAAACAAAAGTCTTTGTGAATCTAGAACCTTTTGGAACAGGTATCATCTATGGGAAAGAATTTATTACAGCAAGAGATATCATAAGAAAATTGAACATAGGAGATGTTGTTTCTGCAAAAGTTATAGCAAGTGATAACAAAGACGGCTATATAGAACTCTCGTTGAAAGAAGCCAGACAAGCTCTTATCTGGGAAGAAGCAGAGAAAGCAATAAAAGACAAGATAGTTTTTGATCTTCAAATACAAGAAGCAAATAAAGGTGGACTCATCATTTCATGGCAAGGAATTTTAGGTTTTCTACCCGCTTCACAACTCAAGTCCGAACATTATCCCAAAGTTGAAGACGGAGATAAAGATAAGATTCTTGAAGAGTTGAAAAAAATGGTTGGACAAAAGATATCTGTTTCCATTATTACCGCAACTCCCAAAGAAGGCAAACTAATTTTTTCAGAAAAAAATTCAGAGAGAAAAGAAAAAATTCAAAAAACAAATGACAAGTATAAAGTTGGAGATGAGCTCGACGGGATCGTAACTGGTGTCGTAGATTTTGGAGTATTTGTAAAACTTGGCGATGGACTCGAAGGGCTTGTCCACATTTCAGAAATTGATTGGTCTCTTGTAGAAAACCCTCGAGCACTTTACAAGGAGGGTGATGCCGTAAAAGTAAAAGTTATAGAAGTTAAAGACGGAAAAGTTTCTCTCTCCATTAAAGCATTAAAAACAAATCCTTGGGTTGAAGCAGAAAATAAATACAAAAAAGGAGACGAGGTAGAAGCAGTAGTAATAAAATTCAACAAATTTGGTGCATTAGCAAGTATAGAAGAAGGAGTCGCGGGGCTTGTGCATATTTCTGATTTTGGTTCAGAAGTAAAAATGAAATCAAAAATAAGCTTGGGCAAAAATTTCAAGTTTAAAATAAATGCTTTTGACGCAAAAGCACAAAAAATGGGTTTGAGCTTCATAGATACGGAAGAAAAAAAATAGGAACAAAGAAATAGCCCGCGCATCTGATGCGCGGACCATTTTAGTTTAAAGAAAAAACCCACCAAAGCAGGTTTTTCCTGTTTATGGTGGGTCTAGACCATCTTTTCTGCCCTGGCAAGATAAGGAATTTTGAGTTCCCCGTCTCCTCTATCAAAAACTTTTATATGATTCGGGTTGCAAATACAATGATAAGAAATGTACTGCAGAGAATCTTTTATACCTCCTTTGTTCGTAGGGAGTCTCCCTCTCTTAGGAATCAAATCGTTGACTTTCATGATACGCCCACAATTTAGGCACACAATTCGATCACTCAATTTGCATGGTGTATGGTGACTCATCCCCTTTGTCCTCTCTATAATTTAAAACGTCTAACTGTTTTATATTAAGACAATTCCCCCTTTTGATTCTCGTTTAAAAACAATAATTCTGTCGAATAGAGTATCATGCATGACTTATTTTGTCAAATACATAAAGTAGATAGAAATTTTTATTTTCCATTAAACTCCCCCATTGCTTTTTCTCGTCCTTTCTCAATTATCATTTTGAGTGCGAGAGATGCATCTTTGGCAACTTTTTTCATCACCTCGAATTCACTCTTGGAGAACTTTCCAAGAATCAAAGCAATTACATCCTTCTCTGTTGTTGGCTTTTTCAATTTTCCACTTGCCGTTGCTTTTGAAATTCCCACTCTTATTCTTGTAAACTCTGTCGTTTTTATTGCCTTAATTACCGACTCCACCCCCCTATGACCTCCGGAACTTTTATTGAAAGAAATTTTAAATTTTCCAAATGGTAAATCAAGATCGTCATGAATCAAAATCATTCCGAGAGCATCCCTTTTACTTTTTATCAGATATCTCACTGAATCACCTGATTTATTCATAAATGTCTCCGGTTCCAAAAGTAAGACTTCTGATTTCTCTACTTTTCCGTTCACAGTGAGACCTTTATTTTTTTTATCAAAAACAAAATCAGCGAAATCATTCTTTTTTGCAAATTCATCAACAACAATCCTGCCAACATTATGTCTTGTATTTTTGTATTCTTCTCCAGGATTTCCCAAACCAACAATCGTATAGTTCATTGTTTTTATTTAATTAAAAAACTTGTGCTAAACGACATTCTATAATAGAATAGTCGAAATGCAAAATACAAAAAGTTTAATCAAAGAGACACTTATAATCGCTTTTATATCTCTCGCAATAGTAATCCCTATTAGAATCTATATAGCTCAACCATTCATCGTTAGTGGTGATTCTATGAATAATACTTTCGTAAATGGCCAGTATCTGATAGTTGATGAAATTTCTTATAAATTTAAAAATCCACAAAGAGGCGACGTCGTTATTTTCAAAATTCCCGAGGAAGCAGTTATAATGTCCAAAAATGTTCTCGGTTCAAAGATATATTTCATAAAAAGGATAATAGGTTTACCTGGAGAAACCGTAGAAGTAAATGGAAATGATGTGACAATTTTTAATAAAGAAAATCCAGATGGATTGAAACTCGTTGAAAATTACGCATTCATAGATAAACTTATCCCCCAGAAAAATACAAAAGTAACGGTCAAATTAAAGGATGATGAATACTTTGTAATGGGTGACAATAGGAATAATAGTTCTGACTCAAGGTACTGGGGAGCTCTTCAAAAAGATCTCATCCGAGGAAGACCCGCTATCAGACTGTTTCCGATTACAAAGATAACCTTATTTCCAGGTGAAGTTGATTATTAAACTAAAATTCAAATTGGATGAAAAAGAAAGAAAATAAGAGAAAAGAAAAAACTCAAAGAAAGGAGCAAAAATTTATAAATTTTTACCCAATAGATAAAAATTTTTTACCCGCGATTTTTTATGGTTTTACAACCACAAAAATTTCTCCGATAACAAAAGAAGATAAATCAAAAGCATCTTCACTGAAAGAAAATTGGGTAAAAGCCAATAAAGATTTACATTGGCTTTTTTCTGAAAATTTTGTCGAGGAAAGAATCACATTTTTAAGACATTTTACAGAAAACATGACAGGAATACCTCAGCCCGCTACGATTGCTTACGAAGCAGATAATCTTGAACAGAGGGGTAAAAAAGCAATGAATCTTGAAGTAATTGGGACCGATAAGAGTATAGCGGAAGCTATTCTTATTAAAACTGCCATAGCAATACTAAGAGAAAATGACGTCAAAGATATAACTATAGACATAAACAGTATAGGAGATAAGGATTCTATGGGAAAGTTTACAAAAGATCTAGTTTCGTATTATAGAAAAAATTTAAACGAAACACCCGCTTGTTGCAGACAAAATTTTAAAAAAGATCCTTTTTATGCTGCGTCTTGTAAAAACAAACTGTGCCTTGAAGCAAAAGAAGGAATACCTACCTCTATTACTTCCCTTTCGGATGAAAGCAGAAAACATTTTACAGAGGTTTTGGAGTATATAGAAATAATGGGAATTCCTTACAACATTAATAATTGCCTTTTATCTGATAGAAGATATTGTTCTCAAGCGGTTTTTGAAATAAAAGGAAAAATTGGAAAATCTGACAAGGAAGAAATTTTTGCTATCGGTTTCAGATATGATGGATTAGCACAAAAACTTGGATTTAAAAAAGATTTGATGGGTGCTGGTATCAAAATCTTTTTAAACAAAGATAAAAAATCAAAACTCATTTCTAAACTTAAAAAACCAAAAATCTTTTTCATACAAATAAGCGATGAAGCCAAACATAAAAGTTTTGAAGTTATAGAGGTTCTAAGAAAAGCCAAGATTTTCGTTTATCATTTTTTGGGCAGAGATAAATTTGGCAGTCAATCGGCCTCCATAGAAAAACTTAAAATTCCATATGTAATGATAATGGGTAAAAGAGAATCATTGGAAAATACGGTAATGGTCAGAGAAAATATTACGAGAACACAGGTTATAGTGCCTCTATCAGAACTCGCAGAATATATCAAAAAGTTAGAATAGAAAAAATTTCGAACAAAAAATCTCTTGCAAAATGTCGTGATTATGTTACCATACGAAACAATATGATAAATATAGAAGTGGAAAAAAATAGCAATGAGAGCAATGCCAGTCTAATTAGAAGATTTACAAAAAAAGTACAGGGTTCTGGAATCTTGCCAAGAGTTAAATCTATCAGATATTCCAAAAGAGATTTATCGTCTTATAAAACAAAAGTGAAAACCCTCGAATCCATTAAAAGAAAAGCAGAAATTATGGAACTTATAAAAATGGGTAAAATGACAGCTATTGTCCCTGGACAGAGAAGAGGAAAAGAAAAACCTGCAAAAAAATAATGCATAAGTTAGAAGAAAGTTTTTCTATAATAAATAAGACAAAAGGCAAACTCCCAAGTTTGCCTTTTGTAAAAATAAAAGAAAAAATCCTGGGAAAAGATTATTCCCTGTCCTTGAGTTTTATTGGATCAAAAACAATCAAATCTTTAAATTCAACATATAGAAAGATAAAAAAACCTACTGACATTTTAAGTTTTCCCTTATCTAAAAAAGAAGGGGAAATTTTCATTTGTCCAAAAATAGCTAGAGTTAAAGCCATAAAATTTCAAAGAAGCCAAACAAATTTTTTGATTTTCTTATTTATTCACGGGCTCGTACATCTTTCTGGATACGATCACGGTAAAAAAATGGAAATTGTGGAAAACAAATACAGAAAATATTTCCATATCTAACTATTTTAGGTTATAATGATTTGATAAGACATCAAATCACCAATGATTAAAAACTTTTCAGTCGGAATAGATATAGGGACATATCAAATAAAAGTTGTAGTTGCTTCTAATTCAAAAGAAATAGGTCAAAAGACCCCTGAGGTGCTTGGGGTGGGTTTTGCTGAATCAAAGGGTTTACGACACGGATATATAATTAATTCTTCTGATGTCGCGAAAAGCTTGAAAATGGCAATATCTCAAGCCGAACATTCTGCCAAAGTAAAGATTCGCGGTGCATATCTCTCTGTCGGAGGTATGGGACTATCAAGCATAATTTCAAAAGGTTCAATAATGACTTCAAAGGCAGATATGGAGATCACAGACGCAGATGTCAAAAATGTCTTAGAAGTTGCAGAAAACGAAATCCCGCAAGCTTCAATAATTAACAAAAAAATTATTCATTCCATTCCGGTATCATACAAAATAGACGGGCAAACGATTATGGGCAGACCAAATAACATGCGCGGAAATAAACTTGAAGTTAAAGCTTTATTTGTCGTCTGTATAGAACAACATTTGGATGACCTTATTAAAGCTGTAGAAAAAACCGGAATAGATGTCTGGGACATAATGGCTTCCCCTATAGCAGGGTCTTTGGTCACATTGAATAAAAATCAGAAAACAGCAGGTTGTGTCCTTGCTAATATCGGGTCAGAAACTGTTTCTATTGTTGTTTTTGAAAACAACACTCCGATTTCTCTTGAAATTTTTCCTATAGGTGGGACAGACATTACGAACGACATTGCCTTGGGACTTCGTATTTCCTTGAGTGAAGCTGAACAAATAAAAGTTTCTTCAGTAGAACCAAATTTCTCAAAAAAGAAATTGGAAGAAATAATTATGGCAAGATTATCTGACATATTTGAACTTATAGAAGCTCATCTTAAAAAAATTGGTAGAAACGGACTTTTGCCAGCGGGGATAATTCTTACAGGTGGAGGTTCCGGTATTGGTTCTATAGAAGATATGGCCAAACTTTCACTGAAACTTCCTTCAAGAATTGCTTCAGTAAATTTTATTTCAAATTCAAAAAACACGCAGATTAAAGATTCTTCTTGGTCAGTTGCTTATGGTCTGGCTACGTGGGGTTTAAATAATATCGGAGATATACCGGAAGGAGTAAGAATTCCAAGCAACGCCGGAAACAAGATAATTGAGTGGTTCAAACGTTCTATTCAGCAATTTCTACCCTAATTTGGAGCGACTTCGAAGAGACAAAATTCGTCAACGAAAACTTCTATGACGTTTTTGTTCCGACATTTACTCCAAAAATATTACAACATTTTGCACTATTGGGTCAACGTTTCCTTTTTTTAATTTCTTCTGCTATTATTAGGCACAAAGGATTTTGAGAATTTATTTATTAATTTAATCTGCTGTAAAAAACAGCTATCTTTTTAAAATATGCCACAAATTAAACCAGAAATAGAGGCCTTCGCTAGAATAAAAGTTTTGGGAGTTGGGGGTTCAGGAAAAAATGCCGTAAATCACATGATCAATTCTAAAGTAAAGGGAGTTGATTTTATTGCAATAAATACAGATGCCCAGGATTTGCATCAGTCACTTGCCCATAAGAAAATTCATATTGGAAAAAACTTGACCAAAGGACTCGGTACTGGAATGAATCCTGAAATAGGAAAAAGAGCTGCAGAAGAAACAAAAGAAGAAATCCAAGAAGCACTCAAAGGCGCTGATATGGTATTTGTTGCAGGAGGCGCTGGCGGAGGAACGTACAGCGGAGCTGCACCTATAGTTGCAAGAACAGCAAAAGAACTTGGAATACTTACTGTTGCCGTTGTTACCAAACCTTTTATGTTTGAAGGATTGCAGAGAAGCAAAGTCGCCGAACAAGCAATAGAAGAACTTCGAAAATGTGTAGATGCTATTATCGTAGTTCCAAATGACCGACTCTTGGCTACTGTTTCTAAAGACACAACTTTAAAATCAGCGTTTGCCATGTGTGATGACGTCTTAAGACAAGCAATTGAGGGTATTTCGGACCTTATTACTACGCCGGGAGTTATTAATACTGATTTCGCAGATATAAAATCTGTTATGGAAAATGCAGGTGCGGCACTTCTCGGTGTTGGAAAAGCATCTGGAGAGAAGAGAGCAGAGGAAGCAGCCAGAATGGCCATCAGTTCCCCACTCCTTGAGGTTTCCATAAATGGTGCAAAAGGAGTTCTCTTCTCTATCGCTGGAGGAGATGATCTTACCCTTTTTGAAATACAAGATGCTGCAAAAGTTATAACTGAATCAATAGATCCAAATGCCAGAGTCAAATTTGGAACAATCTTTGATGACAAGCTTAAGAAAAATGAGATCAAAATTACTGTTATCGCCTCAGGGTTTTCTGATGCCCCGTCCAAAAAATCCCTTTTCCAATCAATGATACAAAAAGATTCTGGAAAACCAGAGGAAAAGAAAGATAAAAAAGAATTTTTCAGCCAATCAGAACAAAAGAAAGAAGAAGAAAACAAAAAAGAAACAAAAGTTGAAGAAGACGACTCTGATTGGGGTTCGGTTCCTGCATTTCTAAGAAGATCAAAACTTAAATAAGAATAAATAAAGGCAAGAAGATATTCCTGAATTTCGCTTAAGTCCGAGACTTAGTTTATTCAGAAACATCTTCTTGCCTTTAATAACAAAAATGTCTTATGAGCTTATAATAATTGGTGGAGGTCCTGCGGGAGTTGCTGCTGGTGTATATGCCGCTCGGAAAAAAATTAGAACTCTTTTTATTACGGAGCATTTTCGAGGTCAAAGTGCAGTATCCGGTAAAATCCAAAATTGGATTGGTTGTATTTCTGTATCCGGTGAAAAGCTTGCGAAAGATCTAGAAAACCATTTGAAATTTTATTCAAAAGAAATTGATATAAAGGAAAAAGAAACAGTAAAAGAGATTAAGAAAGTCGAAGATATTTTTTCTGTAAAAACCAACAAAGGAGAATACGAAACAAAAACAATTCTGATAGCATCAGGAAGTATCAGAAGAAAACTCGACGTAAAAGGCGCAAGTGAGTTTGAAAATAAAGGAGTCACTTACTGTGCTACTTGTGATGGACCAATGTTTACCGATATGGATGTCATCGTCATTGGTGGAGGAAATTCAGCTTTTCTTTCTGCTTCTCAACTTTCAGCTTATGCAAGATCTGTAACTATCTTACAAAGAAGCGATTTTCGCGCAGAACCAACTGTCATTTCAAACACTTTTTCAAATCCAAAAATAAAAGGCGTTACAAATATTGATTTACTTGAAATAAAAGGAGATAAATTTGTTACAGCTGTTGTTTATAAAGACAAAAAAACAGAAAAAACAGAAGAATTACCTGCTCAAGGAATTTTTGTAGAGATTGGTGCAAATCCATCCGTTGATTTTGTGAAAAATGGAATTGTAAAACTAGATGAAAAAGAACAAATCGTCACCGATCCTAAAACCCAAAAAACAAGTACAGAGGGAATCTGGTCAGCTGGCGATTGCACAGACGGACTTTATAAACAAAACAATATTGCTGTTGGAGATGCAATTAAAGCGATAGAGGACATTTATAAATATTTGAAAACTAAATAACTTTTCTTTTATAAAAAATTGTGATAAATTGTAAAACGTTGGGCGGTTAGCTCATCTGGTAGAGCGCGATCTTGACGTGATTGAGGTGAGAGGTTCGAGCCCTCTACCGCCCACAGACAAAAACTAGTTTAATGCGAATACTTGGAGCATTAAGCTGATTTTGGCTGGACGGTAGAGGGCTCAAAAGCCGGAGCGCGACTGGCGTGAGGCGGGGTCGCGGGATTTTTCAGCAGAAAAATACCTGTGACCGAGTGCCTTTCTATTTTTCACAAAAAAATCCCCTTTCGGGGATTTTTTCTTTCACTTTTTAATCTCTCAATTAAAGTTTGTCAGTAAGCATTACAAAGTTCGTAATTGTTACAACACCATTTACAATTGAAAAATTAAATCTAGCGGCTAGAGAAATATGTCCATCAGAATAACTTATTTCAGCAGTATTTGATGATGTAACTACCAAATTTGTTATTTGAAACTTTCCCCCTAGTACTTCTTTTTGTGGAGAAATATTCGAAATATTCTCTTTCAAATATTTCATCAAAATTCCCTCTACCGAGGTAGCCGAAAAATTTGAACCATAACTTACTTCTTCTGTAGTTGTAGCCGTACTAGTACTCACTTCTCCGTTTTTAGGAGTTCCCTTGTTACCAACCGAGTACCACACAATTAACGCCACGACCACTATTATTATCACTCCCCAGACCCAAGCCATTTTATTGCTTTTTTGTTCTTCCATAATTTTAATAATTAAACTTTACTAAACGACGGCGTTCATTATACCACAAAACACGATAAAAATATCAATGAAGTAAGTCCGATTATTTTTTGCGGAGGAGGTGAGATTTGAACTCACGAGACCCTTTCGAGCCTGCCGCTTTTCGAGAGCGGTGCTTTCAACCACTCAGCCACTCCTCCAAATATAAGTCCGAGAGTTTTTAATATATCAATCTTTTGCCTTTTTTCCAAATAAATGATATATTTTCGGGGCTAGTAATACAAAAAGTACGGCCCTATCGTCTATCGTAAGGTTGGGATGGGACCCAACCGCAAGATCGGAGCGCGAGAGGGGGTCGGCAAGCAAAGTCAGCAGGCTTTGACTTGTGACTAGGACATCGCTTTCGAAATATTTTAGATAGAGTAAATAAGAAAAAATTAAATATGGCCCTATCGTCTATCGGTTAGGACATCGCCTTTTCAAGGCGAGAAGCAGAGTTCGACTCTCTGTAGGGTCACCATTTCGTGCTAATACAAGATATAACAATTATGAATAAAGAAAAACCCTTATTATCAATCGGAAATAATGGTATAGAGATAAATCTTAAGGCTGGAAGTTCAATAAAAATGAATGCCGATAAGATTTTTATGAAAGGTGTAAAACAAAATATCGAAGGTGGCATATTAGAGCAACATGCTACAAATTCTCTAACGCAAATAGATAATAAAATGGAAGCTGGTAACGGTGGTAAAATTTTAAATGAAGTCACTAATGGAACGCTTAATCAATTAGGTAACCAAATGAATGCCAATAGTGGGAGCACAATAATCAATAAAGTTTCTGGAAAAGTTAAAACTGCTCTGTGGGTTATAGTAATTGGTTTTTTGGCAGACATAGCGTCATTATATTTTTTGGGGAAACATGTTTGGAGTATAATAAAAAGTTAATTTACATAGACACAAAAAATGGGCCGTATTGATATAGTGAAAAGCGTTGTTAAGGCTTTACGTAGATTAATAAACGAACGGTCTCTATCTAACAAAGACTCACAAAAAAGTAATAAAAGTTCCGAGCCACTTGACTCGGAACATAAGAAAGACATCCACTAAACTGGAGCAAGTTCGACAGTCGCCGAAACCTGGTCAGTAACCATTGAAACTGGTGGGGCACGAAAAGCTAGCTCAGTTAATTCGGATGAGCTAATCCCCCAGATTTCAAGAAAGGACCGAGATGAGGATTGTAAAAACTTTCGAAATCCTTCTTTGCCTATCTTAAAATAAGCATATGGTTCCGAAACTAAAAAGTTGCCAATTCCACAATTCTTAAACAGAGTTTTCAGGTGAAGAAGACTGTCTCCGTTTGGTGATTTGGCAAATTCTATGACAGCTTTGTCTTCACGAGCCAAAAATTCCCGTGAACAAAATTCGCTGACATCAATAGCGTTAGAAACAAGGATCGATCCAGGTCCTTCTGGATCCAAACCAAAGGATCTTCCAATGAGATTCGGTAAAATTTTTATCTCTCTCATGACAACCCCCCATATACAATTGTTTTAAAAATGTTCAAAAGCTCTAAAACAGATACTATAGTTTAAAATAGATTAGTCAAGTATTGTCCTTTTCTATCAATAATTTACTATGTGTGATATAATATCAGTTATTAACCAATAAAAAATGTTTAAATTTATTCCAATACTATCGTTTACTACATTTCTTATTATTAGTCTATTCTGGTGCTCAAATCAGACTTTTGCCTCTCTTCCGGCACCAACCGGGCCAGAATGTGAGTTCAACGGTGAAATTATTAAAGCTATAAGTTGGAGCACTCCTTTAAATACAGAAAGTAATGATAACAATTTTATTCTACAAGTAAAAATAATAAATCCTACTAAATTAATTTTTGAAAATTTATCCTACCAAAATTTTTCTTGCAGTTTATTAAAAGATTTAACGATTAATATATCTTCCGACACTCGTCTCGAAGCCGGCACAGTGCAACATCTTAAAAAGTCCGATTTTTTCAGCGGTAGAACAATTTCTGGACGTATTCACGTCAATTTAAATGATAAGGGTCTGCCAAAGGATATTGCAAATTTTACTTCTTGGTATTCACTGGGAACATCAAGTGGTAATGAAATAGATATACTAGGACCCCAAGATGTTCTTTGTACACCAGACAAAAAAGAATGTCCGGATGGTAGTTATGTGGAACGAGCAGGATTTAAATGTGAGTTCATGTCCTGTCCAGAAATTAAGTTTGGTTTTTGGGGAAAAATTTTGAATTGGTTTAAAAATATTTTTAATTGATAATATTATTAAATTTTTAAAAATATGAATGAAGAACAAAAAAATTTAGAAGTAAATAAAAATGAAGTTGTTAAAAAAATTGGAATTGGAGCCAAGAGACAGTTTTCAGAGTTTATAGACTTTATAAGAAGACAAGGGATTGTAGGATTCGCTATTGCTTTCATTCTGGGAGGTGCCATTTCTGCTCTTGTGGCATCTATCATAAGCAACCTAGTCAACCCTATTTTAGGCGTAGTTCTTGGAAGAGCTAAGGACATGGCTGACGCTTACATAAATTTCTTTGGTGGTAAAATTATGTATGGAAAATTACTCAATGATTTTATCAATTTCTTTGTCCTCGCAGCAGTAGTATATTTTGGCGTCAAAAAACTCGGGTTGGATAAATTGGATAAACCAAAAGTTTAATATTAATATTTTTTTAAAAAACATGCAGGTAATTTTGTTATCTATAGCAACTTTCTTTTCTACCGCGCTCGGGGGATTATTTTCAATCAAATACAAAGATAATCTGCATAGAATAATGGGTTTTACCGCTGGAGTACTTTTGGGCGTCGTATTTTTTGATGTTTTCCCGGAAATTATCACTTTGATAAAAGAATACAATTTCGATTCGACAAAAGTAATGATTGCTCTTATTCTTGGTTTTTTAATTTTTCATATTTTAGAAAAAACAATCCTAATACATCATTCGCACGAAGATGAGTATGCCGACCACAAACACCCTCAGGTGGGAATCTGGTCCGCTTTGGCCTTAGCTGGACACAGTTTTATGGACGGTGCCGGTATAGGACTAGGTTTCCAAGTCAGTAATGAAATTGGAATTTTAGTGGCAGTCGCCGTCATAGCCCATGATTTTACGGATGGTATGAATACCGTTACTTTGATGTTGACGCACAAAAATAGCATAGGTAAAGCAAAATTGTTTCTACTTTTAGATGCTGTCGCTCCCATACTCGGTGCTCTTTCAACTTTATTTTTTCAACCGTCTGAAAGTTTCTTGGTTTTATATCTGGGATTTTTCGCCGGTTTCTTACTCTACATCGGAGCAAGCGATATTTTACCTGAAGCTCATAGTAAAGACAGTTCGCTTAAAACAATAGCGCTCACTATTCTTGGGTTAATTCTTATTTTTATAATAACACGTTTGGTTTGATTTAATCCTTGTTTTAGATTATTGTTCTCTTATATGATTATTTTAGGGATAGAAACTTCTTGCGACGAAACAGCTGTAAGCATAATAAATGTTGAGAAAATCGGAGCAAAAACTGGAATAAAAGTGCTCGGAAATCAACTTTTTTCACAAATAGAAATACACGCACAATACGGCGGAGTTTTTCCCATGATGGCAAAAAGATCTCACTCAGAAAACATACTTCCTCTTTTTCTGGAATGCCTGAAAGAAGCAAAACTTTTTCAAGAAGAAAAAAAAGAATTATCTGAAGAAAAAATTTCCACTGTAGAGACGATCCTTGAGAAAGAATTTGAGCTCGCGAAAAAACTTTTAGATTTTGCAAAAAATGTTTCTGCACCCAAAATAGATGCAATAGCAGTAACACAAGGTCCCGGGCTTGAACCAGCTCTCTGGGTCGGACTTAATTTTGCAAAAGCCATCTCATGGCTTTGGAATATTCCACTCATACCAACAAATCATATGGAAGGGCATATTTTTGCTGGCCTGATGCAAAAAAGCGATAATAATTATGAGGTTACCACGCCAGAAATGCCTGCTATTGCGCTTTTGGTAAGTGGTGGTCACACACAGTTAGTACTTTCCAAATCCTTACAAGAATATAAAGTCGTTGGTGAAACAAGAGATGATGCCGTGGGTGAGGCATTTGATAAGGTTGCAAGAATTATAGGACTTCCATATCCCGGAGGACCAAAAATTTCCAAACTCGCCGAAAAAGAAAGGCTGGAAAATCCAGATAAAAAAACTTCATATCCCCTGCCTCGTCCGATGATTCATTCAAAGGATTTAAATTTCTCTTTTTCCGGATTAAAGACCTCGGTTCTTTACACTGTTAAGAAAATCCCGGAACTTACAGAAAAAATAAAACAAGAAATTGCTAAAGAATTTGAAGATTCAGTCGTAGATGTTCTTGTCACAAAAACAAAATCAGCGGTTGAGCAATGTGGAGCAAAAACACTTGTCCTTGGAGGTGGAGTAAGTGCAAATAAAGAAATCCGAAAGAAACTTGCTGAACTTGCAAAAGAGATGGGTATTACTTTTTTTGTACCGGAAATAAGTGCCTCCACAGATAACTCCCTCATGATAGCCGCTGCCGGATTCTTTAATTTTAATAATCAAAAACCATATTCCGGAGAAGATATGAAAGCAAACGGAAATTTGACTCTAAATTAATAAGTGGTAACATTCTTTTTATCCCTAATGGTTGAGCGCAAACAAATAATGCTCAAAACATCCTTAACCAGGATTCCAAAAACGGGATCGTCAGGCGGAGATTCCCTGTCGCTATGACTGACGAAAAAGGGAGCGCTCGGGGAGAAATCCCGAGTCAAAGAACTAAGCCCAAGTAGTGGCGTGAACGAAAGGGCATGCGGGTCAGCCTCATCGGGGTTTGACCAAGTTGGAGGTCGTGTCATCAGGGTTCCCCTTTTGACACGACCATTTTTTTTATTATTTCTTCCCAAAAAACATTATTTTTGTTATTATTTACGGAATGAACGACAAATTTCTTAAACCATACAATCCGCAAGAAACTGAGCCCAAAATATATAAAATATGGCAAGATAGTGGTTTTTTTAACCCAGATAACCTCCCAGAAAGACATAAAGTCCCCTATACTATTATGATGCCTCCGCCAAACGTCACTGGTATCTTACACATGGGACACGCTATGATGCTTACAGTAGAAGACATTATGATCCGTTTTGAAAGAATGCAAGGCAAAAAAACACTTTGGCTCCCAGGCACAGATCATGCGGCTATTGCTACCCAGGCAAGGGTTGAAAAAGATATTTACAAAAAAGAAGGGAAAAATAGGTATGATCTCGGCAGAGATGAGCTTCTTACGAGAATAGATAAATTTGCAAAAGAAAGCCACGATACAATAACTTCACAAATAAAAATACTTGGAGCTTCTTGTGACTGGTCCCGAGAAGCATTTACTTTGGATGAAAAAAGGAATCTCGCGGTTCGCACTGTTTTCAAAAAAATGTACGATGACGGACTTATTTACCGTGGAAACAGAATTGTAAATTGGGACCCTAAGGGTCAAACAACTATTTCAGATGATGAAATAGTCTATGAAGAAAGGGATGCTAAGATGTATACTTTTAAATATTCAAAAGATTTTCCTATTTTTATTTCCACCACAAGACCGGAAACAAAAGTCGGTGATACTGCAGTTGCAGTACATCCCGAAGATGAGAGATATAAAAAATATGTAGGCAAAGAATACGACGCTGTTTTTTGTGGAGTACCAATTCATATTAAAATAATTACAGACAAAAATGTAGAAAAAGATTTTGGTACTGGAGCACTTGGAGTTACTCCTGCTCATAGTATCGTGGATTGGGAAATGGGATTAAAAAATAATTTACCTGTGATACAAGTAATAGATGAGAGAGCGAAAATGATGGTTGGGGAAGAAAATATTAAAGGTAAAAAAGTCACAGAAGCAAGAGAAGTAATAGTAGAATGGCTCAAGTCAGAAGGACTTCTAGAAAAAGAAGAAAATATTAAACAAAATGTTTCTACTGCAGAAAGAACCGGTGGAATAGTTGAACCATTACCGAAACTCCAATGGTTCGTGGCAGTAAATAAAAAGTTTATACTTCCCCACTCAGAGATAAACGAAATAAAAAGCGGAAAAGAAACGACTCTGAAAGAAATAATGAAAAACTCTGTAGAAAACGGACAAATAGAAATTATTCCGGAGTATTTCGATAAAACATACTTTCATTGGATAGATAATCTTGGTGATTGGTGCATTTCAAGACAAATTTGGTATGGGCATAGAATTCCCGTCTGGTATAAAGATGAGAAGATATTTTGCGATATAGAAGCCCCGAAAGAAGCCGGTTGGAAACAAGATGAAGACACTCTTGATACTTGGTTTTCTTCCGCCTTGTGGACATTTTCCACTCTTGGTTGGCCCGAAAAGACAAGGGATCTAGAAATGTATCACCCGACAGATATGCTTGAAACCGGTTATGAAATAATTTTTTTCTGGGTAGCTAGAATGATAATGATGTCCGGGTACGTATTAGGTATGATTCCTTTCAAAAAGGTGTACTTCCATGGAACTGTCCGTGATGCAAAAGGCAGAAAAATGTCTAAGTCTCTAAATAACGGAATAGATCCAATAGAAGTTGCACATAAGTTTGGTATGGACGCCGGCAGAATGGCACTAATTGTAGGAGTTGCTCCAGGTACAGACAGTAAAATTTCAGAAGACAAAATCAAAGGCTACAAAAATTTTGCCAATAAGGTTTGGAATATTGCAAGATTTATTTTTTCAAATACAGAAAATGTTAAATATGATTCAGCTTTTGGAGAAAACACTCCCGCAGACAAAGAATTGACAGAGGAAAGGAAAAGAGTACTTGAAGAAATTACAAGAGAAATGAAAGATGACAAAATCTATTTGGCAAGTGAAAAACTTTATCATTACATATGGCATAGATTCGCCGATATCATTTTGGAAGAAAGTAAAAACATATTTAACACTGGAAAAGAGGAGGAAAAAAATTCCAGAAAACAGTTCCTATTGAAAACTTTAGATGAAACACTACGTGCCCTCCATCCTTTTATGCCATTTCTCACCGAAGAAATTTGGCAATATATGCCGATAGAAAACAAAAAATTGTTGATGATAGAAAAATGGCCGATATAAAATATGTATATTAGTACCCAATTAATTATTACTTTATTTTTTGCCGTTTTAGGAGGTGTATTACCCGTATGTTTATGGCTTTGGTTTTGGCTTCGAGAGGACAAATTGAAACCAGAACCAAAAACTCTTTTATTTCTAACTTTTTTGGGCGGAATGATAGGCACAATAATAGCTCTCTTCCTTGAAAAATTCGTTTATGCCTCAAATTTTGTTTCGTTTTTTGAAATTGGATATTTTGCTGAAATAGGAAAATTTTTACAGAGTTTTGTTCAAACAGGAACAACATTCGAAAAGATTCTCATGGTAACTATCTTTGCTCCCATAATAGAGGAACTGATTAAATTTTTTGCAGGATATTTTATTGCAATAAACAGCAAAGAAAATGATGAGCCTATTGATCCTACTATCTACATGATAACAGCAGCTTTGGGCTTTGTCGCAATTGAAAATTTCTTATTCCTTAGAGAATCACTTTCTAATGTAAATAATACCCTTATATTTAGCGTCCTTACTGGAAATATGAGATTTGTAGGTGCTTCGGTCCTTCATACCGTTTCTTCGGCTATTATTGGAATGTTTATAGGATTTTCCTACTTCAAAACAAAAGGAAAGAAATTTTTTTATACAATATCGGGAATAATTATCGCCATTCTCTTGCATTCTGCTTTTAATTTTTCTATAATTACTAGAAACGGAAATAATACAATGATTGCAATAGAGTGCGTTTGGATTGCTGTTGTTATCATTCTCTTGCTTTTTGAGAAAGTCAAAAAAATTAAACTTAATAAAATATAAATAAGTCGAAATAATTATCAGCTTTAAATTTTTAATAAAATGAAAAATAAGAAATCTTTATGGCAAAAATTAACAGGCTCATCAAAAGATGAGGACGACTTTGATGTAGAAGAAGATGAAAAAGATGATGACGAAGAAAAAGGAATTTTGCAACAGGAAGAAGAAGAGGGAGAGCTTGCAATAGATATGCATCAAACTCCAACTGACATAATTCTCAAAACCATAGTTGCCGGAGTAAGGCCAGAAGATATAGATATTTCTATCGCTCGCGATATGGTGACCATTAAAGGCAAAAGAGAAGAAAATCATGACACGATAGATGAAGATTATTTTCACAGAGAGTTGTATTGGGGAGCTTTTTCCAGAACAGTCATTCTGCCTACAGAAATAGATGTAGATGAAGCAGAAGCTTTAAATAAAAATGGAATGCTTGTAATCAGGCTACCGAAACTCGATAAAAATAGACAAACAAAATTAAAGATAAAGACAACATAAAATAATAAAACCGCACAAAAAGTGCGGTTTTATTATTACATTTTTTATGATAAGCTCTCCATATTGCCCTCGTAGTTCAATGGATAGAACAGGCCCGTCCTAAGGGTCTGATGTCAGTTCGATTCTGGCCGAGGGCACATTGCAAATATATGAAAATCGCCATCGACCTAAAGGCGATTTTCTTTTGCAATGTGCGGCCGGACTGAGCGAAGCGAAGGAGGCGGGGGTTGAAATTTGGGTTGGGACCCAAATGAAAGACCTTGAACATTTTGTATTCAAAATGTGAAAGGTGTACTGCTCCTGTAAGGAGGCGACTTTGCCTTGAGTTCACGAAAGGTAAAAGTTGTGGCCCACAGTTTTATACTCTAAATTTATCTGCTATAATATACCCATGGATAATGATAAATTAAACTGCATTTTAGAAAAAGTTGAGGAGAATAATAAAATCTTGAGAAAGATGAGAAGAGCTTCCATCTGGGGAAATATTTTTCGGATCTTTTATTGGGGCTTAATAATAGTTTCCGCGATAGGAGCATATTGGTTTATACAGCCTTTATTTTCCACTTATAAAGAATAATTAAACAGTATTAGCAATGTAAAAAACACCACCTCAAAGATACCGTCTTCCATAAGCGATCTGTTAAAATAATCCTACCTCTGGAAAATTTATATTAAATAGTGTAATATCTTAAACATGGAAAAAGGAGCATAAAATGCAAAAAATGCCGAGGTAGCTCAGTTGGTAGAGCATATCCCTGAAGAGGATGTGGTCGGCGGTTCGAGCCCGCCCCTCGGCACAAAATAAAAGAAACCCGAAAAATCTTCGGGTTTCTTTTATTTTGTGCCGAGGAAGCAAGCAAATAGTTTTGCTTGCGTGCGGGCTCGAACGCCGGAGTCATGTTTTTTCACCAGAAAAAACAGACGAGGCGGTGCCCAACCCGAAACGAGCGACGGCGAGTTGAGAGGTGCGGGAGAGATCCCGTCCCTTCCCCTACATTCCCAACTTCTCTCTTATTTCCTCTTCATTAAATCCTTTCACGACTTCCCCATCAATCAAAATAACGGGAACTCCCATTTGCCCAGATTTTTCTACCATCTCTTTTCTCTTTTCCAAATCGGTCAAAACGTTGTAAGCGGTATATTTAATTTTGTTTTCGTCAAAAAAGTCTTTTGCTAAATTACAAAAATGACAGGACGGGGTTGAATACATTATTACTTTTTTCATGCTTTTATTATATCACAACAAATTAATCGACCAAAGCAAAAACTTTCTTTTTTGTGCGAGTGGCGAGAATCGGACTCGCGCCCTATGCTTGGGAAGCACATGTACTGCCACTATACTACACTCGCAAAACTACTTAAACCATTCTAAAAACTTGCCCCAAAAATCGCTGTCTGAACTGCTTGCATCGCTTGTGCTCGTTGTATTTTTGTCCACAATTACTATATTTACTTCGCCATTTTTTGCGACACTATATTTACTTCGTATTTCTTCTTCCTTTCCTTTCTCTGTATTCAATTCGGCAATATCATCTGAAAGTATTTGTCTCCTCGTCTCTAAATCAGTATATTCTTTTTTTATTTCTTTTAAACTATTTTTACTGCTCAAAGCTTTTATAAAAATTCCCCAAGCACCCTTGGATAAAAAAAATGTCAAAAGAAGCAAAATGATCAACACCACTTTTGAATACATAATATTTCTTATTTTTCTCTTCTGTTGAAAATCCATGGATTTAATGGTAACATTATTTCATAAAAACATTAATCAAACCACAATGCTTTTTGATAAAAAAACAAAGAAAACTATAAAGAGAATATGGGTTGTCGTAGGAGCTCTTCTTATTTTGAGCATGATTTTGCTCTACGCACCGATTTTTTGATAAAAATTAATCACTTTTTACCATCTTCAAGAATACATCTTGAGGTATGTTTACTTTGCCTCGAGCTTTCATTCTCTTCTTTCCTTTTTTTTGTTTTTCTCGTAGTTTCATCTTTCTTGTAATGTCTCCTCCATATAAATAGTCGGTAACATCTTTTTGCATTGCAGACATTGATCTTGATGATAAGATTCTTCCCATAGCAACTCCTTGAATTTTGAAACTAAACATTTGTCTTGGAAGAACGGAATGAAGTTTTTCCACTAGGCCTTCAGCTTCTTCTTGAGCTCGTTTTCTCGAAACTACTCTAGCGAAAGCTTGCACTGGTTCATCTGCCACTAAAATATCCAGACGCACAACATCAGCTTCTTTCAGTTCTGTCATTGTGTAAGAAATAGATGCATATCCAGAAGTAATGCTTTTCAATTCATTAAAAAAATTCCTCATAAGCTCACGAAGAGGCATATTGATAGTCAAAGATGTCCTGTTATCCCCAAAAGTTTCTGTCGTTTCCACGCTAGCTTCGTGTTCAAAAAGATTTTGTATGATACTTCCAATATATTGGTTCGGTGTAATAATTTTTACAGAAACCCATGGTTCAAAAACCTTTGAAATTAAATAATCATCTGGAAAAAGCGATGGGGAATAAACGGTTTCTTTTTTAACAGATTGATTACTCCCTGACGAATTGGTTTTATATTCTATTTCATAGGTGATACTTGGTAAAGTAACAACAAGTTGTAAGTTAAATTCTCTTTTAAGACGTTCGACAATAATTTCTAAATGTAACATACCGAGAAATCCGCATCTAAATCCTCTACCAAGAGTACCGGAAGATTCTTCCTCATAAGCAAAAGACGAGTCAGACAATCTAAGTCGCCCAAGTGCCTGCTTTAATTCATCAAAATCATCTTGACCCTCTGGATAAACCGAAGCCCAAACCACAGGGCTTGGAACTCCATAACCAGAAAGTGGAGGAGTAGGATCTTTCACAAAGGAAACAGTATCTCCTACGGAAGCGATTCCAGGCTGTTTGATACCTGTTACAATATAACCGATTTCTCCGCTAGAAAGAGATTCCATCGGCACATCGGAAGGAGAAAAAATTCCCACTTCAATAGCATTAAACGTTTCTCCCGCCACCTTAAAAATAAGGGGGGTATTTTTACGAACTTCCCCGTTGAAAACTCTTACATAAACAATAACTCCTCTATGATTTGAATATTGAAAATCAAAAACCAAAGATCTAAAGATTTTTGAATCCGAAAGTTCAGAAATAGGTGGAGGAACTCTCTTTATAATTTCGTTTAATAAATTTTCTACGCCCTCTCCTGTCTTACCAGAAACTTCCAAAATTTCGTCTTCATTAATTTCTAAAAGTTTTGCAATTTCTTTTTTTGTATCCTCAATCCTAGCAAGAGGAGAATCAATCTTGCTAATAACGGGTATTATTTTAAGTCCCTGTTCACGAGCCATATTGAGTGTGGTCAATGTTTGAGCTTGAACTCCTTGAGTCGCATCTACAAGCAAAATAGAGCCTTCCACAGCCTTTAGAGCCCTAGAAACCTCATAAGAGAAATCAATATGTCCTGGAGTATCTATAAGATTTAAAATGTATTCATCACCATTATGAGCCCATCTCATGCGCACAGGTTGCATTTTAATGGTAATTCCTCGCTCTCTTTCAAGCTCCATACTATCAAGCACCTGCGCCATCATCTTTCTCTTTTCAATAGTATGAGTAATCTCAAGCATTCTATCCGCGAGGGTAGATTTTCCGTGGTCTATATGCGCGATAATACTAAAATTCCTGATATTTTTCATGTAAGTTACATATTAACAGAAAATTAGAAAAAACCCAGTTAAATATATATTCTCTTGATTAAAGGATTTATCCTCGTCAAGAATTCATAAGTAGACGCATCCACCAAATTTGAGATATCATCGGCGGTAATTTCTTCTTTTCCACTTTTACCTATCAGGATAATCTCATCTCTTACTTTTACATTTTTAATATACGTGATATCTACCATAATAATATCCATACAAACCCTGCCCAGAATTTTACATTTTTTATTTCCTATAATTACCTTCCCAATCCCCGAAAGTGCACGTGGTAAACCATGCCAATACCCTATAGGAATTATAGCTATTTTTGAGTCCTTAGTAATCGTTTCTGTGCAATCATATCCCACACGACTTCCCGCCTTAATGGCCTTTATCTCACCAATTACGGCCTTCCAGGATAGTACTGGAGCAAGCCTAATCTTGCCTTCTACAAAGGCTCTGACCTCATTGGAAGGCCATATACCATAAAGCCCGATACCTATGCGAACCATATCAAAATGTGCTTCTTTGAACAAAATTGCACCTGATGTGGCTGACGCGTGTCTTATCGGATTTAATCCGTTTTTCTTAAAAATTCCCGACCATTTTTCAAATTCGTCTATCTGATTTTTTGTGTATTGCGGAAATGCCGGATTTTTTGCCATTGCAAAATGTGTGAATAATCCAACAACAGAAATATTCTTCGCTTTTTTTAATTCAGATAAAAGCTTTTCTCTATCGCTAGATAAAAATCCGTGTCTGTTCATTCCAGTATCTACTTTTACATGAACTTTGATTTTTTTAATTTGGTTTTTTATTTTTTCAATCTTTTTCAATGTTTCAAAATTTGAAACCGTTATCTCAATATTATATTTGATTGCCTTAAGAAGCATTTCTGGTAATGTATAACCAAGCACTAAAATCGGTTTTTTAATCCCCTCTTTTCTTAAAGCAATTCCTTCAACAATAGAGTCCACTCCTAGATAATCTACCCCAAGCTTTTCCTGTTCCTTGGCAAAATCCAGAAGACTGTGGCCATAAGCATTGGACTTCACTACACTCATCAATTTACATTTCTTACCTACCAAATTTTGAAAAACTTGATAGTTGTGAGCTATCGCTTTTTTATCAATTTCTATCCAAGTACGGAGACCTTTTCTTATTTTTTTATTCACAAATTCATATTACAGCAATAAAGAAAGAAATTCAAACAATGTACAAAACCATTTGCTTTCTCCGGCGCACCATTTAAAAATCGGCCTAGGCCGATTTTTAAATGGTGCGCCGGGTAGGATTTGAACCTACGTAGCCCATTGGGCGACAGATTTACAGTCTGCTCCGATTGACCACTCCGGCACCGGCGCATTTACAGACAAAAACTATTCTAGCCGATTTAAGACCAAAAGTCCACACGAAATTCAGACAGTTTCCATCACATTTGCCACGAGAGACCCCCTCCTTCCCTTCTTCACATCAAAGGACAATTCTTTTCCTTTCATTTCAACAAGAACAGAGCCTCCTTTCATTATTCCTTTTGAAATAATAAGTGAAGCAATGGGATTCAAAATTTTATTTTGGATGAGACGTTTCAAGGGTCTTGCTCCATATTGTGGGTTGTAACCTTCTTTTGCAAGATAAGAAAGTGCTTTTTCAGAAATCTCAAGTTTTATTTCTTTGTTATTTAATCTCTCCCTTACAACATCAATCTGAATATCCACAATCTTTCGTATTGCTTCCGTACTTAAGATATCAAAGATAATAATGTCGTCTACTCTATTTATGAATTCTGGTCTAAAATTATCTTTTAGACTTGCAAGAACTTTTTCTTTTACTTGTATATATTCTGTTTTATTATCACGAGAACTTGCAAAACCAAGCTGTTCCATTTTATCTATATACTGAGAACCGATATTTGACGTCATTATAATCACAGAATTTTTAAAATTCACCACTCTGCCTTTTGAATCTGTGAGATGCCCGCTGTCCAGAACTTGAAGAAGCAGGTTAAAAACCTCTGGATGAGCTTTTTCTATCTCATCAAAAAGAATCACCGAGTACGGTCTATGACGAACCATTTCAGTAAGATTTCCTCCTTCTTCATATCCCACATATCCCGGAGGAGAACCAATAAGCTTGGAAATAGAATGTTTTTCCATCATTTCGGACATATCTACTCTTATAAGTGCTCTCTCATCGTCAAAGAGAAATTCAGCAAGAGCTTTTGTAAGTTCTGTCTTTCCTACACCAGTCGGACCAAGAAAAATAAACGATCCTATAGGCCTGTTTGGATCTCCAATACCTGCACGAGATCTTTTTATTGTACTGGAAATTTTTTGTACTGCTTCATTTTGACCAACTATTCTCTTTTCAAGTTCTTCTTCCATTCTATTCAACTTGTTTGCCTCACTTTCAAGCATTCTAGCTACAGGTACTCCTGTCCACCTAGAAACAACCTCCGCTATGTCTTCTTCTGTAATCTCTTCTTTTAAAATTCTTCTGGTACTTTGTAATTTTTTTATTTTTTTTGTTTTTGTCTCAAGTTCTTTTTCAAGCTGGGGTATTTTACCGTAACGGATTTCAGCTACCTTTGACAGATCGGCTTGAATTTCGGCATTATCCGCTTCTACTCTAAGCATTTCAAGAGTTTTTTTGATTTCTTTTATCCCCGTAATGGTTTCTTTTTCTGTTTTCCACCTTATCTCCACATCAGAAGTCTTTTCCTTCAAATCGGCAATTTCTTTTTCTATATTTTTTACTCTTGTTTCTGTTTCTTTTTTCTTACCACCTTTTATCTCTCTTTTTAGAGCTTCTTTTTCTATTTCAAGACGCATAACTTTTCTCCTCGTTTCTTCCAAAATTGGTGGCATATTTTCAAGAGAAATTTTCAGAGACGAAGATGCTTCATCTATAAGGTCTACGGCCTTATCCGGTAAAAATCTGTCGGTAATATATCTCGCACTCAAATTGACTGCCGAAATAATAGAATCATCTGTTATCCTCACACCATGATATAACTCATATTTTTCCTTTAGACCTCTCAGGATTGCGATGGCATCATCAATAGATGGCTCACTAACAATAACCGGTTGAAATCGTCTTGTAAGAGCGGGATCTTTTTCTATTTTTTGATATTCTTTCAGGGTAGTCGCGCCAATAGTTCGTAAATCTCCTTTTGAGAGAGCTGGTTTAAGCATATTGGAGGCATCTAATGAACCCTCAGCAGAACCTGCTCCGACAATAGTATGAATTTCGTCTATAAAAAGAATAATTTTTCCTTCAGATTTTTCTATTTCTTTGATAATTCCCTTAAGTCGTTCTTCAAATTCTCCGCGATATTTTGTACCAGCAATAAGAAGACCCATATCCAAAGAGACAAGTTCTTTATCTTTGAGTGATTCTGGTACGTCACCAAGAGCCATACGAATTGCCAAACCTTCGACTATCGCTGTTTTTCCCACACCTGCTTCCCCTATTAAAATTGGGTTATTTTTTCTCCTTCTAGATAGAATTTGAATAATTCTGGATATTTCATTGTCCCTTCCTATAACTGGATCAAGTTTATTGTCTCTGGCAAGTTTTGTTAGATTCCTGGTGTATTTTGAAATCGATCTATATTTTTTTTGCGAATTATCCGTTTGCCAACTTTTATTTGTTTTAAATTCATTTACAAGTTTAACAACTTCAGCTTTTTCTATCTTAAATTTAGAAAGTAAATCTCTTGCACTACATGGAACATTTAAAATTGCCAAGAAAAGATGCTCTGTTGAAATAAAATTATCCTTGAGTTCGGCTGAAACTTTTCCGGAGTTATCTATTATTTGCGCAAGATCTGGAGTAAGAAAAAGTTGATACGAGGGAGCCATAGTAGCAGAGTTTCCTCCCACAATTTCAATAGCTTCAAGAACAGAATCCGTAAGCAACACAATATCTACTTCAAGACGTTCAAGAATAGAAGAAACCGGACTGTCTTCTTGCATTACAAGAGAAGCAAGCAAATGCAAGGGGCCAACATGACTTTGGCCTCTTTCCACAGCAAGCTCATGCGATCTTCTGATAGCTTCTTTAGCTTTTGTTGTAAAATTATTGATTGGTGGCATATTTGAGTCGATTATAAAACTCTCTTGATAAAAAATCAAATAGAACGTCTTAGTTTACTTTAGGTCTTTTTATTTCCTTGATAAGTCGGAAATAGCTGATTTTACAAAACTAACTGGTGCGAAAAGATTTGTAAGATTGTTTGAAGGAAAAATAGTTTTTATACCGACAAGATCTCCGGAAAGATTGAAAATTGGACTGCCTTCCAAGAGATTACTCTCAGGAAAATTTGTTTCTATATAAGAAACCTGATTGTCGGATGAAGTAGAGGTACTTTCTGAATCTGACTTTTGTCCTAGACTAGATACTGTACCCACCGAAACAACGTTTTTTGATTGACCACCAACAAGTATGACCGCCTGTCCAAGTTGTACATCCTCGGAATCAAGTGTAAATATTGATAATTTTGTGCTTGTTGCTAGGTCACTGACTTTGAACAAAGCTATGGGGTTTGAAGACGAAGAATATGCTAAATCCAAAGTATGCACTTTACCATCGGATAAGGTAGCAAGATATTTTCCGCCATCAGTTACAAAATTATTATCCGTAGCGACTATACCCTTATCAGAAACCAAGGCTCCTAAACCGATAAAGACGTTAGTACCCTGTGCCTCCGCACCAGAACTTTTTATCATATATAATCTAACAACATTATCTTTATTTTTATTAACTGCCTCCACTATACGATCATCTTCGGTAATGACAACCGTTTCTTTGACTGTCACTGTAGAGGTAGATGGAGTAGAAACTACTCTTTCAATAGTTTTCTCTACTACTCTGTTTATAGTCTGAATAGCAGTCTGTGGTGCTTGATTCATAAGAGCCACTGTCACAATACCGGTAGCTATAGAGGTAACAAAGCTCACAAGAAGAGCAAGAAGTATAAGTTGTTGTTTATTAAGTTGTTCCATAATAATCGTAAGATATTATAACATTTTTAATATATTTAACAAATTTTTAATATCCCCTATTTTAGTATCTCTTCCAAGAGAAAAACGCAAAGCGGATTCTGCACGGATGCGGGCGTTTTTCTCATTCTCATTATTTTTCAAAGCTATTTCATAAACAACCTTTGAATATCCCGAGTTACTTCCGCAAGCACTTGTAGATGAACAGATTACTCCTGCTTCATCAAGTTGTAAAACCATGAACTCTCCGGATTTACCAGGGATTGAAATGTTAATGTTATTAGGGAGACGTTCAGCGATAGAACCATTTATAATTGCAGAGGGAGTGAATTTTTTAAGTAGTTTAAAAAATTCATCTCTTAATTTTGTCACTCTTATTGTTTCCTTCTTCCTCGTTTTTTCCACGAGTGTTATTGCTTCCGCAAATCCGGCAATAAGCGGCACATTTTCTGTACCATTTCTTATTCCGTTCTCTTGTCCCCCGCCAAAAATTATTGGTTTTATATTTACTCCATCTTTTACAAAAAGTGCTCCTATACCTTTAGGACCATATATCTTTTGGGCATCAATTGTCATCATGTCTACACCAAGTTCTAAAACATTCATATTTAAATATTGGCACGCTTGGCTTGCATCAGTATGAAAATATGGATAATTATTTTTAATGTTTAGTTCTTTTCTCGCATGACGAATTTCTTTTGCAATTTCCTTGATAGGCTGAACCACACCAATTTCACTGTTAGCATATCCAATAGATATTAAAGCGGTATTCTCATTTATCATTTTTCTTAAATCTTTCAGCTCGACAATTCCTAAAGAAGAAACGGGTAGAAATTTTATTTTCATTCCGGCTCTTTCAAGTTCCTTAAAACACTCAAGAATGGAACTATGTTCTACTTTGGTTGTTATTATTTCTATTTTTTTGGATTTTTTGTCATTCTCCATTAATTTTTTCATCAGTCCAAAAATTGCCAAATTATTTGCCTCAGTTCCACTGCCTGTAAAAACAATTTCTCTGCTATGCGCATTCAAAAAACTTGCTATAATTTTTCTTGATTTTTCTACTGTTTTTTTGGCAATCACACCCAAACTATATATAGAACTTGGATTTCCAAATTCTTCTATAAAGTATTTCTCCATCATTTTCCAAACTCGTTTATCCACTGGAGTTGTAGCTGAATTATCTAAATAAACTTTATTCATCTATGAAAATGTAACATTTTTTGCAAAAAACTGGAAGTATAGTATAATTTATTTTATGTTATTAAATGATTATGTTTTAATAGGAGCTCTTGCTGTCGCTCTTATATCTTTATTTTGGGCTATACGTCTTGAGATAAAACTTCACAGAATTTTAGGAGATAAAGGCAAAAATCTTGATGAATCAATTTTGTATCTAAGAAAAGATGTTGATCACCTTAAGCACTTTGCCAGTAAATCTTTAGATAATTTCAATACTATTTCTAAAAAGTTGAAAAAAACCGTATCTGGACTTGAGACTATCCGGTTTAACCCATTTAAAGGTAATGGCTCGGGAGGAAATCAAAGCTTTGCTACAGCTTTAGTAAATGAAGACGGAGATGGTGTGATAATATCTAGTTTATATTCATCAAATCATGTAAGTGTTTTTTCAAAACCAATTAAAAATATGGCTTCCGAATATGAACTAACCATTGAAGAAAAAACTGCCTTGCAAAAAGCTAAAGAAAGTATCTAGCCCACTAAAGTTTTTGCCAATGCTTTGTGTTCTGAGCACAAAGCAGAAAATGTAGATTTTACAAATAGCCTAAAAAGTGTTAGTTTATATATAGTTTTCAACAAGCTAAAATGGAAGGCACAAAATTTTCATTGGCAAAAATTTTTTTGGGTAAATATGGTAAAAAACACAATAGACAAAGGCATATTGGAGCGTCCGCCTGTTATTTGCATAATGGGGCATATTGATCATGGAAAATCAACTCTTTTAGATTATATTAGAAAAACAAATATTGTAGACACGGAAGCAGGGGGAATTACTCAGAGAATATCCGCTTACGAGGTAGTTCATAATGGCAAAAAGATAACTTTCTTAGACACTCCCGGACACGAGGCATTTGGAGCAATGAGAACCCGAGGAGTAAGTGTCGCAGACATTGCTGTACTTGTAGTCTCTGCCGAAGATGGAGTAAAAAAACAAACATTGGAAGCCCTAAAATGCATAGTAGGAAACAAAATTCCATATATAGTTGCTATAAATAAAATAGATAAACCAGGGAGCGATATACAAAAGACCAAAAATAGCTTAGTTGAAAACGAGATATATATTGAGGGATATGGTGGAAATATTCCTTGTGTTCCTGTTTCCGCAAAGACAGGACAGGGTGTAAACGAACTCCTTGATATGATGTTACTTGTTGCAGAAGTTCAAGAACTAAAAGGTGACATAAATAAAAATGCTGAGGGAGTAGTAATAGAAGCATTTCTTGATAAGAAAAAAGGTGTTACAGCAACACTTGTTATTAATGATGGAAAAATCAAAAGTGGTATGTATGTTGTTTGCGGAGAAAGTATAGCTCCAACAAGGATGATGGAAAATTTTTTGGGTAAAAAAATCACTGAAGCACAGTTTTCCTCCCCTATCAGAGTAATCGGCTTTGATAAACTTCCGGATGTAGGAAATGTCTTTAAAGTTTTTAAAAAGAAAGATGATGCATTAGAATATTCTAAAATGCAGAAGAAATCCGTTTCTAAATTTGCAAAGTATGAAGAAGATAAAGAAAACGACAATCATCTTAATATAATTATTAAGGCCGAAGTCTCGGGAACTCTTGACGCCATTAGTCATGAAATTAAAAAAATAAAAAATGATAAAGTAAAAGTTCGGGTTGTAAATTCTGGAATTGGCGACATCTCAGAAAGCGATGTAAAAACAGCCTCTGCCAAAGCAGGAGCAGTAATAATCGGCTTTGACGTTAAGGTCGCGCCCACAGCAGTAAATCTTGCGGAAAGAGATGGTGTTTCAATAAAAATCTTTGATATTATTTATAAACTTACAGAGTGGTTGGAGGAAGAAATGGCAAAAAGAACACCAAAAGAAAAAATTGAAGAAATTACCGCACGAGTAAAAGTATTAAAAATTTTTGGAACAGTTAAAGATAAACATGTCTTTGGAGGTAGAGTAGAAATGGGAACGATATCTCTTGGAAATGAAGTAAAAATATTACGAAGAGACGAAGAAATTGGTATGGGAAAAGTAAAAGAATTGCAAAAAGAAAAAAATAAAGTAAGCGAAGTCACGGAAGGAATGGAATTTGGTTGTCAGATTCAAAGTACTATGACAATCGCCCCGGGAGACAAATTGGAAGTGTTTAAAATAGTAGAAAAATGATAAATACTAAACAAGAAAAAATCAAAAATCAAATAAAAGAGGTTGCTGCTAAATTTATTCAAAAAGAGTCAAACGGACTATCTCTCATTACCGTTACGAACATACAGGTTTCAAAAGATGAAAAATATGTTAGTATATTGTTTACGGTTTTTCCTGAAGACAAAGAATCTGATGCTATAGATTTTTTGAAGAGAAAAAGATCAGAATTCAGAGATTTTATTAAGGAAGAAACGAGATTAGCAAGAATTCCTATGTTTGATTTTGAAATAGATAGAGGCGAAAAGCACAGACAAAAAATTGATATTATTTCTATAAAATCAAAATAATAGCGGCCTGGTAGCCAAGTGGTAAGGCAGAGATCTGCAAAATCTCTATACGGCGGTTCAATTCCGCCCCAGGCCTCAAGAATTTTACGTAGTAAAATTCTGGCGGAATTGAAAGACGGAGCACACAAAGTCCGATTTCAGCAGAAATCGGGTGCGAGTCAGGGTCGCAAAAATTTTTGAGCGTCGGCGAGAAAATTATTTGTGACCAAAAGTGTACTCACGTTTCCGTCATAGAAAGTTGATAGATGCCCGGGTGGCGGAACTGGTATACGCGCACGACTTAAAATCGTGTCTCGAAAGGGATATGGGTTCGACCCCCATCCCGGGCACACCACAAAATTTAAATAATTTTGTGCGATAATAATGCGCCCATAGCTCAGCTGGTAGAGCAGGTCCCTCTTAAGGACAAGGTCGTAGGTTCGAGCCCTACTGGGCGCACAAATAAAAAAATAAATCCAAATTTTTTTTATTTGTGCGAGCCGGAGCGCGACAGCACGAGGCGGGGTCGCGCAAATTTTTAGCAAAAAATTATGCGTGACCACAATATTTTATTGGGCGAGTGGTGAAACGGTAGACACGCTAGCCTTAGGAGCTAGTGCCGCAAGGCATGGGAGTTCAAGTCTCCCCTCGCCCACTTTAAAAACAAAAATAATCAGCCTCCTTTTAAGGAGGCTGATTATTTTTACACAACTTAAACTATTTCACATACACCCCCCACACAAGCTAATTCTTTTTTTGCGTCACTATCATCCTGCTTTTCATAAGTCATAATTTTTGAAAAATCTATCGTTCCAAGTTTTCTCACCATTTCGTTATATCTCTTTTCATCTATCTCTTCATAAGGAGCAAGTTGATATACATGATCGTTGCGTGGAAGAAATGCCAACCCCCCAATAATATCCCAGTTATTAAAGATCCAATTTGCAACTTCTATCCATTCGTTTTCCCCAACATAAATAGTAACGGAAGGATTGTGTTCTGTATAATGTACTTTAACCATTTTCCAATATTCAAGTTGTTCAATAGCTGTAAGATCATCTTTGAAAACAGAATTCTTTGGAGCTTTAATAGGAAATTCAAAAACATACGTTGTAGCGGTTTCCTTTGATTGTCCAACTTCGGGAAGATAAGGAATGCCTTGATCCCTCAACATTTTGAAAAGCGAATCTGTACCAGTAATTCTAATTCTTCTAATGTAGAAAGGAGCATATCTAGGGTGCATTCCAGATGCACAATCTACAGTCTGGGATACAGTTCCTGATGGTTTTACACTAGTAGCACAAGCAGAAGGATTTATCTTAAATCTTTTTGCGTAAATTGCATTTGTTTTTAAAACTTCTGCCTTCATTTTTTCTAACATCTTCTCGTTACGTACCACTGGACAATCCCACTGACCAGTAATAGAAACTCCAAGAAGTCTTTCTTTCTCACAATTTTCCTTCCACTCTTTTGATAAATAACCAAATTTAGTCAGAGTCGCTTGATATGTTCCCAAGATAGTCGCAAGCCTTGCTTTTTTCAACAAACTTTTTTCGTCATCTTCAGATCTAGCAACTACTTCTGAAAGATTACAGAATTGTTTTGATTGTAAGATTACTTCTCCACAAGGGTTTGACCCCAAATTACTAATAATTCCTCCAATAGCTTTCAGTCTTCTCTCCGGTAAAGTTTTTGCAAGTCCGGCACGATTAAAAATTCCTCTTTCTCCAGAACCGCTTTTCATAAGAGCTACCCATTCATCCATAAATTCTGCTGAAATCGGTTTGTGTATATAAACAGCTGAGTTGTTTGCTATACTTCTCTGTGGTTCTGTAAGGTAAAATTGACCCTTTTTTGCATCTCTCATTGCATCGTCATCTAAGTCTGAAAGAGAAATAAGAGCACTCCTCCTAACACCCCCTGAAACTACACAATCACCTATGCAGCAAACAATATCGTGTACATCCAAATTTGTCAGTCTTTTTCCTTGTCTAGCCAATACTTTCTTCTTAGCAATAGCCAATAATCTTATTAGAGGATCCGGACCAGATGATTTACCTCCCATTGTTTTTAGTCTTGCACCGGCAGGTCTTAATAATGAGAAATCAAAATCAACATCGTTTCCTTCGTACCATGTTTTTAAACCAAAAGCGAGTGAATCTGCCCATCCTTCTTTATCATCTGGTATTACAAAAGTCGGAAGTTTTTTACCGCTCTGAAATTTTATTTGTGGAAGTGACTGAGCATTTTGACTTTCAACGGAAAAACCAACCCCGGTTCCACTCATAGATAAATACATTATCTCCGCAAAATCTTGAATGCATGACGGAGCAATAAAAGAACAATTGTAAGCACAAACATTTGATCTATCGACGGCAGGTCCTGCAAATTGCAAGAGACGCATTGACGGCATAATTTCTTGTTTTAAAATTGCTTCTCTCAATTCTTTATATTCAGAATCTTTCAGAGCATTCTTTAACTTACCTTTCATAAAATTGATATATCTATCTACTGTCTCAATCCATGTTTCTCTTCTTCCCTCTTCTTCTATCCACTTTGAATAAGTTCTATAATAAACAAATTCTCCAAGTTGGTTTTTAAAATATTTTTTACTTTCTTTTGCAAGATCTTTGACTTTCTGTGGAACACTAACGCCTACTTCTCTTAATTTATTTCTTTCTTGTCTATAAATAATGTACTCCTTTGCAGTTTTTACATATTCGCTTAAAATAAGCTCTTTTTCAACTATATCTTGGACACCTTCAACTGTAGGAATGAAATCTTTGAATTTTTTTGTAATACGGACAAGCTCTGCCAAAACCTTATTTGCCACTATACCCGCCTCTTCGTAACTTCCTTCACCAGTAATTGTCATTGCCTTGTTGATAGCCTCTGTTATTTTTGTAACATCAAACGGAACAACCTGTCCTTCTCTCTTTCTTATATTCTTCACAATCTTACTCGTGCCTTTTACCGGTTCCTTTATTTTTGCCATGACAATTTTAAAAAAATTAAAATAAAATTATTAATGTGTATCAATTTTACAACATATTTTAGATTTTAAAAAGCAAAAAACAACATTTTTAAGAAGAGAAAAATGAAAAAGAGAAAGTGTAAAGAAGAAAAAAAAATTAATCCAAAAAACGACTAGCAATATGGTAAATCTCAGGGTAAATTTTAGAGTTTTAAAAAAGAGGCATTTTTTGTCTTCTTTAAAAAGACAAAAAATGCCTCTTTTTTATCTAAAATTTCTCTTATTGTGTTAAATTTGCTCTACCACCAACTTTTATTTGATTCTTATCTACAAAACCAGCGGGTACTTCCAAAACATATTTTGAAACAAACTCTTCACCAAAAATTTCCGGGTATGTACTTGTTAATAAACTCTTTTTTATTCCAACTACCTCAAAATTTTCATCAATAAAAATAATATCTATAGGAAAATACATTTCTTTCATCCAAAATCCATGGTTTCCTAAATCATTAAAGATGAAAAGCATTCCCTTACCGTCTTCTAGGCTCATTCTTCCCGAAAGTCCTTTCATCATTTGCACTGAACTACTAGCTATTTCTATAGAAATAGTGGTACTAGCTATTAACAGGTTTTTTGTCCCGTTTTCTATTTTGTTTTTATCACAAAAATCAGTCGGTATCATCCTAGGCAAATTAAAGTTTGAGATAATTCCCCTTTCTCCACACAAAATTTTATCTTTTTTTTCTATAAAAATAGAGAAAAATAAATAAATAAAAACCCCGAATGTTATTAAACCAAAAATTATTTTTGTTACTTTCATGATTTCGGCGGAGACGGCGAGATTCGAACTCGCGGGAGCTTTCACCCCACTCGCTTTCCAAGCGAGCGCACTAGACCACTATGCGACATCTCCTTTCAAGACAAGATAACACAAAAATAAGAAAATAAAAACTTATTTTCTGTCTCCTAAAAGTGCTTCCACTCTCGCTTGCACCGGTGGATGCGTACTAAAAAGATTTCCAATTCCTTTAGAAATACTTGCTCCTCCAAAAGGATTAGAAATAAAAAGATGAGCTGTGGCAGTATTTGCATTTTTCATTGGAGTGCTTACTTGTGAAATTTTTTGAAGTGCAGAAGCCAGTCCCTCAGGATATCTTGTAAGAAGCGCCCCGGAAGCATCGGCGAGAAATTCTCTCTTTCTAGAAATTGCTAGCTGAATAATTTTGGCAATTATAGGAGAAAGAATTATAAATATAATACCAATAATAGCTAGTATTCCTCCCCCTTTATCGTTATCACGCCCCTTCCCCCCCATACCGCCTCTCATAAAAATGTTTGCAAGAATAGAAATAAAACCAACAAGTACTACAATGACGGTAGAAAGTAAAATATCTCTGTTTCCGATATGTGAAAGCTCGTGGGCTATTACACCTTCTAGCTCAGTTTTGTTTAAAATTTGTAAAAGTCCGGTCGTAACAGCCACCACTGCATGTTCTTTATTTCGTCCTGTTGCAAAAGCGTTTGGTGATGGATCATTTATAATATAAACTTTTGGCATTGGAAGTCCTGCGGTAATAGAAAGATTCTCTACCGAGTGATATAGGTCCGTATAGGTATCGTGGTCTGCGAGTTTTGCTCCTGACATCGCCAAAACAATTTTGTCTGACCACCAATAGCTAGCAATATTCATCACAATGCTAAAAATAATTGCAAAAAATAAAATTCCAGAATTATTATAGTAGCTACCAATAAAATATCCAAGTCCTATGATCACTACCAAAAACATGGCCATTAAAAACCATGTTTTATAAATATTTTTATCTTGTTGTGTATAAAGAGTGGCCATAATCGCACAAGTTTGTGTGATTAAAACTTTACTTCCACTGGTTGTTTGGCTGCTGCTTCACTTTCATCAAGAGTAAAGAGTTCCATTTTTACAAAATGAAAAAGCTTACTGATAAGATTATTTGGGAACGAATCAACTGCAATATTTAAATCTCTAACATTTCCATTATAGAACCTTCTGGATGATTGAATTTTATTTTCTGTGTCTGAAAGCTCGCTTTGTAAAGAAAGAAAATTTGCATTAGCTTTTAAGTCCGGATAGGCCTCAGCCACCGCAAAAACCGACTTTAAAGCGCTGGCCAGCATATTTTCCGCTTTTCCCTTGTCTGCAATATTTTGCGCGCCCATGGCAGCAGCTCTTGCTTGGGTAACTTTGTCAAAAGTTCCACTCTCGTGAGATGCATAACCTTTTACTGTATTTACAAGGTTAGGAATAAGATCATATCTTCTCTTAAGCTGAACATCTATGTCAGACCAGGCTTCTTTAGCCCTATTAATAAGAGTAATAAATCTATTATAGGCAAAAACAGCCCAGATAACTAAAACTAATAAGATTCCTAATATTATATATGGTGTCATTTTTTTATAAAGATTAAACGGACGAACTAAAAGTTGCCGTGGAATTCATTATACCATAAAATAAAAAGTAAAGAAAATTGTTTGCCTTTTTCTTTCCATATGCTAGAATATCCGTACAATGTTAATTTCGGCATTACCGTATATACAAATAATACTTTCTGTATTTCTCGTGGCTTCAGTCCTTCTGCAAAGATCAGAGGCCGGAGTTGGCGGATCTTTTGGAGGTTCAGATAACTGGAATTCTGGTTTTCATACTAGAAGGGGCTTTGAGAAATTTTTATTTAATTTTACAATAGTTTTGGCTATTCTTTTTGCCGTTTCTTCTTTTGCAAGCTTACTGTTACAATAACCCTTGCATCAAAAAGGTACTTATTCTATTGCAATTTTAAGTTAAATCGTCATTTATTTCTAATTTAATGATAACAAAAAAACAAATCAAAGAAATCTTTGTAAAAAGATGGAAGATACAAGGTTCTGAAATTTTTGGCAAAATATTCCACTCTTACAGCCCCACAGGAAAAGTGATTTTTCTCGTGCTTTTTGTAACTTTTATATTATCTTCCTTAATTCTACTCAATAATGTCAGCAAACATTTTATGGTAGAAGTACCTACGGAAGGTGGAAGTTTAATAGAAGGCCTGGTAGGCGCACCTAGATTTATAAATCCTTTACTTGCAACAGCAGACACAGATAGAGACCTCGTTTCCCTTATTTACTCAGGTCTTATGAAAGAAACTATAGATGACGATGTCGTAACAGACCTTGCAAAAAGTTATACCATTTCAAAAGATCAAACTGAATACACCTTTACATTAAAAGATGGTCTATATTTTCAAGATGGCACAAAACTCACCACAGAAGACATTTTATTTACTATCAATAAAGCTCAAGACCCGAATTTAAAAAGTCCTAAAAGACCTTCGTTTTATGATGTAGAGGTAAAAAAGATAAGTGATAGCGAAATTAAATTTACTTTATCAAAACCTTATGGTGCTTTTCTAGAAAACTTAACTTTAGGAATATTACCAAAACATATTTGGGAAAATATGGACAATAATCAATTTACCCTTAGTCCTTACAATCTGGAACCCATTGGCTCAGGTCCGTACAAAATCGCAAAAGCAGACACAGTAAAAAAGGGACTTACTTTCTCGTCAATATATTATGATCTTGTCCCGTTTAAAAAGTATGCCAGTGAAAAAGCCAAGATAGCAAAATTAACTTTTAAATTTTATCAAACGGAAGATGCAATAGTGACGGCATATAATGGTGGAGACATAGAATCTCTATCAATTTCTGTTGAAAAAATAAAAGACTTAAATCTAAAAAATGAGATTGTAAAAACTCTGCCGACATCAAGAATCTTCGCTCTTTTCTTCAATCAAAATCAAGCTCCGATATTTGCGAACAAAGAAATTAGAGTCGCATTGGAAAATATTACAGATAAACAAGAAATAGTTTCAGAAACCTTGGGAGGGTATGGAAATACAATTGACGGTCCTTTTTCTTCCGACTCTGAAGGAATTGCAAAAATGACAATAGAGAATGCCAAAAAACTTCTAGAAAAAAATGGTTGGAAAGCAAATAAAACAAGCGGAATATATGAAAAAACGATAAACAAAGTTAAACAACAATTGTCCTTTTCTATCTCAACTGGAAATTCTCCTAGATTTTTGAAAGCAGTTGAAATATTAAAAAAACAATGGGAAAAAATTGGCGCAAAAATTGATATTAAAGCGTTTGAACAAGGTGATCTTCAGCAAAACGTGATAGCTTCCAGAAAATATGATTCTCTATTTTTTGGAGAGGCCACAGGTAGAGATATGGATATGTTTCCATTTTGGCATTCATCTCAAAGAGTAGACGGCTATAATATAGCAATGTATACTAACAGTAAGGCGGATAAGATAATAGAAGAAGCGAGAGCTATTTTAGATAAAACAAATAGAATCAAAAAATATAAACTATTTGAAAACGAAATAGAAAACGATATTCCCGCAGTATTTGTTTATTCTCCAGAATATATATATATTATTCCAAATAAAATTAAAGGCACTTCTTTTGGCAGTATTGTTGTCTCAGGAGATAGATTTACATCCATACCGTCTTGGTATATAGAGACAGATGGAGTATGGAAAATTTTTACAAAATAATCTAAGTAAATTCCTATCCGACTTAGTCGGACGGATAAATAAAAATGGAAAAAAACATCATAAATAATAATCCTCAAAACGCAAATCAAGATGCTGATCATAAGTTGGTAGTTAAAAAAAGATTGGTCTTTGTTAGAAAAAATAATAATTATACTTCTCCAACAAACAAACCTTCAGAAGTAAACCATGCGAGTACAGATAGACAGGGATCTTATCATGCTTCCGTTCCTCATATCCACGATGCAACAAACACACCTCAAAAAAGTCATTCTTATCATTCTCGTTCAGGCAATATATCTAATGGTCCTAGAAAACCTTTCAATAAATCCAGACCTCCTCAAAAAAGAATGGGGACAAAAAGGATTCCTGAACAAATAAACAAAAAGGTTGCGGAATATTTTATACCGCAAACCGGTGAAAACATAAGAATAATCCCCCTTGGTGGAACAGAAGAGATTGGAAAAAACATTACAGTTTTTGAATATAAAAATGACATTATTATAATGGATATGGGTTTTCATTTTGGAGATGAAAACACACCCGGGATTGACTATATAATTCCAAACACAAAATATCTTGAGGACAGAAAAGATAAAATCCGAGCCGTTATTATTACGCACGGACATCTTGACCACATAGGTGGAATTCCGTACATAATGGAAAGAATCGGTAATCCCCCACTTTTTACTCGAGAACTTACATCCCTTATGATCAAAAAAAGACAGGAAGAGTTTCCTCATTCTGCTCCACTTAATCTAAAAGTAATCGAGAAAGATTCAAGTATAAAACTTGGCGAGCTTTCCGTAGATTTCTTTTCGGTAAATCACACTATTCCAGATTCAATGGGAATAAAGATTCATACCCCCCATGGAAATGTTGTCAACCTAGGAGACTTGAGAGTAGATAATGTAAATGGAGTTGCTACTGAAGAAGAAGAAAAATATTACACGGAGAAATTTAGCAAACATGACACCCTCGTTCTATTATCCGATTCTACAAGTTCTGATAACCCCGGTTGGAATGCTTCTGAAAAAGAGGTGTGCAAAAACATTGATAGCATAATTAAAAATAATACAAGAGGAAGACTAATTATAGGGACATTTGCCTCTCAAATAGAAAGAATGATAAGCATGATAGAATCTGCAGAAAAATACGGAAAGAAAATCGTTGTTGAGGGTAGAAGTATGAAAAATAATATAGAGATCGTGAGAATGGCCGGAAGACTGAAGGTTGGAAAAGATACAGTGATCAATGTAGAAGATATGGAAAACTATCCCCCATCAAGGATAGTGATACTTGCAACGGGAGCTCAGGGAGATGAGTTTGCCGCTCTTATGAGAATGGGTGGCGGTTCACACAAAAATGTCAAAATAAACAAAACAGATACGGTCCTCCTTTCATCTTCCATTGTTCCTGGTAATGAAAAAGCTGTTCAAAAATTAAAGGATAATCTTGCAAGACAAGGAGCAAAAATAGTCACATATAGAACGTCAGAAGTATATATCCACGCCTCAGGACATGCAAAAAGGGGTGAATTGGAATGGATTTATAAAAAAGTAAAACCGACATTTTTCATTCCTATACATGGAAGTCATTTTATGTTGCGAGCAAATGAAGAAGTAGCCGTAGAATGCGGTATTAAACCAGAAAACATCATAGTGCCAGACAACGGAACTATAATAGAGATTCAGAACAATGGCACAAAAATAGTTACTCTTCGAGAAAAAGCTCCTGCAAGCTTAGTCATGGTTGACGGTTTTTCTATCGGAGATGTTCAGGAAGTTGTCATTCGTGATAGACGAATGCTCGCCCAAGACGGAATGTTTGTTATTATTGCAAATATAGACATAAGGAGCGGAACACTAAAAAAGTCTCCGGATATTATTTCAAGAGGTTTCGTCTATCTCCGAGAATCTCAAGAATTATTGAAACAAACAAGACATATTATCAAAAAGACAATTGAAGAAAATATGGTAGGAATGAATCCGATAAATTTTGATTATTTGAAAGATTTGGTTACTGACAATGTCAGTAGATATTTGTTTCAACAGACAGCCAAAAGACCTATGGTCATTCCTGTTATAATTGGAGTATAAACATGAATAAAAAAACGACGTTATTTTTCCTCTATATTACAGGTTTCCTTTTTGCATTGCGTTCTGCAATACCTACCTATATAAACTCTACATTCCTTTCCGAAATAGTTTCTGAAAAAAACATCGGTTTTGTGTACGTTGTCGGTTCAATATTCACAATTATTCTTTTTTTGCTTCTACCAAAAATCCTTAGAAAAACCGGGAACTACAAACTAGCATTATGGCTTACTGTAATAAATATAATAGGTTTACTTGGTTTGTCTTTTATCTCAAATCCCCTACTTCTTTTATTTTCCTTCATAGTAAGTTTAATTTCTACCACTCTCATAGGGTTCTGTCTTGATATTTTTGTGGAAAAAAACACAGACGACAGAACTACAGGAAAAACGAGAAGTTTTTTCCTTACAAGTATAAACCTGGCGTGGCTTTTTGCTCCATCAATCGCCGGATTCCTGGTTGGAGTTGCCGATTACTCAAAAATGTATCTTTTTTCTACTATAATTATGCTTCCAGTAATGCTTTTGTTCATTGTGAATCTAAGAAAATTTAATGATGCCGAATATAAACCATTCTCTATTTCAGAAACATTTAAACAATTAAAAAACAGTAGGGATTTATTTTCCATAACTAAAATAAGTTTTTTGATAAATTTCTTTTATTCGTGGATGATAATATATATTCCTGTATATCTAAATAAATACATCGGCTTTGATTGGAAAGAAATTGGTTTGATGTTCTCCATAATGCTTTTGCCTTTTGTTCTTATTGAAATACCTCTTGGAAAGCTGGCAGACACTAAGTTCGGTGAAAAAGAAATTTTATCCATAGGATTTTTAATTATAGCTGTAGCTACCGGGATAATAAGTTTTATTGATGAGAAGAATTTTATACTTTGGGCGCTTATCTTACTTATGACAAGGATCGGAGCCAGTATGGCTGAAATTATGTCGGAAACATATTTTTTCAAAAAAATAGACAGTTGCGACGCAAATATCATAAGTTCATACAGAATGATGAGTCCTTTGGCTTATATTATAGGGCCTATTTTCGCTTCTATACTTCTATGTTATTCTCTTGATATAAAGTATCTCTTCGTAATTCTCAGTTTAGTCATACTTTATGGGCTTAAATACACCTTAAGAATCAGAGATACAAAATAGTTTTTTATATTTTTCTTGCCTCAATAAGCATAAATAAAGGAATTTCTTTTCTTGCTTTGTCCTCCGCTCTTTGTCGAGGACCTTCTTGACTTTTCTTGTTTGAAATCCATTCTTCAATATTTGATATATAAAAACCAGCTTTTCTAAGTGCTTCAGAATATGTCTGGAGCGGTCTATGAAAGGAAATCGTTTTTTCACTATCTTTGATACCCGGATGCATGTTAATTTCTATTACAGAAGAAGACATATATTCTTCTATTTTTCTATATTGTATTTTCTTTTTATCATCAAATTCCCAATCGCTTTTTTGGGGAATTCTAAAACTTGGATGATTTAAAACAACAAAAAGTTTACCGCCAATTTTTATAATTCTCCCGGCTTCAGAAAAAGTTCTTCCAATATTTTCAATGTTTTGTATTGATAAAATAAAAGAAATTTTATCGAAAGATTCGTTTCTTAAGTTTAAAAGATTCCCCGCATCAGAAACAAAATAATTTATCGATTTCGGAGAGTTTTTTTTCGCTTTTTCTATAAGTTCACTAGATATGTCCGTTCCGGTAACAATTGCACCTGCTTTATTGAACGCGTTTGCAAAAAATCCCTGCCCACAACCAATATCAATAATATTATCGCCTTTCCCAATATTCATCGCCTGCAAAAGATTCGGTAAAATCAGTGTCTTCTGATAGCTATCGTCTTTTTGTACAAGATCGTCGTACCAATCTGCTACTTTTCCCCAAGATGTTTTGTTTTCTTTCATAATATTATTTGGAAAAAGAAACCGGTACTTCAAAAAATTTATCCTTTACAGGATCACCGGAGGGATTATCATTTTTAAACACAATTTTTCCATAACTAGTTGTGGTTGGAACAGAAAATATTATTAAGGAATTGAAAGGTACAAAATTCTCAGTCATCCAGTTGCTCTCAGCAATTGCTGTGCTTGTTGCTAAAATATTTCCATCTGAATCTTGAATCTGTATAGGAAAGCTCGCTTCAAAATACCAATTTCCTTTTGCTTGTCCAGATATTTTTACATTATCACCTATTACAGAATTTGCCTTTGGAGTATCTATTATTATTTCCCCACTCTGATCCATAAGACTAGAATTATTTTTCCTGCCCCAGTCAAAAATCAGAGTAGCAGAAACCAAAACTATCATAGCTATTGTTATTACAGAAATTAAATATTTCATTATGTTTATATTACTCTTTGGGCAATTCACATCCACTGACCTTTGCTATATCTTCAAGTGTGTCTCTACCTTTAATTTCTCGCCCGTCTGTAAAGATCCATGTTGGATAACCTTCTATTCCCTTATCAAGACACAACTTTGCATTTTCCGGACACTCAACATATTTTATATATTGAAAAGATGAACCAAACAAATCCTTCTGTATTTTACAATTTTCACACCAGGTAGCCCCATACATTATTGCTCCCTTGCTTGTTAAACATTTTGCAAAATTATCATATTCTCCTATCACAGTAGAAGAAGCCGTCGTAGTTGCTAAAATATTGTTACCTGATTTTTTACCGGAATAAACATACAGCCCTCCGACTGCAACAATTAAAAAAAATATTCCAGAAATTATTATAATTAAATTTTCTTTATTCATCGCAACAATCCACTAATTTGCCGACAATATCTCTCAAAGTCCATGGGCTCTCTTCTTTTTTGGCCATATCTTTAATATCGCAAACTTCAAGCACTTTCAACCGTAAACCAAAGAAAATAGAATACATTTCATATGCTTTATCATACATTTCTTTTGCTTCTGTTTTATTCCCCGATGAATGAAGTTTATTTCCAACTTCTATAAGTCGCATTGTAGTAGAAAGTAAATGCTTGGAGATACACCATGTTTCACCCTCTGTTCTTGGAATCATTTTCGCAAGAAGTTTGGTCCTATTTGCGCGAACTTCTGCAAGAATGTCAAAATACTCTTGTTTCCCTGTCTTTTGTGCAGTAAAAAACATATGTTCCTCTATACCAATAAGATTCATAATAGCAATGCTCAAATCTTCATCCGTAGTGAGATCTACTCCCCCATTTTTCTTCGCTTCTTCAACTTTTTTAATTAAAGCATCTATCTTTTTTTGTTCTTCATTCATCCCGTTAGAGATTAAAGTGTTATGAATTGGCACCTAATCTGGTTTTATTAAATAAATCCTGTTAAATAGAGAGCTCGAATTCTCTACGGAAACAATCTGATTGTTTCCTATCTCTAACGGGATTCATGCCTTAAATTATATCATAAAAATTACGGCTCCCAAAACAATCATAACAATAGCTGTCCAAATACGAGTATTTTTTGAACCTTCTTTCCTGATCGTATTCACTGTATCTAAAACTTTTCTGTTTACAGCAATAAAAAGCAAAACGACAAGTGGTGCAATGAAAATAAAGTTGTAAAAAATTAAATACCAGAATCCATTCCAGAAAGCCACTTGATCATGAAGCAAACTTAATATAAATAGATATGGACCCCCAGTACATGGAAATTCACTAAGTCCAACAACTACTCCAAGTATAAATGCAGCAAAAAAGCTTGCTTTATTTATAAGATCCGCGATTTTACCTTTGGCAAAAGAAGGAATTTTTAATTTTATTGGGAAACTTGGAAAAAATTCATTGAGAGCCGTGATAGCTCCCACCAATATGATAAGAATTGCTCCAATTTTTGAAATAAAATGAGGAATATTGAAAAAACTTAATACTTGTAAAGTTCCAAGTCCTATGAAAGTATAGACGAGAAAAATTCCAAATACGTATAAAAATCCAGCGGTTAAAATATCTTTTCTACTTTTATTTATGCTAAACAAAAAGGCTGTGGTTATGAATAGCACAGAAAAAGCACATGGGTTAATGCTGTCAATAATTGCCGCTAAAGCTACAATAGAAGGGATAAAACCATGATAATCGCTTATATTTGGAGCATGAAAATGTAAGAGCCCAAAGGCAGATGCAAATAAAAAAGCTATAATAGCTATGAGAATAATCAAACCAAAAACATTCCCTTTTTTCATTTCACTATCTTATCAGAAAGCTTGAATAAAAGCACTTTTTTAGTATACTTGGCTTTGTATTGCGGGATCGTCTAACGGTAGGACGTGGCTCTCTGAAAGCCAAAATTTTGGTTCGATTCCAAGTCCCGCAGCTCGGAACGCAGTGTAGAGCTGCGGGAAGTAAGCAAATAGTTTTGCTTACGTCTTGGAATCGAACAGCGGAGTCATGTTTTTCTAGCAAGAAAAACAGACGAGCTGGTGCCCAGACAAAACTTTTTGACGAAAAAGTTTTAGTCGAGGGAGATATGCGAAGCGGTCCAAGTCCCGCAGCTATTATAAAATAAAATTATGAAATGGTATTTTGCTTCACGTATGAAGCACAAATCAAAAATAGTTGACATTTCCAAATTCCTTAAAGATAGAGGGGAAACTGTAATTTCCAAGTGGATTTATAAAGATTCTCTTAAACCGTATAAAGAAAATATTTCAAAAATTCAACCTTTCTCAGAAGAAGTTGTCTCCTCTCTTCTAGATACAGATATATTTGTGTTAATTAGCGACCCCGAAGGCACCGATATGTTTATTGAACTCGGTATTTGTTTAGCGAAAAAGATACTGTCAAAAAATATTAAAATATATATTGTCGGAGAATATTCTAAGCGATCTCTTATGCAATTACATCCTTCGATTATTCACGCTAGAAATATAGAAGAAGTATTTAATATCGAAAAAATTGATTTGCAAGGTGTCAAAATATCTGTTTTTAACTTCTAGTCTTTTAAATATTTTACAACCGCAAGGTAACTGGACACAGCTCCGAGAACAATTCCGGAACCAAGAACTATAAATAAAATCTGTAAGAAATTCGCACTAAAATACCCGAGAAAACTAAAACCTGCAAAATAAGTATCGGTAAGTCGTAAGAGCCAGAAAGATCCAAGTGCAAATATCATAAGTGCTATAGCAGAAGCAATGGCTCCGCACAAAACTCCGCTTACCACAAACGGACCTTTGACGTATTTACTGCTAGCACCGACAAGTCGCATAACAGAAATTTCATCCTTGGAAATAAAAATTGCAAGTCGTATGGTATTGAACGTAATAATGATAGAAATTAAAATAAATAAGAGTGTAAACCAGAAAGCAATCCTCTGAGACGAGTTTATTATTGTGTTCAGCTTATCTATTACTACTTTATTTTGTTCATAATTAACTTTGTCTATTATGGTCTTACCATCTTTTGACAAAACATCTGGACTTTTCAGATATTCAGCTATACCAGCATACTGAGAAGGATCTTTTGCTTTTATGTTTAAAGATGCACCAAGAGGATTCTCATCAAGTAAGTCTAGGGCCTGAAGAGTCAGCGTATCATTCTTGTGTTTATCTCTAAAATTCTGTAAAGCTTCCGCGCTTGTAGTGTAAATAACCTTATCTACTTCAGGAAGTCCTTTTAAGGCGTTCTGCATTGAAAGAATATTGGATTCATCCGCACCAATGACAAAATAAACATTGATATCTACCTTATTTTTAATTTGTTTTAAGGTATAATCAAAAAAAGCTCCGGAAAAAACTACTCCACCGATTATAAGCAAGGTGATAGTCATCACGAGAAGAGAAGAAAGCGATACAAAACCATTTCTCCAAAAAGATACAAATCCTGATTTAAAAATTCTTTTTATACTTATCCAGTGCATATTATTTTATAAAATATATTTACCCTCTTTATCATCTCTGACAATTTTACCATTTTCCATGCTAATTACCCGCTTGCCAAGAGAATCGACAACTCCTCTGTTATGTGTGGTCAAAATCACGGTAGTGCCAAGATCATTTATTTTTTTTAAAATTTGAACAATCTCGTGCGTATTCAGCGGGTCAAGATTCCCTGTCGGCTCGTCGGCTATTATAACATCCGGTTGATTAACTATAGCTCTCGCTATTGCTACTCTCTGTTTTTCCCCACCAGAAAGCTCGTGAGGAAAGGCGAAAGCTCTCTTACTGAGGTCAACCAAATCCAAGACTTGAGGAACATCCGAACATATTTCCGTATCGCATCTTCCAGAGACTTCCATTGCAAAAGCTACGTTTTCATAGACAGTTTTGTTTGGTAAAAGGCGAAAATCCTGAAAAACTGTACCGATTTTTCTTCTAAAATTATGAATTTCGTCATGTCGTAATTTATGAACATCTTTGGATTCAAAAAATACTTTTCCTTTACTCGGTTTTTCTTCGGCAAGAAGCATTTTGATCAAAGTTGTCTTCCCCGCCCCCGAATGTCCTACGATTGAGACAAATTCTTTAGGCTCTACGGAAAAACTGACTCCATCAAGAGCCACAGAATCGTCGGAATAAACTTTCATCACTTTATCAAAAAAAATCATCCCTGTTATTGTATCATATTTTAAAAAAACAAACTAAATATTCTTTTCTGCCTCAATAAACTCGTCCAAATCACCATTCAGAACTTTTTCTATGTTATGTGTTTCCACATTTGTCCTGTGATCTTTTATCATTTTATACGGATGAAAGATGTAAGAACGAATTTGATTTCCCCATTCTATTGAAGTGTTTTTTGACACATAAAGACCAGCTTCTTTCTTTTGTTTTTCTTCCTCTCTCATTTTAAAAACCTTTCCCTTAAGAATTTGCAGTGCTTTTTCTTTGTTTTGAGCTTGAGAACGTTCACCGGAACTTGTAACGGAAATATTTGAAGGTATGTGGACTATGCGCACGGCTGTTTCTCTTTTATTTACATTTTGCCCCCCCGGGCCACCAGCTTTTGACATCTCTATCTTTAATTCATTTTCGGGAATTTCTATGTCAGAAAGTTTTTCTAATTTTGGTACAACTTCTACCAAAGAAAAAGATGTCTCTCGGAGACTTTTTGCATTGAAAGGAGAAAGACGGACGAGACGATGCACGCCAGATTCATTTTTCAATTTTCCATAAACCCCCTTTCCATTTATTTCCAGAGTAATATTTCTATATCCTCCATTATCGTTTTCATTTGAATCTAAAATTTTTGAAATCCAGTTTTCCTTGGCAACAAATTTTAAATACATTTCAAAAAGAATTCTTGAGAAGTCTTCCGCATCATCTCCTCCCGCTCCGGAAAAAATAGTCATAATGGCGTCACCTTTGTCATACTTGCCTACACCGGAAAGTTCGGCTTTTAGGTCATTGAGTTCTTTTATCATTGTCTGGGCTTTCTGTTTATCACTCCAAAAGTCCACTCGCATCATTGCAAGTTCTATTTCCTTTATCCTTTTTTCAACTTTTTCTTTCATCTTTGAGCCGAAGGTGAGAATCGAACTCACGTTTCTACTTTACGAAAGTAGTGTTCTACCACTGAACTAATTCGGCTTTTTTCTTAATAAAACCTTCCCCTCTTTCGCTCTATTACTTAAAACCCTGTTTTCTCTCCCTCTTCCCCTATTCAACCCTGCGTATGTGGAAGTCAAAGCATCACAATTAGGACAAATTAAACGTAAATTACTTTCACAATTATTACGCCAGTTACCATCAATATGATCAGCAACCAAAGGAGAATATCCTATCTTAACATTAATTTTCGCCCAACCACAGAGGCAACATCTGTTATGATGTTTTTTTCTTAAATAACGTTTAATATGACGAGAAACTATCCCCAATCCCTGTAGGCCAACAATCTCTCCGGATTTCCATTTTTCAATATACAATTTATATTGATATTCTGACTGGCATTTATTGCTACAATATTTATATCCGGATCTAGCAGTTTCTTTTTTACAACACAAACATTTTTCTCTGGGTTTTTTTGGTAACGACATAGGTATTCAGTTTAACAAAAATGCGACCGATGTCAATATAAAAGATGGACGTAAATTAATTATATTTTGGAGCCGTTGATCGGGATTGAACCGATGACCTCGTCATTACCAATGACGTGCTCTACCAACTGAGCTACAACGGCAAAACAACACTTCGTAAGAATAGCTTATTTCTTAGTTTTTTTCAATTAAAAGCGGGTTCTTATTGGAAGACAAAACAATCTAGTTGATTTTAATTATTCCGCTACCTCTAATTCCACATAAAATTGTGAACCCTTTCCCTCTCCTTCAGATTCTGCCCAAAGTTTTCCGTTATGAGCTTCTACCATTTTCCTTGCAACATATAGGCCAAGACCCGTACCGAGAATGTTTGTTTTATTGGCATCTTTTGCGCGAGAGAATTTTTCAAAAAGTTTCGGCAAAGTTTCTTTGGAAATTCCAACACCAGTGTCTTTGACAGAAAATCTCACCATTTTCTTACCGTTTGAAACTGCGTTCTCTACAAGAACTTTGACACTTCCCGATGGAGTATATTTCAAAGAGTTATCTATAAAATTCAAGACGACTTGTTTTATCTTTTCCTTATCTGCATTTACTGTAAAGTTATCCCCGACAACATCAAAAGAAAAGGTTAGTTTGGTTTTTGCTATGGTTGGCTTCAATTCTTCCGTTACATTTTTTACAAGCTCGCTAAAATCAACTTTGGCAAAATTATACTTCATCTTTCCCTGCTCAATCCTGGAAATATCAAGAAAATCCTCCACAACTCTTTCAAGAGATTGTGATGATTCAAAAATAATTCCTACCGGTTCTTTTATAGAAGCCGATACTTCCCCAAAGTCCCCTTCAAGTATCATAGAAGCATAACCCTTAAGAGCAGTAAGTGGCCCACGAATCTGATGCGTCGTAAGTGAAACGAACTCTGTCTTCAGTTGATCAAGCTCTTTCAATTTTTCGTTTGCAACTTCAAGATTTGAGTTTGCACTTTCCAGATTAAAATTAGTTTTCTCCAGATCCAGTGCAAGTCCTTCAACTTGTTCCCTAAGAGAAATCTCCTTTTTGACACTTCTGATAATCAAAAGTCCTAAAACTGCAGTGATTACCAAAGTAATAGATGTAAGTATTCTATTTATATTGTTTTGTATAAAGAAAAACTCTGAGCCGATTAGGATGACAGAAGCCCATACCAATGCTTTGGCACTTATAAGTTTAATATTGAAGGCTTTGAATTTGACTATAAGATATGCGAGGAAAGCCATAAAGAAAGTCATGCCAAACAAACCATATTGTTCAAGTTCAAAATTATCTATTAGACTCGCAACATACCCAGTTATAAAAAAAGAAAACAAAAATAATTCAATACCAACAATTAATAGTAATATCTGTCTCCTGAACAATGTTTTTTCCTTTATATATTTGTAAATACCATATATTAAAATCCATAAAAAGACCCCTAAGCATATACTCTGATAAAAAAGAATATAACTCAAACTATCTACAGCCTCACACGAAAAAAGATCAAACTCTTTCAAATAAAATGTAGCTGGTATGATTACAGATGCTAAGATTAATAGGAAAATTACTTTAAATTTAATTAGGACATCTTTTTTATTAATAAATACATATACAAAATATAGAGATAGAATTGATGTAAGTAAAGTTAATACACCAAAAGAAGACCAGACAATCATTATCACTTGACTATTAGTGTTCGTCCAACTAATTAAGTTAGCGAGAAGCCATAAAGAAAAGACAATAGAGAGTGTCAATAAAATTTTACTTTGTAAACTCTTATTATTCTTGTAAACAAAAATTGCAATTACCAATGAAATAATCGCGGTGGGTATATGGGAATAATAAAGAAGCATGGGTACTGAGTTAGAAAATAATAAATATAGTGGAGCCGAAATATCTGTACAAAACATTGTTTTTATTAATTAAGTTGATAATTTTTGATATATTCAAGAATATAATCATTTACTATAGGCGGGTAACTCCACCAGTAAAAATCTTCCTCTTCTGTTTGATTTTTTGGATAAAGTCTACATATTATAGGTTCTAAACCAAATTTTTCATATATTTTTACTATTGAAGGGACAACTGTTTTGTTAATTAAATCACTTTCGCCATCTTCTTCTGAGAAAGATTCAAATAAAACTCCGTGAGCAACAAAATGTAATAATAGATAATAATAATATTCAGAAGCTCTACCTATATTAATAAACCAGTTGGAATTTTCCAAAAAATCAGTTTTGTATCCTAAAACATCAAATAATTCGTGATGAAAATCTACTAATTTTTTTCCATTTTTTAATAAACATTCACTTAATTTTTTCTTTTCACTTTCACGAAAATTCATAACTTTTACAACTGTTTTTTCCCCATTTTTTAGGTTCAAATGCAAATTTCCAAGCCCCATTTTTTCTTCATTAAAATGGATAAAAATATCTTCATGATATTCTAGTACCAAAGGATTAGCACCAATATAATTGGAACATTGATTAAAAAAAGTAAAACCATTATCAGGAGAACACAACTGTCTAAAGGTCACTCCGCGAGGCTTTTCTCTAAAAAGTGATATAAAATTTGAACCCAATTCTTTTTCTATTTTTTCTTTTAATTCTGAATTATTCCACCTATTCTTTAATTCTTCCCTTGCCTCATCTAAAGAAAAATACCTAATTAGCTTTTCACTCTTTTCCATACCTAAAATTATATCACTAATATGATTAAATAACAGAACTTACCTTTCTGAGATTTCTAATTTAATTGGCTCTCTAAATTTTTTCAAAAGCCCTAGATCTTTCATTATTTGCATACTATATTTATTATCAAGAGTCCCCTTTTCTTTTGTCTAAGATATTATTTAACAAAATCAAAATCCCCAATACCAGCCAAAAGAAATTCTTTACCTGCCAAATATTTTTTAATAAATAAATTGACATTTTCTACAGTTACTGACTTTAACATATCAATATATTCATCCGGTAAAACTGGAACTGTCTGATCGGTCAGTTCCTTCATTAATGAAGTACTCACCCAGAAATTAGCTGTTTCTGATGTAAATTTCAGATTTCTTAAAATATTTTTCTTGGCTCGCTCAAGCTCATCGGCATCAATTCCCTTTTGAATAATTCTATCGAACTCTTCTTTAATTATTTTAATAACTTCTTGAGTATCTTTTACTTTACAGTTTGTATTTACCGAAAATGAAGCAAATTCTGAATTATAAAATAAACTTGATTCTATACCATAAACTAAACCTTTATCATACCTCAATGCTTTATATAATCTGGAAGTACTCCCTCGCCCAAAGATATGGTTAAAAAGATCACTAGAAATCATGTCTGTTTTATTTTCGACTAGAGAAATTCTGAACGATAAACTCAAATAATTTTGTTCTGGACTTAAAGTCTTTTTAAATGATTCTCTTTTTTCTGTAACAATAGGAAGTTCTATCTTATGATACTCAATCGGTTGCCTAAAATTATTAATTTTATTAAGAGAATTAATAACTATTTTTTCGTCAAAATCACCGGATATAAAATATGCCACCTGTCCGTTTGTAAAATAATTATCTCTATAATCTATAAGTTCTTCTCTAGTAATATTTTTGACACTCTCGTCAAATCCCATTACTGGGTTTTCGATATTTGTTCCTTGAAAAAGTAGTGATGACTGTAAATCATGAATATTTTGTGATGGATTAGATGTTTTTCTTGTTTGCTCAGCTAAAATAGCCCCTCTCTCTTTTTCTATTATATCCGGTGAAAAAGTTGTTTTATTTAGCATTTGATCGGCTATGTTAAACATTTCGGATAAATCTGCTTTATCAGCTAAATCAATAGTCAGCCATAAATTCTTTTTGCTTGTAAAAGCATTACTTCTAGCACCAATTTCTTGAATTTTTTCATTTAAAAGAGCTTTCGTTAGATATTTCTCAGTACCTGAGACCATCATATGCTCACAAAAGTGAGCTAAACCTGGCTTATCTTTATCAAATTGAGAACCTGCATAAAAATACACCCTGAAATAAATTGGGCAATTTGGTTTATAAAAAGAATAAAGTTTTACTCCATTTACAAGAGATGTTTTTTCATAATCAACTCCAAAAAGTTTAATTTTCATATATTTTTATATTATAACATAATAACATTATGAATTAATAAATAACATTTATTTTGTTGTTTTTAAGCCTTATTTGTTCTATACTTTATTACGTAATGAATATCTTATTTATTTCAGGTGAGTGTATTGCAGGAAATTTGGCTATTTTATTGAAAAAAGAAGGCCACGATGTGAAGCTTCATATAAAAAATAAGAATGACCGCCAGAACTTTGACAATTTGGTGGAAAAAACCAATTCTTGGAAAAAGGAATTGAAATGGGTTGGAAAAGATGGTTTGATTATTTTCGATGATGTTGGCTTGGGTAAAATACAGGATTCCCTCAGAAAAAAGGGGTATAAGGTTTTTGGCGGTTGTGAAGAAGCAGATAAGTTAGAAAAAAAACGCGAATTTGGGCAACAGATTTTTAAGGAGTACGGTTTGAAAACCGTAGAATTGAAAGATTTTAATGATATTGAAGAAGCTATCATTTTCATAAAAAATAATCCCAAAAAATGGGTTGTAAAATGCAATGATCACAGTAGAAAGTTTTTAACGTATATCGGTGAATACGAAGACGGCAGAGATACTATCAGTGTTTTAAAGAATTATTATCACAATAAATATATTAATCGAGAAAAAATTACTTTGCATGAAAGAATTGACGGAATTGAGATGGGGGTAGGCAGATATTTTAATGGTGAAGATTGGGTGGGTCCTATAGAGATAAACCTTGAACACACCAAAATGTTTCCAGATGACGTAGGGCCTGTCACCAGTGAAATGGGAACTTTAGCCTGGTATGAGAGCGACGAAAAAAATAAACTGTTTGTTGAAATTTTAAATAAACTTAAACCATACCTTCAATCAATTGATTTCCGGGGTGATTTTGAAGTAAATTGTATAATAAATGAAAAAGGAGCTTTTCCACTAGAAGTAACCGCCAGAATGGGGACTCCCATCATACATCTTCAAGGTGAATTGAACATTTCTCCTTGGGGTGAATTTTTATATGCCGTGGCCACCGGAAAAAAATATGATTTAAAATATAAAAAAGGTTTTGGTATTGTAAACCTCATTGCTACTCCCCCATTTCCATATGGTAAAAAACACAGCAAAGAAACCTTGTATGGTATAAATATATTTTTAGACAAATTATGCCAAAAAGAAATGTGCAGTTTACATTTTGAGGGAGTATCCATGAGAGTTGGTAAAGATTTGGGTCAGCATTTTATCTCAGGTCATGATGGTTATATCGCCTACACAACTGCTGTTGCCGACACGGTAGAAGAAGCGCGGAAAAAAAGTTTGAATATTATTAAAAAAATAGTCATACCGAAAGCTTTTTATAGAAATGATATTGGCAAAGATTTTGAAAGAAGAATTCCCGATCTGAAAAAATGGGGGTATATTAAATAAATCTATAAAAGAAAACCGCCCCTGGGATTATCCATAAGGCGGTGGTTAAAGATTTTCGATTATTCAGGCAGATTGCTCCACCTTTTGTTTATTTCGCTTCTCACTTATTTTGCCGATAACGAAACCGACAACAGCAAGAAGAATGAGTGCCGTACTCAGAATGGTGATTGCCACGCTAAGTTTAGCTCCCATCGTTTCAAAGATTTTGACTCCTGACCAGCACACTGTGGACCAGAATACATTGCCAATAAGTACAGAGGTAAAGAAATTTTTCCAGTCTTTCTTTGTCATCTTTCCATACTCATGTGCCCCTTCGCGCAGGAATACCGTCACGACGAACGGATCCTGAGCAAGAGACAAAATGACAAGCTGTGCCCACTGGCTTTTCTTGAAAAACCGAGCAATAAAACGATTCGCCCGAGAGTTTTCAAGCTCACGCGTCTCTTTGAGTGTTTCAATTCCTATCCAGTCTGTTCCAGACCAGTCATAGAATTTGAGAGTCAGAAGACAAATGAGAATCGATGCCCATATCATGATGTGCGCACCAATAAAGAAACCCTGAGTACCCATTACAAACGGGTACAGGATGCTGTCAAAACCCTGCACCATAAGCTCGTTGGCTGTGAGGCCAATAAGTATGGTACCAATCCGTTTCTTCCACGAAACGTTTGAAATAGCCATTTAAGGCCTCCTTTCTTTTTTTTGATTACTTTAAAAACTATAAAAGAACGCGTACCAAAAAAAACACTGCAGATACCCTCTCGTAATATTAGCATAAAGTGATGTAAAAGTCAAGCATTTTTGATATACATGCCCTTAAATATAATATTGACCTTATAAGACATGTCTTGTAGACTGAGCATCAGATATTAAGCATCAAAGTACCGAAACCGTAATTGATCTTTTACATCTCAAAAAAGAGGATACTAAATGAAAAATTTCTTTTCACTGCAGATAAAACCAGTTGGGTCTTTTTGCAATCTTTCCTGTAAATATTGCTATGTAAATCCATTTAAGACTGGTAGTTTGGAGATTATGGGCGAGAACATTTGGAAGAAGATAATAAAGGAATGCCTCAATATAAACCCAGAGCCAGTTATTACTTGGCATGGTGGAGAAGCAATGATTGCGGGTCTAGATTTTTATCGTAAAGTATATGACTTTGTAGAGTTAAATAAAAAGACTGGACAAAAAGTCCGCCAGGTCATACAAACTAATGCCACTTTAGTAACAGAAGAATTCGCTTCTTTTTTCAAAAAAGCCAGATTTGAAATTGGTGTAAGTATAGACGGTCCTGAACACATTCATGATATGAACCGCATTAACTTAAATGGAAGTGGTTCATTCAAGAGTGTAATGAATGGGCTTAAAATACTACGTATTGCTGGCTTAGATCCTTCTGTCATTGTAACGGTTACTTCTGATACCTTACGATTCTCGTCTGAAGTATTCAAGTTTCTGGTGGCACAGAAATTTAAATCAATAAAGTACTCTCCGGTTTTCGACTATTCGTCAAACGCTTTCAGTATAACTAATGAACAATGGTTTCATTATTTATCAATTGTGCTTGATGAATGGGTAACAAACGGAGATGCAGACATTTCTGTACTGGATTTAGATGAAGTGATAGCATGGCTCGACCCAAATCGTTCACATCCTATGTGTTCAAGTAGTCAAACGTGCATGCGCTGGGTATCTATTGATCCAAATGGTAATATGTATCCATGTGCATACTTTAGATCTTCTTTGCCTTATGGTAATATAATTACATCTTCTTTGAAAGATGTAAAAAATTGCCAGGAGTATCTGAGGTTTAAAGAGTTGTTCAGAGATCAACCAAAGAAATGTCGGGAATGTGAGTTCTTTAAGGTTTGTGGCAATGGTTGTCCAGCCATACGTGTTACTGGAAATCAGATGGATCCAAAAGGGGTCTATGTCTATTGTGAAGAAAGAAAAAAACTGTTTAAGAAAATGAGAGACTCTTTTTCTTAATTTAAACAAGAAAGGAGGTGTACTATGCGTAAAATGCTTACAAAAGCTTTAAGACGCATACAGCGCGAATGTGCTGTACAGTTAGCGAGTTGGCGTAAATGCTGACTTCTACTGGGGCCCGATAGAAAGCTATCGGGCCCTTTTTTAATTAAGAACTAAAAGTAAAAAATTTTTTATCTGTATCTATTTTTACTTCCGATCCAATGGGAAAGGTGTAAAATTTTTCTATACCATGTCCAAAACAATCAGTTTTTAATATAGGATAGTTGTGTTCTTTTGTTAATTCTAAGACAATTTCTCTGAAGGGCCGGCTATCTTTGCTAGGGTTTTCAATATGTCCTATTATCATACCTGAAATTTTTCCTAAAATACCAGATAAATGTAATTGATAAAGTTGATATTCAATATCACTTAACCCTTCGTCTATATCTTCCCAAAATAAAATTTTATCTTTATAGTCTGGTGAAAATTCTGTCTTATTAAGAGCGTTGATTATTAAAAGATTGCCTCCGATTAATAAACCGCGTGTTTTTCCTTCTTTGATCACATCACATTCAGAAAAAAAATCCGTGTCAAATATTTTTCCTGACAGAACATTAAACATTTGTTCAAGCGAATCTTTTGTTAAATTAGAAATAGTTGATAAATTTGGACCGTGGAATGTTTTTATCCCAGTTTTCTTATTTATGGCTATGAGTAGATGTGTATTATCACTAAAACCGATGATTGGTTTAGGATTTTTCTTTATTAAAGAATAATCTATTAAGTCTATGACTTGGTTTGCGGTATCTCCACCAATCGTACAAAAAATAACCCTCACTTCAGAATCAGCAAACATTTTATTTATTTCTTTTACTCTTTCATATCTAGTTCCAGAACTTGAATATGTTTTTTTATTAAAACAATCGCCAATCTTGATTTTGAAACCACGTTTTTTAAAAAAATCAATAGCTACTTGAACGTTTTTTTCTTCGCCTTTTATGTTTCCAGATGGAGATATAATACCTATAGTATCTCCAATATTTAACTTTTTAAATCTACTGTTATTCATTTATCTAGACAATATCACGTTTTTTTAAATTATGCTATATTTTAGACATGAAAAAGAGAATAGAAAAAGATTTAGTTGTTGATTTTGGCCCACCTATTAAGAAAGGATTGTCTTTTATTGAACTAAAAAAGATGTTGAGATTTTGGCAGAAGAAACTTAATATGGCTGATTGGAAACTTGATCTTAAAATTGTGGATTTTAAAAAAGACAATGGTTATCGCCAAAGCGGACATTTTATTGCCATTCCTAAAAAGAAAATTGCTACCATACTTATGACTTGGAATCCATGGAGAGGAGATGAAGAATATACCCTAGTTCACGAGATGATTCATGTTTTAGTATATGATTTTGATAGATTTAATGAAAATAAGATAAAAACATTATCTAAGAATAATACAAAGATGATTGATACTTATATTGAAAAATTAGAAGAGGCTATACATCATTTGACGAGAGCTATTTTAGGAAGAAGTGATAGATAATATTACGAATAACAGGAAATACTTGGGTATAATAATCCTTCAAGTTATCATAGCTAAGTCTTTTAGTAATTTCAGCATACGGTATCCATTGAATATCGTCTTTTTTAAATTCGAGTCTTAATTTTGAATCATCTTCTGATACTGCAATGAACATTTTTACAGAAACAACCTCTCCTCCAGAGCTAGTATAATTTAGATCTGGTAAAACCTGAACAACACTAACAGTTAAACCAGTCTCTTCTTTTATTTCCCGTATCATTGTTTGTATTGGATTTTCTCCTAAATCAACATGACCTTTGGGAAAAGACCAGTCATTTTGTTTACTTCTATAAAGTAAAGCGATATTTTGCTTATCTTTGCTACTTAAAATAATTGCTCCGGCTTTTTGTGTTTCTTCTGTGACCATTTTTGAAATTTAATTTCATTTAATAAAGAATTAAGTTTATTGTAATTCAACGGAAAACTATATATACTTTTGAAAAGTTTATAAAATTCATCTTTGTTCCTAACTGTATTAAGTTTTGAAATTAATTTCAATAACTTTCCTCTTCCATATTTTTTGACTAAAAGTTCCATAACGAAACCCGACTCGTAATAAATACTACTACCACCATTTTCATAGAAATCAAGAAAATTTTCGAATTTTGTTGGAATTTTTTTGAATTTATTTTGTCCTGATGTGTAGATGGCCACTCCTTCACACAACCACTTTGGACTAGTTTTCCCTTTTGAAATAATGGAATAAAAAGTATGACTAATCTCATGTTTAAGAAAAGCTGAATAAGTTTCTTCTGTATACTTATGACTACTTTCTTTTTCTAAATTTTTCCTATCTAAAACATAAATTGATTTTCCATTGGACCAACCTTCCAACCAACGTTCAGTCTTTATATCTTTCAATCTGTCTATTTCTTTTCTATTTTTAACAATGATTATATAAGGCTTACCATAAGTCCATTGAATTCCATAAAAACGACTCAAATCTTTCATAGATTCCTTATAAACTTTTTCTATAAATTTATCTTTTTGTTCTTTTAATTTATATATCATGATTTTATTAATATAACCTTATATCTCTATCTTTGAAAAATCACTATCGCCTAAAAGCTTACTATCATGGGTAATGACTATCAGAGCCCCATTATAGTCCACAAATGCTTGGTGCAAAACATATTGTGTCATTACATTTAAATGATTTGTCGGCTCATCCCAGATTATTAGATCGTATCTCTTAAGAGATAATGCACCAAGTAATACTTTAATTCTTATTCCCAAGGATAAATCCTTGAATTTCTTATCAATAACTCTCTCATCCAAATTGTTGTATGATACGGAATTATACATATCTCGTTCTGATAAATCAAAGCTCTCCAGATACTTTCTCACAATTTTTTCATCTATTTCTTCATACCATTTTTGTGATATATACAGATAAGAAAATTGGCAATTTGTGCTAAATGTATCTCCTTCTTCTGATTTGTTTACTTTACCTAAATAGGAAATAAGCTTTTTAATAAAAGTTGTTTTACCAGATCCATTTTCTCCAGTTAAAATTAATTTACTTTTTGCATTTACAGAGAAACCAATCTTTTTATTATGAATTGATTTTGAAGAAATACTAAATAAAATATTTTTTGTCCTTCCCTCACTTTTCAATACAATTCTTGGGATCGGATCGTACTCTGGCTCTGTTATATCAATTTTTTCGGCTCTTTCCTTGATTCTTTTTGCTGTGGCACTACCATATTTACCAGCTAATTCTCTTTTGAACCCTTGTAAACTTTTGTCTTCATTCACCCATTTTGTTCCTGCATCACTTTTTTGTTTCAATGCAAGAGCCGACTTTTCTAATTTATCACGTTTCTTTAGATTAATTTCATATTCCACATAAGCTCTCTCGACTTTCTTTTTACGAGTTATTAAATAAGAAGAGCAAGTTTCCTTTGATTTTTCTACGCTTTTTGAATCTAGGTAAAAGATAATCTCTGCAATATCATCTAAAAACTGAATATCATGACTGGAAAATATTATTTTAAGTTTATTTTTAATAATGTAATTTTTCAGCCATTTTACATTTTCTTTATCAAGATTGTTGGTTGGTTCGTCTAGGACATAAATATCAGCTTTTTGAGAGAACAACTTTTCAATCCTTTGTCTGGTGTGTTCTCCTCCAGATATTGGTAAATTTGTTTTTTCTATTTGAGAGAAATATAAAACTTTGGTTTTTGCAGGCACATGAAGAGATAACCAGTCCTCAACTGCTTTTTTCTCAGCTATTGATCTCAAGATAGTAGATTTTCCAATACCATTTTCTCCAAGAATAGCTGTTCTAAAGGTCTCATCTATATCAAAACCGATATTTTTTCCTTTTCTGTCTAGTAAAATTTTAATCATTTTTTATTTTTCTTTAAACTCTTTAAGTATCTTCGAGGTTCTTTCCAACATATAATCCCCCACTTCACCCCAATCAAAATATTTTTTCACGTCTTTAAGATCAATAAGTTTAATGCAATCTATATCACCATCTGGATCACTAATGAATGGGCCATATGGTTCTACAATACAAACTGAACGTGTTTGGATCTTGTCTTTATCTACTGTTGGCACTTCTATAAAACCAATAAATTTATGCTTAATTAACCGCATATTGGTTTCTTCTTTGATTTCTCTATAGAGTGCATCTAAAGCAGATTCACCTTTTTCAACTCCACCTCCAGGTGGTGTCCAATAACCTTTCTTGTCAGACCAAACAACTACAAGCTTGCCTCCGCAAAAACAAAAACCATGAACGCCTTTTACAAAACGGTCTTTTATTTCATCAAAAGAATCTATGTCTTGATAAGTATAGGGAACAGTTCCAGATAACCTGGTTTTCATCATTGATTTAATTATCTTTTTCATTTTAGTATCGGTTCTCAGTAACAGAGGAAGTAGAACACTCTTCACCTTCGGAGAGAGTATCTGCCGAACAAGAAATAATTTCGCAATCTTTTTCTCCTTCCTTACAGACGAGTGGATTACAATCTTCTACAGCAGGATCACAAAGCTCTATGTTGTATGCTTTTTTGTTTATTATTTTGTAATAGTCAATTTGAGCTGGACAATCTGCGCCTTCACAAGAAGCATAGAAACAACTTTCTGTCTGTGGATCACAACTTATGTGGGCCATTATTATATAATCTTTTTTGACAATATATTTATAAAAAGTTATACCGATAGAAGCAACAAGTAAAATACCGAATATCCAAAACAAAACTTTAGATTTTTTATCCATAAGATAATTATATTATATACATTTACCTTATACAAGATTTTTGGTAAGTGACCTTATTTTTTCGGATTAGCAACTCTACCTAAGAATAGAATGTTTTCACTATCTTTATCTTGAATAATAAATACAAATGGGTGATCTGCACGAAGGACAGGAACTGGTTGTGGCATAGCCGATCCAGCCATACCAATACCTGTTGCTGCGGCTGCCTCAGTTCCCTCTTCATTCACATCCACAAACGCTTGATGAACAACTGTTTGAATGGAAAGATTCTTCGTGCCATCCATACCAGAAAAATCTGCGCTATTTGTGAAAGCGGTTGGCATACCCATTTTTTTCAACGTATCACTCATAAAATATTTTGTATCAAAAGTAAATTTGGGTATGAAGACATCGACACGTTGCTCTGTAAGTTTAGTTTTCCATTCATTTATTTTTTCCAAAGTTAATGAGTTTTCAAAGGAGAAAATATTGTCATTTTTGGGGAGTAGAATCATCATTGATAATTTATCTCCCTTATATGACATTTCAAGTACTTGTAAAATATTGTCTTCAGTATAAAGGAATTCGGCATCTTCACCCGTCTGTTTCATCATTGGAACTTTCACTGTACTTGAAGAATTCACTCGGAAATCTTCGTCTTCTGTTTGACTCTTTTTAAATTGTTTATTCCAAATTCCTTTAAAATAAATTGCGTTTGTCAGCACAAGTTTGTTTGAGCTATCTAAAGAACCTTTGGGAAATAAATCTTTAATTTTATTGTTGGTTTTACTCTCTACCCAGTTATTTATTATTTGTCGTGTATTTTCGGTTGAGTTTTTGAAATCTACGTTAGTTGCTTTTCCACCATAATATTTCTCTATAGTTGCGAAATAATTATCTAAGAATTTGTAGTCATTTTGTGCCCACAAAGCGTTGGCAACACTAAGCTTGTATTTAGAATCTATTTTATTTAATTCATTATAGATTACTGCGAAAGATGGTTTGCGAACATTGCTTTCTATGGGAAAACGAAAAACTGCCTGTATTTCGTCAGCCGTCTTTCCTTTTGCACCCTCATAAACCATTGCAAGGGCTGTAGAAATACTATAAGGAGAAAAGAATAAGTTTCCATCTTCTTTTTTTAATTCAGAATAGAGGTTTAAAGCAAACCGATTATTGGCATTTATTACTGAAATTATTCCGGCTGAAGTTGCTTCTTTGTCATCAATAATAGAAATTGGTTCTGGTGTATGTTTTTGGTTCTTAAAATAGTAAACGCTTGTTCCACCGACTATTAAGACTGCGACCAATGTTATTAATAATGGAGCGATAAAACCTTTTTGTAAGTTTTTCATATAGATAAAAGTATATCAGATTAACCCAAAAACACTATCAGGGAAGATCCGCGTAAAGTAAAATCGCCTTTCGGCGATTGTTTTTGCGCGGACGATGGGTGCTGACCCCACGACCTCTCCCGTGACAGGGGAGCGTTCTACCGTTGAACTACGCCCGCATAATTTTAAAATAACATAAAAAATGGCCAAAATCAAACGTTATTTTGTGTCGATGAATGGAATCGAACCATTGTTTGAGGCTTATGAGTCCCCCGTTCTACCATTGAACTACACCGACATGTTCATCAATATAATATATTTTTGAGGAAAAAGAAAGAGAGCTACATGTATTTTTTGTATGGAGCTCTCTCTTTTTGTTAATTGTTGCGGAGGTTGGAATTGCACCAACGCCCCAAGGTTATGAGCCTTGTGAGATACTACTTCTCCACTCCGCGATAATAAAAACAAGTATAACAGAAGAGTCTAAATTAGACAAGTTAGATTATTTTGAATTCCTTAAAAACCGTTTCATAAAGGGCTATTACTCTTTTCACCTCTCTTTGATTTATTTGAAAATCAAGACCGGAGTGAGCAATGGCATTTCTTATTTTGTGGGCTTCCCAAGCATTATCAAGAGTTTGAAAATCTCCTTTCTCCACAGCTTTTAGTTTCTCCCCTATCGTATCACCCGGCAAAGACATACTGTCTAGAAGATCTCCGAGAATAACATCTGACGAAATTATTGCACGCACCCAATCATTCTCTGCTTCGGAGTTTGCATATTTCAGTACTTCCTGCCATTTTAAAGCAAGAATACCTTCTTCTTTTTCTAATAACTTTTCAGAAACGGGAATTTTCAAATATTCTTGAATTTTCGCCAATTCTGCTTGATATTTTACCCACCAAATAGTGGATAAAATTGCAAAAGCGATAGTAACAAAAATACCGAAAATTATTGACTTTGCAAAAAGAGAAATAAGAAAAGATGGAAGAAGAGAAGAGTAATAACCTATTTTATCAAAAGTGATCGGATCTGTTAAAAGAGTCGGAAAAAAATATGAAAAAACTGCATAAATTGAAGCTAAAATTATTAGAAAAGTAATTATAAAATTCCATCCATTATCAGTACCTCCTTTAGTTTTTTTCTTGTCGTCAGCCATTGTTATATTCTAACAAAAAATCACTCGCAAAGAAAATTTTTGCTAATTTCAAAAAGGACATTTTCACAAGAATGGTTTGCAACAAATTGCAATCCTATCGGCATTTTTTTCCCATTTATCGTCTTGAAACCGGATGGTACTGAGATAGCAGGTACACCAGCAAGATTTATTGGCACAGTAAAAATATCCTCCAAATACATTTGAAGAGGATCGCTTACCTTCTCGCCAATTTTGAAAGCCACGTTTGGAGCTGTCGGAGTTATTATCACATCCACCTTTTCAAATGCCTTTTTATAATCGTCACGGATAAGTTCTCTTACAAGATTAGCTTTATTGTAATAGGCATCATAGTATCCGGCCGAAAGAACATATGTTCCTAAAATTATTCTTCTTTTAACTTCTTTGCCAAGACCCTTTTCTCTTGAAAGAAAATAATCTTCTATACCATTTTCTCCAGAAACTTTTTTACCGAATCGCATGCCATCATATCGTGCCATATTTGAAGATACTTCTGCAGGAACAATCACATAATAAACAGCGAGAGAATATTTTAAGTTTGGTAATTCTATTTTTACTATCTCATGTCCAAGTTTTTGTAATTTTTCTATTGATTCTTTGAATGAACTTAGGACGTCTTTATCTATTCCATCTGCTTTTAAAAAATCATACGGGACGCCAATTTTCATTTTGATTTTTTTGGCATCAGTTTTTTCTTTTTCGGGAAAGATCTTAAGAGACGTCGAATCCTTTGGGTCATTCCCTTTTATGATATTGAAAAGGATCTCTGTGTCTTCCACTGTTTTTGCGATAGGTCCTATTTGATCAAGCGAAGAGCCCATAGCCATAAGACCATATCTAGAAACCATTCCGTATGTTGTCTTTAGACCCACAAGTCCACAAAAGCTAGCAGGCTGGCGAATAGAGCCACCTGTATCCGAACCAAGAGCTGCTAGAGCTTCATTTGAGGCCACAGAAGCCACAGCACCGCCCGAAGACCCTCCCGGGACTCTTTCTGCATCTATTGGGTTTTTAGTTGGTCCATATGCGGAATTTTCAGTAGATCCTCCCATTGCAAATTCGTCCATATTCGTCCTACCAAGAAAAACAACCCCTTCTTTTTTTAATTTTTCTATCACCGTGGCATCATATGTGGCGGTATAGTTTTCCAAAATTTTTGAACCTGCTGAAACCTTTCGTCCCTTTATTAAAATATTATCTTTTATGGAAATTGGGATACCGGTTAGAAGTCCTGCCTTACCGGATTTTATAATTTCATCTGCTTTTTTTGCCTGATCTAAAACATCTGCATAAACTTCAAGATATGCGTGTATCTCATTGTCTTTCTTTTTTATTTCATTTAAATAAGCCTGTGCCAAATCTACAGCGGTGTAATCGCCTTTCATTAGAGAATCGTGAGCTTTCGTTATTGTTAAATTTTTCAGATCAATGTTCATATTACTTACAAAATTTTCTTTACTTTAAGATAATTACTCTCGGAGTCAGGCATTTCAGTAATAAGAGCTTTCGTATGAAATCCAGACTTAGTTTCATCTTCGTCAAGTCTTGTGACATTTCTATGTTCACCCGCTTTTTTAGAATCGGACATTTTTCCAGATATTTCTTTTAATTGTGCTACGTAGCCCAAAATAGGGTCTATCTCATTTAAAATAGAGGTTTTTTCTTTATCCGTAAGCTTTATCCTTGCAAGAGTAGCAAGTTTTTCAATATCCTTGATTTCTAACATAGGAATAATATAGCATTTTCTTTGTTTTTTTTCAAAAATTATGATAATAGATTTAAAAAACTTTTTTCATCAAGGACTTTTACTCCAAGCTCTTGAGCTTTGTCTATTTTAGACCCAGGATTTTCACCGGCAATAAGATAAGAGGTTTTTGAAGAAACAGATTCGGAAATATCTCCGCCCAAAGCACGAATTTGGGCCTTTGCTGAATCACGAGACATGGAAGAAAGGGTACCAGTGATAACAAAAGTGAGACCGGAGAGTTTCTTTGAACCCGCAAAAAATGCGGGCGCTTTTTCTATCTTGACTTGCTTAAGCAAATTATCTACAAGCTTTTTATTTTCCTTATCAGTAAAGAAAGAGACAAGTGATTGTGCAACCACATCTCCTACTCCATTTATTTTTTGTAAATTTTCTATGTTCGCATTTCTAACTTTTTCTATCGTTTTAAAATTTTCAGCTAAATCTATTGCGGTCTCTTCACCCACTTGTGGTATGGAAAGAGAAACAACAAATCTAGCAAGTGTAACTTTTCTCGCTTTTTCTATTGATGAAAAAATATTTTCCACTGATTTTTCTCCAAATCTCGGCAGAGAAAGCAAATCACCTTTCTCCAATGTAAAAATATCTGGAAATGTAGAAATTAAATTATTATCCATTAGCACATCAATAATCTTCGGTCCTAGTCCATCCATATTAAAAGCCTTCTTAGAAACAAAATGATAAAACTTTCTTTTTTGTTGAATAAAAGAATCTTTTGAAACACATCTCCAAGCAGCTTGTCCAGGAATTCGTTCTATCCTCCCGTCTCCGCCACAAGCTTCTACTTTTTTCGGAAATACAAAAATTCTCTCCTTTCCTGTACGTAACTCTTTTACCACAGAAACTATATCAGGGATTACGTCTCCAGCTTTCTGTAAAACCACGGTGTCTCCAATCCTCACATCTAATCGATTTATCTCATCTTCATTATGAAGTGTAGCTCTCGAGACCAAGGATCCCGCTACTCGTACAGGTGTTAGTTTTGCAACAGGTGTGAGAACACCGGTTCTGCCAATTTGTAAAATAATGTTTTCTACGATTGTCGTTACTTGTTCGGCAGGAAATTTGTAGGCTATTCCCCATCTTGGCGATTTGCCAGTAAAGCCAAGCATTTCTTGAATCTTTCTTGAATTTATTTTTATTACAATTCCGTCAAGACCATAGTCAAGTTTATCTTTATCTTTTTCCCATTTTTTATAATATTTTTCTACTCCATTTAAACTGTCATATACTTCGTGATGTGGATTTGTCTTCAAACCAAACTTAGAAATAAGATTGAGTTCTTCACTCTGTGTTTTCGGAATCTCCCCACCAATTTTTTCAATATCATATATAAAAGAATCTAGTTTTCTTTGTGAGGCAATTTTTGGATCAAGTTGTCGAATAGAACCTGCCGCTGCATTACGAGTATTAGCAAAAAGTGCTTCTCCGACTTTTTCTCTTTCTTTATTTATCCTTTTGAGTTCATTTTTTGAAAGCCAACATTCTCCAACAACAATTACATCCACAGGGTCTTTGAGTTCAAGGGGAATACTTTTGATAGTTTTTAGATTTTGCGTTACATCTTCGCCTATATTTCCGTCTCCACGTGTCGCGCCCTGAAAAAACATCCCGTTTTTATATGTTAAAACAATTTTTAGTCCATCTATTTTTAACTCGCAGCAATACTCCAGCTTTTCTTTTTCTAAAGATGGTTCTTTAGCTATCATTCTTCTAACTTTTTCATCCCATTTTCTAAGTTCGTCAAAATCAAAACAATCATCAAATGACCATTGTTTCACTTCGTGTTTAACTTTTATAAATTCATCCAAGGGTTTACCGCCGATTCTTTGTGTCGGACTTACCGGAGATTTTATTTCTGGATACTTTTCCTCAATTTCTAAAAGCTCGTGGATCAAAGAATCATACACTTCGTCTGTAACCTCAGGCTTATCCAAAACATGATAAAGATATCGGTATTTATCCACCGTTTTTATAAGTTTTTTATATCTCTCTATTATTATTTTATCTGCCTTCATTTTAGTAATTCTGTAAAATTCCTCTTTCTAATCGTCTGCCTGATGAACCTGTGTTGTGGCCTTGAGTATTAAGAACAGAAGTGACGCTGTTTGTATCCGGTCCAGATGTATTAAATGTTTTTATCAAAGAAAGATCCGCCATTGGCTTAGTGTCATCGCCATATTTTAAAAATTCTGGAATAGTAAAGGTGTATGTATTTCCAATTAAAGTATAATTTCCATCCTTTATAAAATTAATTACATTTCCATTACAGGTGATTGATGTCCGAGCTGTAGGATTTCTTACTAAGGGATTAGATTCACATCCATCACCAAGACAATATGGAAAAGCCGCTTGTTTAATGTCCCAATAAAGTGCACATTCTCTCGCACTGTCAGCTGCATAAAAAGCAAGTTGAGAATCTTTTGCTGATTGAGAAATGGCGAGCTCTCTCAAAGAGACACTAAAAATTGAAACCCCGATAAGCATCAAAATGCTTGCTGTAAAAACAGCGAACAATAATGCAAAACCCCTATTATTCTTTTTATAAGTTCTCATCATAAATTACCCCAATAATTATAAACATATGAACCGATTCTAAACTGTTGATCCGCTCCTGTACCCCACTTTATAAGCACATCAATATAAGCTTCATCTGCTGGTTTGCCTGTTGTTTCATCATTAACTCTTTTAATTTTTATATACCTAAAAAATTTAGACGAAACACAAGTAGAACTATCTCCTACTCCATATCCCAAAAATTGGCCCCCAACAGATCTCTCTATACACATTTGTGGACTAACACTAGAGCTCAAAAGTCCATTATGAAGAGTATCCACATTACAAACGAGATCGGGAGTACTACCGATACATTCTATTCCCCCTAGCCCAGAAAGCCATTCGTCTGGCAAGGTTTCCCCAAGAGCATTTGCTTTTACTCCGTTTGAATCTCGAACATTTTTAATATATTCTATTACATCTTGCGCCAAAAAAGCTGCGATCATTTGGTCTTTAGAAGAAATTGCGGAAATTAAACCTTTTTGTGCGACTACCATAGGGCCGGTCACAGCAATCATTAAAATGGAAATCGCGACAAGAGACTCAACCAATGTAAATCCATTGGTACATTTATATTTTTTTGTTGTTTTGTCTTTAATTTTCATTTTTTATTTATTCTTTCATTGCCCTTTGTGATGCAGTCGTCTGCAAACTAAATTTTGATTTGGCGTTTGTTATGCTACCAGCTTCGCCTTCCATTATTATTATAACTTTCGGTTGGACATTGCCATCTTTAATAGCGTAAAATGCTAAACTCAAAATATTAACTTCCGGAGAAGTTATTTGCGAATAATTAATAGGAAAATTATCGCATGATTCTGTGCATTTGCTCAAAAAACCATTAATTTTGTTATCAACGTTAGGGGGTGTAAAACGGTAGTATACTCTAACACCGGAAGGAGAAATATAATTTATCGTGGTATTGTCTGTGCCATTATTATAATCACTCCCCATTCTTATGTCTCTGGAAATACTTTCTATTACAAAATTCACGTTGCTAACGACGCTTTGTATTGCCCTTGCTTTTCTGTTTGCATTTATAATGGACATTAGAGCACTCATCGCTACAGTTACAACCATCATAAAAATCGCTACAGCTACAAGCATTTCGACAAGAGTAAATCCTTTTTTAAAACTTTTATTTTTTAACATATATATCGCCTAAAGCTGTTACTACAATACTTGTCGTTGCATTATTGGCAGAACTTATTATTATTTTAGCAATCTGACATTTATGTCCGCCACATGAGATTTCACCACCGGTGCCTACCGCAATAATAGCATCTGGGTTTGGTCGTCTAAAAATTATGCTTACTGATTTATCTAAATTTACATCATATTGAGTGTCACAAGTGCTTTCATTGAGACCGACACACACACTTTGTATGAAACTCCCTCTGGTTAGAGTATATTTTTTTACGCATTCTGGATCTCCTTTAGGGCAAACGGGGTTACTATTGGGAATATCAAAATAATTATTGTCATTAACATCAGAAAAAAGGATATAATGTTTGTTATCAACCCCGGGGTCAAAACGAATTCCGTATCCAGAAAATTTTGAGGCCGAACCCGCAGAAAATTCTTTTACATTTACACCATAAGTTTGTGCCTCTCTTATGGAAAGAGCTATATCATAAGCTAAATTATTTAAAAGAATTGTGCCGTCAAATTTTGATTGACTACTTATCATTATACCCGTAAGCGCCACAAAGACGACAAGAACCACCATAAGTTCTATGAGAGTAAACCCTGATTTTCTGGACAGATTATTTTTATCTTTGCGAAAAAACATTTTATATTTTTAAAAAATTAAGAAGAAATAACGAAATAAGTCTTGCAAATGAAAGAAATCAAAACGAAAAAAATATTCCACAAAAACCGCAATAATAATGAACGGTGCGAATGGTATCTCACTCTTAATTGTAAGCTTTTTTGACAATAAATTCAACTTGCCAAAAAGAATCACAAGAAGAGAAAATGCCGCACCAATCCAAAAGGATAAAATTATAGCCGAAATTCCCGAAAAAAGACCGAGAAACCATCCAAGACCCAAAGCCAATTTTGCATCTCCAAAACCTATCCATCTCCCCGAAGAAATTACCCAAAGAATATAGAAAAATAAAAATAAAATCGGTCCGGAAAGAATATCTAAATAAAAAGGAAAAGACAAAACATGATTAAAACCGATAGAATACAGAATTCTAATAAGGGAAATGATTATGAAGGAATAAACAAGTCCGTCGGGAATTATTTTATGGCGAAAATCGTAAACGGCTATGATTAAAAGAAGGGAAAAAATTGAGGCGTCAAAAACAAAAAAAATCGGACTTTGCCAAAATACATGAAAGTATAAAAAAAGAAAAATAAGTCCAGACATCATTTCAACTATAGGATATTGAAAAGATATTTTACTTTTACAGTATCGGCATCTGCCTTTTAAAAATATAAAACTAAAAAACGGCACTAGATCATACCACATTAGCCGATGCGAACAGGAAAAACATTTTGAACTTCCTTTTACAAAAGAAAGCCCTGTACCATATCTCAAAATAACAACGTTAAAAAAACTGCCGATAATCACTCCGAAGCAAAAAACAAGTACGGGAAAAAACCATGGAAAGAAATTATTGGGGTCTAACATCATAGATAATATTGGAACTAGAAGAAGCGTTAATTCTAAGATCGGTTGGAGTATAATTATTAATAATACAGAGCAAATCTCCCTCAGAATTATAACTGGATCTTGAATCATACACTGAGGTTTTTGATTCTAGTTTAGTATATAAATGATAGCTGTTACAAAAAGAATTTTCCTCGGTCTTAAATAGAGGGACATAGTAATATCCATGATTGTTCTGATCCCCGTTTGGAGGAATAAGATCATTTGCAGTAATTTTACCGGGAGAAGTAGCAGGTAAAGGAGATGGCCCTGAATATAAATCGGATAATCTTTGAGGATATTGTCCATACAGATTATAGTAGTATTCCAAGCCTAGTTTTATTTTTAATATAGCGGAAATCCTTTCTTGATCTCTACTTTTTGATCTAGTTTGATTAACAGAAACATATACAATAGTTGTAAGAACAGACATAATTCCAATAACTACGAGGAGTTCAATAAGCGAAAATCCTTTCTTATTTTTCATATCATAAATTATAACTTAAAAAACACAAAAAACAAAACGGGAGAAATCCCGTTTTGTTTTTTGTGTTTTTAAAAGATAAACTTTGTTTACCCTTATTTAACCGCCTCGCAAGTCGTAGCATTTCCGATCTGAGCTGACGTTGTACCGACGAAACCTGTTCCATCCACGCACCAAAAGACATTAGTAGACGACTTAAGAGCAGATGACGCTGCCCAAGTAGTAGAATCTGTATCAACACAACCTCCTTGTCCTCCCGCTGTGCTCGTTGCAGCTGTCAAAAGTTTAGCAAACTGAGGATCCACACACACACCTGAGTATGTGTTGTTCGTATCATAGAATATAGCTGCTTGTGCGGGAAGTTGTCCAATCTGCGCTTTTACGGCAGCATCAGAACCTTTAGATCTAGCTGAATTTAAGCTAGCCAAGACGACTGATGAAAGAATACCGATGATGGCAATGACCACCAAAAGCTCAATCAATGTAAAACCTTGTCTTTTCATAAAATTAAATTTTAACGTTAAAACTAAATCTGTTAATAAAATCGCTTAATGTTTTTGTGCAAAAACTTGCTCAGGGCTTCTTTACAAAAACACAAATGAAGTTTCCCGTCGACGAGAAATTAAGCTTACCAGACAATTATAACATTAAAAAACGAAAGCAAATAAACGAGATGTGGACAATTATAATAAGGAAAAAACGAAAGAAAAACCGTTTAAATACCGGAAGAAATGTTGTAAATAGGGATAAGAACAGATGCAAGAAGGAATCCTACCCCTAAAGCAAGAAGAACTATCATGGCTGGTTCTATAAGGGAAACAACGGCATCTATTGCAGTAGTAACCTCCCTTCTATAAAAATTTGAAAGAGTTTTTAGAATATTTCCAAGTTGTCCAGTCTCCTCACCGATTTTCACCATTTGTACAAAAATTCCCGGAATTTCTTCATACTTTCCAAGTGCATCAGAAACAGAACTTCCTCCTTTTACATCTTCTACGGCTTTTAACAAAATACTGCGGTAAACTTCATTATCTACGACAGAAGAAGTAAGATCAAGACCTCTTACGACTGGAACCCCCGAAAGAAGCATCGTGTTCATATTGTCTGCTATCCTCGAAAGATAAAGTTTACTATAAAGTTTTTTTACATATGGAGTGGTTACTTTCGCTTCATCCATCGCATATCTGCCAGCTGGCGTCATCAGGTATCTCCAAAGGAAGAAACCGAGAACAAGAAGACCGAGAACAAAAAATATTCCGTAATTTACAAGAAAATCAGAAAATCCTACGACAATTTGCGTATAAATAGGCATCACTTGACCAGATTCTTTGATAATCACACTAATTTTAGGAATTACAAATACAAGCATGAGAGACATAACTGCGACAAAAGTAAAAACAACAAAAATCGGGTAGATAAGAGCTCCTTTTACTTTGGAAGTGATCTCATAGGTTCTATCCAAATAATCAGCTAGATAAAGAAATGCTTCATTTAACTTTCCTGATTCTTCTCCTGATTTGACCATGTTTATATAGAAAAGAGAAAAAACTTTTGGATGTTTGGCGAGAGCATCGGCAATAGGACTACCGGCTTGTAAATCATTTACAACTTCTCCCAGAACCTTTCTTAGCGCTGGATTTTCTGACTGAGATGCGAGAAGTTGAAAAATTCTAAGTGCCGAAACCTGAGCTTCAAAAAGAGTCGCCATTTGTCTAGATAAGATAACAACATCTTTATTTGTAATTCTGTCAAAGAAAGCAATGTTATCAAAAATGGAAATACCTTTACCTTCTGGAACAATAGAAGCAACTGTAAGTCCTCTCTTTTGTAAAGAAGAAATAGCAACTTCTATATTAATAGCATCTATAGTACCTTCATTTAAAACCCCGGATACGTCTATTGATTTATATTTAAAAACCATACTTTATAATAATTTTTCTAAAACTCTTGAATTTAAGGAATACATATAAGCATTCTCAATGGTAATTTCTCCTCTATTTACAAGATCTGCCAGGGATCTATTCATATCTATCATTCCTTCTTGTGAACTAGTCTCTATAACTGAATCGATCTCGTGAATTCGGTTTTCTCTGATTAAATTTGAAACAGCACTATTATTTATCAAAAGTTCGTACGCCGGAATAAGCCCGCCTGAAATCCTTGGAATCAATCTCTGTGAAAAAATTCCGGTCAAGCTTCCGGCAAGTTGAACTCTAATCTGACTCTGCTGATCGGAAGGAAAAGAATCTATAATTCTTGAAATGGTCTGAGCAGCGCTATTGGTATGAAGAGTAGAAAAAACTAAATGACCTGTCTCTGCAGCCGTAACAGCGGTAGAGATTGTTTCCGCTCCTCTCATTTCTCCAATAAGCACCACATCTACATCTTGTCTAAAAATACTTTTGAGAGCTGTTCCAAAATCGGCGGTATCAACTCTTACTTCTCGCTGGTCAATAATTGCTCTCTTCTGATCATAGACATATTCGATTGGATCCTCGATAGTGATGATATGCTCCGGTCTTGAAACATTGATATATTCAATCATTGAAGCCAATGTAGTGGTTTTACCATGCCCCACAGGTCCCACAACCAAGAAAAAACCTTGCGGTTTATCGGCAAAAGAAGATAAAACCGCCGGAAGATGGAGATCTTCTAAGCTTCTAATATTTTTAGGAATCAAACGTAAAGCGATGCTGATAGTTCCTTGTTGAAAATATGCATTTCCTCTAAATCTTTCTCCCGTTTCGTAATTGTAAGAAAAGTCCATTTCTTTATTCTGCATAAAAAGAATTTCCTCTTCTTTAGAAAGAAGAATAGAGAGAATGCCTTTTGTATCCTCCTTTGTTAAAGATGCATTTTTTACAAGAGGAATCAAAAAACCATTTACCCTGATTGTCGGGCTTTTGCCTTCAGAAAGATGGAGATCTGAACCACCTTCTTTTATTACAGTCTGTATAAAATCATCTAATTCTTTTTTGTAATCCATATTTTTTTAAATCTATTTCACTTTTCAACCTGCTTGCGCAGTTAGAGTGAATTAGGATTTTTTAACTTTTTTATAAATTTGTTTGATTTCTTCCACGACTTCAGAAGGGATCGTGGTTGCCTTCACTATGTATCCATTTATTCCATATTCTTCTGCCTTACTAATATCTGAAGCTAGACCTTGATTGGTAAGCATCACGACAACGCTATCTTTGCACAATTTTTCCTTTCTAAGATTTTCCAAAAAAGCGAATCCATCCATACCCGGCATAATAAGATCAAGCAAAATGATATCCGGAACAAAACCATTTCTGATTTTCTCCGTGGCCTCAAGTCCAGAAAGAGAAGAAGTGACCGAAAAACCGCCCGCTTCAAATTTTATCGCGTACATGTGTACCAAAAATTTGTCATCATCAATTATCAATATTTTCTTCTTATCATTCATATGTATATTATAACAAACCCTACCGACTTTACCATAAAGGCGGGACAAATATTATAAATCATTAACTGCTTCAAACGGAATCTCTTTGTTCATTGCTTTTATTATAGCGTCTTCTTTCATCGTAATCATGCCTTTTTTTCTGGCTATTTTATAAACTTCTGATTCTATCGGATTTGTCAAAATTACTTTTTCTATATCAGAATCCATTTTAAACATTTCAAAAACCGCTATTCTACCCCTTGTACCACTAGGACACAGATTTGTGGTTTCCAAATTGTAGACATTTTCGGTTTTTGGAACCACACTTTTAAATTCATCGGGGAGATCTTTAAACTGATTTTCTATCATTGCTTTTACACTACCCTCTATCTTGAGAGGAGTTCCCGTATCGGGGCAAATCTTTCTGACAAGTCGTTGCGCCATAGTCAAAATAAGAGTCGGTGGAATAAGATAAGGATCAACACCCATATCTATAAGTCTAGGCACCACACCCGTTGCTGTGTTTGTATGGATTGTGGATAAAACTAAGTGACCTGTAAGGGCAGCCTGAACCGCAAGTTGAGCTGTTTCTTTGTCTCTAATTTCTCCAACCATTATTACATCCGGATCTTGTCGAAGTGTCGTCCTAAGTCCGGAAGCAAAAGAATAACCAATTTCCGGAAAAACTTGAGATTGACTCATTCCATCTATGTTGTATTCAATCGGGTCTTCTAAACTCAAAACATTTTTTTCATCTCTGTTTATTTCACTTAACATGGAATATAGTGTTGTAGTCTTTCCAGAACCGGTAGGACCAGAAATTAAAATCATTCCGTATGGTCTTGTAATAGCTTCACGTATCATTTTTAAATTTTCTTTTGAAAGACCTGTTTCTTCGAGTGTTTGAATACCCTTTGTTTGATCCAAAATTCTCATCACAACTTTTTCGCCATAGTACGCTGGAAAAGTAGAAACTCTAAAATCTATTTTTCTGCTGTCTATTTTTGCAGAAAATCTACCGTCTTGAGGTTTCCTCTTTTCATCAAGTTTCATATTAGAGAGAATTTTTATTCTAGCAACAACCGCTTGGTGAACTTCTATAGGCAAGATTAAACTGGTATGTAAAATACCATCTACTCTAAACCTGACACGGACTTTGTTTGCCATATGTTCAATATGAACATCGGAAGCATTGCCCTCCGCCGCATATCTTAAAATTGTTGCAACGATTTTCGTTACAGGAGCATCTTCTATTATCTTAGTTTCTGTTTTTGAACTATCCCCACTCTTGGAAAACTCTATTTCTTTCAGATCAGACGACAAATCAGTTTCAAGCTCTGATAAAGCTTTTGTAACTTCTCCCGAAAGACCCTTATAACTTTCTAAAACTTTATTAAAATCATTCTCGGAAATCAAAAAGATCTTAAATGGGAGATTCAGCTTTCCGGTAATAAAAATAAGGGCGTCTCTTGCCTCCATATTGTCAGGATCTACCACACCAACTTCAAGAACTCCTTCCTTAAGAAAGAGTGGCGCAATCTTATAATGAGTCACAGCATCCTCCGAAATATACTTCAACACAGAAAGAGGAATGTTCTGATTACTCAAACTTATAATAGGTATATTGTAGTATTCGCCTTTTATACGCAAAGTGGTCTCCTGCGGAACACCCATTTCTTCAAGAATTTTCTCTACAGAATCACCTGTCTCCTGAGCTTTTTTTTCTGCAAATTTTGCGTCATCTTTTTTGATTATTCCTTTTTCTATCAAAAGATCTAGGATTGCCATATTATTTTTTTGTTGAGGAAGATATTACACTGTTTATTTCTGATGGATTTATAGGAGCAAAAGGATTTAGTCTGCCAACCGGCTGACTCACAAGTGTAACACTGGTATCTTTCAAATAAAGGAAGACTGGTGACTTGAAAATACCGTCGTCTAGTTTGACCAGAGTCATTTTTCCCAAAAGTTTTAAAATTTCTTTTGCATTTATATCTTCCGATGAGGAAGTAACCTGAGACAGAGAAGATGGGCTCGCACTATCTTTTTTATTTAAAAGATAATTGAAAGCAAACCCTAGAATTATGATCGTAACTATCAATATAATAATATTCTTTTTATTCATAAATTTATTTTAGCCAATATGTATTTATTATGAAATTAAAATCATAAAAACCGTTATCTGCGGAAGTAAAAGATACATTGGAAATATCAATGATTCTCAAATTATCTTCGAGATCACGGAGAAGAGTCAAGAAATTGTCGTATGTGGCATTGACGCTAAAACTCAAGGAAACGGTTCCGTATGGTGTATTATCAGGTCCAACGGCATCAGATTTTTTGACAGTTGTTCCAACAGAAAGGTTTTTTATGCTTAAATTTCTTTGTGACGCAATATCGCTGATTTCAAGAATCAATTTTAGATTATCTATATTGTCCGGTAAAAGTTTTGTTAATCTTTCCATGTCAGCAAGAGAAATGCTATTTCTCTTATCGGCCAACAATTTTCTATTTGCTAAAACCTTTTGGGAACCGTCTAATGATTCACCATATTTTGCAAACTCATCTCTAAGCTGTATTACTCCGTAAGTAGAATAATTGTCTTCTGTATATCCCGATCCCCCTTTGTAATTTGGGTTTACATATCCAAAAAATACTCCGATCGATAAAAGAAATATTACAATTGGTAAAATAAAATTCATAATTTATTGTTGAAAATTAGTACTATTTTCATATTTTGCAAAATCTGAAACAACAGAAGCGGAGAAATTGAAATTTACACTGCCATCAACAGCTAAATTCAAACTAGAAAATATCGGGCCTTCTATAACTCCTCTGTATTCTGTCTTGCCAAATTCATCTGCTTGAAGTGCAAGGGTCTTAAAATCTTTCGCCTGACCGGACAAGTCTATTTTCAAAACAGGATTTCCAGAACTATCCGTTCCTTTGGCGGAAAAAGTAAAACTTTTAAATCTGACATTTTTTAGAGTCCTTGATTCTATAAAATCAAAAATTGGAGATACCGAAAGATGATTCTTCACCAAACCATTCGCTACTTTTATTCTAGAATCCAACCTGATAATAGACTCAATGGTAGCTGTTTCAAAATTATTTTTATTGGTTTCAATCGCTGTTTTTTCATTGTTTATTTTTGTGATAAGAACTTTTTTTTCAAGGTATACCCACCCTGCCACGCTTAAAGATACTATAAACAAAATAATTGCAATTAAAAGAAAAAGTCCAACAGAGGGTCTTCGTGTAATTCCTTCTGTTACGGTTTTTTTGGGGATAAAAGATGTTTGAAATTTTGTTTCCATCTACCTTATATTATACTACTTTTTTAAAAACAAGCACGAGGGAAGTCTGTGGATTACTGTTTTTGAAGGATATAAATACTTTCTATAATTCTTGAAGGCGTCTGATGGCAAGACCTATTGCTACAGTAAATTCTGGACCCGCACTTTTTAATACATTTTCCAAAAATGCCGGGTATTCTACTCTTGAAAATGGGTCCGCTACCACAACTGGTGTTTTAAAAGATATTTCGGCTCTTTCTTTCAGCCCTTTTAAGAGAGCCCCTCCTCCCGTAAGAAAAATTTTACTAATTTTTTGACCATATTTTTTTTCATAACTTAGTATGATTCTTCCGACTTCAGAAAAAATATAATCGACGGTAAGAGAAGATATTTCAACCAAGTTGGTGTTATCTTTTGATGAAATAATTCCGTTTTGTCTTTTTATTTTTTCTGCTTCATCAAAGGAAATTCCCATTGATTTAGAAATTGCCAGAGTAATGTCTTGAGAACCTTTATTGAGAATGTGAGACGATTTCAAAATTCCCCTTTCTACAATATAAACTTTTGAAGAACCCGCTCCAATATCAAGAATCATTTGGGGTAGAAGAGACGGATCCATAACTGATCTCATACCGCTAAAGAGTTCGATTTCTGAAAAAGAATTGTCAAGTCCGGAAAGTTTGGCGATATTTCTGTTTCTCTCGAGAGCATCGTTATGAATAATTACTAAGAGAACTTCCGTATTGCGAGGCGTTTCGGTCTCTACTTTTTCTCCATTTTCAAATTCTGAAACTATACTGTTATTTTTGGGGATTATCCAATAATCTAAAGTGACCTCAGAAATTGGCACTGGAATATATTTCCTAGCTTCAAGAGGAATCATTTCAGAAAGCTGTTTTTCCCCCATTTGGGGTAACCCTATAAATTTTATTAAACTAGAACTGACGGGAATAGATATACCGCTTTTCTTTGTTGTAGAATTTGATTCTCTAATAAGGTCTTTCACTACCTCGGAAAGTTTATCTATACCTAAAACCGTGGACCTGCCCATTTCGGTATTGTTATAAGGACCTAAGGCAATCTCTCCGTATGTTTCAAGTATGGCTCTGCCTCCTTTTTTCTTCAATTGAACAATCTTGGCAGCAGAAGAACCAATATCGATACCTATAACGCTTGTATCTCTCGAGCCAAAAAATGAATTGAAGATTTTTTCAAATGGATTATTCATTTTTAATTTAAAAAATGTTGATTGTATTATATCATATATATAATATGTTTGAAAAAACAATAGAAACGGTATTTACAGATCTTGTAGATTTTCTTTTTCCAAAAAAAGAGAACGTCAAAGAACTTGAAAAAATGGAAATTGTAGAAATATACAAAGAAATTCCACCCGCTAAAGACATATCAGCTAATTTAAAGGCTGTTTTTTCTTATAAACATCTTCTTTGTAAAACTGCGGTTTTGGAAATAAAATATAAAGCAAATAAAACAATTATAGAAAAATTTGCAAACATTCTTTACGAAATTATCTTAGAAGAAATGTCGGATATTATGATTTTTAATGGCGGACAAAAATTAACATTAATGCCTGTACCAGCATATAAGAAAAGCTTGAAAGAAAAAGGATTTAATCAGAGCATTCTTTTGACACATAAAATTTTTGAAATAGATGGAGGAAAAAATTTTGCTATTGATTTAAATATTTTAGAAAAAATAAAGGAAACTGAACATCAGGTCAGGGTTAAAAACAGATTGAAACGGCTTGAAAATTTAATAGGATGTTTTTCTGTAAAGAATCCCTCGTATGTAAAGGGAAAAAGTTTTATTGTGGTAGATGATGTTATTACAACTGGTGCGACGATGGCTGAGGCTGAAAGAGCACTCAAAACAGCCGGTGCAAAAGATGTTTACGGATTTTCTATTGCACATTGAAATTCAAAGTAAATTTTACTCCCAATAAAAAATATGTTAGCTTTACTAAATAAATGGAGAGTTGGCTGAGTGGTCGAAAGCGCCTCACTGCTAACGAGGTAGGGGTCTAAAAGCCTCTCGTGGGTTCAAATCCCACACTCTCCGCCAGTTTTCAAAAATCGGATTTTGGGGTATTATCTTAATGAAAAATCTTATGGATATAAAAAGAAAAATTTTACATTGGAGTCCCAGAATTTTAGCACTATTGTTTGTTGCTTTTTTGTGTCTGTTTTCTTTTGATGGTTTTAATGAATTTAACGGATGGAAATCAGTCTTAGCAGTTATAATACACCTCGCAGTTCCAGCTATTGTTTTATTGGCGACAATAGTAGCTTGGAAAAAAGATTTGGCAGGCGCAATCGTGTTTTGCGTTCTTGCGATTTATTATGTTTATATGGTTGGACTTGATCGCCACTGGAGTTGGTATGCGTCCATATCTGGTCCAGCTTTACTTACTGCACTTTTATTTTTCATAAACTGGCTATATCAAAAAAAGGCAATCAAAAAGTAAGCTTTTAATTTAATGATTTGCTAACATTCATCAAAAAATAAAAAAGTATTACTGTTTATTTTTGCAATTTTTTTGGTGGTGAGTATTTTTCTTTTTTTATACTCATCAGTTATCTTTCAAGAAGGTAATCCTTGGTCACAAATGAAAGGAATTGGTCAGCTGAATTTTACTAATAAAGATATTGTTAAATTGTCTGAGTCAGGAAATGTATATATGACCAAAAGCAAGAATGGCCAAGAAATTATCAAAGATTTTATGAAAGATAACGGCTATGATTACATAGAACAAATGGGGTCAGGTTATTTTTTCAAATCTTCAACTGGAAAAAGTGTTGTTGTCCACAAATATTACAGTCATTATTATTCGCTTTGGAGCATTACTGAAAATGTTGAAAATGAAGAAAATAGCCTCACTAAGGGATTAAGAGATTGTCTGCCTAAAAGTGACATTGCTAGTCACGAAAAATGTAATGAACTGCTAAAGCAGATAACTGATTATAATTCCTGCGTTGAGGCCGGTTTTTCAATAATGAAATCAAATCCTCCTCAGTGTGCAACGCCTGACAGTCGAATATTTGTTCAGACCTACTAATATCTTTCCTGTTTTATACTTTATCCATAGTGCCTATTGTAGAATTATTTTTATACTCTTCCGTAATCATCTTCCAATCTGACAATATCTTTTTCGTCAAAATCACCAAAGGAAATTTCTAGAACTTGAGCATTACCGTCTTTATGTTTGAGACGATGTTTAACTCCAACCGGAATTTCTATCTCATCACCTGTTTCCATTTCGACAGTTTTGTCTCCAACTATCGCCCAAACTTGGCCAGTCAAAACCTTCCAAAACTCCTTTCTTTTATTGTGATATTGCAAGCTACATTCGGCACCAGAATTGACCCGTAAAATTTTAACGGTAGATGCTTCATTTAGAGTAAATTGTTCTTCATTACCCCATGGGGTTTTTATAAAAATTTTATTCATTTTCATTAATTATTTTTCTAATAAGACTTTTGGTTTCATCTACATTTTTGACGGCAAAAGTTTCAACGCCTGTTGTTTTTACGGAAGCGTCGTTACCACCCAAAAACAGGGCGTCGCCGACAAATAGAATTTCTTCCTTTTTATAACCGAATCGGGTCAAAATCTGATTAATGGCAAAAGCTTTATTAATATTTTTTTGTGTAATATCAATAGAAGTAGAACCGCCAATCGCTACGTCAAATTCCGGCAAAAGTTTTTTAAGTTTATTTTCTAAAATTTTTCTTTTGGTATAGTCTCTGTCCCATTTTTCTTTTTCAATCTGTGGCGCTTCTTGACCCAAAGCGGAAAAAGTGAATTCTGCTCCGCGGTCTTCCAATCTTTCTCCGAAACATTTTTCTGAAAGAAAATCTGTTTCGTTGGATACGGTTTCTATAGCTTTGATCACTTTAGCTTTATCTTCGTTGGAAAATATCTTTGAATAAACCATTTGCCAAGCACCATTTTTAAATTCATACATAGCTCCCCCTTTGGTAGGAAAAATAATCAATTTTTCCAAAAGGTTTTTGGGACAAGAAAGATTTTTGAGAACTTGATTTTCAAACTGAGGAAAGCCTCCTCCCGAAATAATAGCTACATTCTTTTTTTGGAGCAGATTGCTAAAAAGTGTTGACATTTCTTCGTCTAAAGAACCTTTACTGAGGGCCAGAGTTCCATCAAGGTCAAATACTATGATCTTTTTCATTGATCCATTATAGCCGACTAGGGTTATTCAAACAATAGACAGCCATCCAGCAGTAGACTACCCTTTTGGTAATGTGATATAATATTGAATGAAAATTCGCTTTGATGAAGGCGTTACTTTGTTGGCAAAAAAAATGAAGAAAGAAATTTCAAAAAAGAAAAAAAAGAAAGAAGGTTTAGAACCTCTAATTTTTTTCAATTTTAAAAAAAGAATTTTTGTCATGATGCGTCAAAAGTTGGATAAAAGTAATTTTATTCTATTATCAAACAAAAAAGACTCAAATAAAGAATTCAATAAACGAGGGAAAAAAGTCCACTTTGATTCTAAGAAATCTGTAGTGGATTTTTCCAAGACAAAAGACTTCCATCTAACTGAATTCGGCAAGGAATTAGTCTTGACCTTCAATGATCACAATCAAACCTTTTTATCTTTTTCTAAAGATGGCATAAAGTGGGTCATAAAAGGTATCCTGCCAAAAATCATTGAAAGCGGATGCCTTTCACCTTGTAAAACTAGTGAAGGAAAGTTTGCTTACTTCTATGGTAATAAAGAAATAAAAGTTGCTTATTCTTCTGATCTCGTAAATTGGAAGTCGGATGAGGTTCCTCTTATTAAACCAAGAATTGGTTTTTTTGATAAAGATAACTTTCAAGTAGTCAGTGCTTATCTTTCTGAAAAAGGAGTTAGTCTAATCTACGAATCGTCTTTCCAAAGTGACTGGAAACGACATTTAAAAACTGGCTATATACTTTTGGCCAAAAATGATTTATCAAAAGTAATTTGGCGTGCGGACTCCCCGCTTACAGAAGGATCTATTCCAGCTGGTGGATTAGCTTCTATTTCTTGTTTAGGTACTATTCTTAAAGAGGGAATTTTCTATATATATTACAAATCTGGAACAAAGATGTTTATCATTTCCGGAAGAGATCCTTTTTCTTCACCCATTGAAACTACTCATAAGCTAATAAGATCTGCCAAAAATCCGATTATTTGGCCAAAAAATATTCTCAAATGGCAATCTATGGGTACTTTCAATCCTGGTGCTGTTTGCTTGGATACACAGGTCCATTTGGTTTACCGTGCTGTTGGAGACAATGGTTTATCAACAATTGGTTATGCTTTATTAGAGGATGGCTTGCATATTAAAAGCCAGTCTGATCAACCTATTTTTCTTTCCCAATCAGCGTCCGAATTTTCAAAAAAATTACCGAGGTTTGTTTATGAATCCGGTCCAGGAGGCCTTGGGGGCAGTGAGGATCCTAGACTAACTAAGATAGGTAAAACTATCTATATGACTTACGTAGCTTTTAATGGTTATGAAGCTCCCAGAGTTGCAATGACCTCCATTTCTGTTGATGATTTCCTAAATAGAGAATGGACTTGGCGTAAACCAATTTTCTTATCTAAAAGGAACCAAACGCAGAAAAACTGGGTTCTCTTTCCAGAAAAGATTAATGGTAAATTTGCTCTGCTTAGCAGTCTAAGTCCGGAGGTTCATATTTTCTATTTTGATAAATTACCAACTTCCGATATAGAACTGGAAAGTCAATTTGGAAATAAAACAGGTGCAAGACGTTGGGATAATTTAATGCGAGGTGTGGGCTCTCCGCCTATTAAAACCGAATATGGATGGCTTGTCTTGTACCATGCCATGGATGTCCGCGACCCCAACAGATACAAAGTTGGCGCGATGATTTTAGATTACAAGAACCCCGAGAAAATTCTGTTTCGATCTGCCAATCCAATTTTAGAACCAGATAAAAACTATGAAAATGAGGGTTATAAGGCCGGTGTGGTATATGTTTGTGGAGCCGTGGTAGTAGAAAACACATTATTTGTCTATTATGGGGGTGCAGACACTGTAGTTTGCGTTGCAACTATTCCGTTCCAAAAGTTTATGAAAAGTTTAACAACAAAAACACAGGAAGAAATCTCCTGCCAAGAATTTTCCTTAGATTAAAGTTCTGAATTTTACAAAAAATACTTTTTTAATATAATTTGTTATAATATTGTTATAAACAAATTATTTCATGTTTTTTGTAAAAAGATCTATAAACAACCCGCTAATAGTACCTGACGCCGATGAACCATGGCAAGCTGAAGCGGTTTTTAATTGGTGTCCATTTCAAGAAAAAAGCTTTACGCGTTTCGTCTATAGGGCCATGTCGGCTAAAGAATTTTCTCATAACGTCAATCTATCGGTATCCGCTATTGGTTATGCCGAGACAAAAGACTTCGTCAATTTTACATCTCGCAGACAGATAATTTTTCCAGAATATGACTGGGAAAAGTTCGGGTGCGAAGATCCTCGTATGGTTAAAATTGGTAAAAAATATTACATTTTTTATACGGCTTTATCAAATTATCCTTTTGACGCAAATAGTATAAAAGTAGCATTGGCTATTACCGAAGATTTTGAACATTTTGAAAAGCATCTGATTACGCCTTTCAATGCAAAAGCGATGACTTTATTTCCACAAAAAATTAATGGTAAATTTACAGCCATTTTATCAGTAGATACAGACAGTCCCCCATCAAAAGTTTCTATAATTCAGTTTGAAAAAGAAGAAGATATGTGGAACAAGGAAGTTTGGACAAAATGGTATGAAAATATTGATAAATACAGAATTGATCCACGAAGATTTGACACCGACCATATAGAAGTAGGGGCTCCACCAGTAAAAACAAAAAAAGGGTGGTTACTGGTTTACAGTCATATTCAAAATTATTTTAAAGAACACAAACAGGGTTTTTATTCTGAAGATACAGTGTTTGGAATAGAAGCTCTTTTGCTTGAGACAGAGAACCCAACAAAAATTATTGGGAAAAGTCGCGGAGCGATTTTTAGCTCCAATGAATCATATGAAAAGTTTGGAAAGGTTCCGGGTGTTGTCTTCCCTTCTGGGGCTCTCATAAAAAATAAAGATCTGGAAATTTATTATGGTGGAGCAGATATGGTCTGTTGCCTAGCTACAGTTAATTTAGAAAACCTTTTGGCTAGTTTATCGTCCGGAAACATGGATAAATTCATTAAACGTTATGATAAAAATCCTATACTTCTTCCGAAACCAGAAAATGCTTGGGAAAATTATGCCGTCTTTAATCCGGGAGCTTTTCAAGACGGTAAAACTATAAATATAGTTTACAGAGCAATGTCGTCCGAAAATACTTCTTTCTTTGGTTTAGCCACAAGCAAAGATGGTTTAAAAATCAATTCTCGACTAGACCAGCCCATTTATTCTCCTCGTGCCGATTTTGAAAGCAAAAAGCAACCAGGAAATTCTGGCTGTGAAGATCCGCGGTTAACCCTTCTAAATGATCAAATTTACATGTGTTATACGGCTTATGATGGAATAAATCTGCCAAGAGTGGCCATCTCTCATATTTCTCTGCTAGATTTTAGAAATAAAAACTGGAACTGGAGTAATCCCGTCTTAATTTCTCCGGATAAAGTTGATGACAAAGATGCTTGTATTTTCCCAGAAAAGATTGATGGTAAATATCTATTAATCCATCGAATCGGTAATGATATTTGCGCTGATTTTCTGGAATCGATTGATCCGCTCCCTGAAATTTCTGTGACAGGAACTCCGATTATTTTACCAAGATTAGGAATGTGGGACAGTGAAAAAGTCGGCCTGACTGCTCCTCCGATAAAAACAAAAAAAGGATGGCTACTTCTCTATCATGGTGTTTCCAAGAGTCGCCATACCTACCGAGTTGGGGCTGCTTTGCTTGATTTAAAAAACCCGTTTTTGGTAATAGGCAGAACTGACCAACCAATTTTTGAACCAAGAGAAAAGTATGAACTGGAAGGACAAGTACCTAATGTAGTTTTTCCTTGTGGTACAGCTCTCATTAAAGATAAACTCTTTATCTACTATGGCGGAGCAGATAGTGTCATTGGCGTAGCAACTGCATCTCTAAAAAAGCTTTTGAGTATGTTTGACTAGACAAATATGAAAAAACTAAAAATAGTTTTGGTTGGTGGACATCCAAAAGGTTTTGATGAACCCTTCCATGTTAAAACCAAGTCCGGAAGAATATTGAGAAAAATTACTGATAGTTTGGATTTCAACCCAATTTTTTTTGACTTATGGAAAGATCAGAAGGAAGAAGATTCCAGGATATTAAAATCTTTCACAAAGAAGAAACTCAATTATTTTATAAAAAATAATTATACTTTGATTGCCTTAGGAAGATATATAGAAAAGGCTATAAAAGGTAACGACTATCCTTGTATATATTTACCACATCCAGCGAGTAGGGATGCCAAATACCTCAACATCTTAAGAGACAAGCTGCTAGAGATTGTAAATAAAAATTATCAATATCATTCATCAATCTAATCTTTATTTCCCCCCAAAGAATCCCCCTCTTCATCGGACTCACCATTATCGTTATAAGAAAATCTTTTCATTTTTTTCTCAAAATACCACATAAGGGTAAAAACGAGAAGCGATAAAATCGTAACCATACCCGCAAGAGCAAAAAAACCAAAACCTGAAGCCATACCCACTCCAGCTGAAATCCAAAGTCCAGCCGCAGTAGTAACCCCGGTAATTTTTGATGATCTATGCCACACAAGTCCCGCACCGATAAAACCAATACCAACAATTATTTGCGAAACCATCCTCAATGGGTCTGCGTTCACAGCGCCAAAATAAAGCGTATCGGCCATGACAGAAATTATTACAAAGAGAGCCGAACCCATTGAAACAAGAGCGTATGTTCTCATTCCCGCTATTTTTCCGGCAAAAGTCCTCTCTAGTCCCAAAAGTCCACCGAGACAAACCGCGACAAGTAAATTAAGAAGAATGTCAAAATTTGAAATTAACATATTAATTATATTAAACTATTAATGATTAATTGTATCATATCCCTGCAAATATCTCCGTCACAAAGTTATATTACGTAAACCCCTTCATAAAGTGCCAAAAAACGTCTTAAGTCCGGACAAAGACGTTTCAGGTCATTTTGCGGAGAAGCTATTCTAAAAACACAGAATATAAATTTTTTGATAGAATACTAATTATGAATTCTGATTCATTAATTGAGAAAAACTTTCGTTTAAATGATAGACAGAAAATTGCCTTGAAAAAACTTGGTGTAAAAACTATAGAAGATTTGCTGTATCACTTCCCCGCAAGATATGGTGACATTTCAAAAATGCAAAATATCGCGAATCTTGTTGCCGGAGAAAACGCCGTTATTTTTGGAAAAATTTCTGGGCTTAAAACCGGTAAAGCTTTTATTAAAAAAACCCCAATTGCCGAAGCAGTCATTGAAGATGAAACAGGAAAAATTAAAGCTATTTGGTTTCATCAGCCATACATTGCAAAAATGATACACGAAGGAGTTTTTGTGCGAGCTGATGGAAAAATATCCGAAAGAAAAGGGGTTCTTGGGATGATGAATCCTAAAATTGAATCCGTAGCAAAAATCCCCATTGGCGTTGGAGATTCCCTATTTAATGGCGAAAGTGAAAAGCATTCTCTTTATCCAGTCTATCCAGAAAGCAGGGGTGTTTCATCAAATTGGGTATACCATGCAATACAAAAGATTTTTTCTTCAGGCATTCTTGATTCAATAAAAGACCCGATTCCTGAATATATTTTAAATACCTACAATCTACCAAGCTTAAAAACTGCAATGATTTGGATTCATTCTCCTCAAAAAGAAAGTGATGCAACTTCTGCAAGAAAAAGGTTTGCTTTTGAAGAGGTTTTTTTTATTCAGCTGGAAAGGCATAAATACAAAATGGAGTGGCAGAAAAATCCATCCTTCATCATAAAAACACCGAGGACAGATGTGGAAGAATTTATTAAAAGATTCCCATTTGAAGCGACGGAAGCTCAAAAAAGGGCGATTTTTGAAATTTTTGAAGACTTTAAAAAAGGTTATGCTATGGCACGTCTACTTGAGGGAGATGTTGGCTCTGGGAAAACGGCGGTGGCTGCCACAACTGCTTTTGGGGTCGTAACCACGAAGCCCGACGGAAAAAATTATGGAAACCTACAAGTAGCATATATGGCTCCGACAGAAATTTTAGCGAAACAGCATTTTGAATCATTTATAAAATATTTTACGTATCTTGGAATAAGTGTTGGTCTCATTACCGGTAGCGGATGTAAAAAATTTCCTTCAAAGGTAAATCCTAAAGACTCTACGGATATTTCCAGAACTCAACTTTTAAAATGGGTGGCAAACGGCGAAATTCCTATTTTAATCGGCACACATGCTCTCATACAAAAATCTGTAAAATTTAAAAATCTTGCATACACGATAATAGATGAACAACACAGATTTGGAACTACTCAGAGACAAAAACTGACAAAAAAAGATGACTTGATGCCTCATCTTTTATCAATGACAGCCACTCCGATTCCAAGAACATTGGCCCTCACCATCTATGGTGATTTGAATTTAACATTACTTGATCAAATGCCTCCCGGCAGAAAAACAATTATTACCGAAGTTGTTTTTCCAAAAGAAAGAGAGAACACTTATAAAAAAATCCGAGAAGAATTAAAATCCGGAAGACAAGCTTACGTGATTTGTCCAAGAATTAATGAACCTGATCCAGATAAAGAAATGGCGGTAAATGCAAAATCTGTAGTAGAAGAAGCAAAACGATTAAAAGAAAATATTTTTCAAGAATATAAAATTGGAGTTTTACATAGTAAAATGAAACCTACGGAAAAAGATAAAGTGATGGAGGATTTTTCGGAAGGTAAAATTCACATCCTGGTTGCCACTTCCGTAATTGAAGTGGGGGTTAACGTTCCCAACGCCACAAACATAATAATAGAAGGTGCTGAGAGATTTGGTCTTGCTCAACTTCATCAACTTCGCGGAAGAGTCTTGAGAAGTAACCACCAAGCGTATTGTTACATTTTTGCCGATACAAAATCGGAAAAAACAGCGGAAAGAATGAAAGCTTTGGTTACAGCAAAAAACGGATTTGAACTTGCAGAATTTGATCTAAAATTCAGAGGCTCGGGCGCTCTTTCCGGGACTAAACAATGGGGTATCACAGATATAGGCATGGAAGCAATCAAAAATATAAAAATGGTAGAGGCAGCTCGTGCTGAAGCTATAAAAATGCTTGAAGATGATGAAAGTCTTTCCTTTCATCCATTTATAAAAGAAGTTCTTTCTCATAGAAAAAAAGAAGAAATTCATTTCGAATAATGATTGCGAAAAGAAATTTTTTATTATCCCAGTAGCGAAGAATCAGAATTCTTGCTACGGGACTGCATAATTTAGTTATGGTTACATAACTAAATTATTTGTAATATTACTTTTTTTTTGTTAGATTTATGTTATTGCGCGTGTAGCTCAGTTGGTAGAGCGCGGAGCTTATACCTCCGTGGTCCCAGGTTCGAGCCCTGGCACGCGCACATTGCAAAAAAAAACACCCTTAGATTAAGGGTGTTTTCTTTTGCAATGTGCGAATTAAGTCCGTTCTATATCTCCACTGGATCCCCAATCAACATAACATTCGTGGAAGTTGAACAGGAAGAAAAACGTTCGGATCCATTACTATCTATCCTTGTGATATCCACGCTGACGTTTTTTGTTCCTATGGTTGTATATATCTTATTCCAAGTATTACCAGATGGTGATGATGACATATCCGTAGCGGTCCAAGTGTAATTACACAGACTTAATGATCCACATCCCATTATTTCAGGAGTATTAACAATCCAATTCACCATTTTATTAACTCCGGGGCGACCAGATGGTACTTTTGTAATAATACAATCACCATCTGATAATATAAATTTAGCTGTAGTACTTGTACTTAATTTCAAAGAAACAAGGGAGCATAATGGGTTAGAATAAACACCAGCACAAGCCCCTGTCCACCCTTTAAAACGATAAGAAGATGATGTGGTTGCAGCTGTCAGATTAACTGTTGTACCGTATCCGAAAGATTTATTACAGGTTGATGAAAGACAATTTATTTTTGATCCATCGGTTCCTGCCTTATCACTAGTAACTTTTCCGGTACCTTCAATAGAAACTGTAAGCGTCGCATCACATCCTCCAGAAGGAACTGCTTGAACCCCTCCTACTGGAGAAGAAATTGATTCATACTGCCCATTATATGAAGTTACCTTGAACCAATCTGCTGTGGAAGCTGTGACATTATAATATCTAGAAGATGTTGTAGCAATACGGGTCCAGCTTCCTCCTGTTAGTTTATATACTCTGTAACCTTCAATAGAAGATACGCCTGTCCAAGAAAGATGTGTTATTCCTCCACAAGTTGAAGATGATGCTGCAGTCAGAATAGGAGCACCGAGATCTGTAATAGTGGTTCCTCCTCCGCCACCACCTCCGCCTCCACCCACGCTGTTAGTACAAGAAGAAGAAGTGACGGGAGAAACCCCGCTTGAGGTGATTTTTACCGTAGCATTTTTTGTTCCTGTAGTTGAGTAAGAAGCTGTAACAGTTTTAGTAGTACCAGAGGCATCTCCATTCCACAAATATGTATATGTTCCATTTCCTCCTGTTGGATTTGCAGTCCAAGTGACTAAACTTCCTTTAGTTGTGGTTGCGGGAGAAACTGAACATGTGACAGAAAGAGGTGTGAGGGGCTTAGTTTCAGAACATGATGCGTTAGTACCTCCATTTGAACCATTGCAGTTCCAAGTGTACGAACTTGCACCGTTAACGTTGTTTACGCTTGTACCGGCAGTACAACTGTAGTGAGTCGCAGAACAAGCTCCGTTAATCTTAGCTTCAGAACATGATGCGTTAGTACCTCCATTTGAACCATTGCAGTTCCAAGTGTACGAACTTGCACCGTTAACGTTGTTTACGCTTGTACCGGCAGTACAACTGTAGTGAGTCGCAGAACAAGCTCCGTTAATCTTAGCTTCAGAACATGATACGTTACCACCTCCATTTGAACCATTGCAGTTCCAAGTGTACGAACTTGCACCGTTAACGTTGTTTACGCTTGTACCAGCAGTACAACCGTAGTGAGTTCCTGAACAGGAACCAGTGATAGCTGCAGCTTGTCTACTTGCCGAACATGAAGCGTTAGATCCATAAAATTGTCCTAGACATGTCCAAGACACAGAACCTCCAGGAACAGGAAAAGCTCCATTATTAGAAGATCCCTTGGAACATTGAGAATAACTTCCATAACCTGTATCGGTATTAGCAAATGTTCTTCCATTAGCTGAACCGCAAGCGCCATGTAGGTAAACATAATATTGTTGATACCCCATGACGTCTGCATAATTATTCCAATTTCCTCCATCACGTAACTTAATAGTGAAATTAAGTTTATGCACACCAGGATTTGCTGCAACAACCGACCCAACATAAATTTGTGCGTACATAGGAGGAGCTCCTTGGGCATTTTGATTCCTGTGGGTTGTACCTACCGCAGTTGCTCCTCCCTCTTCTGCAATTATAGTTAAATCGTAACCTCTATTAGTACAGGCTTGGGCATAGACCCCCATGGCTACATCAAAAGATTCTCCTACTTGATACCAACCATCTGATTTGGGAGAGTTTATAAATAGACCATAAACAGAAGTTCCATCTCCAACGACATTATAACTGGTAATAACGTAAGCCCTTACTTTCTGTAAATAAACAAAAAGTCCTGCGGTCAACACTAAAAGTGTAAACAAGACTATCAATAAAGTTTTTCTTTCTTTCCATTTTTTAATAAATATAAGTATAAGAGCGATGAGAAGAATAATAATCGAAATACTGATAGTTTTAATATTGAAGTAATCTCTCCAGTCAATCTGGTTCTTTGTTAGGTCGAAATTTTTGGAAAAAGTGGCTTTGTATTCTGTAATAGTTTTACCATCTCTTGAAACTAGTACCTCTGCCCGAAGAGCAAGGGCATTTCTATCTGCAGACATTGTTAAGGTCTTCTGATATTCTTTATTAAAATCTGTCTTGTCACTATATTCTGCCACTAATTTATCTTTCTGATTAAATACTTTGACATTTAAGTCTGCCGGAGTTGAAGATGCAATTTTACTTGTCAATATATCAAACGGTGCTCCAGAGTAATCTAATTTTAATGTAAGTATATCTCCTGCTTTAATTGATTCTTTATCACTTGTAAGATTATTAATAGTTACTATATCTCCAAAGACTATATATCTAAAGTCCAGAGCCGGTGCCACTGCGTTCTTCGCACTATCAAGCATTTCAAGTTTTCCTACATATACTCTTGAAGTATAGTCAAAAGTAGGAAGTTCAATCTTTAAATCAACGCTTGTTTTTGGTTTCATCGTAATCGTACTTTCGGTAAATTCCTTTAACACTTCCCCTACATCTGATCTATTCTGTATTTTTATTGTCGGGGTAACTTCTATCGCTCCTGTAGTATTGTTTTTGAACGTAGCAAAAAGAAATGCTTTATCTCCTTCATATATCATAGGGCCTTCTTGAAGTCCAAATCCATTTGCACCTACCTCTATATGTGTAGATGTAACCTGTAAAAATCCTGTGCCTCCAGTAAGTTTGATTAATTCATCATTCCAACCAAGTCCTGCTCCATTTTGCATAGCTAAATGGACTTGGATTCCCAATCCTTCTCCACTTATTGCTTTTGGTATTGTGTATGTAAATTCTACTGTTCTTTTTTCTCCAGGAGAAAGGTTGTAAGGTCCTATCATTTCTGTTCTATCATACTGACTCTGAGGTATTGTGTTCTCGTAGTCACCCATAAGAAGAACCGTATAGTATATGTTTGGTATCGTTGTAGTTTCTGAGTTTAAGATAGTAAAGGTTCCTTTGACCATATCCCCTGCTTTGTATTCTTCTTTGTCTAAAGTTAGGTCTGTCGCATAGACGTTTGGAAGGGCAACCATTTCAATCTTGGCCTGCGTAAGAACTGGTAATAAAGCGACTGAAGATAAAATAGATAGAGAGAAAAGAACAAGTAAAAAATTTTTCATATGTTTCATCCGCCTTGGGCGGAATTAATAAAATAAGTTAATAATAAATCGGACCATTTATAATAGAGTAATTATAAAACAGAAAGACTCAAAACACAAAGGCTTATCGTTTGGATAAGCCTTTGTGTTTTGAGTCTTGAAAACTTTCTAATCTTGATGCTCAATATCTTCTTTCTTCTTTGGTATAATACCATTAGCAATTAATATCTTTTCGAAAGCATCTTTTTCTATTGTTTCAACATCCATAAGCGTCTTTGCAATATTATCAAGAGCTTTTCTGTGCTCTCCTAAAATTATTTCCGCTTTTTTCATCGCCTCATCAATTATTCTCGAAACTTCCGCATCTATTTGAGAATTTACTTTATCAGAATATTCCCTATCTCCTACTCCATGTCCAAACATCGCCCTGCCTCCGTCACCTTCAAGAGCCACTGGTCCAAATTTGTCAGACATTCCATACTTTGTAACCATATCTCGAGCAAGTGCGGAAGAAACTTGAAGATCATTTGATGGCCCCGTCGTAATATCTCCAAAAATCTTTCTCTCCGCTACATACCCTCCTAAGGAGACAGCAATATCATCTAAAAATTCTTTCTTTGATTGAAGACGTCTTTCCTCAAGGGGTAATTTCAGAGTATAACCCGCAGCTCTTCCGCGAGAAATAATTGAAATTTTGTGCACAGGATCGGCATAAGGAAGAACGGATGCAACAAGTGCGTGACCCGCTTCGTGATAAGCAGTAATTTCTTTTTCTTTCTTTGAAAGCAGATGACTCTTTCTTTCTGGACCCATCATCACTTTCTCAATTGATCTCACCAAATCAAACTGCGAAACTTTCTTTCTATTTTCCCTTGCGGCAAGTATTGCTCCCTCATTCATCAGAGAATACAAATCCGCACCAGAAAAACCCGGCGTTCTCTCCGCAATAATTTTCAAATTCACATCCTCGGCAAACGGTTTTTCTTTGGAATGTACCAGAAGTATCGCTTCTCTATCATTTCTGTCCGGTAAATCAATCACCACTCGCCTATCAAATCTTCCAGGACGAAGAAGTGCGGGATCAAGTACATCAGGTCTATTTGTCGCGGCCATTACTATTACTTTTTCATTGGGCTCAAATCCGTCCATTTCTACAAGAATTTGATTTAATGTTTGCTCTCTCTCATCATTTCCTCCGCCCATTCCAGCCCCTCTCACTCGTCCAACAGCGTCTATTTCATCAATAAAAATAATTGCCGGTGCGGTAGATTTTGCCATTTTAAAAAGATCTCGGACGCGAGAAGCACCAACTCCTACAAACATTTCCACAAATTCAGAACCGGAGATAGAAAAGAATGCTACGCCGGCTTCACCAGCCACAGCTCTCGCTAAAAGAGTTTTTCCCGTACCCGGTGCTCCCATAAGCAATATTCCTTTAGGAATTTTTGCGCCAATTTCCAAAAATTTCTTAGGATTTTTCAAAAAATCTACAACTTCTGCAAGTTCTTCCTTTGCTTCTTTGGCACCAGCCACATCCGCAAAAGTGATCCTCTGCTTTTTATCGCTTGGTAGAATAATCCTCGCTTTTGATTGTCCAAAAGAAAATGCCTGCATACCGGGACCTTTTATTTGCCTTGATAAATACCAAATAAAGAAAATAATAAAAATTATAGGTAACAAAAATGGTGAAAGTTCTAAAACCCAATACCAAAAACCCTTATCGGTAGAAATATCTATTTTTACAGTATCTAGTTTATCCCCTGAAACTTTATAGTTTGAAAGTGTATCGGTAAGAGCAACTCCAATCTCTTTCTGGGATATTTTTATTACAGGAGTACTTGTACCAAAAGCATTATAAGTAATTTCTAAGTTGTCTCCAGAAACCTTAATTTCTTTTACAAGGCCAAGAGAAATATCCGATGCAAGTTGTGAAATAGGGATATTCTCTTTTTTCAAACCATTATCAAAAAGCAAAGAAAAAGCGAATGAAATAATAATTATCACAAGAATTGCATTTGTAACTTGCGTCAAAAATTTCATATTGTTTCCACCAAAAAAATTCCCCCTCTTTTTTCCTCCCTTTTGTGGAGTTTTTTGAAATATATTCATAGAAACATTATAACGCATTTCGCTGTTTTAAAAAAGTTTTTGGAAATTAATCTCGTAAAAGATAACAAATTAATTGACAATATTCTTTGTTAAATATATAATAATATTAGAAATGAAATTAGTTTGATTTCATACCAAAACGTGGTGAAAACTACATCGTGTTCTTTAAAAAAGGAGAAAATTAGAAATGAAACTAGGATTTAGTCTTGTGTTCGTGATGTCGATAGTCATTGCCTTAACAATCAATGCTATTGCAACAGTTATGCCAGTTTCCGCCGACTTCGACGGAGATGGCAAAACGGATATGGCAACCTATATTCCAGAAACAGGAAAATTAACTATCTCGTTATCCAGTAATGGAGAAATAGGATCTGATTATATATTTCAGAACTGTATACCGGTAACTGCTGATTATGATGGTGATCACAAAGCAGATCCGGCAGGATATGATATAAAATCAGGCAAGTGGACAATTCTGTTATCTGGAAATGGCTATGCTTCCGTATATGGATATGTCCCCAAAGAAGCTATACCGGTACCTGGTAACTATGACAGTGACGGTAAGACTGACCTTGCAACATTTGATGAAAAGTCAAAGACATGGACTATCTTTCTGTCCAGTATCGGTTATGAAGAGAGAAAGTTTCAATTTCCCTTGGGTGTGGGTGGAACTATCATTCCTTGCCCAGGTGACTTTGATGGAGATGACAAGATCGACCCATCTGTGTATATTCCGGAAATTGGATATTGGGTGATGATGTTATCCGGCAACGAATATATAATTCAAGCGGAATTATATATAGGTCCAGGAGGCACACCACTAGTCGGTGACTTTGACGGAGATGGTAAAGACGAGCCGGCACAATATAACCCGGAATCAATAAGCTGGGATTTCATGTCATCTGGACGTAATATCAGCATATCTACATGGATGTGGAATATAAAACCGGGTGGTAGTCCAATCATAGGTGATTATGATGGTAACGGTGCATCTGATCTTACGATAGTAAATATGAATTTGTGGCATGTCATATTTATTTCTACGGATCCACCTATACCAGGATGGTTTTCTTCGCAACTTATAACTTTCCAGTTCCCCTAGCTCACCTAGTGGACAAGAAAGTAGTTACAAAGTCTTGTGCATCAGAATCAGATGCACAAGACCTTTTTTAATATTTTAACATATATAAATCACTATTAAATTAAATATAATACTCTAGATTAAAAGGGTAAAAAAATGCTAAGATAGCAATATGAGTGAAAGCTTAATCCAAAACAAAAAAGCATATTTTAATTACGAAATTTTAGAAAAATTCTTAGCAGGAATTGAGCTTTTTGGTTTTGAGGTCAAAGCCCTCAAGGAAAAGGGGGGATCTCTGGAAGGGGCTTATACGATAGTACGCGGTGGTGAAGCATATCTCGTCGGTGCAAATATTACTCCGCTTCAACCCAAAAATGTTCCTGAAGATTATGATCCAAGAAGAAATAGAAAGCTTTTACTAACTAAAAAAGAAATAAAAAAACTAGGAGACGCAGAAAGTCAAAAAGGATTGACAATAGTCGCTGTTTCGGTGTATAATAGCGCTAAGAAACTCAAGGTAGAAATTGCTATTGCAAGAGGTAAGAAGAGTTTCGACAAAAGGGAAAGTATTAAGAAACGAGAACTTGATAGAGAAATCAATAGAACATTGAAAAACGAGTGATCGTCGGTTTTTTAAAAAAATATCGACAATTCTCAATATATTGGGGATGATCGGCCTAGACAAAAGACCGGTACTTCTTTGCGCAAAGTGGAGCAACTCTGTTTATCTCCTAAAACTGACAGGGATCATAAATGCAAATCGCATTTCAAAGATCGTTTCTCCATTCTTCGGAATGAAGGACTTTCAATTCGCTTACGCTTTAGCCTAAGCGACATCGCCTTCCGTAATATCTGATAGCGGAAAAGCGGTGTAATATAATCAGACAAGAAAATAGGCCTTCTCTGTCCTATCTTCGAGATTAAGAGATCGGTAAAAAAGCATTTTGTTTATTTTGAACTTTTTTACTTAAATCTGCTTCGGCAGGAACAAATAATCTAAACTTTGTAGACCCATAGAGAACTATCTTTTGCACGCGAGTTCGATTCTCGCCATCTCCACCATAGTGAACTAGTTGTAAAAAAATCGTTCGTGCTGCGCACGGCGACATTGGTTTCAGCCAATAAAGACCAGTGTTTTTTGAATTTTACGGAAAGCGTTTGGGCGTGCAAAAGGCGGTTCGAGCCAACATTAGTCAGAAATGACTTCATTTCTAACCAGTTGTCGCTGGAAACCCATTTTACGGCCTTATTTGCTGATAAAACCCAGTTTTTCAAGGGTTCGAGCCGACTTGCCTTTGCCTTCTCCAAGGCTATCAATCGCTGCTCCAAATCCGTCTTTTGTTGAATGAGCGGGTTTTTTATTTCCTTGAATTCTTGAAGTTCCAGACTGCCGTCAACAAAAGCGTTGTTCACTCTGTCGAGACGTGATTTGAGAGCAGCGAGTTCCGATTTGAGGCGGTCGATTTGCTACTGTCTGACGCCGCAAGCCTCAGTTTCCCATGTCTCGATCTTGGCGAGAAACCTTTCCTTCCATTCATCCGGTAGGGTGACAAGTTCTGTGTTGCGCTTTATTTCCCCGGCAAAATCTTCTTGCCGCATGAAGTTTCTTTCTTCACACGCCCTGCCTTTAACTTTATGCGTGCAACGATAGTAGCGGAATTGCAAGCCGCTCTTTTTAATGTGACGTTCGCCGGTGACGGCACCTCCGCAAGAGTTACAGGTGGCAAAATTAAGGAACATCAATCCTTTGTCGCCACGATGTTTTCGCGGCTTGCTGACCATTACGCGTGCTTTCTGAACATCATCAAACATCTGCTTAGTAATCATCGGGACATGTGCACCTTGGTGCATTTCCCCCTTGTGAAGAAACACTCCGTAATAAAACGGATTTTTAAGCAGGTTATTTATCGCGCTAATTTTCAAAGGCTTCTTACTTCGCTCGCCGACAAGTTTTTGCTTTATTGTTTCGCGTTGGATGGCGGCAAGCGTGTATTTGCCTGTGGCAAAAAGATGAAAAATCCGTTTCAACTTCTGGAAATTTTCCGGGTGCGGCTCGATGGTGCGCAACTTGGGGTCATTGACGTATCCTAAAGGCGCTTTGCCGGAATAAACGCCTCGGCGGATTTTCTGCCGGATTCCACGACGGATGTTTGATGAGAGATCGCGGACATACTGATTGGCGATTCCGAATTCGAGTGCTATCATTAGCACGTTGTCAGTCGGCAGATAAGTTTTTTCAAACGTGCGTATTTCTTTGATGGCTTCGCGTTGAAGCAAACCGATGATCTTGCCGCCGTCATCAAAGTTTCGAGCCAGCCTGTCGAGCTTCCAACAGAGAATCGCATTCGCTTCGCCGCATTCGATTCTGCGAATCATGTCGTTGAATATTTCCCGGCCCGGAGACTTGGCGCTCATGCTTTCCTCAAAGGTCTCCACGACCTGAAGTTCGTTTGAAGCGATAATCTCGTTTATCTCGGCAAGTTGCGCTTCAATCGAGAGTATTTGACGGTCATCGTCCTCGCTGGACTTTCGGCAGTAAATAAAGTATTTATTCATGCAAGAAGTATATCAGAGGACAATTAGAATTGCCAGAGATATTTGTTGATAATATTACCATAATGAAAACCGACAAGATCGCAACAATCCACAAGGAATTTCATCGCTCATCAGAAGCGCGATATATCCACCGGCTGCATGGCGTGCTCTTGGTGTTGTCCGGTATGAGTTCCGTTCAAGCAGGCAGGCTTTTACATAATCCAAGACGTAGCGTGTCCAATTGGGTCAGCAGATTTAAAAAACATGGAGTGAGCGGATTGGAAGACGCCGAAATACCGGGTCGCCCCGCAACATTGAATGCCGGGCAAGAGCGGGCCATAGAAGCCGCGATCAAGAAGTCTCCTAAAGAATCTGGGATAGAGGGCGATGTTTGGACAGGCGCACTTGTTGCAAAATTCATAAACAAGCATTATCGCATACAAATGACCATGCGACATTGTCGCCGCATTCTAAGATCGGCTGAAAGCAAAATGTCTTCGGGAAGGTGACGACAATGTGAATTTCTGCATCCGGTATCGTGAGAATATTTTGGCTCGCGCATTCATGGAATGCGAACATGTGTGTGAACATGCCCCCGCCTTTTGCACGCCCAAACGCTTTCCGTAAAATTCAAAAAACACTGGTCTTTATTGGCTGAAACCAATGTCGCCGTGCGCAGCACGAACGATTTTTTTACAACTAGTTCACTATGGTGGACCCTATTGGACAAAGTCCGAACCTTTTTTGATGAAAATGTAACCGATTAAGCCTTCCCCACACCCTTCCCCGCATAGGGGAAGGGTTGCGTTCTAAAACAACCCTTTGTTTGCAATGGTCAAGTTGCGATTTTACCCGTAATGGTCTGCCCCCGACTTCGGTCGGTTTTTCCGCTCAGGCGGCTAACGGGACTGCGCGCGGCGCATACCGTGCTCGCCAAAAACCTCCCTCGGTCGCTAGTCGCTCCCCACGGGTTCACCCACGGACGGGTTAGTTTTTTATTCCGCACGAAATTATTATTTCACAATTGTGATATAATAATTTCGTAACTATTTCGCATTTAACGGGTCATATTTTCAAGCGAGTCTCTGTTACCTTGGCGATTCGTTAAAAAGCGTATGTCGCCAATATTATTTTCGCACACGACGCACATTCGTGTTCTTTGTGGAGTAGAGGCTCGCTTGAAAATATGACTGAAGACCCGCCAATAGTTTTAGGTCTGCGCGAAGTATGGGGCGGCAAAATAACTTTTGGACTTTTTCATAATGACCGTCGTCATCACTTCTACATAATCGGTAAAAGCGGTGTCGGCAAAACGACACTGCTTTGTAATTTGATTCTTCAGGATATAGAGGCCGGTCACGGTGTGGGCATTATTGACCCACACGGCGACTTGGCCGAAACTTTGCTCGATCATATTCCAAGGAACCGCATCGAAGACGTTGTGTATTTCAATCCGGCTGATGTGGAATATCCGATAGCGTTTAACCTGCTTAATTGCGTCAATGTCGAAAATCGGCATCTCGTAGCCTCCGGGATAGTCAGCGCTTTCAAAAGTATCTGGCGCGATTCCTGGGGGCCGCGTTTAGAATACATATTATACGCCGCAGTCGCGGCTCTTTTGGAATGCGACAATGTGAGCTTGCTTGGCGTTCCGCGAATGCTCTCCGACCGCCGCTTTCGCGCGCGGATCGTCAAGCAAATCAAAGACTCGATGTTGCGCTCTTTTTGGCTTAACGAATTTGAAAGCTACAACGACAGATTTCTTCAAGAAGCAATCGCTCCGATTCAAAACAAAGTCGGCCAATTGTTCATGTCGCCATATCTAAGAAACGTCTTGGGACAAGTGCGGAGTAAAATCAATGCTCGCTTCATGATGGATCATAGGCGGATTTTTATTGCGGACTTGTCCAAGGGAAAATTGGGGGCGGACAAATCAAATTTGTTGGGCGCACTGCTTGCGACACAATTTGAATTGGCCGCGATTTCAAGAGCGACAGTGCCGGAAGATGAACGAAAAGATTTCTTTCTTTACGTTGACGAATTCCAATCGTTCATTTCGGACTCATTCGTTTCGATGTTGTCGGAAGCCAGAAAATACCGGCTTTGCCTGACGCTGTCGCATCAATATGCCGACCAGTTGCGCCCCGACATTAAGGCCGCAGTATTTGGCAATGTCGGGTCTATGCTCGCGTTTCGCTTGGGATATTCTGATGCAATCGTCCTTGAAAAAGAGTTCGGGGCGACATATACTGCCGCTCAGTTTACCGAGTTAAGCAACTATGAAGCCTGCGCCAAGTTGCTCTCTGGCGGCAAGTGGCGCGAACCGTTCACGTGTCGAACGTTGCCACTTCAAGCGAAGTGGCAAGGCAGACACAAGACGATAATTCGACGGTCGCGGGAAAAGTATTCGACAAAGCGCAAAATAATAGAAGAAAAAATACGCCGATGGCTGCGATGACTCCAATAGAAGCCCGATCATTCCGCGCTTGTAGTTGATCCAGTAACACGGAACGTGCAAAGGGCCGTCGCAGATCCGCCAGTCAAGGTTATTTGTAAATTACTACCAGACACAGACCAAGCTACGGAATAATTTTGACTGCTGGTGTTAATAACGGTCGCAGTCGCGCTGGGATAGGCCAAACGAACCGTTTGAACTATTTGTCTGTTTGGATCAATGTCTGACACGCAAGTCATTTCAACCTGCCCTGTGAATCTAGCTATCTTTGTTGCCGTAAAATACGTAGTTGTAACACCAGTATTCACTAGCATGGTTTTGAAAACCATGCCACCACTTCTCGTATTCGGATCGCCAACTTGAAATATTCCGGCTGGATTTGTTGTACCGATACCAACATTGCCGTTGTCCATAATTGCCATTTTATTATTGGCAAGAACATTTGCGGTTGCCCCTGTGTTGAAAAGCAAAGTATTCCCGGCGTTGGAATAAATTCCCCAGCCGTAATCATTTCCGGTGCGAAGAACTTCAAGACCATTTCCCGCCAAGATACGAACTGCTCCATTGACATCCAACAATTTTCCCGGATTCGTCGTACCGATTCCGACGTTGCCGTAAGGAAATGTT